>Ga0209777_10002424_pt1 | contig 24524 bp, 37 predicted proteins | sample FrelakmetHBP12HB_FD_187147 | JGI IMG/M metagenome (GOLD analysis project Ga0209777, IMG submission 187147) | Freshwater lake sediment microbial communities from the University of Notre Dame, USA, for methane emissions studies -HBP12 HB (SPAdes)... | ecosystem: Environmental > Aquatic >... | reverse complement strand
TGGCGTGAAGTCTGTGTATTTTAAAGTCCCCGCGGACTCGGCAGCTTGTCTGGCTGGCCCTTCGGACCCAGTAGATCCGAAGCCGCTCCCTCCCGTTCCTGGGCAAAAACCCGTTCCGAAGCCGCTCCCTCCCGTTCCTGGGCAAAAACCCGTTCCGAAGCCGCTTCCTCCGCCGCCCGTTCCTGATCAGAAACCTAGTCAGAAACCCGATCAGAAGCCTATCCCTACGGTTCAAAATCCGGCGATCTAATTTAAGGAGATCTTGTTATGAAAGCTTTTATATTTTTAATGTCCTGTGCCCTTAGTGGGGCACTGTTCGGCGCCGAAACCTTGGCTCCTGCCTCAGCAACTCCGGCAGTAACCCCGACGGTAACCTGTCCTGATGGCTGTGTGCCGAAGAAAGCACGCAAGCATAAGCCTAAAAAGGTTAAGCCCAAATGCCCCGAGGCTAAGGTGGTCGTCAAGGTAGTCGAAAAACCCGTGGATCGCGTGGTCGTACAAACGGTAGATAAAATTGTGGAAAAGGTAGTAGAAAAACTTACAGTGAAGCATCACAATCTAGATCTTATGCTTGGCCGTGGTACCGATGGCTTAGCCATAGCCCTGTACAAGACTAAAGACAGGAACAATGAGTACGCCATCGAACACGAGTATGGCCTTGTCGGTGGTCTTCAGTACACTTATGCATTCTCGGAGCCGGTACTCGGTCTTATTAGCGGAGTGGGTCTAGGTGGGTTTTCCAATCATCTTTTCTTTGGCAGTGTAAGGGCTAGTTGGTAATGCGCGTTCCCGTGTTAACGAGAAATAACGTTAAAATCATGCTAGATGTCACTAAGATCAAGAGCCAGCGAGAAATTATCGCTGGCTCTGATTCCTACTACCAGCTTACGTTTCATGCTGGGAATATTATGGACATCAGTCACTGTCTTTCTAACATACCATTAGAGCCCGCCATTAACATTACGCCTAAGCTTTCGAAGTACATCGAAAGAATCCAAACGAAGATATTAAATCCTCTTTAAATTTTTGCTGGCCGTGCTATGATGCTCCCTATTCAAATAATGGTAGGAGAGGGCATGCGTATAGCGTTGCAAGAGATTATCTGGGAGATTACGGGTGAGTGTGCAAATGGTTGTAAGTATTGTGGTTCTAAAACCATTCGGCATACACGTACAGATGAAAAAAATATCCGAAAAATCGTAGATGCGATTGCAAAATTTCCCCCGAAAGAACTGGACATTAGCGGTGGGGATCCGCTTTTAATATCCCTTGATACTCACAAGTATGTGCTAAAATTGCTACCAGATACCCAGTGTAAAATTCTTATAAACCCGAAGTCCCTTTTTAATGAGAATGGTGATTCTGAAAAAAGGGCGATACTTCGGGAATACCCCTATTTTGGCGTATCGGTAAACACAGAGGAAGAGATTGAAGCTTTCTATCAGGTGAGTAGCAAATTCAGGAGCCCGAATTATACGGTAGTAACTAATTTTAACATACTTAATGCCTACCTTGCAGAAGAGATCATTGCCAACGTTCTGTGTGGCCGTCCGTGGCAAATACAGTTCACAATAAGGCACGATGAACATGCATTGTACAACCACCCCCTGGCGGTAAAACAACTTAATAGCGTTTTGGATAGACACCCCGAAGTAAACGTAGTCATCGCGGATAATGCCAACGTCTGGCCGTGTTCCGCGGGCGTGGCCTCGCTGGGGATAACCAACACGGGAGACGTGATCCCCTGCCTTTCCATGCGTTCCTGGCTATCGGATGCGGACCTTAAGGCCAGCGTACAGGGGAACGTCCTTAACGAGCCGCTAAAAGATATTTGGATGAAGAAGTTTACCGAGCAGAGATTTGGTGAATTTAAGTGCTGTAAGGATGTTTGTAATCGGCAAACGCTTTCCCGTGAGGCCGTTGTTGTACAATATACAAATGACGCCCCAATCCCCATATATGGGGTACAGATAGGAGATCCTGTGCCGTGGCAAATGACCCCTGGAATGCGTTCTCCAGTGGTAATAATGTATGCAGTGAGTGTTGGTCCACTCTCGACTTACGGTACCCTAACAACGACTTCGTCAAGTACGATCCAAGGGGAAGATATTAAATTTTCAGATATTAAATTTTCAGTAGATAAGGCGGATACTATTTAGGGGGTAGTCATGTTTTTTAGGTTACTTATTTTATCGTTTTTGATTTGCGGTCTAGGGGATGGGAGAGCTTTTAGCCGTGGCGGGGGCTCATTTTCGTCGGGCGGCGGCCACTCGTTCTCTTCGGGAGGTGGTGGGCACTCTTTTTCTTCGGGAAGTGGTAGCAAGCCATCTTCCGGGTTTAGTAGCGGAGGAAAATCGTTTTCTTCTGGGAATTCCTCCGGAAAGACTGCGGCATCGAATCCCAATGCTCCCGCTCCCAAGTTCGACTCCTCCGCGGCCTCGGCACAAAAGGCGCAGCAAGGAAAAGCATCCTTCGATGCCTACAAGGCATCAAAAACGCCTTCCTCTTCTAATTTGACGGGAGGAACTCCATATTCGTACCACTCCTCGAAGGCGGAGTACAGTACCAGAACGGCACGCCAGCAGGTCGTATTTCGAAACTACTATAATAGACCGATGGTAGTCTATCATGATAGTAGCTGGAATCCCTGGTTTTGGATGTGGCTTTTAGACCACAGAGATCACCAGGCAACGTGGGTTTACAACCACCGTGCAGAAATTTCAGAAGAGCGTTACCGGGATCTTTTATCCCAGAATAAAGATCTAGAACAGCAGCTCAATGTCATGAAGAACCGTAATGTTCAGCCAGATTCGGGCTATACCCCACAAGGGGTTGACCGGGATCTTATGTACTCAGCCGATGCTGCTAAGCCTACGGAAAACTATACGTGGGCGGCAGTATTGATCGCAGTGGGTGGCATGCTGATCCTCGTCTTAGGTTTGTACTGGATGCACATTTGAAAAGGAGAATTCCGTCCCCGATAAGTGCCCATGTTGTAGTGAGGTTGGCTTGGGCTATATTAGTAATGACCCCGAGTTTCATCGATATCACATGATTAGGTCTTCTAAACGAGGAAGGTGAGAAACTATGATTAAGTTGATGGTAATTGGATGTTTCCTAACTGGGTGTTGGGGTAACACCTCGGTGGACAATGCGTTAATTGGGCAGGTTAAGAGGGTCCATAACGAGACTCCCTTGATTTGCGGCGACTACATGGACGTGGACATTAGTTTAGGCGTAATTCGTGGCGGCGTTGGAAGTATGTCTACACACGATGTCGTCCTAACCATCTCCACGGAAGAACAGGCGCGCGTGTTGAGATCCGCTCAGGAACGTGGCAAATTGGTAAGAGTTACGTACGATGCGCGACGGTTTTGTTTTTGTCAGGCAGAAGAGAAGATAACAGATGTGGAGGTCCTAGAAGATGGAAAAGGAAAATGACGACCGGCTTACGGCGCTCCAGATCCAGCTAGACGCCTTTGTTCGAGACACACTGGATGCCTTTCAGTGGAGCATTGCCGCGCGGGACCACTACTACGTGGCGCTTAACCGTTCCATTACACTGGTAGCTGAAAAGACGGTAGGCCCGGATTTTGCGAATACGGTTAACGCCATAGCGACAGATTTTTTCAAGAAGCATAAGGTCGTGGAAGATGGCTACGTTAATACGTTGCAGGATAAGTGGAATCCAAATAACAGGTTTGTTCGGCGGGGAGAAACGCTCGGAGGAGTTTTTTACGGATGCTGAGATTCCCACAATGCGGATCTTAGCGCCTTGTGGGTTGACTAATTCCCACCCCTCGCCAAACCATTTTTTGGGGACGCGGACAAATTCAGCAGTTACTCCCCTGCGAGAAGAAAGCAGTACGGTTACTATGATAGAAGCCAAAAAATGAGGTGCATTGATGCTAGAAATACAAGCATACCTACGACAACACGGCGAGGAGGCCTCCTTTAAGCACTTCCGCGATGACCTGCACCTCATGATTAAAGAGGCCTCCGATGGCCGCCGTGTTCTTTTCAAGTACGACATGTTGGACTCCCCCATGGGGAACCCCATTGTCCAAGAAGCCCGTGGGTTGATCCTAGACCGGGGTGCCAATTGGAGAGTACTATCGTGGCCCTTCCGAAAGTTCTTCAACATGGGCGAAGGCCACGCTGCCCCCCTCGACCTCTCCACAGCCACGGTCCTAGAAAAGGTGGACGGTACGTGCATCACGCTATATCATTTCGACGGTAGCTGGCGGGTCCAGACCCTAGGCATGATCGACGCCGATGGGCAGGTGAACAACGCGTTTCCCCCTCGGACGTTCGCTCAATTGTGGAAGGAGACCTTAGGCCCGCGCCCTATGGATGAAAGCTACTTTAATGACGTCCTGCATTTGGATTTAACCTTCACGTTTGAACTCGCTACACAATACAACCGAATAGTAACCAGATATGACCGGCCTAGAATCGTGCTGTTGAGCGTCCGGGATAGATCCACGTTGAAAGAACTAGCCAACTTAGACGACATCTATGCGGCACTCCACTCGGTGGCTCCGATTATAGAATTGCCAGCGAAGTACCCACTCGCCGTGACATCCCTAGCGGAGGTTGCAACGTTGGCCGCAGCGCTGCCCCAAATGTCAGAGGGGTACGTCGTGGTGGACGCTGCGTTCAATCGCGTGAAAGTGAAGAATCCCTCATACCTAGCACTGTTACACCTGAAAGAGTCATCGGCATCTTCGGTCAAAGCCCTAGTCCAACTTGTCCTTCAAAATGAAGGGTCGGAGTTCCTAGCGTATTTTCCCGAGTTTCAAGAGCAGTATGACAGGATATCCGTGCGGGTCTCAGCCATTAAGCAGAGGATGAAAGTGTTGTATGAAGAGATCAAGGGGTTGGAAGTCCAAAAAGACTTCGCGTTGGCCGTGAAGGCCTCGGGAGTCCCATTTTCTGGAATCCTTTTCATGCTGCGCTCGGGTAAGATTAAAAGCGTAGACGAGGGATTTTTGAGAACAGACCCAAAAAGTGTGGTAGAGGTGCTAAAATTGGAGGTGGGTGATGGAGTTTAAAGTCGGCCAGGCAATTCATTTTGACATACTAGATTATCGGGATTTTACTTACCACGTCAAACGTGCTGAGGTTTACAAACGCTGGATTGGATCAGAAGCGCATTTTTTTACCGACTATATCCTTAAAGAAAACATGTCTGAGCAGGAAATGCGACTTCGTTGTCATCCGGATTTTACTTTACTACTGAGTTTGTACATAGAAATTCCGTTCGATGAAGGCTTTCAGCGCGTAGTAGAAGATTCCCAAGGAAAGGATTCTTTTAACATAGACGATGAGCAAAAGCAGTTTTATCGCTCGCAGGAACTAGACGGCCCTTACGCTAATGTTGCCGTCATGAACCAGGAGACTCTCGTTGTGGAACGCTCCGTCTCTTACTGGGACTATTTTAATAACGGCAAAGATGAAGCCGGGCAGCCCACGGTCGAGTATCTAATTATTGAGAGAAAAGACGATAACGGGCTTTTCTCCCTTTACCGTGGGATGTCCGTAGATAATCATAATATTTGGTGAGGAAATACGATGAGTAACAGTGGGCGCATCGGGGGCAAGAAGCATGCCGTGACGAGTCGCATGGCGTTGCAGGCAGACAAAATAGCCTTGACACCAGAGCTTGGTGCCCGGTCTAAAACTAGGGTGCATCGCAGGGCCTATGTCGCTATGGCTAGAAAGCACAAAGACATGCTAGCTGAGGTCAGTGGCTGGGCTGTTGTCGCACACTTAGGGAACGCAGAGCTTGCCAAAAGTTGGTTGTACACGACAACAGATGTGTGCGAAGGGAATACACCTTTGGAGTGGGTTCTCATGGGTAAAGGTTCTATGGTGTTGAAATATCTTAAAGATATTAGCAGCGAACAGGATAGAAAAATTGAAAAACAATGCGAGGAAAAAACCAATGAGGATCGAAATTGAAATCAAAGAAGAAGAAGATTGTGGGTGCGAAAATTGTGATTTATGCGGACTAATCTAACAATTGGGGGAACGAAGTATGTTTTTGACTTTAAATTTCACGGTAGTTTTCACCATAATTGCATGCATCGTCTGCCTTTTTGGCTTACGTTATCTTGCTAGGTTTCTAAAAGTGGGAAGAGCCCAAGCGGGGAAATTAGTGCGAAAAGCTGAGGAGGCGGATCCGCTGGCCATGTATCGACACGATATCGAGACCGCCAAGGTCAATCTGGCTCAGGCTGAAGACACCCTTGCCAGCATCAAAGGCACAATGCTTAACGTTGAGCGTCATCTTGAGCAAACAACGTCGGAAAAGAATCGACTTGAGGCTCGGATTAAGATAGCACTTGATGCCAACGATGAGCTAGGCGCCGGTAAGAGGGTGCAGGAGCTGCAAGTAGTCGAAGTCAACATTAAGAACTTGGAAGAGCAGCGTAAGGCCCACGACAATAGTTACGCCGTGTTTTCTGCCAAAGTTAAAAAGGGAAGGGAGCAAATACGTCAGGCTCTGGAAGAGGTTTCAAGACTCGAATCTCAGCTAGAGGTATCTAAGGCAGAGGTTCAGCTCGGGGACATGTCTAAGTCATTTACCATGACATTTGACGCCTTTAGCGACGTAGCTACCCATCGGGATGAAGTGCTGAAGCAGATAGATCAGAATAAAGCCAAGACTTCTATCCAAGCGGAAGCGGGTGAAAGCGACGCAGAGCAAGATCGCGAAGAGGCCAAAATTAAGGAAGCAGAAGCCAAGGAGCTTTTAGAAAAATACAAGCAAAGGTTCAAACCAGATGTTTAACAAGTCAGGATCTTGGTCAGTTTGTGTCGCGAAACGACAATAAGAACTCGCCGGAGGCGTAAATAAGCCACGATTGTGTCGCTATCGGTGGAATAATTTCGCCATGGTGGCAAATTGCCTGTCATTCTAGTCATGTATATACAATCCCAAATAATCAGGGGAGAGGTCGTAGTCGAATTTTATCCTCCAAACCAATAATCAATTCATGTCGCGGTGGAAATAGCCGATATTAAGACGTAGAGCCTGGTAGCTCGGAGGAGTTTAAATGAACAAGCACGAGGGAGAATTGAATGTAGATTCATTGCAGGTGCATTCTCTGCGTCTTACCATCGAGCTTGTGCCATCTACCTGTTTTTATTCAAATGTAAGATCAATGGTTTCCAAAGAAAACTGGGATGAAATTCGTAAGGCGTGCTATTCTTTGGCTGGTTATAACTGTGAAATATGTGGAGGCCGAGGTGATAAATGGCCGGTAGAATGCCATGAAGTATGGAGCTATGATGATGTCAACAAGGTACAAAAATTGGAATATTTGATCGCTTTATGTCCATCATGCCATATGGTTAAACACTTCGGCTTTGCCAGGATTAATGGCAATGAGGAAAACGCACTTAAACATCTGATGGCGGTCAATGGGCTTTCTAGAACAGTAGCTAGTAAGGTAGTAGCGGCCGCTTTTCGTATATGGGAAGAGCGAAGCAACTACCAATGGAAAGTGGATTTGAGCTATTTAGATGAGATTGGCGTTAGTTACACGCTGGATAGAAAGTAATCAAAAGCGGAGCTGGTGACTTTCGCTACGACACCACTGTTTTAAATCCCGACTTGTAATAATTTAGATCCGAAGAAACAGGCTAAAATTCTCTTAAACGAATTAAAACGTGAAGGGATTAAAGTAAGTAGTTCTCAATGCCTAGGGATTATTTTGAAAATAACGGGGCAAACGCCCCGTATTAAAGCACCTAATTCAAAGGCTATCGTGTTAACCGCCCACGAGTTGAAATTGCATCTTTAAAGGAAACTTAACATGACCGAAAACGATTCAAAATTCACTATTACGGATGTCTTACATAATAATTTGGTTTTCGATACCTGTGCTGCCCAGCTTCGGATCTCTGCGCTGGAAGACGCCTTGTTAATTGCAGATATCAAAGGCCACTCCGACGAATATCGAGAGAAGTTGAAAAAGGCCATTGCCGAAAGAGAGCAAAAAATTAACAAACTCCTTACCGCGCTAGACCCTTTGCAGGAAACTAATTATCGTATTTTTCAAGCATGCGAGATTATTTATATGCATGGACTAAAGCAAAGCCAGGAGAGGATCGCTATGGCGTTTGGTATAGATAAGGAAACGGATGATCCCGAAGACGACGGAAGCTGCTGGAAGGAAGAAGGCTGTGAGTGTGGATGCGGATGCAAGGAAGATAGCGAGGATTAATGCGGACCTACTGGTTTTCAGCCGACATCCATGATGAGCATACGAATTGCATTCATTTAACCCAGCGGCCATTTAAAAATGTCGAAGAGATGCGTCAGACTATCGTTGGGAATATCAACAAAAAGGTAAAACCCGACGACGTTCTTTACCTCCTTGGAGATGTTTGCCTGGGCAAGAAGGATGCGTGGGTTAGCTTGCTGGATAGCATCACATGTAAAAATGTTATATTAGTTGTGGGTAACCATGATAGGTGGGCCAGTATTCCCAAAGATAAAATTTTGATGGCCGCCGACGTTATCCGCCTCCGTGCTCACGGGAGGATTTTACTCCTGTCCCACTACCCCTATCGTTGTAGTTGGCTTAGGGCCTTTCTAAAGCGCCTGCACCCCGCGGTGTTGAGTAAGAAAAGGCCACTGGATACCGGGCTGTGGCTTTTGCACGGCCACGATCATCGAAAGATGCAGCTGTGCGACTACCACCCCAGACAATTCAACGTGGGGGTGGATGCAAACAAGTTCAGCCCCGTATCCATCTCCGCTATTATCAGTACCATCCAACAACAAGAAGAGCTACGGAAGCAAGGCACCTTCCGGTCTAGGGCTCGGCAATTGGGCTCACTCTTGGGTTTTCATTTTTGAGGTTTTTATGAATAAATATGAACTTTTAGATAACGAACTTGATAGAATTGATTCTTCTTTCACCCTTCTTGTAAGCTCACTGCTCGAAGGCCAAGAGAGGGTCTCCACGCAAAACCGCGATCTTCTGGTTAAGCTTCTCGAGGAAAATGGTAACAGAAAATACGATGTGTACACGCTTATTGACAACACTTTTGGAGAAGACGACGAGGAGTGCGAGTGCGAATCTTGTCAACCCAAAGCTAGCGATGATGTGTCGAAAGAATGATGATGATTATGCCGATACGAGATAGTAAAGGATGGGATATGCGCTTCGCGGAAGGGGGTACAAATTGCATCGTTTTTGGTGAGTGGAATAACCCGGCTACGTGGCAAATAACGGAACAAGACAAGCTACGAAGTCGCGAGGGGGAAACGCCTTCCGATTTTTTCGTAAACGTGCACGAAGATTTCGAAGCTTGTCGTAAATGGGCCATAAAAGAAATTATGAAGCGACGGAAATTGCTCGGGCGCACCATGAACGACTGGCTACGAAGAACGCCAAGGATCCCCTAGAGAACACTTACATCACAGTTCTCTAAGAGAACTAAGCCCGTTTTTGAGTAAGGGTGGATCCGCACTGGCAATTATAATAAGCATACCGATCTTGATGAGAATTCCCTATGTGTGTACATGTGGCACCCATGTTGTCCCTGTCGTGAAGCCTACCACAGGTATTGCATAGTTTCTTCCCATCCGCGTACGGAATGTAGATTGGTGGCAGCTTCGTATAATCTTCCCATTCAGGAACTTTCCTAGACAATCGTAGCACGGACTCATGGACAGCACGTTGCAGGGTGGGCTGAAGTTTTTCGATGGCTAAGAATCGGCTGTGGTGTTTTCGGCTAATCCTGTGGTGCATTTCTGCAAGGATTTCGTTCCCGACCTTCTCCCACTGCCTCCCGGCATGCTGATGCAACGCGTGTTGAAGCACCGACCATCGATATTCTACTTGAACCTTATTTGATACGCCAATGCGGCTTAAAACATCCATGAATCCCCCTCCTCTTTTGCCCATTTTTTATGTATACAGGCATTGGCTGTAGTGATCGCATTTTCTAGCAGAATGCGATACAATTCGGGAGGCATGTCCGCTTTTTGTATAACCTGATTTTGTGCGAGTCTTTTTGCCATATGGGTCAGATCGTCTGCCTTTAGGATCAAATCAATCGCAGTGTCAGAATCACATCTCAGCGCAGTCTCGATGAGATCACTCGCATGGTTATACATTCGCAGCACTTTTGTGATAAGCTCCTCGCGTAGTTCGAGTAATTCCTGGTCCATAGTAGTCTCCTTTTGTTGTTATAACTTCTTGTCGGAGCTTACCCGAAAAAATTTAGCCCTTTTTTAATATTTTTAGTTAACAGCGGATTTGACTGGGTTTTTAAAGAAAAACACTCAGCACTTTTTAGTGCATTAAATTTTTGCTATACTATTTGGAACAAAATAACCAAAGAGGACTATCATGGCTAATGAAAAGAAACTGGATTATTCGGCGATGCATTTTGATAAAAGAACTTACTACGCTCAGGCTGAAGCGTTAGAACAAGGAAAGCCTTTGGTGGACATTTTACTCAATTTCCAAGAGGTTATTGCAATAATTGCAGACAGATATGCAGTAAACAAGGAGTTTCTGCTGGAGTGGACCATCGGGGTTTTGCCGCTGAAGGCTTCCAACGTTGTAGAAGAAGATCCCGAAGCGGAAGACTAGGCGAAAATATCTTCGTCTTCGTCATCTATAAGAGCCTGTGGGCTCTTTTTTGGGCCCGTGTCCGGTTTAACGACTACGGGGACAGCAGCAACTGCAACCTCATCTTTCTTTTTTCGTACGCGTCTTTTTTTCTCTTTAGGCGGCTCACCTATTTCGGTCGGAGTATTCAATTCCTTTTTTTGACTTTTAACCGCCGCGTCGGGGATATCCTCCAGGACTGGTATGGGATCCCCCGAGTTATCGCAAATGATGCGATCAAATATAAACGTAAATCCCCCAATGCCTCTTGGCTCTCTAAATTTCCACGCCTTGCAAACTTCATTAATTTCCTGCAAACACATGCGTTTTTCACAGAATATTTTACTTGAAGAATAGTTAGCGTGGTTGCAATTTCCGCAAATGTTCAATGGCCACCCCCTTTATCGTACGTGCCGTAAGACCCCGGCCTTCAGGCCGGGAATATAAGGCACCTACGCGCAGCGTTTTCTCTTGAATTAATATAGGTCTTTGGTAAACTAAAAGTCATGTACACCACGTTAAGATATAGTAGTACGACAAAAAAGAAGTTGCAACAACTGGCTTCTACGGTTAATTTTGTATGGAATTACTGTAATGCAACCTCCTTCGATGTCATTAGAAATTTTTCAAAATTTCCCTCTGCGTTCGCGGTCCGAGTGGACTAAGGGGGTTGGGTGTAAGGGGATGGACTTGTAGCGTTTGTGGCTCTTTTCATAATAGAGACGTAACTGCTGCTAAGAACATTCTCCGATTCGGAACCGAATCGCCTATTCATGGAAGCCCCGCCCTTTAGGGCGGGGAGGGTTCACAAACCTTTTTCTTCTTGCGCACAATGGTTTCTGTCTGTACTGTCGTTCAACATTCTAAACTTAATAAGCAAGGCAATCTCTATCATGATCGTTATACACACGTCAGACTGGCATTTGGGTAAGAACAGAAAATATGACGATTACCTCGAGCAACAGCGGCTAATGTTGTCGGCCATTTATAAATTGATTGCGCAGACAATCAAAGAGAACCCCACTGAGATGGTCGTGTTTCTTATGGCGGGAGATCTTTATGACCGAAATGAAGACACAGATAGAGAAGAGTACGCTCTCCCACTGATGCATTTTTTTCCTAAACTGGACGCACTTCACAGCCCAAACTTTATTTGGTACTTCATAAAAGGTAATCACGACAACAAACCTTTCGACCCTTGTGATCCCCACGCATCTTCCTCTCTTTTGTGCCCTTTGGAGAAATTGTACCCAAATAATATTGCATCGAGTAAGCCTAAAAGATTTGGAGATTGGCTACTCGTCCCTTTTGGCGGGTATAAAGAACAGGAGTTAAAGGACTTGATTGCGGAGTATGGTCATCCGCCTTTTATCGTCGCTCACGAGTGCCTGAACCGCATCTCTACCGATGTGGGATGGTCTCCTGACGAAGGAAAGCATGTTGAAATAGAACATATTTTAGACGATAAAATCTCCGCCGTCTTTATGGGGGATATCCATAGGTCGCAATGCTTGGACGCCGGGAGAAAATGTTGGTACTCCGGCTCCCCCGTCACGTTGGATTACGGCCATAAGCTCCCAAAAGGCGTGCTCATGCATCATTTTGATGACCGTGTTCGCAGCAAGGAGCCCTACCTCGTTTCTCTTTTAGATTACGAAAAAGATTTACGGGTACACTACCAATTAGGCATACTTGAGGATCCTGAAAATTTACCCATGGATATTTTGACATCACGTAAATCGGATTACATACAGGTTGTCGTCACACCTGAAGTTTACGCAGAGATAAATAAAAAGATTCCAGATTTCTTCGAAGCTAAAACAATTGCGTGGGAATATCCAAAGACGTTGTTGAAGGGGGTATCGTCTGCTGCTATAGTCGAGACTGAGTCAGCTAACAACGATGATTATTATAAGCCTCTCATCTGTGAGTGGATTAAAGACAACGGCGAGAAGCTTACGCAAGAAGAACGTGATGAGTGCTTTACCACCATCATGGAAGACTTTAAACATAAGGAATAGCCCATGGATATCGAGACCACAAAAAACGTCAGCGAACTTAAAGCGATGCTAAACGCTGTTACTGCCCAGATTAATCGTACCCCGGAAGAAGAGGAAGAAAAGCTCAATAATCTCAACAAAGAAAGAAACAAGGTGATTTTGCGGCTTAGGACACTGGGAGAAGGGTAATATGCTAAAAACCGAGCTTGATCTTAAACTTCAAGAAGTCATCCAGACGTTTAAAGAGCGGGTAGAAAAACTCGTGGCACAGAAACACCTTGGAGTTCTGCGGGGGAATCCGGCAACCCAACTATCGCTAGCAGCGAGGGAAGCTTTGATTACACCCCTAGCTGATTTCATCAAAATGAGCGAAGGGTCCAAGGCACTCTATGATGCTTACGTCGATGCAAACGTCTATAAGACATCCCTATGCACTGCAGCGCAGGACAATGGGGTGGATGCCGCGGATCTGGCTTTTTTGATTTACAGGGAAAGCGTGCCCGTAGCCGCCTTGAAAGTAAGCCGTAAACTTAAAAAACTCCGAGAGAAATATAAAAAGTGAAATCCTGTATCCTTTCTGATCGACTATATGTGCCCGCCGAGTACGTGACCTCGAAGCATCTTTCGGAGTTTGTCTACTCCATACAACAGGACGATTCCTTCGACTATGGGCCATTTGAAACCGGAGTTGGGAGCATCCGCACGTTTGTTAAAAAACGGCTGTCCGATGGGCAGATTTACTACGGATTTGCCCGCGGAAATATAGCCAAGGTAGGTAGGCTGTTCGGCACCCTTCCGTGGTCAAATCAAACCGTAGCTCCACCGTTGACATTCGATCTAAAGTTCAATGGTAAATTATATACCTATGATACCAAAAAGATCGGGCAACAGGAGGCTGCAGATCAATGGCTACGGCAAAAAGGCGGGCTAATTAAAGCCCCTCCCAGGTTTGGAAAGACTCTGACGTCAATCTGGCTGCTCTCCAAGATGCGGGTTAAAACCCTGATCATCACCCACCAATGGGATCTATTAGAGCAGTACTATACGTCACTTCTCGACTTTACTAACGTCCACGATCTCAGAGTACCGGCGAAAAAGAAAAAGGACGCTACGGGCCAGGTGGTTGGCTACTTCAATGACTATACCAATCCAGAAGAGCTTGACGTGTGCCTCCTATGTTGGCAGACGTTTGCAAGTAAAGCCAAAGGCGATGCCCGAATCGATAAGTATAAAAATACGTGGGGACTGGTAATCGTAGACGAGTGCCACCCCTTCGAGACCCCAGTTCTTATTGATTATGATAAATATATGCCAATAGGGGAAATTTACGAAAACCCCAATGTCACGCATGTTTTATCTTACAATTTAGACACGAAATGCATAGAAAAAAAGAGGATAATTAATAGACGATGTCATGAATCTAACCTTCAGCGTATGTCTATATATGTACGCGGAGAAAAGGGGTTGGCGGTCGTTACACCAACTGAAAATCATAAGTACTATGTCGTTGGTAAGGGGTATGTGGAGGCTAAAGATCTTGCAATCGGGGATAAACTTATAACGTATGCGGGTCCGTTTTATAAAACGAAATATTGTACACAAAAGGGGTGTACTAAATCGTTTGTGATGGACTACGATTATTGGCACACAAAGGATGAAAACGAGCCGCTAATGCGTGCATATGCTAATGTTGGTATAGATTGCTTGATTCTGGATAATAAACTATCCATTGACGAAACGCGGGCAAGAATAGAGGCATTTATCAACAATCACCACGTCGTTGTTGAGGCAATCACTCCTAAAAAATTAAAGCACGATAGACGAGTTTATAATCTGGAGGTAGCGGATAATCATAATTATTTTGTAATAGCCAATGAGGTATCTAGTCGGGGAACTGCATCTAGAACTCCTACAACCCCGATCTTGGTAAGTAATTGCCATCGTATGGGGGGAATTTGCTTCTCAAGAACGGTCAACAGGTTGTCAGCAAGGTATCGCATGGGCCTTACGGGAACGGTGGAGCGTACCGACGGCAGAGAGTTTCTAGTAAAAGACATCCTCGGCCCGGTAAGCGCAGAAGGCAAGGTTGCTACCGTAGACTGCCACGTCACTTCAATTTACGTGGGAATTAAAATCCAATTCGGAAAGAATGAGCCCCTGCCCTATCTCTACAAGCGGCTGTATAACAATTCGGATAGGATGAAAATTGTTTTAAAATACGCCATGCGCGATATCGAGGCTGGGCGGTTCATCTGCATGGCATTTCATTCCTCTTCTATTGAGCAGCTTAAACACTGGACTAACAAGCTTCAAATGCTTGGCGTGAAGGCCGAAGCCTTTTACGGTAGCTGTACGGACCGCGAGGGGGTGCTAGAGCGGGCCAGGTCCGGGGAGACCCAAGTTCTTGTCTGCAATCGGCAGATGCTCACCGGAATCGATATCCCGCGCTGGGATACTTTTTACAACATGTTTCCCTCCGCCAACGTTGTCTTTAATGACATGGGTGAACTTAGTGGTAACTACTACCAGGAGTTCTCTCGTATTCGTACCCCCTATACCGACAAAATTACCGGGGCCACCAAAGATAAGGGTATTATTAGGGACTTTGTCGACGACAGTCCCTTTTGCTACGGCTCATATCGGAAACGATACAAGGCCTACGTACAGCAGCAGTTTATAATTACTACGATTAAAGAAGGAGTTACAGATGTTGGAGAAACAAAAAGAGGACTCGACCGAGGATGAGACAATATACGCCGCTTACATCATAGAGGGTGCTCCGCTTGTCTATTACGGTGAACTTTATTTTGCGGAAAACGATCCAGAGCAGAAGACGGTCATTCTTCATAGGCCTCTTATGAAGGTGTTCAATTCTAAAGAGAATAAACAGGCCTTCCTCCGCGTTCCCGCGGCAGGCAAAGACAGCAGGGTGTATATCAACAAGAGCGCCGTTCATGGGATTTTAGTAGTAGATATTGATCCAGAAGAAGTTAACGAGTACCAAGAGGCGTATGTCCGGGCGCATTCAAAACTTCATCTAGCGCCAGGTTAGGAGACCCCAATGGGAATCAAGTGCTCATCTTGCGGGAAAGTTCATGAGGATTTAGAAACAGCGCTTACTTGCTGCCTTACAGACGCTGGCGGGTATCTAGTTAGTGAAGTAGATTTGACCTTAGAGGCGTCTAAGTTAACGGAGGTGAAGATTGATTCCCCTACCAAGCATTAGGCTCAAGTACGCAGAAGATGAGCTGCAGGAAATGGCCAAAAATAACCGAACGGCCCGGCGCGCGTTGACTTTCGGCGTGGATAAAAAATTCTTGCTGTTCACGGAACCCGATTATTTATCGGATATCCATGAGCAGTACGAACTTCACAACTTCTCGCCGATCTCTATTACCTGCGTTGGGGGGGAAACGGAAGAGATCACGCCAAAAATGCAGGTACAAAAAGCCCTCGAGTTAATTAACGACGGGGCACTGTGGTCGCCTTCCCTGATTATTATAAATTCACCAAATTATTTTTGTCATGGCGCAAATGCATCGTTGGAAAGTGCGGAGGGTTTTTTATCTCATTTGCTATGCAGCCTAGCTCACCGAGTTGTAATTAACAAGGCTCCAGGGGTCGATGTTAATTTTTTAGAAACAATGCAATTGGATCATGCGAAAGATTACCAGATAAAACTAAGGCATGTATGCGTTTGGGGGCCGATGACCGAAAACGTGGGCCAATACGATCTACATAAAACAACACAATTTCTATTTTCTTTTCGACAGCACACTCGCATTCTGTTACTCTCTGCTAGAGATTTAGGGGCATTTTTAGAAAAGTTTAACGTATCACTATCGGCTGTCGATTTTGTGTTTAATCTTGCGACTGATTTGCCGAAAAAAGGCGAATTGCGGTGCACTAAGGTTAAAAAGAAATCAAAGGCGAAGTCAACGATTGGGGTTTGATTGTGGTCCAGACGGTAATTAATCGTGGAAGTAGAACAAGGCCCACCAAACAAGAGAAAAAAGAAACTTCCCCGTCGCTTTCCGGTTCTCCCCTCGGATTTTGGAATTTAAATTTAGAACTTCAGGCCCTTAAAACTATCCTGACTCCGGGATGTGAATGGGCTGAGAAATTGTACGCTGGGTGCAAACCAGATCATTTCCATCATAATACCACGCGAGCTATCTTTGTTAGACTCCAGGAGCAAATGGATGCCTCTAAAGGCTACGAGCTTCCCTCCTTGGACTTCATGCTTTCCGACGCAAAGCTAGCCCCCAGCATACGACAAACGTTGCGGGATGCCTTCGAAAATGACATGGAAGATCCCCTCGCCATTGTCAAAACTCAAGGGGATTTCGACCTCCTAACTCAGGAGCTGAGTTCTTTAGCCAAAACCCGTGCTGTTTTTAAAGCCACGCAGAAGGCTGCAAATACTCTGCTCGACAGTCAAGAACCCACGGGCCTTGTCGAGGAAGTATCCACGGCACTCGGCGAATCCCTTTTCAACGCCGACGACGATGAAGATTTTCTCACTCAGATTGTAATGGGTAAGGGTTATAGCCAAACGGCAGAGGATTCGTATTATCGAATTATTAGCGGAGTATTTGAAGGCGCCAAGATAAAAACGGGGTTTAAGACATTCGATGAAAAAACAGGGGGGTTTCATCGTACCAATTTGGTCGTCATTGCAGCCTCAAGCGGTGGCGGCAAGTCGCTTTTCGCCGTGAATCTTTTGGTACGCCAGTTCCTTTTAGGCTATTCCGTAATCCTAGTATCCTATGAGATGACGGAAGATGAGGTCATGATCCGACTCATTGCAAATATAGCTGAAGTGGATATGAACCGACTGCAAAACAAACAGCTCACGCCGGAAGAAATGGATAGGTGTGCCGCGGCTTGGCGTGAATTCAACCTCCGCGGTTATGAGCTAGGAAGCAGCTACCATATCATTTGCCCCAAAAAGGAGACCACGGTATCTGAGGTGGGGTTCAGAATCCGTGGCATAAAAGCCGACGTGTGCATCTTAGATTATATAAATCTGCTCGCATCTTCGACCGAGGGTGACCAGTGGCAACGGCTTGGGGATATTGCTCGGGAGTCTAAGATTTTAGCTAACAAATTAAATTGCGTTATGATCCTCCTTGCTCAGCTCGATGATGCGTATAACCTAAGATATTCTAAGGCCATTAAAGATCATGCCAACTTCTTGATGGGCTGGGTTCGCGATGAAAATGCCATTGCAAACCGAGTCATCAGCATTCGACAACTGAAAGCCCGCAATGCCCCCCTCTACCCCTTCGAACTAGGAGAGCGTTTTGACATAGCCCAATTCAGAGACATGGATCAAGACGATCGGACTTTCTGGCCCTCTAAGGACGATCTGCGCGAACTTGAGCTTCGCTGCAGCCAGGTTGGTCTGATGCTAGAGCCTACGGTATCGAAAGAAACTAACCCAAAGAAGAGTAAGAAAAAAGTAGAGAAGAAAGCAAAGGAGGAGCCCAAGCCCGAAGTTATTACCCCCATATTTAAAAGATCCTTGGATGACATTCCAGAGGATAGTTTACTAGTCACGGAGCGCTCCGAAGATTCCCCAATTGATTTCTCCAAGATTCGCGTCAAGTCTTCGGACGTATCGTTTTTAAAATCAAATTCAGCCTTTGAAGGGACCGTCTGATGAAGTTTACTATAAATACGACAGAGTTTAAAAAGGTAATGCAGCTTGTCAAGACAGTGGCGGAATCAAGTGTGGCGACGAAAGTGGAAGCCAAAGCCATCTGCCTCCTGCGGGCTTTTCCGAAAGAATCCAAGATGCGGCTAGATTTCAGCTTGAAGGGCTCCTTCTTGTCGTATCAATTCGATAACGTGGACATCTCCGACGTAACCGAAGGGACCGCAACCGGAGAATTTAGAAGATCTGTAGATCTTGGCGTACTAGCCGCTTTGAAGTTTTCTGGGAAAACAGTCTCCATTAGTTTGGGTAAGAACCGAGAGGGAAATACGATAGCGTTTTCCAGCGGAAAGATGTCGGGAAAGCTGGTGGTCTCTCACGCAGATATCGAACGCGAAGTCGAAGCCTCTCGGCCCGCGGATGCTTCGGTGGAGTTGAAGTATCAGTTTTCAAGCTCCATGTTCCAGAAGGCCCTTAGCGGCCATAATTACGGGTCACATTCCGATTCCGATCTCGCGGTGAAGCGCGTAGTTAGAATTTACAAAGACGGCACGAATCTCCTTTTTGTCTCCAAAGACAAGCACACGGCGGCACGCATTGCTAAAGAGTACGATATTCCCAGTAAAGAGCCGATCGACTTTTTCATTCTGCCAAAGCCACTTCAGGCAATTTTAAACGCGGCATCCTCCGAGTCCCCCAATTTTTACTTTGGGGCTAACAAAGAAATGTGGCGCTTATCCTGCGGTAAAATTGACGTATGGTTTCCCAACGTCTTGATGCAAACGGCAGTGGATTTGGAAAAGCTTCGGGGCCAAGTCGACTCCTTGCCGAGTTTTTCTTTAAAAATTCCCGTAGCCACGCTAGATGATGTGCTTGTCGAACTGGCCCCCTTTACGGCGGGAGATACCCTGCTAGCCAAAGAGGACATGCCAATCGTACACCTTACGGTGACCAAAGATCGTACGTATTTTTCAATTAATACTTCCAAAGCCAAGGACGTCTGCATCGATCTCGATGACGTGGAATTTACTAACACTATGGAAGAGGCGCCGCTAGATGATCTTATGCTGAATTTTAAATACCTGGAAGAGTGCACGAAATCTTTGACAAAAAACGGCTCCAGCGACACGATTACGCTTCGTTGGTGGCCCTTTCAAAATTTGGAATCCCCCACCAAGGGTAAAACGGTTACAGTCAACATGGGAAGTGATTACTATTGGATTACGCGCATTCGTCCCATGGAAGGAAAATCGGTTTGATATTTGACTCAAAATGCCCACAAGATACGGACCCATGCTGTTATGACCCATTCATTTGCGGATGGCATGAATCCAAACAACCTGGCGCCTACTACTGCTGGGCTCAGCCCGTGGCGCGAGAGGTTTCTTTTCATGCAAAATATCCTCCGGTAGTAATTGAGTTAGGAACCACTTCCTTTTTTCTGTACTTTGGGGTAAACAAGCAAGAACTGCTGTATCGGATTGTGTTCCATGTAGAGCCGAAACGAAGAATCATTAAACCATCTCCCTACTGTATGTTTTGGACCTATGGGGATGTCGGAGGAGCGTCAAGGAGCGTGGAGTACCATTACCGAGATAGGTATATGACTTTGAATGAGTGGGTAGATAAAGGAAGTTTCTTGGCGGTATTGCGCCAGCCCCATTATTCAAATGACCTTACTAGTTTTTGGAGCCGTACGTGACCGATAGCCTCATTGTCAGAATGTCGAGTGATCCTAAACTTCTTCAGCACTTTGTTTCGTTGACAAAGCAACACGACTACGTAATCCCCATGCAGTATGAAGATAACCTGAAAGCTTTCAGCGAAATCGGATCCATGGATAAAGGGCTACTAGTAGCCAACGTAGCATCCCCCGATGATTATCAAACGCAGATAAAGCTTTTAAGTAGGATTCAGCACTGCCTAGATAGGTGCCATGAAATCACGATGGATCTTTACCGTATCCATCACAAATGGCTGGAGCTTAATAATCGGGCATTTAAGTACCTTAACCTTACCTATTTTGAAGAGCTAAACGACCTGAAAGATGGGGTTAGAAAATCAGTACTAGCCGTGGCGCTGCATCCGATTCAGGAGGGTGTGGAACACCTGCAGTTTCTAATTGACCGCGGGGAGACAAGCTATAAGCACTTGATGGGCAAAAGCTGGAATGTAAAAGAGGGAAATCTCGTCATCACCGAGTACCTGAAACTACTTAAATTTGGAAGCGGAAGCCGCCTAATGCCGGATGAAATTTAGTTAAGCCTCTTTGCTTGCTTCTGCTGAATTTAAGCAGTAGGTACGGCTGTCGATTTTCACCATGATGCTAGGCATGTGAGGCAACTGAGCATCGAGCATTGCTTCCACGGCTTCAGCCGTTGCGTGCTCCCCCACGCTTGTCAGTTTGCTTCTACCCATTTCTGAGTACAAAACGGCTTCCCAGGTTGCATTATATTCGATTTTAATAACACTTCGCATGGCGGTCTCCTTGTTGTTATTATCAATGTCGGAAATATCCAGCTAAACTTTAATCAAAATTATAAATACAATAGTTACGGTAGCATGCCTAGGCTATATAAAAAATAAACTCCCCAGAGTAAAACAAAGATCAGCGCAACAATCCCCGCATAAGACATTCCCCGGATCATATTTTCCCCCTAGCCTAATTCGTTCAGCAGTGTTAATTTAATTTAAATTTCAAACCGAGGCAAGCGCATGTACAAGATTATATACTTTAAACTATACCAAAAAGATCCCGTTGAGTTGGAAATTGGCATCGTGCCAGAAGACGACTCTGCGGAGATATCCGAGGACTACAGCAGAAGTAGTCGCGCAAAAGACAACGTCATAATCAAAGTGCCTAATTCTGTTAAAGTAATGAAGTTCAAAGCGGGAGATCCGTGGCCATTCGACATTCCTAAAGTAGCTTTCTACTCTTGGGAAATTGCTACGCAGTTCGGTAGCGTGGCTGCTATTAAAAACAGTATCATGGAGGAATAGCTATGTTTTTTCCTACCCAAGCGGATATGGACCGGGCGGCAAACACTTTACCGGGAGATGAGATTTTCCCGAAAGTCAAACACCACCTGGAAGCCATCAATACAAAAGAGCCTGAAATTCGTAAAAAGATTAAAGACTTAATTATAGATGACATGACTTTCGATCTCGCCCTTGCCCGCGCCGTGGAAGACGTTTCCCCCGTGGTAGAATATTTGTGCCGCGATCGGGAGCACAATCCTGATTTTACTGCTGAGGCTTTGTTCAGAACGTTCAGTCGCATTTCGAGATTCAAAGCCAGCCGGGAGTTTATGCGCATCTTGGAGATCCCGGAAGACCTGCAGGGCCTATTAATCCGCGCCGAGATAGATCGTCTGTGGGCAGAAACAGGTAATCGCAAACAGGTGGTCATCGGGCAGCCTACTACGCACAATCGTGCTTTCGAGGGCGCGAGCATGGATGCCGTTAAGCAAGAAATCCTTGCCGCGATTCGGGAGAAAAAGTGAGAGTCCACCCCGCGGATGCCGTAATGTTAAGCGTGCAAGGTTGCATTGTTACTGCTTATTTTTTGAATGGCTGCTCGTTGTCTACGCTAGTCATTTTTTCTTGCTTACTCTGGGTGCCATATGCTATATCCGGATTGATCACCAATTGTCTAGGCAAGGGAGTTTAATATGCAGCAGATATTGTGGCTAGATACCGAAACGCTTTCTTTGGATCCTACCGTAGCTAGTATTAGCGAGATTGCCTACATTCCTGAAGTTCTCGGGGAGCTTTATGACATAAATGCGTTCCCTGTGCAGCCGATATTACATAGTGAAGATAAAATATACGGCGGGTGTCCAATAGAAGAAGTCATCCAGGAGTATAATAAAAACCTTCATGCCCAAGCCCCAGAGCAACTTCAAAGTTTCTCTTTCCCGAAAGGCAGTCCGTTATTCTTCTACAGTAGAAATGCCCTAACGTTTAACGTCACCCCTCCCGATATCAGGGACCCTTCCGAGTGGCTTTTGCGTCCGGAAAGTTTATCCGCCAGGATGGCCTTGGAACAATTGATAGCAGACCTAGATGCGTTCACTACGAGCCCTACGGCCCGCTGGATGCTGGCGGGACACAATGTTAAATTTGATTATGATGTGCTATGTAGATGGGCCGTTCGTATTTTAGGTGAGAAAGAGGCCAAAATTCACCTTTTTGATAAAATTAATAGCTACGCCTTTTTGGATACGTTATCCCTCGTCCGCTGGGGAATGTACGACGGGACCTTGCCGATTAAAAATGCGCGGCTTGAGACCGTAGCTAAGTATTTCAATTTAGATCACAAACAACATACTGCCAAAGCTGATGTGCTGGCATGCCGTGAAATATCAAGAAAACTTAGGGGGTTACCATGATTTCGTACATTGCTGCGCCTTTGTTGGTGATTATAATTTTGCTCTGGCTTTTGGGCCGAGAGCTGAAGAAACTTGGCATAAGACTTTATGCCATAGAGGATAAGATGAATAGAAATCACGGTGATATGAATTTTATTTTAGAGGAACAGACGCAGGGGTTAAAAAGCGCCCAAATCTGCGTGATGGAAAAGTTATCGCAAAGTTTAATGGATAAGGTTCAGGCCCATTTTAAACAGGAATCTCAAGTCAATAAAATCGGCTTCGCGGAAGTGCTGAACATGGAGAATAACATTTTGGCTTCTCTGAAGCGTGAAATGGAAAGCCTACCTGTCCCCCGCACAGAGCATTTTTTCGGACTGCTTAAAAACGAGCTGATAAATGCATTTCTGCATGTAAAGCAGCGCGTAGACGATGTCGAAAAGAACTTAGGGAGTACGTTTGAGAATAACATGCTGGCCTTGATTTCAAAGCTGGAGATCGATTTCTTTGAGCAAGCCAAGGATGCAGGGGAGCGTTACGACCGAAGAATAAAAACCCTCGTAGAAGCCTTCAGTAGTCTTCAGCACCGCGTACTGAGGATTGAAGACAATGTGCTTGGGCGCATGAATCAGGAAATGAAGAACATAAAAATTCCTGCCACCGCGAAACAAAATGAAAACATCGCTAAGGGGCTTGAAGACGTACTTTTACAGATACAGGGTCTGAAAATTGCCATCGAGCAGATTGTGTGCAAAACGCAGCCGTTGACCATAACGGAAGCCACCGAGCGTCAGCTTATAAAAACCTTCATTAAAATAAATAAACTCCTAGTTAGCCCGGAAAGCGAAGAAGTCCTTCCCGTTGTTAAGGCAGAAACTAAGCCCGTTGTAGAGAAGGCAAAAGTGCCTGAGCCTGAAGTTATAAAGCCGAAGGTGGTCCTTAGGAAAAACCTGACACCAAGTACCGTGACCAATTCGGTACTGGACAACATTGTAAAACTGCGGAATAAAGGGCTGAGTTTTCGGAAGATTGGAGAAAAACTTAAGCTATCATATAATACAGTCTATCGAAAATATATGAATGAGATGCAGAAATCTTAAGGTAACCAGATGTTTACTTGTAGCCGTGTTCGAGATGACATAGTTATCAGCGTCAATTACAAGGCCCTGCTCAAAGCTGGAGCGTTAGGCGTCCTGCTATTGATTCTAGCCCCCCTCCTGTACATTGTAGTAATCCTCAAGCTTGAGATTCTTGGCATGAAGCACGAAGTCTATTCAGCTATTTCGCAGACCATGGGTGATGTCATATCGACGTCTTTTGCTAAAAACCATGCGACGCTGCTCAAAGTGGAAGGGTGCCAATCGGAATTAATCAGTTGTCAGGCCATGCTCAAAGATGTGGTGGTAAAGCCCACTTTATAGACAGCAGGAGGGTAGCTATAAGTGGAAAAGAAAGAAGAAGATGCACAAGAACGCAGCGAGAAGTTTCATTTGGAATGTATTAGGAGCCTTTTGGTCGGCCTTGAGATTCAGCACGTTGAAGAATTCATGAGTCAACTGACACCAGAAAACTGCCACAACCTTGGCTTAGCCTACGTAAAGGCAGTGAAGAGGAAGTTCCGATGAAATACTATTATTTCACATACAGATTTGTTCCTGGAAAGGAAGAAAAGAAACGTGACATCACGGCCTCGGAGATACTTATAGATATGCTTAAACCCTCATCTAGTTGGCTTTCTACCACGGAGGGCTTTGGTTGCGCCGCTGTAGTCACCGAGGGTGAGTTTTTTATAGACTATTGGCGGGAAAAGATTAATATGATGAAGTCGGTGATCTGCGTCATAACCTGGTTCACTGAG
>Ga0209777_10002423_pt1 | contig 24548 bp, 30 predicted proteins | sample FrelakmetHBP12HB_FD_187147 | JGI IMG/M metagenome (GOLD analysis project Ga0209777, IMG submission 187147) | Freshwater lake sediment microbial communities from the University of Notre Dame, USA, for methane emissions studies -HBP12 HB (SPAdes)... | ecosystem: Environmental > Aquatic >... | reverse complement strand
ACTGCTGAAACTGATCCACTCGCCTTTCCTGTAGTTGCCAGTCCTACTAAGAGGATTTTTAAATTACATTGATCACCGACAGTTATTTTACCTGCATTATCAACTTTTAGTGAAGCATGTTTTTCGCCGATACTAATTAGGTCTGCATCGTATTGCGAGACTTCTGCCCCATTTTTTATATCCATATGAATATAAAGAGGTTGAGTTAGTTTAGTATCGGCTAAAACCTTATCAATCTCAGATTTTTTCACACAGTTACCTTCGATTTTAATCCCCATTTGCCGTAACTGATATTTTAGTTCAACTTTGCTCAAGAAACTCATATTGTAACTCCAATGATTTGTTCATTATCACCTGCAATTAATCTTATTGCCCGCTGGAGTTAAAATAACGATGCGGTGTAATTTTACGCTTTAAGCTGCTCCATTTGCGGCTGTTTTAATTGTTCTGATATTTTCAAGATGCCTTCTCTGAGACTTTTATACTTCATATCAAAAAATGGATTCAGGAGAAGACCATTCAAGTAGTCCACCCTTTTAAGTTATTCATCCGGTTCTATATAACCAGTCTCTGCCTGCCATGTTCCGATTACATCTTCATCATCCATGTCATCGATCTCAGCTTTTTTATAACCGCCGCCTTTAAGTAGCTCTTTTTTCATGTCTTCAATTTCTTTCTTGGAGAAATCTCGTCCATGTCCATCAAGCTTTACAGCCACGATTTTATATCTACGCATTACAGTAGTTACAAAAGTCATTGTCCCCCCCCAATCCTTTTTCATTCTTTTTCTTCGCCACTTTTCCAGCCGCTTTTTTTCAATGAAGTAAGTAGTGCAGCCATTGTGGAATTACGAAAGGTAGCAGAATGCGGACTATCGCTATCACCTCCGCCACCAACTACTTCCGCGACCTTCACGCATAGCTTTTCCAGCTTAGGTGCTAAGGTTTTGGGAGTTTCACCTTGGAAGGCTCTTGCAAGTCTACTAATGACATTGCCGCTAAGATTTGCAAAATCCCCCTTGTCTTCTTCATCTTTTTTAGGTGGTGGTGGTGCATCCTCTGCTGTAACCACCTGATATTTTTTAGCTAATTTAGCAATTTCTATTATCATGTACATACTCCAATAATGCTTAAATGGGAGCTTCCCCCCTTTATGGGGAAACTCCCTAGTGTGGTAAGTGAAGTATCTTAATACTTCAACCCTAAGCGAAGTCTGCGTTTCATGTCGTTATGCTTCTCAGCAGAACTCATGTTTCTCAGAGCAGCGTCAACTTCGTTCGGTGCTTCGTAAGCTTCAGGAGCAGATGCCAAAGGCATAGTTCTGCGCGACAGACGCTCGACCAAAGTCTCATCACCGAATTGACCGGCTTGAGCAACAGCCATGTTGCTTGCTGATACAATCATCTTCTTGGTGTGAGCAAAGGCTTCTTTTGGCATTTCAAGATACTCTTGAGCATCAGCAACTACTTGATCCAGATAAGGACGGAAGCTGGATGCAAAGCATTCTTCAACTACAAGAGCAGGATTTGAGAAGCCAAGGGATGCCAATTTGTCCACAAAAGATCTCTTAAGTGGGTTGGATTTCCCAGCAATCAAACCCTTGTTCAAAGCTTCAGCAGCACAAACCATTGCGTCAACAAAGTCAGTGCGAAGGGTAGCAAGACGCTCGGTTCTCAGATCTTTCATCGAAGCTTCAACTTCGGTTTTCAGCGACTGAGCCAAAGCACCTTTGGTTACGCCATGAGCATAGAAGCGAGCCTTAACACCAGTAAGCATGGTATAGAGACCAACTTTTTCTGTGGTTTGGGCAATAACATTTGGCCATCTGGCTTGATCGCAGAAGAATGCAGCAACATCTTCAGGATCAGTTTGATCTGCCAAATGAACTTCAGCAATGGGTTTACCAGATGCTTGGATAGTCCAGAAAGGATCTTCTTTGCTTTCCCAGAAAGTAAAAGCAAGCGCATTGCGATCTACGTTCAGGTTTTTGAGATCGTCAAGGCTTTGCAGACATTCGTATTTCATAGCTTCTGCTTCCTTGTCTTCTTCTGGTTTTTCTTTGTCTTCTTCTGGTTTGCTGTCTAGGCTTTCTTTGAGATCGCCTTCTTTTACGTCAGGCATATCATCATTAGCTACTGGAGGTACGTCAGTTGCAATGGGTTTTTCATCTTCTGCCTTTAAGGCATCGAGACCATCACTGGCTTTGTCGGCTTTGTCGTCATCGCCTTCTTCTTCAGCAACAACTTTAATTGCCTTGAGATTCATAACGCGAACTTTTCTCCAAAGATCATAACCTTCTTTTGCAAGAGCCGCGTCTTTCATTTCTTCTTCGGCTCTCTTAACGCCAGCTACGATAGCTTGCTCAAGTTGCTCAAGATCCTTCAAGCCATCTTTGGCGTCATCAAGTTTGCCAGCTTTTACTGACTTTCTGACATGGCGAGCAATTGCGGCAGCAATTTTTTGCTCATCTTCTGCATCTTTGTAAGGAGCATGTGGCTCGGAGCTTTCGGCTTCTTTGGCATCTGCATCTCTCTTATCCATTTCAGCTTCGGATGGTTTCTCGTCTGCGTCATGTGACATGCCTTTATCGCAGCCATCTGCCTCGTCATCATCTTCATCTTTGTCTTCTACTGGTTGTTTGTAGCCGCCACCCTTTTCATCAGCAGGAATGTCATCAGCTTTGTCGCCTTCGGCTTCAACTAAACCCGCCATTGCCAGTTCCATGTCACCATGACGAATCAGAGCAGCGGTTAAACGCATACGCTCCATTTTGGCAGCGTTAGCAAGATGTTTCTTGGCCGCTTTGATATCGCCTTTAGCAAGTGCAGCCTGTGCTTCTTCTTTCTCTTTGCCTTCTTCATCAGATGCTGGATCGACTTGAAGAACAGGTTTGTCGTCTTCTTTCTTACCTTTGCTCTCATCCTCACACTCATCTTCACCAGCTTTATCTTCTTTAGCCGCGAAAGGATGAGATCCCTTTTCAGCATCAAGAACGTCTTCACTTTTTGCTTCTTTGTCTTCACAAGCATCAGGATCGAGATCACTGATGACTTCTTCAAGTGCGCGAGCGCGTACTAGATCGCCATTTTTGCGATATTGAGACTGGAGATCCTTAAGAGTTTGCTTCGTTGATTTTGTAGCCACGGTAGTGTTCCTTTCTTCTGTCATCAAATTATATTCAGTTAAGTACCTGCGAGCTTCTTCAATATACCCACCGTCAAGAAGTAAGTTAGCCAAGACGGTAACTAATTCTTCTGATGCGTTATTGAAATCTAGACTGTCTCCTTCGACCGTTACCTTCTCGACTTTCTTGAAGGCATGTTCTGGTGCTAGCTCTCGTCCGAGAGCAGCGGTTACTGCGTCAGGAATACTTGGTTGTTCTCCTGCCCTTTCTTCCTTAAACACCTCAATTGAAGCGCCTAAAAAGTCATGAGCAATAATAACATCATTCCTTGTTCTTCCTTCGCGCAGTGTTTTAGCTGCTTGAGCTAACATTTTTCGGGCATTTGGAATCGCGGTACTTGGGTTTTTGTCTTGAGTAGCATCTAAAAAGGCTGCTACTTCATCCCCTAATACTGTATTCCCCCGATTTTTTAGCTCTTGCAGCATCATCTGGAGTTCTTTCGACATGATTTTCCTACTCCTTTTACTGCGACCAATGTTAATAATCCGATAATTACGAAAACCTCGGAGGGTAACTGAGGTTATACTCTAAAAGCCGCCTTCGCGAGCTTGCTTAGACTTCACTGCTTCGGAGACTTTTAATCCCCGGCCTAACACTTCTTTGCCATTCATTTCGCGGATGGCATCTTCGCCACGCGCTACTTCAATAAATCCATAACCCTTAGATCGACCAGTTTCTCGATCCCGAATTACTTTTACACTGCCTTCCACAACTCCATATTGTTCAAAGCAAGTAAGTAAGTCGGCTTCGACTAGTCGCCAAGGAAGATTGCCTATGTAAAGACGCATAGTTTGGTAACTCCTTGTCACAAAGTAAAGGGGAAGTCTTTTCCCCTTTTATTTTGGCATATATTTAATCTTATTCACCGAATAGCGTCTTTTAACGCGATTAAGATGTCATGCTTCACTTTATCTGTTGACGTACTATATCTATTTGCCAACCGTTCGGTCAATTCTTTCATCTGCATGCTTTTGGTCAAAATACTTATTCCATGTTCCACAAAAGTTTTTACACTTGGATCTTTACTTATATTACCTTCTTTTCCTTGCTGATCCATACCGTCAGCCTCCTTAGCTTTGGGGGTTGTGTCGGCTGTCGGTGGAGCTAATTTCGAGCCGCATCGATGACAGAAAAAGTCATCGCGACCTTTTACCCCAAGATGAAAGTTATCAAAATAATCAGCACCACAATAGTTGCACTGGCATTTGCGTAGGTTATCCTTCTTAACGTCATCGCCAAGAAGCTGTTCGATCTGCTCAGATGTCATTTCTTCTAATAGTTTTGCTGACTTGCCACTTAAAGGGGAGAAACTATCTAGACCAAGATCCGCATAATACTTCTTACCGGATTCTTCATCTTCAAAAAGACCATAGGAGAAACCAGCATCGGGCGGTGGTCCGCGAAACAAGTACACAGGACGGTAGGGTTGATAGTCAACAGGTTTTTGGGTGTAGGGATAGTAGCCAAAACCATCTGATATTACTAGACTTTTTGCTCCACCGGGGGTTAATATAAGTCTCATCGACGTTTCCTTATCGCATCGTAAGTTGCTTTAAATAAATCTGAATTTTGAAAATTTTTTGTATTTAAATAACTGGAAATACGGTCTGAAAATAAATTAGCTTTATCATAACCTTGTAAGTAACCTATGACTTTTTTCAAAAGGTGAAGAGTTACTTTTTTCGAAATAAAAACTTTATCCGCAGGTGCTTCGGGTAACTCTGAGATTCTGATTAAAAAAATATTATGCTGTTTTGCGAGTTCATACTTTTTTGCGTCTCGATGTATAATATCTTTATGCCACCTAAGACCATCATATTCAATTCCTACCTGTAAGTCTGGAATGAACACATCAAGCTCAAATCCTAGATCTGTAAACCGATGTAGTACCCTATCTCGGCCAAATACATGCACTAACTCAGACCACAATCTAATCTCAGGAGCAGATGTGCTTAACCCAATGTAACATTTTGGGCACCCGCTGTTTATACTAGGATTAGTTCTACTATTAACAGTAGTTTTCCATTCATGACCACATATAGAGCATAGCCACCATGCTCTATATTTACCAGATTTGGTAACTTCTTGTGGCGTTCTATCGTTTCTTGTCGGATGCCATTCCAAAACCACATCTGGGAACGCAGCAGCTAAACAGGTTTCGGGGGTATATAAGTTTCCTTTACAGTAGGGGCATCCGCTACCCATATTAGTGCGATTGGCAACTTCACTTTTCCATTCATGCCCATCTTCGCATCTCCACCAAACTGATTTATGAGAAAACTGTGTCACATCATAGGGGGTTACTTTGTTTTTGGTTGGATGCCACTCTGCGGCCAGGTCTGGTCTAAGAAAACCAAGAGAAGTTGTTTCGGTTGGCAACCGGCCAGAACAATATGGACAGCCGTTACCATTTGACGTTCTGTTGTTAATGACCGATTCCCACTCATGACCATGCTCGCATTTCCACCAAACCTTTTTGTGGGAGTGTGGTGTTACCTTAAGCGGGGAGAAGGCATTCAAACTTGGATGCCATTCATTAGCGATGTTAGGGTAGGTAGCCATTAGATTCATAGTTTACTTTCGACGGGCTGTTTGATTTTATATTTCATTCGATTAACTAAGGTAGTGCGTCCCCCACTGCCATCCGCAAGTATAAGTTTCATCTACGTTTCCTCTTGTTTAACTACCACCTAGTTTTTCAAGCATTGCCTTTTGAATCTTAATTACATCTGTTTTCCAGTTTGAAGCATCTGCCCCTTTTAAGATTTTACGAACATCAGATAGCTGTGGATAAGTAGCGATCCAGCCCGCTTTGTTATAATGCGCAATGGTAAAATTTAGACTGAAAAAGTGGTACAAGTCGTTAGTTAACTTACCAACACCACCTTTCAAAATGCGATCAAAATCTTTCATAGTCTTGGTGTAGCTATATACAGTATTTCCATTGTATAAAATATCAGCAGCAATGTTATTTTTGTCAATTAACTCCTGCACTTTAAGACGTAGCTTTCCTTCCGGTGTTTTCCCCGCAATCTCATCTGCATTCAGATTTTCTTCCAGAAGTTTTTTTGCTGCTTCGATCTCTGCCTCTTTACCATAAATAGAAAAAGATCCGAGTTTAGCTGCAGGTCTTGCCACTACCCGATATTTTTGGGTTAGCATGGTATTGAATGTGGACATGATTAGATTCCTTGTTTGATAGTCGCAAAATTTTTGTCTTCGCTATAGTCGCTGCCTAGCAGATAGACCTGACCAGCAACTGCCCATTTCTTCCAGCTATCAGCTAGTGCGTCAGAAGGTTTACCCTCAAGGATTTCAGCTACTCGTTGATCACCAGAGGATTTGGCAAGACTTTCAAGGCGGGATACTTGTTCAAGGGGGAGTTTCTTATTTCGTTTCCAAGCAAGCTCACTACCAGTACCTTCGCGCACGTCTGCACAAAGCATGAGAAGTTCTTGACGAAGGGGAAGATTGCACGATTTTTGCACAGAAGAAGTGACAGGAATAGCAACACCATCCACTACCCAATCTTTCTTAAGTAGATATGTGATCTGCGCTTGGTCGGGTTTATCACCAGCAGCAATAGAGATTTTGGCAGAGGCACTTGTACCTGACTTATGATGAATGTCATTGCCAATCGTAAAGTCACCAAGTGGTACAGCCGCACCAGTGGTTTCTTTTACAATATTTGTAATGTCCACTTCCAACTTTTTGAAGGAGCCTTGAATGGTTTCTTCAAAATGAGTAAGTAAACTTAAAATTCTGGTTTTGGGATCAACTGCTGAGATGGGGGGAGTGGGCGGTGGTGTGTCTGCATCTGGAGTAGCAGCATCACCACTTGGTGCTGGATCTGCTTCTGGCTCCTTTTCAGCGACTTCCTGAAGTGCCAATATGGCTTGTTTCTTTGCGTCTTCTTTTGACAACGATCCGTTTTTTACCTTAACTGTCAACTCGCGTAGGAATTCGGCAGTTGCCGCTGATGTTTTAACCATAAGTTTGTTAGCTCCAATTACTATGTTAATGATATATTAACAATATCTTAAAAGTTATAAGGCGTAGCACTAGGTCACCACCTATCGATAAATTTAATCTTACTTGCTAGGCGAGCAATACTTTGCAGCTAAACTCTGCACTATTGACGCTAAGGTACTTGTGGGTTTAGCTAAGAATCTTTCACTCATTGCGTCATTTAAGGCGGTATAGGCTTGGTTACGAGAAATGCTGAAACCTTGCATGTTATGGAATCTTTTCAAGGCATCTTCCTCTGATGCAGAATGATGCACAAGATGCTTGATTGAATGAATGTCGGTGTAGAAGTCAGCCATTATTTTTCCTCTTTATGCACAATAATTATTTCTGTGATATTGATTTGTTGACCATCCTTCACAACCACCTCATCATGCTGGAGACTTAACCCCTTTTTAGCATGCACCGAATCGTGGGTAAGATGCCAACGCGGAGCATCATAGGCATTAATGCCATTTTCTTTGGCATACTTAGCCAGCTTCTTTTTCTCATCTTCATTTCTATTATACATGAAGCTATCATGTTCAGGACGACCATATTTCCACTCTGCTGTCTTACCAAGAGCAACATCCATTTTAAACACTACACCTAGTCCTGATTTACTGAAGTTATCTGATGCATATTGTGCAGCTTTAGACGCTGAAGAAGCTAAATAAAATCCATTACCAAACATCGCTCCTGTTCGGCTCTCGGCTTTAGTGTTAATGCCTGTAGCAAGTATCCCAGCGGCATTTGCCATGGATGTACCATGGTAAAGACCATGCTTGACGTTACCGATCTCTTTCGCTTTTGCTGGGTAGTCTTTATGAATTTGTCGATCTACCGTATAGGCAGCAACTACGTCAAAGGTGAAATCATCATGAGTAGTAGCTGCCTTCATCTCAGCGGCAAGTTTTTTCAATTCTTCAGGAGATACTTTGGTGAATTTTAGTTTTTCTTCTCCCTTAGCTCCAAGGAAAGCCTGAAGACCAAATTGCTTCAATAAGTCATCAGGAGCATCAAACTTGAGATCCTTTTTAACCTTTGAGATAACAGCATCATCGGTAAGAGCGCCGCGCTCTCGCAGTTTTTTGTAAGCATCTGCTTTTACATTTGTGCTAGTTTCTTTATCATTTAACGCTTCAAGTAGGATAGAAGATGGGACATGGGGGTGATCAACAACCGCATGCGAGTAGTCCTTTTGATCGGCTTTAAGCTTTTTCCAGTACGCCACAAACTCTTTTTCATCAAAGCATACTGGTGGATCGGCGTGCATATATTTGGCATTAAATTTTTTCTCATAATCAACAAGAAAGTTTGCAAAATCTTTAGGTAGATCCTCTCTACGCCATAGTGTTGATACCATTCCCGTAACCGCAGCAGGATGCTTATTATATTTTTCTAGGTAATCTTTAAATACTTTGATTAACTTCTCGGTGGGATAGTTGGGATTATTAAGTGTATCTGAGAAATAAAAAGTGTAACTTTCTCCCGGCACACCACCCATCCTTGGGTTTGATCCTGACCATTTTACTTCGGCTGGTGAGTATTCATCATCTTCTTTTTTCTTATCATACGCTGCAATCTTCTCCAGAACATCGGGGGGAGTATGTGGGTTATTAGCAAGCTGATATCCGTATTCCTTGTAATCTACTTTTCTTAACTCGTCAGGATCTGTGATGCGACCATAATAGATAGCATCTCGCATCTCATCATCTTTACCCGCCTTGATAATCTTCTCATCAATGGCTCCTGTCTTGGCTAGAACGACAAGATACTTTTTAAGGGTAGGACCGCCAACAAACGATACCCCAGCCTTATCTAGTAGGTACTCCGCAATCTGTGTGCGCTCTTTTTTGGTAATGTTTTTATTCATCAACTCTAAAAGACATATCTCCTTAAAACCTAACCTATCACGCACAAAGTCTTCATCCCCAATTTTCATCGCATTTTTTGAATTAAGAAGATGCCATGCCAAGTCGTCATCGCTCATCTGCTTGACGCTACCCTCTAGCTTTTCAATTGGCATTGGTCTGCGAAAGCCAGTGGGATCTCCGAGATCAGGTGCATATTCTTTAAGCAGTTCTTGTTCTTCCGCAGTAAGCGTCTTATCTAGCTTTTCTTCTTTGGGGATATCAAGTCGGTAGGTGGTTACTAGTTTGTAGGCTTTAGGATCGAGAAAGATGACATCCTTTCCGTATATATTAATTACCTCATAACCAAGACTGATTATGGATTTGGTTTGCTCTTCCGCCATTTTATCTTTAATAAGAGCAGAAATCCAATGAGAGAGACTAGCAGATCTTAACCGAAAATTCGTTGGTTCTTCACAGAACCGTTTAAACTCCTGTGATGTATATTTTAGTTTTTTAGCTACTTTATATGCTTCCTCCTCTGATACTATCTTACCGCCAGTAGCTAGCACTTTTTTACTTACCAGTTTAACGACATGTGCATACTTAGCTCTTTTAATCTCGTCCTGATCTACAGATAATATCGCTTTTTTACTATAGCCACGTAATCCTGACACTGGTCCAATACTACCATAATTAGCCTTATCATACTTTAGCTCTTGTGTTTTGGTAAAAACGACATACTGATCGGGAGATGTCATCTTATCCGCCAAGGCTTCCAACTCTAACTTAATCATGTCTTTTGCGATGATTTGATATTTTTGGAGGACTCTTGCTTTTAATCGCATGTATTTTTTTCCTCATCTAGCTCATATAATTGGTGATGATCCACCCATCTCTGAAAATCTTCATCATGGTATTCATCTTTAAGAATTACTATGCCAGTACCCGTAGCATGACCTAATGACGTTAAATCTCGTCGGGTATAGGGAAGGGTACTGTCCCAAAATGTTTGCATTCCTTCATTCAAATGAATGTCATCAAAAATAAGAATACCTCTATAGTCTAGTTTAATAAGCTGCGTTAAGAAAGCCGCTTCTTGAATACCATCATGCGGATCCACATCTATAAACATTAATTTTGAATCGAGTAACTGATCATCATCAAGAAAATTACCAATGTTGAAAGTAATGTTGCCGGGATTGGTTACCGCATTAAAATTTGCAATGTCCCACGATACCACCTTTACTTTCTCATTATAACTCAGAGCCAATGCCGAGATGCCGCGATATGTTCCCACATCAAAAACAATAGAGTCGTCAGGTAGACGGCTTGAAATATGAGCTAATAGCCTATAATAATGACCACCAGTAGGATGCGAATGTGGATATAAGAAATCTCTTTTTGCTGAAGCATTATTAATGCATTCCGCCAATCGCACATATTTTTGCTCATCTGGCAATTCTATGGAAAGATTTTCAAACATTGAGATTCCTATTTCATGAATGTGCTACCAAGCCATTAGCCAGCAAATAAAGATTGGTGACTGATTCAATATCTATATCAAAGGTTTCTTCTTCCCTACCAGCAGATTCCACCGCGACACTAAAACCAAAACCAAATTGTCGTCCTTCTGTCACCGCTATTATCCGATTGCTAGATGTGAATTCTGATACTTTCTTGACATCCAAAATGGCTTGCTTCGGTCCACAACACTCCTTCACCAACCAGCGGCTTTCCCTATTGCATGTAACCCAAGAATGCCCGCTTACCAAAAGATCCACCACAGGCTCCTTACCTTTAGCTACCACTTGCTTCACCATCACAGGTTTACCGAACTCGTTACAAACGAGATCTCCTTCTTTTAAATCTGTGATTAATTTGTCTCCAGTAGGCGTCTTTACAAGGGTAGTCTTGATCATGGTAAAGCTCCTTATGTTGGCATATAGCTCCTTTGGGAACGGTTAAAATAGTAAGTCCCTAGCACATAATGTGCTAGGGACAAGCCAGCCAACCGCAGTCGGATTGGGATTCTATGAATTAATCTTATATGGGGTGTGATTAGGAATAGGCGTGTGTGTCGTCAACTGCGCGGAAGAATAAATCGGCTTCCCTTGCTGATTTAATATGCTGTTGCCACCAAAAATAAGCTAGGTTTCGATTGACGCTGCCGCCAGTATATGCCTCTAAGGTTAGTTCAAAAAATACGGTAAGATGGTAGTTAAATTGTTCTGGGCTTGAGTATTTAAAAGTACCAAAGCTGATGAGATTCGGCACTTACATCTGCTGGACCCACAACGCTCGAAGTCTCAAAATATTCGCAATTATGCGTAATTATTCCACTTTTTAGCTGATACAAATGTGATAGAGAATCCACTTCAATGTCAAAAACAGGGCTTTCTTTATTTTGAACAGACCAAATAACGGGTAGCCGTCTATTTTCTCCGCATACGACCGCATCGCCTGCAGTAAGAAATTTGGTTTCCTTAACAGAAGTAGCTCCTGAAGCATCTTCTATTAACCAACGATGGTCTTCAGTACAAACAGCTAAATTTTCACCATTGGTGGTATTAATAAGGTTACCAACTGGTTTACATCCATTGTCATACAGTCTTGTTACTTTGATCTGTTCACCGAATTCATTGAACACTATTGCGCCGACTTTTAGTTTATCAATAGGGCAGGCACCGTCTGGTGTTTTTACTAGCGTCCCTTCCACTAAGCAACCACTACAATTGTCATAGCTCAAACGTCCATCATGCACAGTCCCCTTCGGATATTTAAGTGGCTGGCTACCATTCGATAACTGACCGGAAATACTGTTAATAAAGTAGGATACCCAGGAACCCATTGAGTAGCTCCTACGGGAACCTTTTTCGATCTGTCGAGCTAAAGTAGAATCTTTGGTTTTGTCATAGCCAAGCAGCACATAAATCTTCCATATGTCCCAGCCTGGAACATAGCGTAGGGAAGAATCGAAGTGAACGCCCTTGGCTTCAACAAAGTTTTTATTCGCATGATCTGCAAAAGTTGGTTTCCCCACAAAAGTCTTATAAACAAATTGACCAAATCTTGGGTCAAAATAACTAACTTCGTCAAAATTAAACGCATGGAGATTTCGATTTGGAAAATCTACTGTAACTATAGGTACTTCTGTTATTATAAAATCTTCAATATTATCAGATATTTGGTAAGTTTCGCTTGCACCCTTCAGCCAGCTATAGTCTATAGTTGTACCACCGATGCGTGCCATTGTTCGTTTGCGGTCGATATTATCCACCTTACGGAGTTGTTCTTTTGCTAAATCGCGTGTTGCGGTAAAATCCGACATTGCTGCGGAGGCATATACTTTAAATCGGTTTGCATGGTGGCGTTCCATTTTTGCTCCTTTAACTGTTTCATATATAATCTTAGTTAGGTATGTGCGTTGTGTTTACTATAGAAACTATCAAATATCGACTGTTAGAAAAATATGGGGATTTAATCTCGTTAGCTGATGGGCAGACGTTTACAAAGATGATTCATCCTATGGTTTTTATCGACAAGGAATACGGAGAGTGGACAACTTCTCCTAACAACGTGTTGAATAAGGGATGTACACATCCCCAAAGGAAGTTAGAAAAGCGTAAAGCAACTAACCGAGAAAAGTATGGGGTAGATAACGTATTTCAAAATGATGTGATAAAAAGAAAACGTAAAGATACGATGCTTTCAAATTATGGAACAGAACATGCTTTGTGCAATGACGAGTTAAAGACTAAAGCAAAAAACACAACATTAAGTAGGTATGGCGTTGAATATGCGGCACAAAATCCTGTGATATGTGCAAAGCAGCAAGTGACAATGCTATCTCGCTATGGTGCGGATAGGGCTGACATTGTGCAAAAAACTAAGATTACGAATCTAGAGCGGTATGGGGTGGCTAACCCTATGCAAAATTGCGAAGTTCGCAATAAAACAGCAGAAACCAACATCGTGCGTTATGGTGGTGTGGCACCTGCCTGTTCTTGCACCGTAAAAGAAAAGACAAAGCAAACAAATCAAAAGGTATATGGTGGTAATGCTCCGCTCTGTAGTACCGAAGTACAAGCAAAAGTTAAGCAAACAAACATAAAAAACTATGGCGTAGATAACCCGTTTGCAGCAGAAGCAGTTAAAAAGAAAATAAAGGCTACTTTACTTCAAAACTATGGCGTAGCGCATCCGATTCATAATGAAGAAATTAAACAGCGAGTAATTAAAACTTGTTTAGATAACTTTGGTTACCCTTCTCCTTTACACTCCCCACTAATTCGGAAACAAGCAATACAAACTAGGGTAACTAGTGGATCAATATTAGTGCTGGATAATGGGCTAACCTTGGGGGATTACCTTCTACACCATAATCGGCTTGATTTAAATTATACCACATGTCGCCACACGCTATTAAAACATGGATTCGAGGTACTAAAAGAGTATGTTGAGGGGGATCTTGTCTTCGGAAAAACAACCAGTTTGGAGTACCATGCTTCCCAAGTTTTGGGTTTTGATGTATACAAACAAACACTAAGAATGCCACAAAATAAATGGCGATTCCCAGACTTCATGCTTCAACCTAATATGTTCTTAGATGTCGATGGTTTGTTCATACATTCAGACTATCGTAAAAAAGATCCCTCATACCATTTCAATAAAAGACTTCAATATGAAAGTGCTGGTTATCGCCTTTTACAGTTTCGAGAAAATGAAGTAAGAGATATGCCACACATTGTAAAGTCAATTGTAGAGAATGCACTAGGACGCACACAAAAAATATATGCACGAAAATGTAAATTAGAAATGGTCCCTTGGGTGGATGCTATTACGTTTTTAAAACAAAATCATCTTCAGGGTGCCGGTGCGAATGCCACAGCATATGGCTTATTTTACCAAGAGGACTGTGTGATGCTATTGTGTGTACGGAAAAAAGATAATGGGATTGAGATATCCCGTATGTGTACTAAAGCTGGAGTTACGGTTACTGGTGGTTTTAGCCGACTTCTTTCACACGCGATTAAGAAGCATTGCCCTGCTATTATCTACAGTTGGTGTGATCTACGTTATGCCAATGGGAAGGGATACGAAAAATTAGGTTTTGAATCTGTTAGAGATATGCAAGGGTGGGCGTGGACCGATTTTGAAAATGTATATCATAGGCTTAGATGTCGAGCGAATATGGATGCACGTAATCTATCTGAAGCAGAGCATGCGAAAGAGTTAGGGTGGGTACGTATATATGACGCTGGGCAAAGACTTTATTTATTAACACCCTAATATTTAAACCAATATCTCAAACTACTACTTACCGTATATTCTCTTTTCTCTCGCCAATATTCGCAGCACTCTAATGCATTCATGCATTTTTGATGCTTCTCGCACCAGATAAGGTTGAATGATTGCGACATATGATCACAACCATGACAGCATTTTTGCTTTTCTTCCTGGTCGATAGTAGCCTCCTAATAATGGAGTTTAATACCGCACCTTATTTATCAATACTAAATGTAACCGAGAGCCAAGAGCCAAGATGGCGATCCATCTTCCGCGTAGCCATCAGGTTCTACTCTTTTACCTGTTGGAGTTTTTGCATAACCATCATCTACCCATTTTTCCATTGTAGCGTTAGATGGCTTTGTGAAACCAGAAACGGTTGTGGGTAAGTTGGAGATAGATGCTTTCCATGTGTCGCTTCCTACTGAGATCTCACAAACTTTATGCCCATTATCTTTATTGCCTAAAAATTTAACTTCACAGGCGGTTCCTTGTGAGAAGGTACGACCGTCTTTAAGTTTTACGTCACGTTTAAGACTTCGGCTTGTGGCAGTGATGTTATACGCTTTAGTTACGCCTGAAATAAAAGTTGTCATTGTCATTCCTTTCTAGGGCACTAGCCGCCACCGATACCACATGGTAACTGCTGGTCTAGTAATTTTATCTGTTCCTGATAGTTTAGTTCTTGTTGCGGATAACACGGCTCCTGCGTTGATAGGGGAATTGAGAGTAGTATTACTAACTCCGCGATCTCCAACATTGCTAAGATCAACATGAGCAATGTTGGGAGTTTTCACCCCACTACTTAAGATAAATTCCCCTATAGAAAATCTTGTCGCATTGCCTGCGGTAATTGGATTAACCTGCGAAGCTGCCATTCCTGTAATGGTTAGGGGGATCGAGCAATCGACATCATTATCTGTTTGTGTATCATCTGAGTTGTGCATCAAATTGACGCTGACAGTATTAACATCAGTGCCTGAATTCCAAGTGTGGATCATTTCATTTTCACTCAGCCATTCATTTCTTATAGAATCCCAGTAGTATATTCCTTGGTAGGGACCATACTGTATCCAAACAATTGTTCCAGGTGGTGGATTTACGGGTAAATTAAAGTAGTTATTTATGACAGTTAACGCACCACCGCCGCCACCGCCACCACTTGACACTGCTTGTGGGTAGCGAATTATTTTAAGAATTTTATTCTTATCTTTGGTAATGAGATCGAATTCAACTAGCTTCCAATCCTTATAATCGATCTCAACATCTTCAGTGGATGGGATAGGAATAGTCTTGCCGATTTGTTCCCTGAATTTATGATTGCGTGGAACGCGAAGGTAGTAAGTAGTCTTTAGGAGATTTCTTACTATTCCAGGAATGATTAGCTGAATGGTTGTTACTGTCATTTTAGCATCCTATCCTTGAAAATCTTCAATGACTTGCCAATCAACTTCACCAGTTAATGTTTGGTTACTATTACTGTTGATTGTAAAGCCAGTTGTGGCTCTACTTTCAAAAGTCCAAACTCTAACATTTGCGCTGGTAATGGTAATTGTATAAGACGTTGAAGGTAGTGGAGTAGTAAAAGTGACAGTTGCTTTCTGTGGCGCTCCAGGACCAGCGGCTGAAAAAGCCGTTGCTAGTAAAGTATTGGCGTATATTGTTAGTGTGGCAGAGGTGATGGAATCTAGCTTAGTTTTATCTGCGGCAGACATGAAGCCAGCAACAGATTCTGTTGCCAAGGCGTGAAGACTACCACCGCCTTGATCCGCATGGTTATGGATATGGTCGCTCCGCGCTGCCGTTGTGGCAGATCCTTCAGCATTCGTTGTCCCTACTGATTGGGGGGTATCAGTTCCTGCTAGGATGATAAACCAATCGGTAGGGTTTGGACCGCGCTTTTGCCAAAGGTTATCTACTCCCAACTCAGTCGCTAATGATCCTTCAGGCGCAACGGCTCCGGGGGTAATCGAAGGATCGGCATCGACTTGCAAAAAGAGGATGTTGCCTAAAGTTTTTTCACTAATGATCAAGGCCACTGCTAATCTCCCTTTGTTCTAGCCATCTACTAGAAATTCTAATTCAACTAGATCATCGGTGGTCAATTTTGCTGATCCCAAGTCACTAATTTTTACCTCTGCCATGTCAATTTCGATACGTGCAAGTTCTCCCATCTCGGCAGCAAACTTGAGCATGTTTTCATGGTCCATCTTATAATAGGATGTTTTACCATCGCTCTTTTCTTGGATGGGTTTGCCGTTTTCATCTTTAGTTGCCCACTTTTGTGCCGCTTCCAACTGGAGTTCATCCCATTTCGCTGTTTCTTCGCGAAGCTGCTTTACGATTCCTTTAAGTTGAAACATAGCTCGGATAGGCAACTCTTGTGAAGATAGCTTATCCAAGCTTTTTCTGAACAGGGGGGAAACAACTTTTGCAAGCATCAATTTCATTTTAGTATCCTTTTAGTTACTGTATAATTTTGCAGATTTTTGTGAGATGACAACTTGTAGAATAAGACAGTATTGTTTCGATCTCAGTTTTAATCTCACCGGCTGGCATAGCATCAACCGAAGCATAAGTAGTCCTAGTCTTATCTTTGTTAATAATCACAATTTGTACAGCCATGGTTATTCTCCTTGTTGTGAAGGATGTAGGGGAGTAACCACTCCCCTACTCACAGTACCTTAGAGAACTTGAACGATAGTGGTAGTATTCCAGGTGATGCTGCTAATCGCGTCACCGATCACATTGATTACTACACTAGTACCAGAGATGGTAGCAGTTACATTCCATGCGACTACGTCTTCACTGGTGTACATAGAATCTACATTCAGAATACTTACCGTGCCACTAACATTTTTAGCGCGGAAAGTACGAATGTAGGTAGCACTGTTACCAGCTACGTCTGTTCTGCGGGCAAGAACTCGTGCTTCGATCAACATAACGGTATTAGTTGCAGTAGCAATAGTTTGAATTGGAGTAACAGCAGCGCTACTTGTGGGGATAGTTGCTTGGAAAATTTCATAGTTAACCAAAGAAGTTGGCTGTTCAATTCTAAGAGCGCCACGGAAAATAGAGTCACCATTTACGTCTAATGGACGTGCGGGAGCGTTAGTTCTGATACCTAACCTGTTGGTGCTATAGTCCCAAGTGATCGCATCGGGAGCAACACCAGTTTCAGAATCCAACTGTAAGGATGCATTGTAGAAAGCGATTTGCTTATCTACGCCAGCGGTCGCTGATTGGAGAGCAACTACGCCAGAAAGATTCTGCCAAGTGTAGATTTGATTGCCAGTAAGTGCAGAGAATAACATCTCACCATAGCCTAAAGCAGCAGGTGCTTGGATCAGATAGCCATCTTCTGTCGCATTGGTTAGGATGTAACCAGTAGGTACACCGGCTTCTTCAATCTTGAAACCCACTCCAGCACCAGTACCTGCGCCACCACCTACGTTAAGGGTAAAGTATTTGTCGGTGATGTTCATGACAGTGGTGTTGATGTAGGTCAGACTACCGTTAATGTCTACTTCACCATTAAAAACAGTGGTAGTTGGATTTAGGAGCGTACCAAAAGTCTTGTTACCAAATATCGTTTGGTCACCTTCGGTAAGTACAAAGTCGGCTGCCGAGATAGCATCACCAGGATTAGGAATGGTGTATTCAATGCCAACACTTCTAGTAGGCTGGGCAGCAACGATAACATCGATAGGCTGAGTGTTTTGGGTAACATTGTCAGACAGTGTTGCACCACTAGCATCTATCGAGTAGAGGGCTACTCTACGGAACAGACCATCATTTACAAGCGGAGCATTTCCACTTGACGTGTTAGTAGCAATTTCAGTCCATGCATAGTCGGCTACGCCAGTTTTTAAATACAAATGACCAACTGTGCCTGCAGCAGCGCCTTGGGTGGCTACAGATACCGCTGCGGCAGAGCCAGTAGCAGTAATGTCGGTAGCTACACCACCTACTACGTTAGTGATAGTGACAATGGTAGATGGGGGAACAGGAGCAGTGAATACGCCAACGAGTGCGTTTACAACCGCAGCAAATTTAACTGCAATCTGTGCTGGGGTATCAGCCAAAAGAATATCTACTTCATTTGCCGCACCAACTAATACAGGATCAGTTTGTGGAAAGTTAGCGCCATCAGTTACGTTAAACCAAAAATACTGGCCAGCATTTGTGCCATCATAAAGCTGAATTGCTTTACCTACGCCAACTACATCGTAGAAAGCGCCTACTTGTGAAAAAGTAGCTTTTGATTGCTCTGGTACATCTGTACCATTGAACATTGCAATAGAGCCAACAAGTGCAGGAGTACCTAGTGCAGATACAGGATCTGCGCATGTTCCGAGGCTAGGAATTCCGTCAACGACATAAATTGTGTCATCGCCAACGGTTCTCAAATCGCGAATGTTTGCCATAGTAACCTCCTAATTTTATTAAGTTTTTACTTAGTACATGATTAGTATCAACATACCCAAAGTGAAGAAACCAGTAGACGACCACACTTTTATTTAAGCACCTTCAAAAACCAGAGTAAAAATATCATCGGTAAGAACACAGGTTTTCTCAGTTTCGATATCGAGAACGATCCAGTCACTTTCTTTTAGTAAAGTAGTCTTGTGATAAACTTCCCCAGTTTCAAATTCAGTAGTATCTGGAGGAAGCGGCAACAATTCTCTCGTATATTGAATAGCCTTAAACCGCGCTGGTCTTTTTCGGTAGTAATCTGTGATCTCATTCCATCTCATTTTTGTAACCTAAAAAGTCTGCACTTGATTGCGTGTTTTCCCCGACCAATTAATTGTGTTATTAACTGCGCCTTTAACCATTACATTAACATCTGTTCCACTTGTTTCTAGAAATACTTGCCAGGATTTTTGATCTCTATATGTGTATGCGGATTCCACTACTTTTAATGATACCACATTTCCAACATTTTTCACCGTCCCAATTTTGATAAAATTTCCTACATCCCCCACCGTCCCACTGCTCCCTGCTGTTCTTGCCGAAGTAACCCAGGATTGAATAAGCATCGTTGAATTTAATGGAACAGTAATTTGGTAGAGAAGTGTTGGGGTATCATCAGTGGTCTGAATGCTGGAGGCATAACCAAAGTCCGCTTCTGTGACATATCTATTTATCGAAGAGGGAATCGGGACTGTTCCAACTAGTGCTTCCCACTGTCCTTGATTCGGGGAATAACGCCAAACTGGATCATAGAAAGCAATGGGGATTGGAATAGTGATGGTATTGGTGTCATCGCGCCGATCTAATCCACCGCCTGCGATGGCATTCCATAATGCACCGTTAGGAGGTAGTGATGAGTAATACAGTTGGTCATGACTAAATATCGCTTCGAGATCTACTGATTCCCCAGGTTGAATATCCAGAGATAAAAAGTCATCTTGAAGGGTGAACAGCGTCAGCCCTGAATTTTTTACAATAAACACTATCCATTCCTCACGGCAAGCAGGTAATCATCATAGACATAACTGAATCTTACTTCCTTTTAAACATCCGTGAGAAAACTCCTGCTTTTTCGTTTTGAATATCAGGAATAGGAATTGATGGAATGGGAATGGATGGCGTTGCTGGTTTGGTTAACGGGCATACCCCCTTCATTTTACATTCGCATACTGGATGAGGAGTAGGTTTCGGTTTAGGTGGTGCTGGAACTGGTATAGGTACAGGATTAGGCGCAGGAGTCGGATCTGGTATCGGATCTGGCGCAGGAGTCGGTGTTGGTGCTGGTACAGGTGTTGGCACTGGTGCTGGTGCTGGAGGAGGTACAGGAGTTGGCGCTGGTGCTGGTACAGGTGCTGGGGGTACAGGTGCTGGTACAGGTGCTGGGGGTACAGGAGTTGGAGTTGGTGTAGGCGCTGGTGTTGGATCCGGTTGTTTAGCTGGACACAATGGGCATAAGCCTTTAAATGGACAAATAGATATTACAGGACAATCGAAGGTAGGCCAGGAAACTGGCAGATTTGGTAGTGGTATTGATGACGTTGTAGACGAAGCGCTTGCAGTAGCGGCACTTCCGCCACTAGAGCTTCGACCTAAATTATTAAGATACTTTTGAAAGGTTTGGATAATGTTCTGCTTATCTGTCGTGCATTGTTTGAGAAAACTTAAGGCTTCAGCTACCTCTGCCTTATCGCGTTCGAGGACCATCGTTTGCAATTCTTTCAAAACCTTTAACAACTGTTCATTTATATCTACTGCCATAAAATACCCCCTACTTAGTAACGAATAGTGACTGTGGGAAATTTATGTGATGGCCAATTCGGTATGGTATTTGGGTCTGGAGTTGGAGTATTTGACGTGGCCATCTCATTACTTAATATTTGCTGCATTACATCTATCAAGCCACATACTAAATTTTGAGTTGTGGCTAATGATGCCTTAATTTCCGCAATTTCTGTGGCTACATTTTTAGTTGCGGCTGTATCACACCCAAAAACTAAAGTTTTCAGTTTTCTTAGCGCTTTTGTTACTCCACTTAAATTCATTTGGCTCACCTTCCTTAGTAGCGAATTGTTACAGTCGGAAACTTATGCGATTCTGGCCAATCTGGTATAACATTAGGATCTGGTGCCGGTACAGGTGCAGGAACAGGAGCTGGCGCGGGATTCGGTACTGGTGCCGGTGTAGGAACAGGATTCGGTACTGGTGCTTTTGGTTTTGGCGCGGTTAAATTCCCTGTTGGAATGCCAGATACTCCTAATACTCCATTTGTTCCATTAGTCTGTATTTGTTGTAGTAAACCTACTAAACCACCTATTAAACCTTGAACGGAAGCGACCGCAGCACCAACCTTTGAAATTTCTGTTGCTAGGTCTCCTGGAGTCGATTGAGCTACTTTAGCTTCCATCTGTCCAGCACTAAGCTGCGCCATTAAAGATCCTATGCTGCTATCCGCTTCTCCTTGTAAGAGTTTGGCAGTTGCAACGGATTCTTCTGGACTGGTAGACGAAAGTCGTTTGAGCATTTTGCCCAAACACGCTTCAGCTAATGAATCTAATCTTCTTGCTTCATTCTGTTGATGTTGAAATAGCTGCGCCATCGCGAAGGAAGCGGAGGTTGCAATCGTTTCAACTGTACTGATCGTCAAAGCATCAACAACTTGGGGATTCACTGTAGTTGCGGGTGTCGTACTACTCGATGGTGTAGTAGGTGTTGTTGGCGTAGTAGGTGTAGTTGGATCAGTGGGAGTAGTAGGTGTAGTCGGATCAGTAGGTGTTGGAGTTACTGGGGTATCTTTTAATGATATGTTACCCATGATGAGACACTCCTTTCTAGATAGTTAAAGTGACTAGAAAAGGGAACGGCTCGTTTATCCGATATTACACATTCAACTCCTATGCGGTTGTTCTATTATTTAATCTTACCCACCTGATGATTTATACGTCAACATGACTTATGTAGGTCTCAATATTCATGCGCACCGCGTGTGGTCATGCGCAGAAAGTCAAGCAACTGATAAGCGGCTTTCTGATAACTAGGATTTGCATAAAGGATTTTTCTCATCTCCTTAATATCATCAGTGGGACTTTTATTTAGTTCACTGACGGTATCTTTGAATTTAGTCAGTTGCTGCGTGAGATCCATAACGTCATGTTTGACCTTTTCAGACATAGCAACTACTTCTGGTTTTGATAGCTTTTCTATTTTTTGAACAAACGACATATTACTATCTCCAATTAAATTTTTACCGTTACTGAATGTTTAGAAATATCTGAATGAAGTCCTGAAACGAGTTTTTCTAATTGTGGCAGGGCTGATTTAAGGTTGTTTAAATGCGTTTTATTCTGTGAATGCTCTTGCTCAAAATACATATCAGACAGAATGTCATCTGCCGTGACACCCTTCTTCAACTCATCCACAAGAACAAGAAGCGCACCGATGGCTTTGACACTATCTCTGGCATCGGCAGCTACAACTTTATTTATTTTAGCTATGAACGACATTGCGATATCTCCCAAATAATCGTGTTCAATTGTTACTTTGTACGTGCTTGCTCCTTATTTACGGTTTTTCTTTAAGATTTTGTCTAACATCTGCATTACGTCTATGCCTAGTACCCTTAATCCTTTTTCATTAGCTCTTTTCAATGCCTCATCTTTAAACTCTGAGAATTTTTTATTGTAGTCAAAATTCTTATCTTCTTTTAAAAGATCTTGAAGGATTGCTGCCAACTTTGATGCACTCGTATTTTCTGTGCTAGATGAAAGCGACTGGATCTTTGAAAGAAATGACATTTGTTGTGTACCTCCAAATAAATATTAAACCGACAGCGCATACATGAGAAGTCCCTTAGCCACCGAGCCAAGCGGATCACTTGCCATCCTTACTTCTTTAATCTTAAACGGCAGTGGATTTTTGGCTTGGAACTTTTTGAGTTCATCTTCCCACAGATCTTTAAATCCTTTTAGTAGCGCAGTGCCGCCCGATAGAACGATGGGAATGGGTGCGGGGAAGTCTAGTTGTGACTTCATCTTCATCCACTCCTTCATTAGCATCTGAATCTCATAACGCACCAGTGCTTTATAGTGGTAGTAAATCGCTTGCCCGATTTCATCATCGAGAGCCTGGGCATTAAGTAAGTCAAAGTTGGGATCTTCCTTGATCTTTAAGACTTGAGCAATGGGAGCGCCAATAGCAGAAGAAGTCATCGCGTCAATCCAATCCCCACCCCTTGAGATAGAAAATTCAAGCGTCCCAACCAATTTATAGGATGCACAGATATTGATCTGACCACCACCGTGAGATATAGCTATGCCAGAATGATCATCATTAGCGCATTCTGCATAGATGATGGCAAGTGCTTCATTGACTGGCTCTGGGCTGTAGCCAAAGCCTTCTAGAAGCTGAGAGAAGAAGCCAGTATGCCACACTGTATTACGTGGAGTATCGACAGGGGTAGCTGGTACAGAGAAGGCACATTTCTCCCCTTCAAAATCTGGCTCTCCAACTAGTGCCTTAACCAAGGCACCAATAACATCCCTACCTTCTTTTTCGGCTGGATTAAGAATCCCAGAAGCCATTGGTCGGCGTACTTCTCTGTTAAGAATTCGTGCTATGCTGATGGCATCATCGCCTACGATGTAGGCTCTGTCCTTGAGGTGTACTGCGTTCAATGCCCCCGCTGCAAGTCTTTGTTTTTGTTCCTCGTTTACGTCGATAAATGCATTGCGGAGCTTTTTAACTTCAATTGTTCCGTCTTTTTTATCCATACGAGCCGAAACTAAATTCGCCGTTCCCACGTCGAGGGCTATAGCCATATTTATTTCTCCTTTAATTTTCCTAATCCACTTTACCCATGTTCGTTTTAGCTTTTTTGAGTTTTTCAACCCCATCTTCATCAAAGATAACCTTATTGGTATTTACTGAAAGAAGTTTAGCACTGCTTTCAGTAAGCTTAGGAATATAAGGAACTTCCTCATCGTCTTCATCCGATGTGAATGTCCATTCTATTGGTATCATGCCATTATTGGATGCTGGACTATTGGGAATGTCTTCTATTGGCGTAGAAATCACTTCTTTGTAAATGATTTTTTCGGGATTTTCCTCTTGTTTAGCCAAAAGGGTTTCTAGTAACCGATTTTGTTCTTGTACAAGATCTGAATGCGTTTTTCTGATAAAGAATTTTTTCATCTTCTCTCCCAGAGACTCTGCCCTTCAGGGCGGGGAGACAGGAGATCAGGCAGTTTAAGCATAAAACACCTCTACTTTTCTACGTTGATAACCTACTAATATATTATTCTTAAACTTAGCGTATTTAGATTTTCCAGTAGGAACAGAAGATCTAGAATTACCTATTTTAATATCTCTACTGCGATAATTAAGCAGGTCAATGGCTGCTCGATTTAATCTTAGGCGGTAGGAATTACGCACCAAAGGGCTTGTTATTTGGGGGTTCCCAAGAAGTATTTGTTCTTTACTTGCTTGATGAAATCCCAGCGTGAGAAATCGACTGTTAATGTCCCAAACCCATCAACATCTAGCGTAACAAAATTGCCGTTTACTTGTAAATTTTTTTGCAGAATATTTGATCATATTTTGGTCACAATGGGTCTACAGTAGTGAAGCCTCCCCGCCCTAAAGGGCGGGGCTTCTTAAGCAGATTTTAATTGCTTAAGCGATTCGCTTCCGAATCGGATACTTTTTAGTTGGTACTAAATTTCTCTTTTTTTAGCTAAATCTCTTAGG
>Ga0209777_10002422_pt1 | contig 24550 bp, 21 predicted proteins | sample FrelakmetHBP12HB_FD_187147 | JGI IMG/M metagenome (GOLD analysis project Ga0209777, IMG submission 187147) | Freshwater lake sediment microbial communities from the University of Notre Dame, USA, for methane emissions studies -HBP12 HB (SPAdes)... | ecosystem: Environmental > Aquatic >... | reverse complement strand
GGGCCTTCAATGCGGTCCGCTGCTGCGCTGGACCGCATTGAAGGCCCTCCCCATTTTCGTGAGAGAGTCCAGCAGGAGGACGACATCTCTCCCGACTTCGGCCTTCCGTTTCGCATATTCGAGAACCAGCTTCGCGAGACGCACATGGTTTTCGCGGTCGCTATCGCTCGAACTGGCAAAGACTTCTCCCCGGATCGTTCTTCGCATGTCGGTAACCTCTTCGGGCCGCTCGTCGACGAGCAGCACCATCAAATCGATCTCCGGATGATTCGTGCTGACGGCGTGCGCAAATTGTTGCATGAGCACCGTTTTCCCCGACCGCGGCGGGGCAACGATGAGCGCGCGTTGACCCTTACCCAGCGGACACAGCAATTCGACCACGCGCATCGAGACATCCGCGCGCGAGGTGGTAAGCTTGATGCGGTCGCGGGGGTCAATGGCGGTGCGCTGTGAAAACTCTTCAACTCCGATCCATTCACTGTTTTTTTTCCCGTTCACATGCAGGATCTCGACGATTTCCTGTCCTCCACGGCCAGTCCGTTTGGTTGTCCCCTCAACAAAACATCCTTCACGAAGTTTGTATTGACGGATGAGGTTCGTCGAAACGTGAGGGTCTGCATCACTCCGTTCAAGCTCAAGAGAAAGCTGACGGAGATATCCATCATGGTGGCCCTCGAGTTCCAACAAACCTTTGTATGTTGTACCGCTCATATCGTCCTGCTCATTATTTGTATGTTGACGCGCCCTTCATGGAACAATCGCTTCGCTGCCTGACGGTCAGCGGAGATTGCACAAAACTTTGACAGATCGAGTAACCACGGAATAATCCCCCTCGTTCCCCCTTTTGCAAAGGGGGATGAAGGGGGATTTGATAGATGATGCATTGTGCCCATACAAACTTACGGAACACTCACTCGAAAGAAGATAGAATTCAAACCGATAAACCGACCAGACCTCCATTACTCCAGAATTCCACTCTTAGAACTCTGGCGGATGATCAATGTCCATCTCAAGTTTGAGGGATTCATTCGCGTACACCCTTATTGGTCGGCCGGTCGGAATCTGAAGAGCCCAATCTCCTCGTTTGTTCTTGACGACCGAACCCCACAACTTCCGGAGTTTCCACGATGTGAATTGTTCCCAAAAGATCCAGCCGAAGTGGGCGGTCTGACCCTCAAGATAGAAAGCAGGAACTCGCTCACCCGGTTCCACGCTCAACTTTTCCACGGTGGTTGGTTGGTAACCGAGACGCTCCAGTTCTTCAACAAAGAGAGAAGTGAGATCGTTTCCGTCGTACCGAAGCTCGTGGCGGACGCGCTTCACGGTCTTTCCCTCAATGATTTCACTGAATGCTACGCGAAGCCGTTGCTCGGTAGTCTCTGGCAAGAACATGATGTGCCGATTGTACTTCCCCTGCTCACAATTGTAACATCAATATAGGAAGTCGAGCCGTAAAAAGCAATGCGGCCCGCAGCTTGAAGGTAACAGAATCATTCAGTATCTTTGACTCAATTAATGAATCCCGGTCATTCCAATAATCCGAATAATTCCATTAATCCCAATAATTCCATTAATCCCAATAATTCCAAGTTAATGGCGGCAAGAACCGGATTTGTCTACCACGAACACTTCCTCGATCACGACACCGGTGCGGCTCATCCCGAGCGACCGGATCGGCTGAGAGCGATTGTTTCGCATCTCAAAGAAACGAATCTCTGGAGTCAACTTCAGCATCTCACCATTGAGAGGGCGGACGAGAAATGGATTCTGAAGGTTCACACTTCCCAACACCTCACATTCATACGGGAATCGTGCAAGAATGGAATTCAAATCCTCGACCAGGGTGACACGCACGCGTGCAAGGAATCGTATGACGTCGCCCTGCTTGCGGTTGGCGGAGTGCTCGCGGGCGTGGATGCCGTCATGAGCGGATTGCTCGATAATGTATTCTGCGCCGTACGGCCGCCGGGGCATCACGCCGGAAGTAACTCGGTTATGGGATTTTGCCTGTTCAACAACGTGGCGGTTGCGGCCCGTTACGCTCAGGAAAAATTTGGAGTTCGCAAGGTCGCCATCATCGACTGGGATGTTCATCACGGCAACGGCACACAGGAGATCTTTTATGAGGACCCGTCCGTTCTGTACATCAGCACGCACCAATTTCCTTTTTATCCCGGCACGGGGAGCCGCGGGGAACGCGGCGCGGGCAAAGGAGAAGGATATACCTTGAACATTCCCATGTTCGCGGGCGCCGGAGAAGAAGAATACCTCTTTGCATTTCAAACAGAGATACTTCCGGCACTGAGCATGTTTCAACCCGAACTGATTCTTATCTCTGCCGGATTCGATGCCCATGAAAAGGACCCGCTGTCGCACATCAATCTGACGGAAGACACATTCGCGCAGATGACATCGATGGTCAGAGAATCTGCGTCGAAGTACTGCGGTGGGAAATTGGTTTCAGTTCTCGAAGGGGGTTATGATCTCCGAGCGCTCCCGAGAAGTGTGGAAGCGCATATCAAAGAATTAATGAGATCGTAGAGTCCCCGCCTTCGTTCCACTCCCCCGATCGTTCCACTTCGGCGGGCAGGCGTTCCCCAGAACGGGCTTCCAACACCAATCTCAATCTCGAAAACCGTCGCAATGTGCACCCAGATTCATCTGGGTGAGACGAGTTCTCTCCCTCTATTCGGCAACAGATTCATCTGTTTCTACCCCCACGAACCCATATTTTTTCAGAATGGACATATACTCCTCTGCAAACGACCTCCTACGGTGATGTTCATCCTGGTTCCCGATATACCGTTTTACGTTCTCGACGTGGGAGGGACTGACCGAGAATGCCCCGTAACCCCTTTGCCAACTAAATTTTTGAGGCAGAAGATCACGTTCATTAATCCAATGGGAAGACTCTCCCTTGAAGAGCTTGACAATCTCATCAACTTGTTGGTTGCTCTTCATATCAATGAGACAATGGACGTGATCATCCTGCACATTCATCGCCAGCACAAGAATTGAATTCTCTTCTGCGTATGCGAGAATGTGCTGTTGTATGGCACATCGAGCATCCCGGACAAGGACTCTCTCGCGGTTCTTTGTCGCCCAAACAATGTGCAAGTAGATTTTTGTGTAGGAATGTGGCATGGATCCTCCCGTTTGTTGCTCCAAACCGTTGAAACGGTTCCTCCTCTACGAAACTTCTCCAACACCACGATGAATCGTGGTGTTCTTAATGCGCCCGTGTGTTTCTGTGCTTAAATGAATCGGACTCTACCCTTGTTTACGTGGCCTTTTTCCACGTTGTGCCGTCTTTCTTGTCTTCGAGCACAATTCCCAATCTCGTTAACCCGTCTCGAATCTTGTCAGACAGCGAGAATAATTTCTGCGCTCTCGCTTCTGCGCGCAGTGAAATTATTAAATCCATGAGTTCTCCGTCAAGACCTTTTGCTGTACTTCTCTGTTCAATCTTTTCTGGAATGATTCCCAGTATTTTTGTACCGAACTCATCAAAAAGGATTTCTATTTTTTCAAAGCTCGCTTTGTGCGGCGACATCTCCCGCAGCCAATTGTTAACGTTCGACACAAGATCAAATAGAACAGCAATTGCTCTAGGAGTATTAAAATCGTCATCCATTGCTTCGATAAACTGGCCATGAAGAGTGTCAAGCTCGGCTGTTTTATCCATGAATCCGAAAGACGACGTTTTTCTTGCGAAATCGAATCGCAGTTTGAAATTATTGACTGTGTTGTGCATTTTTTCTAGCCCGGCTTTGGCACCTTGTAATGCAGACTCACTGAAATCAAGCGTACCACGATAATGACTCTGCAGAATGAAAAAGCGCACAACAAGCGGATCATATTTCTTGAACAGGTCTTTGAGAAGAGTGACATTCCCGAGCGACTTGCTCATCTTCTGCCCGTTGACCGTCACGAGGTTGTTGTGAATCCAGTACTTCACAAAGGGCTTACCCGTCACGCTTTCGCTCTGGGCAATTTCACATTCATGGTGGGGAAACTGATTATCCAACCCGCCGCCGTGTATATCGAACGATTCGCCCAGATACTTCATCGACATCGCCGAACATTCGATGTGCCAACCCGGGAAACCCATCCCCCACGGACTTGGCCACTGCATGATGTGCTCCGGCTCCGCTTTCTTCCATAAGGCAAAATCGTTCGCATGACGCTTCTCCGATTTCACCTCAACGCGGGTGCCGCTTTCCATTTCTTCCAGAATTCGACCAGAAAGCTTCCCGTATTCTCTATCGCTGGACACATCAAAATACACAGAGCCGTTCACTTCATACGCAGACCCTTTTTCAATCAGTTTCCTGACAAGCTCGATTTGCTCGATAATGTGGCCGGTTGCCCGCGGCGAGATGTCCGGACGCACGACTCCCAACGCATCCATATCTTCGAAATAACTTCGTGTGTAGTACTCTGCAATCGCCATCGGATGCTTGTGCTCGAGCCTGCTCTGCTTGACCATCCGGTCCTCGCCTTCGTTCGTCTCACCAAGAAGATGGCCAACATCGGTGATATTCTGGATATACATGACGTTGTAACCGAGATGCCGGAGATACCGAACGATAACATCGAACGAGACGTAGCTTTTCGCATGGCCGATATGTGAATCGCCATATACCGTCGGTCCGCAGACGTACATACCGACGTGTTCCCCGACGAGCGGTTTAAATACCTCTTTTTTCCTTGCGAGCGTGTTGTAGATTTGTAGGGGCATAATCCCTCATGTAATCAAATCCCCCTTCATCCCCCTTTGTAAAAGGGGGAACGAGGGGGATTATTTAATAATTACAACTGTTCATAAATGTTCTGAAGTACTCCGTCAGTGTTCTTTAAAACATCCCGTGATGAAAAACGAAGAACTCGAAGTCCTAAATTGTTCAGATAAGCATCTCTCTCTTTATCTTTTCGAATTCCGTCTTCTTCAAGGTGTTGTCCACCATCGATTTCTATGACGAGGTTCGCCTTAGGACAGTAAAAGTCCACTATGTAATTGCCAATGATTTTCTGTCTGTAAAACTGCAGCTCTTTGAGTTGTCTTCCTCTGATTTTTGACCAAAGTCGTATTTCGCCATCTGTCATATTGTTTCGTAACTGACGCGAAAATGCTTTGAGTTTACCGTTATACGTTAGCATTACATGCCCATCAATTCTCTTGCCCCCTGCAAGCCAGCTTTTGTAACATCTTCGCCGCTCATCAGCCGCGCTACTTCGACAACCCGTTCTTCCAGATTCAGCTTTCTCATGCGCGTCGTGGCGCGCCTGCCCGTGATCTGTTTGGCGGCAGCGGCCGAGGACTTTCCGGTCGGGCTGCCGTTTTCCACTTTCTCAACGACAAAATGCGTATCGGCGAATCCCGCTATCTGCGGAAGGTGCGTAATGGAAATAACCTGATGGAACTGAGACAACTTTTTCAGACTTTGTCCCACCGCCTGGGCAATGCGACCGCTCACGCCGACATCGATCTCATCGAAGACGAGCAGCGGCAAGCGATCCGATTTCGCGAGATTCATTTTGAGCGCCAGCATGATGCGTGAAATTTCTCCGCCCGAGGCGACTCTTGCCAGCGGCTTAAGGTCTTCGCCTACATTCGTCGATACGTAAAACTCTACCGTATCGATTCCCTTTGGGGTGGCTTCATATTCCTGCTTGCCCGTTTTTACGACAGCAGGCTCTCCGCCTCCGGCAACCCGACGTGTAATTCTTGTTTCAAAACGCGCGTTCTGAATACCAAGCTCGGCAAGAGATTGAACAACCGCCTTATCGACCTTCTTCGCAGCTTCATGGCGTTTCGCTGACAGGCGCTGGGCGATCTCCGAGCATACACTTTGCTCATCTCTGAATTGCTGCTGGAGAGCTTCTATTTCACCCTGAAAGTTATCGGCAAGGTCTACCTCCCTCCCGATTTCTTCCCGGCGGCGCAAAACCGTTTCCAGGGAGCCGCCGTACTTCTTCTTCAATAACGCGAGCTGTCCGAGTCGCGTGCGAATTTCTTCCAGTCGCACCGGATTGAACTCAACCTTTGAATTGTAACGCTGAATGAATTTCGCAAGCTCACTGACGATAGCCGCAGCTGACGTGGCTTCGTTCTTTGGTTCCTCAAACGATTTATCGATTGCGACAAGGTCTTCAAGCTCGTTGCGCGCGAGAACGATCTGGTCGTGGACGGCATTATCGCTCTCGTAGAGAATCTGATAGAGCCGCTCCGTCGCGCTGTACAGCCGTTCGGCGTTCTCCAGGATCACTAACTCCGCCTCAAGTTCTTCTTCTTCACCGGATCTCGGATTTACTGCGTCGATTTCATTGATCTGAAACTCGTACAGCGATCGTTTTTCTATCAATTGCTGTTCTTTCGAACGGAGCTCGGCGATACGGTTCAGGAATGACGTCGCCCGCTGGAAGCACGCGCGAAATTCACCGACAAGCCCGCCCAGGGCTCCGTAATCGTCGAGCATGTCGATATGCGTTTCCGGCCGCAGTAACGATTGATGCTCGTGCTGGCCGTGCAAATCGACAAGTAAATCGCCAACCTGCTTCAACAGCGCGATGGTCGCCGGGGAATCGTTGATGAAACACCGACTTTGACCTTTGAGGGAAACTTCGCGACGCAGGATCAACTCGTCTCCCGATTCAATCTCATGAGCCGCGAGCAGGTATATCAACCTCTTGTTGTCGGAAATGTCAAGGAATCCTTCGACGACAGCTTTTTCGGCGCCCTTGCGGACGCTGTCGGAGTCCGCGCGCTCACCGAGGATGAGACTCAGAGCATCGATAATGATGGATTTTCCCGCACCGGTCTCCCCCGTCATAATATTCAGTCCTCTGCCAGGTTCGACGGTAAGGTCCTCAATCAGCGCGTAGTTTTTTATAGAGAGAGTTTTAAGCATATCAGGGCTCTTGCGAATGTCAATTTACAGATTTTTTTGTTAAATTCCAGAACAATCGGGAGGAAATGAAATGACACAGGAAAGAATAAGGTCCCTCATGCAGCAGGGACTTGAGTTAGCCGACAAAGGGGATTTGTTCGGAGCAATCGGGTACGCCGAACAGCTTATCAAAGAATTCCCGGACTTCCACCCGGGATTATGTTTACTCGGTGATTTGTACCTGCAAGTTGGCTCACCGGCACTGGCGATTGATCCCCTGGAAAAAGCGGTTGCCGCGGCTCCACAAAATGCATACAGTCAATTTCTTCTGGGATGCGGACTTGGCAGAACGGGCAACCTGGCCCGGGCAATTCATCACCTTGAGATCGCCGACCGACTGCGACCCAACAACACGGAAATCCTCCGCAACCTGGGATGGATGAAAAGCATGAGTGGAAACGTCAAAAAGGGACGGCAATTCCTCAGGAAGTCTATCAAACTAGATTCAAAAAATAGTCTTGCCTACAACGACCTTGGAGCGAGTTACATGTTCGCGGACGATGTGGACCCGCAGATGGCAAAGCGATACATCGGCAAGGCCCTTGATCTCGACCCGGAGAACAAATTCATCCAGAACACCTGGAAATCGTTTCAGGAACTGTTTCAATCAGCATCACAAGAAAAGGCGGGAAAAAGTAACAGACCGTAGGAGGAGAAGATGTTTCATGGTCCGTGCTCTCCTTCAAGAGCGGTTGGCGATCGGCCATTGAAACGTCGCTTCCAGTCGATCGATGCCATGGGCACCGGAGTCTTCAAGAGTGGACCACAAAACAGAGCCGCATCCGGAGCACCGGATGCGGTTCTCGCTATCAACACTCAACCATTCCTTTATTCTATTGCTCGAACAGATCCTTCGCACTGACGACCTTCGATTTTTCCTTATTCACCGTCAGAGGAAATACTTCAATCAGTTTGTCCTGATCCAGAATATTCTGGGACACCGGTGAAGAATACTTGATCGGCGACGGAGTGTTGTTCACCAGCGCATTGAAAAACTCCTGTCCTTTCCCCTCGTCGACGACAACGGCAATTTTGATGTCACTCGGATGGAGATATTTTTTGATGGCGGCGTTCACATCGTCAACGGTCAGCGTTTTCAATTCGCGTTCGATGCGGTCGATGTAGTAGTCGGTGCCGTAGAATTCAGAATCCATCTGGTAGCCCAGCCGGCGGCTCAACGTCGAGGCCCAGAGCTTTGAATAATTGACGACAAACTTCCGCGTTGTCTCGAAATCTTCGCGCGAGATGCCCCTGTCGCAAAGATTCTTCAGTTCAAACAGAGCGTTGCGAATAGCGAATTGCGTGTTCTCCGGCTGGACCGGTCTCAGCCAGATGCTGAAGAACTGCTGCCGCAACGGCGTGTTCAGGTCGGGGAAGGGTGAACCCAGGCCGCCGACAAATTTTTCAGCGTAAGAATAGTCGCCGTAGTTCAATCCACGATCACCACGAAGCCTGTTCATCAGCACACCGTTGAATGAACGGTGCTCGCCGAAGTATGAATTCGCGACGAGGAGGGCGTAGAAGTCCTTGTCCTTTCTCGTCACGTCGATTGGATAGCCCATCGATACCGCATACGCCCGCGTAGGTTTTTCGACAACCAGAACTTCCATGTCCTTAATTGGCGCGGGCGGCGGGAGAATGAACGGGTTCAGCGCCCCGACCGGAAGCGCAGAAAAGTCCTTCCGGATATGGACGACGAATGACTCCGGGTACCCCCCGGCGATGCCGATCCAGATATTTGCCTGCGTATATGTTGTCTTGTAGAAATCCTTGATATCGTCGAGTGTGATGGAAGTCAGGCCCTGGACAGTCCCCATCTCGGTCTTGCCATACGGATGACCCTCGAAGATTGACGCGTTGAGTGCTTGCTTGCCCAAAGCTTCGTCGTCGGTTGAACGCAGCGTGTTTTTCAGATAGTTGATGCCGTCATCCTTCACTCTCTGGAAATCGGCGGGGTCGAAGCGGGGATGCAGGAGAAGATCCGAGAAGAGCTTGTAGAAATCGTTCAGATGGTTGCGGTGAATTTGTCCGATGAACGTCGTGATTTCCTGATCGGCCTGCGCGTCGATACTCGCAGCCCAGGGGTAGAGCTTGTCGACCACCTGGTTGTAGGTCAGGTCTTTGGTCCCGCCCTGAGCAATAAGAAAGGCCGTCAGTGCGTTCAAACCTTCTTTGCCCCGGGGGTCGTTCACAGAACCCGATCGCACGATAATGCGAAACGTAATCAGCGGTGATGCTGCATTCCGGATCTCGGTGAATCTGAGACCACCCTGGAGCGTTGCCTGGAGAATCGTTGTCAGCGTCATAGTTGTGATAGCAAGTGCGAGAATGATTCGTAGATGTTTCATTGTTGTCCCTCCTTCGCTTCTTCCTGTGTTAAGAGCACAACCGTCCGGTTATTTTTTGTGAAGTACTTCTTTGCGACGTCCATGATATCCTTGGGAGTGACTTTGTCATACAACGCGTAGATTCCGTTGACCGAGTTCGGGTCTCCGGTAAGCTCGACATAGTGAGCGATACTGCCGGCGACACTATTGGCATTATCCAACCCCATCGCGTACTGGTACTTCATGTGAGATTTGATTGACTCAAGCCGCTGGGCGGACACGGCCTTTGTTTTCGCTTCTTCGAGGGTCGCGTAAATCGCGTCACGCACTTTATCGACGTTCTTGGGGTCTTTCACGCGGGCAAAAATATCAAACAGGTTGGGGTCACGATTGTCGGAATTGTCGGCCCCCAGGGCGTCGACAACTTGCTCTTTGACGACAAGCTGCCGGTAGAGGTCCGACGTCTCCGAAAAGAACAGCTGCGAGAGAAGGTCCATCGCCGGCATGTCGATCTTCTTGTCGCTGAAGGCAGGTCCGTGGTATCCGATAGCGAGAATCGGCAGCGTCCTTGCCTTCCAGGGTATCTTCACAAATTTTTCTTCCTTCTGTGGCGGCTCAGACGGAATGTCCAGCGTGTAGTTTCCCCGCTTCCAAGGACCGTAGTACTTTTTCGCGAGGGCAATGAGCTTCTGCTGGTCGAAATCTCCGACCACAATGACGGCACAATTCTCAGGACGGTACCAGCGATCGAAGAACTTCAGGCTGTACTCATACTGGTTCGGCATATCCACAATGTCCTTCAGAAATCCCATCGTGGTATGTTTGTAGGTGTGAACCTCGTACGCGGCATCGCGCATTTTTTCTTCGATGGTCTGAAATGGATTGGATGAATTCTTGTTGTATTCTCCTAGGATTGCCCCAGCTTCGGTCTTGAAGTCCTCTTCCGAATATTTCAGGTTCATGAACCTGTCGGATTCGATATCCATCATTTGTTCGAGCGCGGCGGAGCTGGCGAATGTATGATAGACGGTCTGGTCATCCGAAGTGAAAGCATTGTTATCGGCGCCGATGGATTTCAGAACATCGTTGAACTTATCTTTCGGATACTTTTCGGTTCCTCTGAACATCATGTGTTCAAAGAAATGGGCGAAGCCCGATTTGCCGGGTTCGACCTCGTTGCGCGATCCTGTCCGCACGACCGTATAATACGCCACGATGCCCGGGCTGGCAAACGGTATCGAGATGATTTTTAAACCGTTATCAAGAGTGACCTGATGAATAGGATAGGGGAAAATCTTCGACCCCCCCTTTTCATTCCCGCCGGCAAGCATCAATGCGGCAGGAATAGCGAGAAGAAGGAGTATTCCTGTTAGGCGAAACATAGTATGCTCCATAGGAAGTATTTCTGAGATTTGTGGTTTATTGTTGAAATTCGATGGGAATTACGCGTCAAGAATTCCTTGGTTAAAGTGCCGGGACGGCGCGTTCAATGCCCGCCCGGGCTGACCTGTACTACGCAGCTTTCTTCATTTTGTTGCTCCAAAAAGTACGAAAAAGCCGCGACAGATGCGATCTGTAAATTACTTCAGCTCCTGTCCAGTGAGTTTTTTCAAGGCTTCCCGGTACAATTCCGAGGTTCTTTGAATGACTTCGGGCAGCAGCTGCGGTCCGGGCGGCTGCTTGTTGAAATTGATGGAAAGAAGGTAATCGCGGACGAATTGTTTGTCATAGTTGTCTTGAGCACTCCCCGGTTTGTACGTTGCCAGTGACCAGAAACGCGAAGAATCGGGTGTGAGCAACTCGTCGATCAATATCAGCTCATTGTTGAACACACCGAACTCCATTTTTGTATCGGCGATGATAATGCCCCGCGCCTCCGCAATCTCGCACGCCCGCTTGTATATTTGAATTGAGAGGTACTTTACTTTTTCCGCGTAGTGTTTTCCGACCAGTCCGACAACGTCCTCGAAACTGATGTTCTCATCATGACCGGCATCTTCTTTCGTCGACGGGGTGAAAATCGGCTCGGGGAGCTTCGAAGATTCGAGAAGACCGGCAGGCAGCGAAATACCACAGATAGATTTCGCACGCTTGTATTCGTTCCATCCTGATCCGGCAAGGTATCCGCGCACGATGCACTCAACCGTCAGAGGTTTCGCCTTCCTGACGACGACGCTGCGGCCGCGCAGTCGCTCTCTGTATGGCTGACATGCCGCCGGGAACTCGCCGACGTCCGTGCTCACGATATGATTCGGGATAATGGATTTCATCACCTCGAACCAGAAATTCGAGATCTGATTCAGCACTTTTCCCTTGTCGGGAATCGGCTGGGGCATGACCACATCGAACGCCGAAAGCCGGTCCGTGGCGACGATGAGAAGATGTTCGCCGAGATCATACATGTCGCGCACCTTCCCGCGCTTCAGGAGCTTCAGGGTTGGAAAGTTCGTTTCATAAACAACCTCGACAGATTGAGGATGGAACATTGTGGATGGAGGCATTGCTGTTGTTTTATTCTGATTTCTTTAATTTTGAATTGCTCGACGTGTGGTCGTGAATTATTTTCCACCCGTCGGGAAACTTCCTGAAAATAAGCGTGAAGACTCCTTCCGGATGGTCATTTTGCCTCACCAACTCCCAGTGTCCGAGCACCCAGGCGGATTCTGAAGATAACAAGCTTATTTCGAGTTGAGAAAACTCCAACGTCCCCATTTTCGCCTTCGTGCCATAGCTCTTCTTGTATTTTTCGAGTGTCGCCTGCCAGCCGCGCTGGATGTTTCCGCCGCTAGTGAACAAGAGGCTGTCAGATTTCCAATAACCCTCCATGTAACCCTCAACGTCGCCGGAGTTCCACGCGTCGGCCTGCCGAGAAAGAACAAGCCGGATTTCTTTTGCCGCTATCGAATCCGTGGATTTCATCGTCTGGGCGTTGAACGGTGTAGACAGAAGAAGAATGAGTAATGTCAGCATGGCGGGACAGCGTTTCGTCATTTTGTTATTTGATCATTGTTCATTAATCCATTGAATCATTGAGACCAATGACTCATTGATTCAATTCTTCAATGTTTTGGCTTGTTTGTCGCATACAAGATATCTGCTTCAAATGAGTTGAGTATCACCTTGTTATCCCGCCGCCGGGCATCAATGTGACGGAAATAGACTTTCACCTTCATATACCCGTTCGCATTACTCACAGACATTTTGTCCGGCGGTATGTTTCCGGCGTTGGTGTTCCCGTAATCCTTCACGAGCTTGTCCAGAAGCTGGCGCACGTCGACCAGCAATGAATCCACCGCCTTTCCATCGCGTGTTGCCAGGAAGGTCATCGTGTCCAATCCTGCGTTGAGCCGATACGCGATTGATTCATCGGGAAAATCCTTCTTCATTTCCGATGCATTGATATGCTGAGCACACAGCATCCGGTCATATCCTTCGACATCGATCGCAGCATTGTATTTTGCATTCAGCGCGAACCAGTCTGCGGCGGACGATTGCCAGACGGTGACATATTCAATTCCCATCATTTTCGCAAGGAGCCCAGGTTCTTTGGCGGCCGACAGACCACCGGCAAAATCCGTCCTGAGACTTTCATGGAACCACGGCTGAATGCGATCATAACCGTGGATATCATGCAAATACGTGAGGATTGAACTGATCTGCTTTGTTGCCTCGTAGGTAACGGGCGTCTCTGTTTTTCTTACCTCTCCGTCGACGAGAATGGAATCCCTGGTGAGCAGTCCCCGGAGCCGCTCCACCTGGCTTTTCTCCGAGACATCAAACATTCCCCACGGACCGTAACTCACAAGCAACGATAATACACAAAGCGAGGCAGGAATGACTCTGATGTTTTTCGTCCGGCTGAGAATGAAATACACCGCCATTGCGGCAAGCCAAACGCCAAGAGCCATTGCGATGTACCTTCCCTCCGTCGTTCCGTATTCCGATATCCTCCTCCATACCGCGAAGAAGAGCATAACAACAAGAGGGATCAGCACAACGTAGAACCAGCGCGACACCTTGCCGATCCAGACATTCTCAGCACGATCGCGAATCGGATGAAGCAGTAAGAGAGAAAGAATCCCTGTCGCGGAGAATCCCAGTATCAGTTTGCTCACCCACCCTTGAGGCCAGTCCCAGACGATGAGGATCTTTGCGAGGTAGGCATAGAGAATGACGACATACACAAACACCAGGGGGAAGAGAATGTACTGGGCGAAAATCTTGATGCCCTTCGGATAGTCGGTCAAATGCTCGAGGCTGTCCAGGTCCTGCGGTATTCCCGCGAGGAAGAACCATGTCGTGAATATCCCATTAATCAGAATCCAGAGTTCAAGGTAGCGCTTTCCCGGAACATTCATCCCAAAAAGATGGTCGAGAGCGGCAAGCGCAAGGGAAAAACCCGCATAAAGAACAACCGAAAACAGGATGGCGCTGAGGATCCGATAAAAGAGGGACCGGTTGTACTGCCAAAATCCATTAAGATTGCTCCCACCGCTAAACGGCGCGAACGCGACGAAGAAGTGACATGCGACGGCAAGGACGAGAAGACGGATGAGATGGATATCCGGGGCGTCCGCGAGGTCTGACGGGACAGAAAATGCATATCCGATGAGCAAAATCAGAGCGATACTATTCGCAACAAATCGGACCGTACCTGACCATTTCTTCTTCTCTGCCGCTAAACGGACACCGGTCAGGAGCGGTATCCCGAGTACTGAAGCCCAGAGGATGTTGAACAGGACCGTTGCGGCGTGAGGGCCTTCGTAATCGACAAGGATCAGGGCGCAAACAGTCCCGGCTACAGCGGCAATAATAACAAATGGAAAGCGAAGAAATGTGCGGCTGGAATCTTGAACAACCTGTTGGATGGATGGCAATTTCATGGCAATCCCCGATTATTGTTATTACATTTTATCATTGATTCATTGAAACAATTTTCCCATTTTTTCATTGGAACATTTTATTCATTGAATCAATGACCCAGCGCATCAATCCTACAATGAGTAAATGCACCAATTTTTCAATGAATCAATGAGCCAATGAATAAATCCTTCAATTCACAAAGACGGCAACCCTACTCCATATTGACTATTTTTACCATCGGATCCCAGGGCGGTAGGACTTCGGCTTTTGTCTTAAACAGCGCAAGAACATCCTTAGGAATGTATTTCTTGTGCACCACAACCACCTGGACGTAATTGTCGAACCAATCGTCAAGCATGTAGAAATACCCGTGTTTCCCCTTTGTGTCACCCCATGAATTTTCGACAAGCCACTTCTTCACGTTCCCGTCCACGATATCGATGCCGGTGAAGACCATATTGTGAGTCGGGATGCTGGAGTATGTTTCGAACAAATCCTTCCGGGAGAGCGTGAAATCCATGCCGTACAGCGATTCGAAATCATACAGGCGGGGCGTCATCACGCCATTCTCCGTGCTTGACTGCTGGCCCACGTCACAGCCGAACCACACAGCGTTACTGTCGAGCAACGATCTCTTCGCGAAGTCCTTGAGATCTTGAAGCGGACAGTTCACGAAGTACATGTTGGGCTGGTCGATCACGGTCCTGTCGAAGTCAATCTCATACTTCTTTCCGAATGCGAGCGTCGGAATAGAGTACAGCGCGTAGTAATCATCGAGAGCATCCCCGACAATTTCACTGAAAAACTTCTGCGGTGTGTAGGTTTTCAGTTCGGAGAGTTTTTTCTCCTTCGTTTCGTACCGCCAGGGGAACTCCTTCGGCGGCAAGCCAAAATTGACTGCAAGGATCCGGTAGACATCTTTGAGTGCTTGGTCCTTGAGCGCCGCGATCTGCGCGGGCGAGGTTTCGTGGCGAATCTTCATCGCGGCTTGCTTCAGCTTCAGACTGAGGACATAGTTCACATGGCCTGAGTTCGAGGAGCTGAACGTCTCCGGCATGACATCTTTCGGCACAACCCCATATTTTTTCACGAGCTCGACAAAGCCGAGCCAGTTCTGACCGTCCTGAACATTCTGCTTCAGCAAATACTCGACCGTCCGGTCAGTGTACGGCTTATCGCTCGTCCGGATAATCTCCTCGAGGAACAGGTTCGCCTTTTCCAGTTTTTCATAGAAATACAAGTAACTCTGAGACAACTCGATATCCTCAGAATTCAGTCTGTTCGTGACAATGGGGCGGATGATATTCAGTCCGGAAAACATCCAGCAGCGCCCGGTTTGTTTCTGGTCGGTGATCTTCTGGTCTTTCAACCGCAATGAAAAATACGAATCCACCCCGATGATTTTTTCCCAATTCTGGGTAATCTTGTTCCCATCGACCTGCGCGAGGGCGTGCTGGGCCGTCCTGAGTTGGGCATCCGGAACGCAGGAGCGCTCGAGCTCCTCCAGAACAGCGGGAGTAATACTGCCGGACCCCTGTGCCCGAAGTCCGCAAACACAGATCGCCAGCAGAGTAAGCGTCATAATGAATTTGTACATAAACTATCTCCGGCAAGTTAATTGTTTCATGTGTAGAACGATCTAATGAATCAATGGATCAATCCTTCAATGTTTCAATTCATTTTTGTATACCGTTCCGTCCTTCATCACAAACTTCACGTGCTCGAGTAACGATACATCCTGCAGGGGATCGCCCTGAACGGCGACGAGGTCGGCAAAGGCGCCGGGCGAGATCTCACCGAGCTTTCCCTGCATATCGAGGAGGTCGGCGGCTGCGCTCGTCGCTGACTTGATCGCTTGCATTGGCGTCATTCCGCTCTTCACCATTGAAGTAAACTCCTTTGCCTGATTTACATCCCAGGCAAAGCCGCCAACGTCGGTCCCAAAGGCAATCTTGACGCCGGCTTTCAATCCCTTCGCAAATGCCTCACGCTGGTGTTGTATCATCTGCTTGTAGATCGGGCGACCCTCGGCGGCGCGCCCTTCAGCGACATATTCCGTCACATATAGCGTCGGGCACCAATAGACGCCCTTCTGTTTGGCAAGCGCGAGCAACTCATCGTCGAATCCGTCGCCGTGCTCAATCGTGCTGACGCCGGCGCGAATCGAATTCTCGATCCCATCACGTCCTATGGCATGTGCGGCGACCTTCCTGTGGAGCTTATGCGCTTCGTCGCAAATCGCTTTCAGCTCGTCGTAGGTGAAGGTGAGAATACTGTGCAGGGAACCGTCCTCCGTGAAATAGTAACTCCGGTCGGCGTAGACTTTGATCCAGTCTGCCCCGAACTCGACCTCCTCGCGGACGGCCTTGCGGCATTCATCGGCGCCGTCGACCACCTGCACGCCGTTTGGCATATGAAGTTCCCACGAATATCCGAGAAGTGGGTAGGCACCCGTCACGTTCAGCGAGCGGGTCGAAACGAACATCCGGGGACCGATGATGATTCCATTGGTAATCGCTTTCTTGACATCGACATCGGCGTACATCGCCCCTTCTGTTTCGAGATCGCGGATTGTCGTGAAGCCGTTCATCAGAGCGGTGCGGGCTGAAACACTCGCGCGGAGAGTGCGGTAGGGAATCGACTCCTTGAGGAGCTGATTGTCGTAATCCTGAGTGGTGACGTCCCCTTGCAGAAGCACATGTGTGTGGCAATCGATGAGCCCCGGAAGAACGGTGGCGTCACTCAGGTCAATGACCTCGGCATCGGCTGGAATGGGAGAAACCGTTCCGACGTTCTTGACTGTATGGCCCTCGATGAGAATCGTGACGTCTGTTTGAACTCTGTCACTCTTTCCGTCGATCAATTTTCCACATTTGACGGCAATGACCCTGGCCGGCTGTTGAGAAAAGGCGGTCAGGGACAGCAAGAGCGCGATCAAAGAAGGAAAGCAGAAGATTTTCAGCATACTTAACTCCTCATGGTGTTGTTTGATAGAGCTGGAATATAGAAAAGTCCGATATCGTTGTCAATCGAGTGTCTTCGGTTGTTTCACAACGGCCTTCTTCAGCAGAATAAGATACTCCCTCCGTGAAATCTCAACCGTACCGAATGTGGCCAAATGAGGGGTGATGAACTGGGTATCGAGAAGTTCAAATCCATTCTCCCTGAGGCGTTCAACGAGATGAACCAACGCAACCTTGGAAGCGTCCCGCTCACGGCTGAACATCGACTCACCGAAGAATGCTCCCCCAAGCGCCACGCCGTACAATCCGCCGGAAAGGATTCCTCCTTTCCACGATTCAACGCTGTGCGCAAAACCGAGACGATGGAGTTCGAGATAGCCTTTGATGATCTCTTCGGATATCCACGTATCGTCCCTTTCGGCACAACTCCGCATGACCTCCTCGAAGGAAGTATTCCATCGGATGAGGAAGAGATTTTTCTTCAGAGTCTGGCGGAGACTTCTGGAAACCTTGAACGTGTCAAGGGGAATAATCGCGCGGGGGTCCGGAGAATACCATCGAATCTCTCCGTTGCGTGATTCCGCCATCGGGAAAGACCCGGAAGCGTATGCGGCCAGCAGCAACTCCAGTTCGATGGCACGGGAACGATATGAGGGACGAACTCGGCTCACCGCCAAGACCTTATTCGTTTAGAGAATCCCCAACGGAGCGACGATCGGTCGTTCACCGATCGACCTTATCTAATCTCCAAAACTTGTTCCGACCGCGCGCGCCGCGAGAATCAACTGTGAATCAAGCGGGACAAGCCGCTGGCGTTTGATGGCATCTTCCAGGCGGACGGTGACCACATCACGTCCGCGCAGACTGACCATGCAGCCAAAATGTCCATGGGAAGCGGCTTCAAGAGCAAGTGCTCCAAATCGGGTCGCCAGCATGCGGTCATAGGCCGTCGGGCTGCCGCCGCGCTGAAGATGGCCGAGGACTGTTACGCGCGTTTCGAGTCCGGTTTCGTCATACACACGCCTGGCGATCATGTCTCCGATTCCGCCGAGGCGCAAAGGGTCGGTTCGTTTCGCGTCCTTTTCCTTTACGGTCAACTCCCCGCCTTCCGGTTTCGCACCCTCAGCGACACAGATAATGCTGAAGCGGGCACCTTTACTGCGCTTGAGCACACATTCAAAAATCGAATTCCACTTGAATGGTATTTCAGGAATGATAATAATATCGGCGCCACCGGCAAGTCCCGCGCCAAGGGCGATCCAACCGGCATAACGTCCCATCACCTCGATGACCATGACACGATGATGAGACGAGGCAGTCGTCTGCAGACGGTCGATCGCCTCAGTCGCGACAGCGACAGCGGAATCATAACCGAACGTGACATCGGTCGCATCAAGGTCGTTGTCGATCGTTTTGGGGACGCCGATGACATTCATTCCCATCTTTGAAAACCTGTACCCGATATTCATCGTTCCATCACCGCCGATGGCAAAGAGAACGTCGAGCCCCCAGCTTTGAAAGTGACCGATCGCGGCATCGGAGCAATCGGTGATAGCAATTCCCTTGGGCCCCTCGATCGGATACCGGAACGGGTCGCCCTTGTTGGACGTTCCCAGAATGGTGCCGCCGAGGTTGACGATTCCCGAAACATCCAATTTGGTCAGCTCCCGCATATGCCCTTCTACCAGGCCCTCAAAGCCATCGAGAATGCCTATGACCTTTGCGCTGAAATAACTCATCGCTGGTTTCGCGATGCTCCGGATGACCGCGTTGAGTCCCGGGCAGTCACCGCCGCCCGTGAGAATGCCTATTCTTTTGAGAGGTGCACTCATATGTTTTCGTTTCTTTATTGGTTAACTGAACGATGATGCAGCACCGGCAAGCAAATTGCTCCTACCCTCCGTCTTGCGTCTACGTCCGCCGCATGGGTTTGGGAGGGAGGTTCAACAATTCTTCGGGAAAATGTTCGACGATAAAGCTGATAATATCCTTCACAGAGATGATCGCCAGCGGAATATTGTGCTCGTCAACGATGGGCACATGACGGTACCCGCCGACGGACATCACGTTCATCGCGAACGCGATACTATCATCGGGCTGGAACGATTCCGGATTTGGCGTCATGATATCATCGACCAGAATTTCCCCGAAGTGCACGTTTTCACCGAGAGCTTTCGCCATAATGTCACGCTCTGTCAAAATGCCCACAAGCTTGTCCTCCTTTGTTATGAGCACGCATCCAAATTGCTTCAACTGCATGAGGGTAAGCGCATCCTGGAGCGAACTCCCCGCCTCGAGCGTCACAGCCCGGGGAACTTTCAGGCTCTTGAGGGGCATGCGAAACGTATTCGAATCCAACATTTTCACCTTTCCCGATTCCTTGTACATAATACTAAATTCTTCGTCCAAATGTTCTTCCGGCATATACCGATGAGAGAGTTGTTACTGGTTAAATGGTTAATTGTGAATAGCATTGGCCGGAAATGACAGCTTTCTAACGAGCTGCCGGCTTATTATCCCGGGGTCGTTTTCGCGCACTCCTCACATTCGCAAATTTCCCGCAAATAATCAAATTTGACTCTTGTCGGGGTCACGGTTGAGCCGGGGTTTCCAATGATATGCTGGTCTGGATCCGGCAGACTGTTCGGAAATCGCAATAGGAACATACCTTGTCGGGCATCTTCGGCTCAACGGGAAATTCTCCCTGCGAAATGCTCCTGACATACTGGTTGACAAACTGAATCGCCCGGTCGATGATTGCTTTCAGCTCATCGTCGTTTTGTACAAGCTGTCTGCTGCGATTGGCGAGGAACGCTTTGCCGGAATGTTCTTCACTCGCCAGCCCGATCTGTTCCTTGACGGGTGGCGTGAGTGTGTAATAGATGCCGGCAACGCCCTTCATATCGCTCACAAGTTTCTCCCTCAGTATTTTCTCCACCGCGTAGAGATACACCGGCAATTGCAGGCTCATGCCCAGGTCGATATCCTTCCGCCGGGCGATCGTCGACCCGGTCTTGTAATCGATGATGGTGAACAAGCTCCTCCCCGTATCAACCCGGTCGATCTTTCCGCGGATCTTGGCGTCGCCGACGGTGATGGGTTGTGAATACGTTACACTCGGATCGGTTTGTTGTCGGGAACCGACTTTCGGGCCGAACGCCATTTCGAAAAACGCCGGGCCGACCTCGAGTTTACGCTTTCGTTCGAGCTCGAGAAATTCCTGCAGTACGCCCTTTCGCCCGGCCGTGCCCAGCAGAGATTCTTTGTCGATCTCCCAATAGAGGTCGGCAATATTGAATTCATCGATTTTTGTCTTTGCCAGTGAAAGGAGTTCTGCAACCGCTTGTTGAAATTCATCGTCGGAGGCGGTAAAAAGCGGCTGAAGACCGCGCTCTCGCCGTTTGATGAAAAACTCGAATAAGATCTCGTGCAAAGCGCCCCCGCGCTCCAGCGGAGTCAGTCCTCCTTCGAGCTCTCTGACGACATTCAGACGCAGCACTCTGTCGGCGAAATACTGGAACGGGCAGCGGCCGTAGGATTCGAGCTGCGTCACGGAAAAGACGGCATTCCGAAGTTTTGCAAGCTCCTCCTGTGCCTGGGAACTCAGCCGGTCGAAAATATTTCCTTCATACTCCGGCATCTGTCTAACCGTTGTCCGGTCTTTTTCAACTTCTGTTGTATGATTGAGGTGTTCGAGTACTTCCCGCAGTGATCCGTTCACACGTTCGTCTTTCAGCCAGCGACGAACGCCGGCGTCCCTGGCGGCGGATTTTCCATACCGCAGCAGAAATTCGTCAACAGAATACACTGTTTTCGCCAACTCTTCCGACAGGTGGCCGCGCCCGTCCTCGAAGGCAACGACTTTCCCCAGAGCATCAAGGAATGAGGACGGGACCAATTCAATTTCTCCGTCTTTTCTCGGATACGTGAGATACAAATGCCGCGTGAAATTCGTCATCGCCTGATAGAACAAATAGCGATGCTCGGTCAGATGGTAGCGTTCCATCCGTTCCCTCCTCGCGGAGCTGAAGAAGATCTCCGGCTGGTAGACCGGAGGGAATTCCCCGTCGACCAACCCGGCTATCATCATCACGTCGAATTGCAGTCCACGAGTCTCTTCGAGCGACGTCACCAGCACACCGCAGCCGTATCGCTGCCGGACGTTGTAGCGCACTTGTGTGAGAGAGGTGCGCATCTGGTCGACATAGAAAGCCAGCGGCTCCCGGTGTCCGGCAATCCCCTGAAGACGGAGGATAGAGAGAAAATCATCAAGAAAGCTCAGCAGCTTTTGGTAGGCGCGCGTGTCCTTTTCCAGTTGGTCGTCGCCGACCTCAGCCGAGCGGACGTCCAGAAGACATTCAGCGACCCGAAGGTCTCCCATCAGCGAAACCACATGACTTTTGAACTCCTCCGGCGTCATCGCACCCAGAAATCGATGCAGAAGACGGGAAAGATACTTCAGATCATTATGTGCTTGCCGCAGCTCTTTTGCCTCCCGCCGGAAGCCGAGCTCCTCCACCTCATCGTCAACCTTCGACAACTGATTTGCAATATACTCCAAACGCTGATCGATCCTCTTCGTCCACGCCGAATAACCTCCGGAGAGTTTTAGTCTCGCCGCAATCTCGTACAGATTCCCGGGGTCAAGAACTTCCGCGCCATCCGCATACCGGAAATACGGGCTCGACAATGCGCGCATGACATCCCGCAGTTGAAAGTCCTTATGGCGGACTTCCAGCAACGCGAGGAGTGAAATAACCAGCGGCGACTGGTCGAGCGCGAAGCGGTCGGTGATGTTCGCGGGAATACCGTACCGATCGAACGCTTCCCGAATAAGTGCAGTGTACCTCTGCGGCTGGTAGAGCGCGACGCACACCTTGCTCAGGTCGAGGTCCGGCCGTTCGTGCGCCTGTCGTTTGATGATCTTCGCGATGAGTTCAACTTCATCTCGCCGGTCGGTGGCCTCAAGAAGCGTGATCTCGTCCTTCCACGAATTCCGGGGTTCGGAATTCGAAGGTTGGAAAAGACGTTGCGTGATAACGCCCTTGAATGTTCGCTCGGGGGCTCCACGAGAACCGACAGTCCGGAACCCTACCTCGAGAAATTTTTGATAGTTTTCTCTTAGGTGACCGAATAATTCGTCGTTGCCGGGGTCATAATCAAATTCTATCACCGAGCCGATCCCCTTGAGCTCCGAAATGTTGTTCAGCATCGTCAACTCGGGGTCGGAGAATTCATCAAAACCGGAAACGAACACTGCATTGACGCCCGGAAAACCCTCCTTGAAAAGCTCCGCAACCATCTCGTTCCCCCAACGCCCGTTGACTTCCTTGAAGATTCCGGCCACATCGATAAAGTCTTCTGCGAGCCGTTTTTCGTATTCCTCGTAAATAGAGAGGATATCCCGGAGCTTGGGTTTCTCGTCCACACCGGCTGCGTCCACCTCGGCATACAGTGCGACAGGATACACCCCCTTTTCCTTCAACACATTCACGACATTGACGATTTTCTCGAACGTGCCTTGCGGTATCCACCGTTGTTTCCCGCGGAACCGGAAGTATTGGAGTGTTTCACCCACACGATCAATGGCCTGATGCAACAGCACCGATTGCGTCGGTCCGGAAAGGGTCAATTTCGGGGGGCAAAGAAGATCGTGAATACGTGCCGCGAGTGTTTCAAGGGTAAAGAGGGAAAAGACCGGCGCCGTCCCCTCCGGAACAACTCTGAGGAACGCGCGCTGCAAATCCCTTAGTTTTCGTTTTGTGGGAACGATGTAGATGAATGAATCCTGCTCCCGATTCTTCAGGCGTTTGTGGATCTCGTCCTCAACGCGGACGATCGATGCGGGGAAGTTCTTTTTGAGAAGGATGGACATGCTGAATCACTGCCTTCGCCGCAACTCTATCGAAATCGTGCGGGGACGTATTTGACGAAGAGTTCGGTTAAGCGCCGGCGGGAGAGGATGTCAAGGTCTTCGTCGTCACGGTCGCGTTTGCGCAGCATTTCAAAGTCATCCATATCCATGCCCTGCATCTTATGGACGTAGTCCATCAATGTTTCCACCATTTTACGTTGTTCTATACGAGTCATATTGCCTATCCTTCCTGTTTAGTCCACGACGAACGTGCTGACATCCCCGGCACCTTCGCGGACAATCACCGGTTTATCATCGGTCAGATCGATGACGGTTGAGAGCTCCAGTGAGCTCATCCCGCCGTCAAGAATAAGGTCGACACTCTTTTCGTATTTTTGTTTGATGAGCTGCGGGTCATTGATGATCTCGCCGCTCCCGTCGGTGGCGCTGGCGCTGAGGATCGGATGACCGAGTTCTTTTATCAATGCCAGCGAGATCTTGTTATCCGGGACGCGTATACCGACATTTTTTCGCTTACTGATGATGCTTTTGGGAAGTTGTTTCAGCCGGCTCGCGGGCAAAATAAACGTGTAGGGGCCCGGGATGAGATGTTTGATGAAACGAAATGCCGGGTTGGAAACCTTGGCGTATTCGCTGATGTGGCTGAGGTCCGAACAAATGAAACTGAAGGGCTTCAACCGGTCCTGTCCTTTTATCCGGTAGATACGTTCTATGGCCTCGTTATTGAAAACGCTGCAGCCGATTCCATACACCGTATCGGTGGGATACACGATGATACCTCCCTCGCGCAGGATCTTTGCGGCTTGACTGATGTGCCTACCCTGAGGATTCTTAGGATGAATTTTCAGGTACATGACATGATCTCCGTATGAATGATCTGAACTAAGAACCTCTTCTAATAGAATGCTCAGTCTGCAGGCGTTCCTTGAACGGCCGCACGCTCCGCAGGATGCGCCGGGAGCGTTTTTTCCGCGGCATTTTCCAATCGATCTTCGAAGCTCGACAGTCGTTTATCGGCTTCATCGTATTTCTTCCGGGCGTTATCGAGATGAGAACCGAGAGTGGAAAACGCATCCCGCACTTTCGAGATGTCACCCTGCAGGCGGGCGAGCGTGTCGAGAATCTCGCGGGCGCTCTGCTCGATCCGGAGTCCGCGCAACCCGAGCGCAATCACCTGCAGGTATGCATAAAAGCTGTTGGGAGAAACGGGAACCACTTTTCGCTCGATTGCGTATTCGTACAGCCCTACGCCGGCGAACGATTCATCCTTGATGATGACTTCGTAGTAGATATTCTCCGCCGGGATATACATCAGCGCGAATGGAAACGTCCCTTCGTCGGGAAGAATGTACTTTGTCGCAATGGCATCGATGTGCTTCTTGACGTCGGAAAGAAATGCCTTGTGAGACGATTTCTTCTCGGACTCCCCTTCGACGGTAATCATCTTCCGAAAATTCTCAAGTGGAAATTTTGAATCGATCGGAACGAGCCCGTCGGATGTCCGGATCACCGCGTCCACCGTCTGACCGTTGCGAAAATGATATTGCATCTCAAAATGGTCAGACGGTGGAC
>Ga0209777_10002421_pt1 | contig 24558 bp, 18 predicted proteins | sample FrelakmetHBP12HB_FD_187147 | JGI IMG/M metagenome (GOLD analysis project Ga0209777, IMG submission 187147) | Freshwater lake sediment microbial communities from the University of Notre Dame, USA, for methane emissions studies -HBP12 HB (SPAdes)... | ecosystem: Environmental > Aquatic >... | reverse complement strand
GGTCGATCAGATGTTGGCACAAAGCCTCTAATTTGGCACGAGTGAGGGTGAGAGAAAGGTGGCGCGGGCCAGAGGAGTCCATCGTGATGAAAGGCTGGTTAATTTCTGTCGTCGGCGTGGTCGAAAGCTCGATTTTTGCCTTTTCAGCAGCGTCGCGAAGACGCTGGAGGGCCATTTTATCTTTTCTCAGATCGATGCCTGTTTCTTGTTTAAAAGTATCGACCAGCCAGTTCAAAACACAGGCGTCAAAGTCGTCACCACCGAGGTGGGTGTCGCCATTTGTCGCGAGCACTTCGATCACTCCATCTCCAATTTCCAAAATCGAAATATCAAAGGTACCACCGCCAAGGTCGAAGACGGCAATTTTTTTGTGCTCTTTTTGCTTATCAAGGCCGTAGGCCAGTGCCGCTGCTGTGGGCTCTGGGATAATCCTCAGCACATTCATACCGGCGATTTTTCCAGCATCTTTTGTCGACTGACGCTGGGAGTCATTGAAATAGGCAGGACAGGTGATAACAGCATCGACAACCTTTTCTCCAAGATAGGCTTCCGCTGTCTCTTTCATTTTCATGAGCACATAGGAGCTCGCTTCTTCTGGTGTCACTGTTTTGTCGACTACTTCAAAGACCGCATTGCCACCATTTCCCTCTTTAACTTTGAAAGAGACAATTTTGGCCTCCTCTAAGATTTCACGATATTTTCGGCCTATGAAGCGCTTGGAGGAATAGATCGTGTTCTCAGAGTTTGTGATAATTTGGCGCTTGGCTGGAATACCAACTAACCGTTCATTGCCTTTAAACCCAATCACAGAAGGAGTCGTTCTTGTTCCTTCTGCTGAGGCAATCACAACAGGCTGGCCTCCTTCCATAATAGCAACGCATGAGTTCGTCGTGCCAAGGTCGATACCAATCACTCTTTTCTTTTTTGCTGTCATAAATAATTACTCCTTACTCTCTAACTTTTCAGATTCGGCTTCACCTTCGGCTCCAGGTGCAACTGACACCTTCACTTTTGCCGGCCGGATGACGCGATTTGCTAACTTGTAGCCAGGGACATATTCCTCTAAGACTATGCCTGGGCTCACATCTTGTCTTTCTTCTGTCTCAATAGCCTCATGCTTATGAGGATCAAAGGGTGCACCCACCGATTCAAAGGGCTCGACACCATGGTCTGAAAGCACTTGTTTCATTTGGTTGAGAATCATCTCAAACCCTTTTGCCCAATGTTGAATCTCAGGCGCAGCACTTTCTGCATGCTTGAGGGCCACATCAAAATGGTCGAGTGGCTGTAAAAAATCGACGACCACATTCTGAATAGCATAGCTTTGAGATTCCAGTTTTTCCCTCTGCAGCCTTTTGCGGCTATTTTCAATTTCTGCCAAGGAGCGAAAATATTTGTCTTTAAAATCATCTCGCTCTTTTACGAATGCGGCAAGCTGCTCATCGAGAGCGGGTGGTGGTGGTGGTGTAGGAGGCGTTTCTTCTTTTTTTGGCTCCATAAAACTCTTTTCTTTTTTAAGTTTGGTCTTCTAAAAGCAGACTTGTTTCGTGGACATACACAAGGGCTTGTGCACTGGGAGTTCTGTAGCTAATTTTGTACTTTAAAAGAGCCCCCGTCAGCGTCTTTGTGATCTGCTCTGTTGCTTCTTGTAACAGGATGAAAAGCTCTTTATAGCGCATTCTCATCGGCCCAATAATGCCGAGGCAGCCAACCTGTTTTTGGCCAATTCTATAGGGACACATGATGAGAGCAGAATTCAACTGTCCTGACAAAAATGGGTGAAGATCCTTTCCAATCCAATACTTGATTTGCCCATTATGAATTTTGAGAGTCTCTCGCATTAATCCACCAAGTGCCATCTTATTTTCAAAAAGGGATAGGCTGCTTGCCAGCTGTGATGCCTGCTGAAATTCTGGATAGCGTAAGAGCCTTGAAAAGCCGGCGCGATAGATTTCTTCCTCTGCAAAGTGGGAATAGCGAACAAGGTAGCGCGCCATCGCCTCCTGATAAAACCGGTGAGCAATCTCAATTTCCTCTTTTTCAAGCTCCCCGACAGGCAATGGTGAGGCCGAAATTCTCGAACGAAAATAGGATTCGATGCGATGGAGAGCATGGGCCGAGAGCTTTACATCACTATGGAGCAGTTCTGTATGGATAAGGCCAAAGTTTGTCAAGAGGACTGCCAAAATTCTGGTTCCATCAAAAGAGACAAGCTTCATATCGACCACATAGTCTTGGTCAAATCGAGGAGCCGATATAAAAGCGGCCGCTTGGGCCAGTTCACTTGTCTTTTCTGTCATCTTTTGAAGAAAGGCGATGATCGCTTTCAGCTCTTTGCCCTCTTCAAATTCCAGGGAGGGAAATTGAGAGACCTCTATCTTTTTGACTTTAAGCTCTTGCAAAACATGGCCGGCATAAAAGCGCCAGGCTTTGTCGGTAGGAATTCGGCCTGCTGAGGTGTGAAGCTGACAGAGGAAGCCTTCGTCGACAAGAGAGCTAAAATAATTTCGAATGGTGGCAGAACTTAAATCTTGAAAGCCTTCTTCTCTGAGTGTTTCTGATCCAACAGGCTTTCCAGTTTTCAGGTAATGATCAATAAGCCCGATCAAAATCAAACTCATCCGATCTTTTTTGGCCGTTTTTTTGACTGCAACAGGCTTTAAAGACTTCATAACTGCTCTCCTGATCTCCTACTATATCAAAAAAAGCGAAATTAGACAAAGAAAATTTAGCACTCTAGCTTTCAGTCTGCTGGATTGGCGCTTTGCCTGCTTTGCTGCTAAAAGCGATAAATAGCCCTATTTGCGAGAAGAGTAGCGATAGAAGCCCTCATATGATTTTCTGGAATTTTTTTGAGAAGGCGAGAGGTAAAATTTTTGGTCAAGACTGGTAAACAATATTCTAAAAAGAGCTTTTTCTCTTTCTGAGTGAGCTTTTTTGGAAGCCTTTTTTGAATCTCACAAACTCTTCTTTGCATCCGAGCGGAAAGCTCATCGGACAGTTGGCTGCAAGGCCGGCCACTTTTTTTATGCTGCCATAAAATCGTATCCACTTCCTGAGTGACTGCCACCCAAATCCGATTGAGAATTTCAGCAATAAGCTTCGGCTTGTACTGCATAAATTCAGCGTCAGTTAAAACAAGCTCTGCCAAAACTTCCCACGAAGAGGCAATGACCCCGCCTTTATTGGCGGTGCTATCCTTAATAATCAGCACCTTTTTCTTTTCAAGGATAGAGCGTGCGCTCTGACTTAAATAAATGTTGGCTCCCTCAATAATGGCTCGAAAAAAAGGCCTGCCTTTTTTATCAAAGCAACAGGAAACATTTTCAGACTTCAGCGCGTGAGGAGGACCACCACAGGGAATGAAAAAATCGACTTTCGTGCGATGGATAAACTTATGGAGCAGGTCGGCTGCAGCAACATCTGTGAGCTTTTTGGCACGCTTTCCCATTTGATGAAGAAGATGAGTATTTCTATCGAAAAAAAAGGCAGACACAGATCGCAAAGGATAAAATTTTACAGTCTTTTTCTCATCAACAAGCTTCGACAATTGCAAAAAGTCTAACCCCTCAGGGTCATATAAAAGGCCTGAAATGTCTACGATCGCGACTACTTTTGCGCTTTCAGGATAAAAAAGGGCCAAATTGAGAATCAAATTGCCCCCCACATCACCATCTGGGCCGCCTGTCATGGAAATCGTAAAGGGTTTTTTAAAGGGGTCGATTTTTAAATATCGCAACACTCTTTCAAGACAGGCAAGAAGTCCCCAAGAGGTAACACCATATTTTTTATGATGAATACCAGCTGTTTTTTTCCCAGAAATAAAGGCTCTTTTGGGAGGATAGCGTATCGATTCACTCTTTTTTGCCATCCACTCAATCATCTCATCGGACAAATTTTCATCGGGGCCTAAATAGAGCAATTCTTGCCTTTTATAATAGTCGACAATCTCGCAAGAGTGAGGAAAGGCAACGAGCGAAAGGAGGGCCTCAATAAAGTCCTTTTGCGCCACAAGTGGATTTTTATATTTACCGACAAACAAACTGGCTTTGGAGCCGCCTTCAGGGATATCTTTATTCTTGATATCTTGAAGAAGGGCCAGTTCATAGCACTCAGAAAGCAGTGCCTCTTTTCGCCCATCATTTTTTTCTGTCCTCTTTTCTAGAACTGTCCTAAAACCGCCTCTTGAATGGTCCCTGAAACGGATGTGAAAACCAAAAAAGTTATCACCAGCAATAAAAAAAAGGGCATAAGGCAGTCTTGAAAAGGCAAATTTCACTTCTGCGAAAATAGAGGGCAAAAAGCGAAAGGCAATCGCCCTCTTTTTGGCACAAAAAAAATTGGTTTTTACACAATTTTCAAGAAAGGCCCTTTCAAAGGAAGAGCAATTTTTTGCAAGGATCAGGTAGTTGGCACTGTCTTTTTTTCGGGGATGAAACCGAGCGACAAATGCATCAAAAAAGCTTTCAGAATAGCTTTTGAGGGCGCATTTTGTGCCCTCAAGCTCTGTCTGAAAAAGAGAGACAGCGTCATAGAATTTCTTTTTATCGAAGCAGGCGGATCGCATTTAACCCCACAAGGACTGTTCCTCCTTCATGCAATACCACAGCAAGCCATAAAGGAACAATGCCTCCAAGGGCAGGAAGACTGGCAATCGTCATCGCTGCGAGTGCAATAATGACATTTTGAATCACTATTTTTTTGGTGAGATGGGCCTTTTGAAAAAGCCAGTCGAGGATTTCAATATTATCATGGAGTAGGATGCAGTCTGCTACCTCTTGAGCAGTGCCTGAAGCTCCTCTTCCCATACTGATTCCCACAGTAGCCCTCGCTAGCGCTGGAGCATCATTAATGCCGTCACCACACATTGCAAGACCCTTTTTCTTTGAAAGCTCAGAAATTTTTTCGAGCTTGTCTTCTGGTGTTAGCTCTGCCCAAAACTCGGCGATTCCTAAACTCTTAGCAATGCGGGCGGCCGAATCGGCGTGGTCCCCTGTCAGCATTAAAAGATTTTTGCCGCTCTTTTCAAGATTTTCAATCATGGCGGCCACTTTGGGACGGGGACTATCTTGAAAAGCAAAAAGCCATGAGGAACTGCCAAGGCGAAAAACGCAGAGAATCTGGCCCTCTTTTTGTTTTACGGCTGCCTCTTTTACAAGATCTTCTGGCAGCTCTGACAAAACCGGCGCTCCAACTGTGGCAAAAATCTTTTTGCCCTGAAAATCAATTTCTCCCTCGACATGGGATCCTGGAACGACTTTCAGAGATGATACAGGATAGAAGGAAAGCTTTTCTGCCTTTTCTAAAATCGCTTTTGCAATAGGATGAACGGCCCCACGCTCCAGCGTTGCAGCCAGCGCAACCACTTCATTTTCGCTGAATTGATAAACATTTCGAATCGAGGGCGTGATCGATTCACATGAGAGCGAGCCGAGCGTCAGAGTGCCTGTCTTATCAAAGGCAACGATCTTGCATGAATCAAGGGCATCTAAAACAACCCCTCCTTTTAAGACTACACCTCTGTTGGCACAGGCACCAAGCGAGCTCAAATAGGCAATTGGAACAGCCAAGACGAGGGCACAGGGAGAGGCGGCAATCAAAAAGGCAAGCGAGCGATAAATGGCCCCATCTCTTCCAAGAAGATCGAGCCCTAGAATTTTATAAAAAAAGATCCCGGCCACTATTGAGACCGTTATAATCGAAATAGCGTAGAAACGACCAAATCGATCAAACCACTTTTCAAGTCGGGGACGGCCACTTTGGGCTTTGGTTATCAGATTGATAATTTGAGAAACGGCCGATTCATTGGCGTCTCTGATCGCCTTGATCGTGAGGCTTCCTTCAATAACGCGAGCTCCCGCGGGAACTTCTTGTCCCTCTTTTCTTGCAACAGGAAGAGCCTCCCCCGTGAGATGAGCCAAACTCAACGAAGAGCGGCCTGAAATAATCTCTCCATCAAGGGGAATAATTTCACCTGCTCGGACAAGCAAATGTTCGCCAACTTTCACATCTAAGACAGCTTTTTCTTTTGTGTGGCCCGTCTCGTCGACAACTAAGGCCGTCTGAGGCGCAAGAGAGTGAATGAGAGAAATAGAATTTTTGGCCTTCAACGTCACTAAAGACTCAAGTGATCCCGAAATAGCGAAGAGAACAAGGAGGAGTGCCCCCTCAAATTCTGCCCCCAAACCATAGGCAGCAAAGGCGGCGACCGTCATCAATAAGTCAATGTTGATATCTTTTCTAAAAAAAAGATCTTCGAGTGAGTCGATTAAAATTGGGATCCCAGCAATCAGATAAACCATTAAGAGTGCTATCTGAGAAAAGGGGCCGTGGGTGAAAAATGAAACGATCAGAAGAAAAAGGGCAAAAATTGATGCTTTTAGAGGCAGGTGTTGGGCCAGCTTTTGGGCTCTTTTCGATAAAAATGGGGAGGCGCTTTCTTCAAGCCCCATTTCAAAAAAAGTACGAAAGACAAAAGGGTCTTTTCTTCTGGCCCCAAAGGGGATTTTTACAGTTGTAGTCATTCTATAAAATATCGCATCAAATAGTAGGTACTTAAAATGGCAAAAATAGCCAATGCTAGGTTCCAGATAATAGAACGGAGCACATGGCTTTTTTCAAAACGGGCAGGCAGCAATGCGGAAAGGGCAACTATAAAGGATGATGCCACAATAAAACCGCCCTCTCGAAAAAAGCGATAGCCAAGCCACGCAAAGAAAGCGGCAAAAAGACAGCCCAGGGCAGCTCCAAGACCCTGAATGAGGGGATGTTCATTTTCTTCTAAGCGAAAGCCAAGCTCTTCTTTTAACATCTCGCGCAAAGCACGGTCTGAGTCTGCCATCAGCACATCGACAACATCGCCTAAAAGCTTGCCTTCAAATCCTTTTGCTCGATAGAGCGCCATAAGCTCATCTCGCTCTTGGGGCCTTTGTTCAATCAGCTCTCTTTGCTCTTCTTGAGCTACCCTGTGAAGCCTTTCAAAGCGGGAGTTTGCCAGCCATGCAGCCCTTCCAAACTTCCAAAAAATCAATCCAAGCGAGAGGGAATAGAGAATGAACATGCGCTGATCTGGAGTAAAGTCAAAAAAATGGCAGACAATGCCGACTAAAACTAAAAAAATGGCTGTTTCTTTTGCCGCATCACATCCGGCAAAAAAAGAGCCAGGGGTTTCGGCGCCATGAATTTCTGAAGAGGTAATTTTACCCCCTGTCAGCACCTCAACAACATGATGCAGTGCATCTTTTCCCTTAAAATGTGGTTGTTTTGGTTCCATGGCAGGCCATTATGCGGAAAAGAGGGGAAAGAAAAAAAGCAAAGTTATTATTTTAATTAAAATAAATATTATGTACAATCAGATTTAAAGAGGGAAGTTGCCTATTTCGTTTGCTTCACTCAAAAGGAGGATACATGCCTGCTGATGACATAAACCAAATCGGCCCAGCCGCCTATTCATATACACCATCTCCGGACACCACTGCCCAGATTGATCGAGATGTTGCAACCTATTTGATTACCTGGTCAAACCAAAGTACTGCCCTGCTGGCAGAAGCTTCCAAGTACAAAGCTGCCTATCAGTCTTATAATAATGCCATGGTGGCTTTAGTGAATATTAAAGACACCGGAACTCCCGAAGAAATAGCAGCTGCAAAGGCCACTTTGGATGCAGCACAAACTGTTTTTACAACCGAACAAACCAAGTACGAAGCCCTCTATGACAACTTAAATCAAACAGCAACGCTGCTTGTCAACGCCCAAGCAGAAAAACAGAAACAACTCGATGACAATCTCAATAGTAACTTGGCCACAGCTCTTCCAAACCTTTCGTCGAATCCTCTCTATTCAGACATCCTTGCTGCTAACCAAAGAAGACTCGATGGTCGATCCGCCCTGAATCTTGCTATCAATAATTACCGTGATAATGAAGCGAATATTCGAACGGCAAGAAAAGAGCTGCTCGATCTCAATGCAAAACTGCTTGACGATTGCTACACGATCATTTCTACAGAAACTAAAGACAATTGGGTGGTGCCAGCGGATATGACGCAAGATCAAGCCGACATCACGGCAAAACAGAATGAAATATCGGGGTATATCTCTGACCGAACGGTAGACTCAACTGCCATCAACACAGCACTTGTCGCCTATAAAAAAGCCTTTGATGCCCCCATGACGGACACTGAGCCTGGCCTTACTACTCTTCTACAACAAGCATACGCCGGGACTTCAACAGATTTTAGAGCGTTGATGGCGTCATTACAAGATAACTACACCTTTGCCATTGAGTGGACAGAGTCATTTTACAAAGCCCAAGTCGCAGCTGACGCGGTCGGCACCATGTCGACACCTGCCCAAATTGAGGCTGAAATCACCCAGCTGAAAGAAGAGACGACGACAGCCATTCAACGCATGCTCAGCACAGGCATGGGCGGCGTGGAGATCAATGTGCCACAGCTTCCAGCTCCAGAAGGCGACGTTTCTATGAATGATATCATGCGTTTCATAACAAAAGCACAACTCTACATGGACGATTTGAGACGGAAATTTCAATTGACAGACGCGCAACTCAACGCCCTTCGTCTGACTATCTGGGTCTATATGCTGAGTATCTTGGCAGCAGAGTTTTCAAAAAGACTTGCCTATTTGTCATCACTTTCTTCGGCCGACAGTTATAATCAGGTCGTCAAGGATAAAAATGATGCACGCTATACCACAGCACAAGACCAGCAAACCTTTATTCATGATAATAAAGATAAGATTAATGGTGTTATAACAGATACTCAGGGCACGGTTGCAGACTTTCAGGATGCTCAAAACATCGTAAACGCACTCAACCTTTCGGCACAAGAATCAGTTAAACTCTATAATGCTGCTGCTGAAACAGAGCCAGAAACAACAAATAGACTCGATATTTTCGATGACGATACACCAGATTTAACCCTTCCTACGCCTCAAGATATTCCATCCGCTATTCCAGAGCTGACTCTCATCGATGAACTCCCCGATCCGCCAGCGCCCAGTTATCCTTTATCCGATGCAGATAAACAAAAAATCGACGAGTACAACCAAACGATCGAAAAAATCAACGAAACCCTCTATCCGATTCGAGATAAACTGGCTGCTCTCGATCCTCCTATTACCTTTAATCTCCTACAACCTTTAAGTTACGCAGAGACAATAGGTCCTGGAGAATTCATCGATTTAACAGGCAGTCTTAACATCCTTATGTCTTCATATACCACCCTTGTATCCCTCATTTCACAGAGTTTCTCCACAACTCTCACATCACAGGATGAACAGGATCTCCTGAAAGAGTTGACTGTGGGATTAAGGTTGCGTCTCACAGCGCCTGTCGCCACTAAAACACGGGGCACAGATGCAATTGGGGCAGGACTTGGTATATCAACGCTCGAAGTGGGAGTCTCGCCAGGTACCGTTAATCGAGTGATGAACGAACTGATGGAATCAGATATGTATAAAACCGCCATGCTCAATTTACTCGAGCAAGGCACTTTCTTTGGCGCTCTTCCAGCCGGCCTGCGCCTTCCGGAAGGGTATACGACTTACTCAACGCTCGGCATGGTACGAGGAGAGGAAGCAAGACAAGGCGAAGTTGGGGTTCGCACACGAAGTGAGATCTCTACTGAAAACACACAGTATGCTTCGGTCGCAGATGCCCTCATCGTGGCATCAGAAAATACGAAGCTCCTTCGCGAAAATGCTGTATTCATCCTGTCTCAAAGTGACGAGGCGAAAAAGCTCACAGACGCTGAACTGCAGCTCTTGACAGACAAACTTGTCGTTATGCAAAGGCTGCAACTTCTGACCATGGCCACAGTGGCAGCAGCCTCGATCGGGGCGCAATCTGGCTCAAGTGAAGCCAATGCGCGTGTTGATATGATGCTCGGTGCACCGAACTATAACGCTGCACTTCCAAAAACATGGCAAGAAAGTGGCCTTGGCACTATTCTCGACGCGACGCTCGCGCCAGAAGGATATCTTGCTGCACTCGGTGGAGCGCAAAATGCAGCTGCCATTATCGCTCAATTAAAAAGTAAGGGGATGGCCTTCACCGGAACACCAGGCTCTCCTGAATATATCGCATCTATTCTGAACGAGGCTGGGCGCGTCATTGAGCCAGCACAACAAGCGGCTTTTAAAGAAGAGGTCTCAACAGCATTGGCGCGGCTAGGTCTTTCGCCTTCTCTTATCAACACTGTTATTACATCAAAAGGGCCAATCGGAAATGCTGTCATAGAAGCACTCAATGCTGCTCCTGGCAGTTTTGCCGCAAGCCTCGGCGTGAATGTTGCTGCTATCGAAGAAGGCAACCCTGCACTCTATGCCTCTTTGGAAGGTATTACAGCAAAATATCTTTCCGCCATCACGATCCTTTCTCCCGCAGAAAAGATGCAAATTACGTTGGGGATTGGTGCTGGCATTATAAGCCCAGAACAAGCTTCTAAACTTTCGTTAGTCCTTGCCCAAATACAAAAAGAGGGTGCAACGCCAGCACTCGTCGCCAGCTTAAATGAACTGAAACCACAAGAAATTTCAAAATCACTGGCAGATCGGGTCAAGACAAGTGTTGATAAACTGGCTAAAAACGAAGATGACAAAAAATATGTCGAACGCCTCGTTGGCGATTTTTCAAAATCTATCGTCAACCAAAAAGACTTTTATCAGGTGTCCATTAATTTTCTCCTAGCGCCGGGGAAAACATTCTTGAAAAACTTTTCGATTATCACGGCACAAGGCGGCAAACCACAGACGCCAACCCAAATACTTACTTAAAAAGAGGATTTTTCTATGCCTATTTCAGGTCTTGATCTTGGAGGCACAATAGAGCCTGTTTATGGGACAGGATCAACGAGTGGCGCCACTCCAACACAGGGAGCCTCATCGATCGCCCCAGCAGAAAGGAAAAAGATTGAAGATCTCTTAGCCATGCTACCAAATCCCCTGGTGATGTCTTCTCAATTCAACACCCTTTTAACACAGATGCCAGATCTTGTCGGACTGGGGAGTGTTGATTCAAGGGTAGGTGCAACTGGAACTCTTGAAAACAGCGTCGTAATGGCTGCCCTGGCAAAATGGGCAGAAAATATTCAAGATCTTGCCACTCAAGAAAAAAAAGAGGGAGATAAAAATGCCATCGAAGTGGCCTTACAAAGATATTTAGCAGACCATGGCGATGAAACAGCCAATCTTGATCTTATCAATATTCTGCGCAGCTCACCTCTTCTTCTTTCATCGATGCAAAATGTTTCCCCTGACGTTATTTTGTCTGCTTATCGAGACGCCGAAGCACAGTTCATCATGAGCGTCTTAAATAAATGGGCAGAAACAGAGGCCAAGCAACTTCAGGACATGAGAGAGGAAGATAAGCGCGATTATCTTGCAAACCGCGGCCGCGCCCAACTGATGTTTGAGCAATACCTTCACGAGGTGCAAACAGGTAACGCTCCACTGGCTCAGCCCTATCTTTCTTTTATGCTCATAGGCATGGCCGGATCAAACGATGTGCAGGTTGGGCTCCAAGTGGATCCTAAAACTGGAAAAGCGATGATCGACCCGAACCAAGATTCAATTTTGCCATTAGGACAAACCGTCGTCTTCGATTCAGCCAAAGATTTAGGACAGAGTGCGCCTATCGAGATGAAAGGCCAGCTTCAAAATGTTGCTTTTGATATGGCGCAACTCTTTCAAAATGTTCAAATTAGTGCTGCCTACTGGGCCATTCCAGGGGCACTTACACTTTTAGGAGGAGAATCAGTGCAAAACGAAAAAGCTGTCGATTCCGCCGCTGTCCGCTCCTATGCTTTGGCCATTGCTCAATTTGTGATGAAGCCAGAGTTTGCTAAATTTGTTGTGGGCCGCATATTGGGAGGATTCCCTGCAGGCGCTCTTTCACAGGATAAAATTGATAAGTTTGTCAAAACATTACAGGTAACACTGCTTGCCAATGCTTTGGCCGCCCTTGATAAGATGGCTCTCGGCGTAACAGAAGGGGGCAAACTCATCAGCACCTTTAATGGAGCCTATTTTAAGGGACTGATTGAAAATCCAAATATGCTTTCAAAAGATGATCTGCGCTATGCTCTTGCCCTCGACATCCAAACACTTCTTGCCTCAATGCCAACAGAAGATGCCAAGAAAATGAAGCAATCCTTAATGACCTACTTTAACACAGATCCGCCGATTTCATCGCTCACCGATCCTGCAACTGCATTTTTAACTCTTTTTGGGTCGCAGCTGAATAAAGAGGTTTCAACACAGCAGCCTACGTAACAGACTCTCTTTTGACAGTTTGGTTATGGACCGAACATAGTTTTCAAGACAGTGGCTATAGGTTGCATCATAATAGCCAAGAAGGATTTTAGCGGCCGCTTTGAGGTCATTATTTTCGATGGCCTTGCATGCCTCTTGGCACCTTTCTGAGCCCAGTCTCCTTTCAACCTTTTTGGCGCATGTCAGGAGAAAATCTCGGGGCAGAGTGCCATAGTCTGCCAAAATATTCTCAAGCCTTACCTCTTCTGACTCTTCTAAAAAATAAAGGGGTGCTTTTTTTATCATGTCAAAAAGAGTCTTTGGAATTTGGCAGGAGCCAATATTGCGACTTTCATCTTCAACCCAAATTGGTCGAGAAAAATCAAGTGAATGGAGGGAATAGGCCAGTTCATTTTCAAACTGCTCCTGTGTTGGCTGATACTCTTGAGGATTGAGCCCAAAAGCACTCCCCTTATGGTTTGCAAGCGATTCCAAATCGATAATCTGATGAACTGATTTAAGAGTTTGCAACACTTTTGTCTTTCCAGAGCCTGTAAAGCCCCCGATGACAGAAAATTGAAAATTTTTCTGAAATAGCTCTCCAGCAAAGTGGCGCCAGGCTTTATAGCCCTTTGGCAAAACTTGTGTTGGGTAGCCAGCAAAGTTTAAAAACCAGCTCACAAAGCCAGAGCGCATGCCACCACGCCAGCAGTAGACTTTGGCACATGTAGAATTTACAAGAAGGGCTTTTGCCTGCTGCAGCAGGCACCCGAGTTTTGGACCAACGAGCTTGACGCCAAGCTCTATGGCCTCTTTTTTGCCTTTCTGCTTATAGCAAATGCCCACTTCGTGCCGCTCTTCATCTGAAAAAAGAGGCAAAGACAGTGCCCCTGGAATATGGCCATGGTCATATTCTTTTGGAGATCGAACATCTAAAAGCACCCCTTCTTGGGCTAAAAATTCAGCAACTACCAATCGATACCCTGTGGATTTGGTTGCAACTCTTCAATCCCGTTCATATAAGGGCGCAGGACCTTTGGAATGATGACTGAGCCATCCGGTTGCTGATTATTTTCAAGGATTGCCACCATGAGACGCGACGTTGCCAGGCCCGATCCATTTAATGTGTGGACGAGCTCTGGTTTCCCACCCTTTCTCTTGAAGCGGGTTTGGGAACGGCGCGCTTGATAATCGGTGCAATTTGAGACCGACGACACTTCATAATAGCGGTTTTGGCCTGGCAAGAAGACCTCAACGTCAATGGTCTTTGCAGAGGCAAAGGACATGTCGCCTGTCACGAGAAGCATAGAGCGATAATGGAGCTCGAGCCCTTCTAAGATGCTCTCGGCTCGGCGTACTAAAATATCGAACATATTCCAGCTATCTTCAGGCTTGCAAAAGGCAAACATCTCAACTTTGTTAAACTGATGGAGGCGGATGAGTCCTCGCTCCTGCTGACCTGCGCCACCTGCCTCTCTGCGGAAACAGGGGGTGTAGGCAATGTATTTTAGGGGAAGAGCCTCTTCAGGAATAATTTCACCATAATGAAGGCCATTCAAAGAAACTTCTGCCGTAGGAATTAAATAGAGCGTCTGCTCATCATCTTTGACGACATATTGCTGGCCAGCAAATTTAGGAAGCTGACCTGAGCCAAACATGATCTCTGGTTTCACGCAGATTGGCGGAATCCATTGCTCAAAGCCATCTTTGACATGAAAGTCGATCATATAGTTCAAAAGGGCCCATTCAAGACGGGCGCCCAAACCTCGATAGGAAGGCCAGCCAGAGCCAGCTATTCGAGCGGCTCGATGAAAATCAAAGAGGCGCAATTTTTCATTCAGCTCAAGATGGTTTTTAAAGGGAAAAGAAAAAGAGGGCTTGGTGCCCCAGCTTTTTACAACCACATTGTCTTTTGGATCTTGGGAGACCAATACCTCTTTTGCAGGAAGATTTGGCAAGGACGCAATCTGTGTCTGAAAGTCTTGCTCGAGCCCAATCAGCTCATTATCGAGTGAGCGAATTTCATCATGAAAGCGGGATACATCAGCCATCAATTGAGCCGTATCTTCCCCTTTTCGTTTCATCAGGGCAATCTTTTCAGAATATTCATTTCGTTGGGCTTTAAGCGCTTCGCTTTTGGTCTTTTTTTCACGGATGATAGAATCGAGGGAGAGTGTTTTGTCCAAAGAGATAGAGGAATCTTTTGTTTTCAGCGCTTCTTCAATGGCTTTCGGATCTTTACGAATCAGTTTAATGTCTAACATAAACCTCCTACCGGTAAGTGTTCACGCTATGTAAACGAAACATCTCTTGATGCAGCTTTAGCAGCTGCAAGGAGCGCTCCTGTAGTAAATAGCCAAGGGCTCTTTACAAGGGAGCGCTCTGCAGCAGATGACTCCAGCTCCATCAGAGTGAGTGAGTTTTAAATAGCGTGAACATTTACCCTCTATAAGTGGAACAAATTGGACACAATACGAACGATATCGTTGTAGGTCAAAAAGACGAAAAAGGTGATGAGCAATATAGCAAAAGGCACAACGATCTTTTCTATTGTTTTTGCCTTTAGACGCCTTCCTGAGGCCATTTCAAACAGCGAGAGGGCAACATAGCCGCCATCGAGAATCGGCAACGGCAAAAGATTCAGCAGTCCTAAATTCAGACTGATGATACCAAGCCAAAAAAGGGCCTCTTTCAAGCTCACCATCCACTGATGTTGCATCACCTGCACAATACCAAGCGGCCCTGCAATCCATTTCGGGTTCAAAGCCCCGCCTATTACAGCAGACAGTGTCGACACCACTTCGTCGACCACATCTCGAAACATGGAAAGGGGATTTGGATTATATTGAACTGCAAGATCTTGAACTCCAGGAAGTCCTAAAAGAAGCTGCTTTTCTTGCTGCTCTAATAGCTTCAGGGCCTCTTGCCTTTTTTCGACATCATCGATAGTTTGAATGGCTTTTTTCTCCTCTGCAAGCTCAGAGGCCAAGCGGAAGCCTTTATCTTGCATCATCTCAAACAGCTCAAGACGGGTCTTTGGTGTCACAGGCTTCAACAGGCGCAAATCTCCTTTCTGGGTCACTTTCCCCTTTTGGCCAACGCCTGCAAAAAGGGCATCGATATCTTCTACTTTTGCTGATTCATCAAAGAGGCAATCGGCCTCTCTCCAGGAGCTCTTCTTCAGATAAGGGCGCTCATCTTCAACCACAATGCTGACTTTTCTTGTTTGGAGTTCTTTGAGCAGCTTATCTGCTGTTAAAACGCTCATGCCGTCAACGGCGATGATTTCATCGCCAACATGAAGGGGCGCTTCCAGGTGTGAAAAGAGCAATTTCGGAAAGGCCTCTTTTTCTCTTTCAGGATCAATGAATTTTAAAGTCGACTCCACAACACAGTCAGAGTTGAGATTGTAGGGAATGAAGAAAAGGCTTTGGAATTTTTTGTCTTTGAGATGAGCCTCCCATTGCCAATCAGAAATTTCTTCGCGATGGTCAGGATCGAGTTTGAGCTCACCAACAAGAATGCGGGGCACGCGGGCTAAAAAGATCTCATTGCCCCGACGAGCGGTTATGAGGCATCTTCCATCATTCAAAATATTTGCAAGCTGGGCTAAAGAAAAGATTTTTTCTCCATCGATACCAGCAATGCGATCGCCTGGCAGAATTCCACTACCTTCAAGGGGAGATTCCTTTGGCAGGATGTTGGGCTCACCATTCACTTGCTTACTATAGATGACATAGGCTGCCGGGGCGATAACTCCTGTCGTCAAAAGGCCTCGATTAGGAGCCATGCTGGGAGGATAGGGATGAATGTCTCCTGTCACTGGAATAGCCGCTTTTTTATTTGGCTCATAGTGGAGAGCTTCGACCTTGAGCGTTTCCCCGCCTGTCATGGCGGCCTGGAGACTATCTTTAAAACTTGTAACTTTCTCTCCATTATAGGAAAGAATTTCATCGCCAGGACGGATACCCATTCGATAAAGCTGGGATGTGGGATCGACCCAGCCAATTTTTTTTGTCACTTCGGAAAAGGTTTTTTGCCGTCCTCCTGTCGTCCAGATGAGGGAAAAAAGCAAGAGGGCCAAAATGAGATTTGCAAGAGGCCCCATCAGAGAAACTTTTAGTCGCTGCCAGGGGGATTTTCCAAAAAATCCATCAGGAATCTCGCTTGGATCCTTTCCACCTTTTTCTTGTTCCATGCCGGCGATCTTGACATAGCCGCCAAAGGGCAACCAGCAGATATTCCATTTTACGCCATGATGATCAAAGCTATAAAAGGGCTTGCCAAAACCGATGCCGAATGATTCAACCTTCATGCCAACATGGCGTGCCATCAGATAGTGGCCCAGTTCATGGATAAAAATTAAAAACCCAAGTCCTAAAATAGCTAAAATCAAATAGATAAGGCTTCCAAACATGATAAAACCATAATGTAAGGTATGTGTTCACACTATGTGAGCGAAGCGGCTCTAGATGCAGCCGGGGCAGATGCAAGGAACAATCCCGCAGTTAATAGCCAATGGCTATTTACAAGGGAGTGTGCCGCAGATGCCCCAGCTCCATCGGAGCCGCGAGCTCTAAAGAGCTTAGAACACATACATCTAAAGGAATAATTATGCCCTAGTTGGGCTAAATAGTACAACTAGATAGCTGATAGCTAAGAGCGTGGCGATTAAGGCCGAGGTGGAGACAGGCAAAAAATAGACTGATAATAGGTGGCGGCTTAAAGCAACGCCAACAAAAGAAATAACCATTCCAAATAAAAGAGAAAGGCCGATGAGGGGTTTGATGCGTGCTGTGAGACGGCGGGCAATGAGCGGAGGCGTCACAAAAAAGGACAAAACGAGCATCACTCCAACGGCACGAAAGGCCGTCACGGCACAGAGAGCGGCAAGGCCCATCAATAAATAGCCAAAGAAATTTGAAGAAAAGCCCATGAGCTTTGAAAAAACAGGGTCAAAGGTCGTGGTGATAAAGCCACGCAAAGCCACAACAAAAACAAGGAGCGTGATCGAGGCGATCTTGAGCTGCAAAATAAGGTCCTCTGCTGAAAGAACATCACAATTTCCCATCAAAATATCGGTTCCAATACTGCTGTTACGGCTGAGAGCTGTTGCCAATAATATGGCCAAGGCAAAAAGAAAGAGAAAAACGACGCCACAACTCGCATCAGAGGAGAGTTTGGCACTTTTTTCAAAGAATTGAGTTAAAAAGGAAGTTAAAAAAGCACAAGCGAGCCCTGCTCCTGCTAAAAGAGCCCCATGAGGAACAAGATAGGAAAAATCAAACTGGTTTTCGGGCTGGAAATAGTTATGTAAAAAATAGGCTCCCACAATACCTAAAAGGATCGTATGAGAGAGCGCATTGGCAAGGGTGGTCTGCTTTCTCAGAATTAAAAAGAGGCCGACAAGGCTGGCACTCACGCTGATGGCCCATAAAACAAAAAGCTGAATCTCATCAGAGGCCAAAACCAGTTTTTCCCCAGAGAAAAAGAGAAAAAGCCTCTTGAAAAAGAGTGAGATAAAACCAAAAAAGTCACGGCCGTAATAGGGATTCATACACTCTCGCTTCTTGTTCTGGAATAGGTTGTTTATGGGGATCTAATTTGGGATAACCCAGGGTTCTATCGAGCTCTTCTTCAATCTCCTTTGTGAGGATGTGCTCCATCTCTTCAGCGCTTGGATGGACTCTGTCTTTTGGCATTTTGCAAAATTTTACAAGATAGACCTCCCACAAACGGTGGAGGCGCACAATGGTGCGTCCTCTCAAGATCCCCTCGCTTGTTAGCTCATATTCATTTTGAGAGACTTTTTTCAGCCACTTTTTATGCATGAGGAAAAAAAGAGAAAAAAACTTTGCCGGATAAATTTCATTTAATTCTTGCTTCGAAATCCTCTTTTGATCACGGCTTGAGCAGTATTTCCAGATGGCTTTTAAAAGATTTTCCTGTTCACAGCGAAATGAGAAGGTCCAGCGGCGCACGAAGCGAAGGAAAAAACCCTGCCTTGGTGAAAAGACAAGGGCTGCTACCAGCAATAAAAAGGCCACGACAACAATCATAGGGCCAAGAGGAAGAGAGATGGCCCTGCCCGTTTGCAGGCTCAATCTCAGACTGAATTCATAGGAAAAGATAACGCCCAAAAGCCCCGAGATGAGGCCAAAAAAGCCGCTGAGGACAAATTGAGCACCGATACTCTTTGTAAATTCTCTCGCTGTTATGGCCGGAAAAATCAGCATCGATGCAATGAGAACAACACCAACTGATTTTAGCCCCATGACGCAGGCAAGGACCACACAGAAAAAAAGTATGGCCTCAATAGTTTTGCGCCTGATTCCAATAACGCGCGCAAAAACCTCATCGAAAATCAGCACTTTGATCGGCCGAAAAAAGAGGAGGGAGACGCCGATGATCAAAAGGGCAAGAATGGAATAGATGAGAATATAAGAGTCATCCAAAGTGGCTGCTTGGCCAAAGAGATAGTTTTCGCTCGAGCGATAAAGAGAGGGAAAATCTTGCTGAAGGCCACTTAAAAGCAAAAGGCCCAACCCAAAAAAGGAAACGAGCGAAAAACTCATAGCAGGATCGCTTGCTAACTTGTCTTTTCTTTTGAGAAATGAAATAAAGAGCGCTCCCAAAAAGGTGAAGATAAAAGCTCCTCCAAACACCAAGAGCACTGTTTGCAATTCATTGTCAGGACACAAAAAGTGGGCTGCCACAAGGGCTAAAAGCACTCCTGGAAGAGCCATATGAGAAAAAACCTCGCCGATGAGTGCCTCTTTGCGCAAAACGATGAATGTTCCAAGAAGGGCCGTTACAAAACAGACAAGCGATGTGACAATGGTGGGAGCTCGCAGGACAGAATCGGTAAAATATTCGGCCAAGTGAGTCATAGAGTGCCTTTTTGTGGAAGGGCTGCTCTTTTTTCAGCTAAGCGCGCCACTTCATCGTAGAGAAGGAGACTTTTGCCGTAGGCTTCTTGCAAAAGATGTGGTACAAAAACCTTTCCCATAGGGCCAGAGGCCACAAGTCTCAAATTCAATAAAATGGCCCAATCAAAAAATTTCGCTGCCGTGTTCAGATCATGATGCACCATGAAAATCGTCTTGTTTTGAAGCTGCATCGTACGAAGAATATTCATGATGATATCTTCACTGGCATGATCGACGCCAGAAAGAGGCTCGTCGAGAAAATAGATATCTGCCTCTTGAGCTATTGCTCGAGCCAAAAAAAGCCTTTGTTGTTGGCCACCCGACAGTTTTGAAATTTGGCGGTCTGCAAAAGGGAGCAATTCAACCAGTTCCAGGGCATCTCGGCAGACCTTTTTGTCATGCTCTTGCGCTCTTTTAAAAAGGCCCAACCTGTTGAAGCGCCCCATCGCAACGAGCTCTTTGACTGTGATGGGAAAATCCCAATCAATTGAGGCCCTCTGAGGCATATAGGCAAGCTTTCTTTGAATTTTCGAAAGGTGGTGGCCTGAAAAAAGGATGTTGCCCGATACTTTTGGAATAAAACCAAGAAGAGCTTGGATGAAGGTTGACTTCCCAGCTCCATTCGGCCCAAGGATGCCCACAAACTTTCCACAGGGCACTTCTAAATTAATATCCCATAAAACAGGAATAGCATCGTAATGAACGGTCAAATCTGTCACTTTAAGGGCCAGGTGCATTGTTTCCTCTCAGGAGCTCCTCTGTTATGGCATGAGCATTATATTCCATCATATCAAGATAGTTATCCCCCCGAGTGCCTTTTGGAGCAAGGGAATCTGAAAAAAGTTGTTTTTTTGCAAGACGGACATGCTGGTCGTGCTGCCGACAAGATGAGATGAGCTTTTTTAGAGCATCTTTATTCACAAAAACTTCGGCAAAGACGACAGGGATTTTATGCTTTATAATATGATTGACAAGCCTTCTGATATCATAGGCACTCAGCTGTCCTTCTGGAGAAAAGCCCTCAGGTGCCTGACAGCGCCAAATCCAATCGCCACTTTCAAATTCTTTTTTTTCTGTCATGTATGCCCTTGCAAAATAGTGAAAGGCATCGTGGGTGGTGACAAGGTAGCGCTCATCTTTGGGAACTGAATGGAGCAGCTTCTTTATCTTTTCATGAACAGTGTGCATTTTCTGGACAAGAAGGTCTCCATTGTTCTTAATCTGATCTTTATGTTCTGGAACAAGCTTTCCAACCTCTTCTGTAATGTAAGCAACCGTGCTACTAAAAAGTTCAATATCCATCCAAATATGGGGGTCTGCTATCCCATTCTTACTCAAAATTTTATCTTGCATGTTGTGCATAAGATGCTGGCCCAGAGAGCGTGCGGAGGGGCTATTTTGTAGTTTAAAAGCTAAACTTGAACTATTTTCAAGACCAAGTCCATTAAAGAAAATAAGGTCAGCCCTTTCAAATTTCTCCCCATCGCCTTTTACAAGTTGATAAGAATGAGGGTTATGCTCGCCCCAGATGAGAGCAAGAGAATCTACATATTGCCCTCCCACCTGCTCTACAAGGCAAGAAATGAACTCTGTCGTGCAGAGAATTTTTTTCTTTCCATTCTCTTCCATCCAGCCCGTCACCTCTTTTTGTCGATCGGAAATTTCTCTATTACAACTACAAAAAAGAGATATCAAAATGATAAAAATAAAACGCATAGCAGTTATTTCCTCTTTTACAATGATAACTTAACAGCTTTCTTGACAGCAACAAAAAGAGATCGACAAAAATAAAGAGAACACAATAAACTCCTCGTTATCGAAATTTTAAGCGCTGTTAAAGTAAAACAATCGATAAAGCACAAAGTGCTCATCTTTTGTTTTAAGAAAGGATAACAGAACGCATAGGAAACTATGAATTTTTTGTTATTTCTTTTTTGTTTTGAGGTACAGCCAAAAATGGATAAACAAAGGTGATAACTATGGTTACAACTCATAAAGAGGAAATGGTCAGCATTTCTAGTAAAGAGCTTGAAGAGCTCATCGCTCATGCAATGAAAAAAGTCGGTGGGAAAAATGAAAATTCCCTTTGCCGCTTTTTACCAATGAAAGATGGCTACATGCATCATTTTACATGGAAAAAAATTAAACATCGTCATCCAGCAGACCTGGCTAAGATGTTGAAAACTTTCATTATCGATACTGCAAAACCAGTCACACTTCCTCCAAAGCCACGTGCCGCTCGCGGATCACGAAAGAAAAAAGATCAGATCGTCCTCACGAAAGCCGATATCGACAGAATTCTCCATATGGCCCGTGCCATTGGCGATAAAGAAGTGATCAGAAAATTATCCCCAAAAAAAGATCTCCGCGTTTTGAAACGAGAACTCATTGCTTCAATTCGTCAAGGTAGGGTTGACCAAGAGCTATGGTTAAACTACGCTGAAACTGTAAGCTCACAACCACAACCAGTTCAAGGTTAAGAGTTAAATTTTTTAGTTTTTCAGTTGCAGCACACTTTTAGTGCTGCAGCTGATTTTTTTTATCTTGGGAAGAGCATGAAAAAAGAAGGTTTTCGAGTGTGTATCGGAGAGAGCTCTCACCGCTTTCTTCCTCCAGAATCGGCAAAGCCCTGTATTATTGCCGGGGTGACGTTCGATGACACTCCAGGATTTCAAGATGATTCTGATGGCGACGTCGTCTTTCATGCCCTCTGCAATGCCATTTCAAGTCTCACTCATGTCCCCGTCTTGTGTACTATTGCACAAGACCTCTGCTCACGCGACGGTATCACCGACAGCGAAGTTTATTTGAAAGAGGCCCTTAAAACTCTCGAAGAGCAAAAAATAACTTCTGTCTCTATATCACTTGAAGCCAAACGGCCGACCTTTAAAGACCATGTTTTTTTGATGCGCCAAAATATTTCCCGTATTCTCCATCTCGATATCGATGCTATTGGAATTACAGCCATTTATGGCGATGGTCTTACAGATTGTGGTATAGGAGAGGGTGTCCGCTGCTCGGTAATTATCTGCGCCGAACATCATTAACCTTAGTTAACAATAAAGATCTCTGAAAAATCTTTTTTGGTTTTTGAGATTTTGTAGATATATTTTTGCTGAGTCATTCGATGTTTTTGACTCATCTTCAATGAGTTGCAACAGGGCACTTTCGACTGCTTGTCCCATCTCAAGACTGCCACAAACATAGACAGAAGCTCCAGACTCAAGCCAAGAAAAAAGATCGTTTTTATGATCTAAAAGGGTGTGCTGCACATATCTTTTTTCCGCTGCATCACGAGAAAATGCTGTAGCAAAGTGCAACCCTTTGGCAGAAAGTTCGTTCCAAAAATCTTCATAAAAAAAGTCGGAATTCTTTCTTTTTTCTCCAAAAATAAGCCAGTAGCGGTCAAGTGGGCGGCGCAAATGGTGCTCCTGCTGCAAAAAGGCACGAAATGGGGCAATGCCTGTTCCTGCAGCAATCATAATACGAGGAAGCGTCTCACCAGAAGGGAAAAGGGTGTGACGCGATGGCTGCAAAAAAAGTCCAATGGGTGTTTTGCCAACTTCTGCCCGACGGCATAAAAATGAGGAGCAAACGCCCTCTTTTTTTTTGCCATAAAGAAGACAAGGCCTTTCTGACACAATCAGGTGGGCAAAACCGGGACAGGCCTCCTGAGATGAGGCAATCGAATAGAGTCGGGGCCTCAACGGGAGCCATTCCGAGATAGAAGTCTTTTCAAAGGGATCGTGAGGCAGTTCAATTTTTTTCAACAGTTGGTCGCGCCCAAGATGGGCCTCTGAAGGCAATTTTGAAAGGATTTCCTCAACAAGGGCAGGGTCGTTTTCGGCCATAATGGCCAGGTTATCGCCCGGTTTATACCTCATGGCAGAGCCGCGCAAATCGATAACAATATGCCAGGTTGGCCGCTCTGTCTCTTCTTTATTGAGACAAAAGCGCTCGACTATCTTTCCATAAAAGAGGTTTTTAACAGAGTCGTGAGTCATTTCTTAAGAATTTTCCTGCAAAAATGCAACTTGTTGTTTTTTATCGTAGGCCTTTTTCAGAGCATCTATTTTTTTGCCTGAGATGCCGCCTAAAAATTCAATCGCCAAGAGCAGCCTGGCACGTGTGCGATCTTTGCCCAAAATTTCAACCGAGTCAAAAAGGGGCAATCCATGCCGTTTTCCCTGAAGGGCGGCAAAAAGAAGGGGGATAATCTGTTTTTTGTAGTTCAGCCCAAAGCTTTCTGCAACGGCGCGAGAGGATTCATTCATACCGACACCACCCCAGCTTTCGCGCCAGTCGCGCTCCCAAATGATCGCCTGCAACAGATAGGCTACTTGCTGTTTTGTCAGCCCTTCGATATGGAACAGCTCATCTGTATAATGGAGATGGTTGATGAAAAAGAAGTCGGCAAGCTCCATAAACTCTGAAAAGGTCTTTATGCGCGAGTGAACAAGAGGCATGAGCCTGTTCATAAATGCATCATTAAAACTCCAATCTTTTAATCTCTGCCACAGCTGCTCTTGAGTGATAGAATTGATGAGATAATGTTGATTCAACCAGTCGAGTTTTTGGACGTCGAATACAGCCCCTGAAATGCCAATTCTTTTGGGATCAAAGTCTTGAACAATCTCATCAGTCGAGTAAATCTCACGGCCATCTTTCATGCTGTAGCCCATGAGGGTCAAAAAGTTACGAAATGCCTCTGGAAGATAGCCAAGGTCGCGATAGTAGAAAATTGAAGTTGGATTTTTACGCTTCGATAATTTTTTGCCATCTTTGCCAAGAAGGAGTGGCATATGCATAAAGATCGGCGGCTGCCAGCCAAAAGCCTCATACAGGTACACATGTTTTGGGGCCGAGCTGAGCCATTCATCGCCGCGGATCACATGGCTTATCTTCATCAAATGGTCGTCGACACAGGCTGCCAAGTGATAGGTTGGATAGCCATCAGATTTCATCAGTACCTGATCGTCCACATCTGCCCATGGGACCACAATTTTTCCTTTTATCGCATCGTCAAAAACACATTCTCCCGTAAGAGGGACTTTGAGGCGCACCACATAGGGCTGGCCCATATTTTCCCTCTCTTTGACCTCTTCAGGCGACAAGTTCCTGTATCGCCGATCGTAGCCAGCTTTCTGTCCTTGCATCGAGGCAACTTGTCTCATTTCAGCCAGCTCTTCTGGAGTTGCAAAACATTTATAGGCCTTGCCGGCTGCTAAAAGATCATTGCAGTGCTTTCTATAGATTTCGGTACGCTCAGACTGTCTGTAGGGACCATAGGGGCCTCCCACATCGGGCCCTTCTGACCACTCAATGCCTGCCCAATGGAGTGGTCAGAAGGGCCCGATGTGGG
>Ga0209777_10002420_pt1 | contig 24571 bp, 25 predicted proteins | sample FrelakmetHBP12HB_FD_187147 | JGI IMG/M metagenome (GOLD analysis project Ga0209777, IMG submission 187147) | Freshwater lake sediment microbial communities from the University of Notre Dame, USA, for methane emissions studies -HBP12 HB (SPAdes)... | ecosystem: Environmental > Aquatic >... | reverse complement strand
GCGTGAACTTCTTGGCGCGCAGCTGGTGCGGAACCTGCATGGCGTACGCCTGGCTGGCATCATCACCGAGGCCGAAGCTTATGTCGGCGAAGAGGATCTGGGTTGCCATGCGAGGTCCGGGAAGACGAAGCGAAACGCGGTCATGTACGGCCCGCCAGGGCATGCCTACGTCTACTTTACATATGGCAATCACTGGATGTTGAACGCCGTAACCGAGCGGGAAGACTTCCCCGCAGCGGTATTGCTCCGGGGCATTGAACCGGTCGAAGGAATAGAGATCATTTTCCAGCGGCGTAGCGGACGCGATACATTTGGCCCCGGTAAACTAACCCAGGCGCTCGGCATTGAGGCGACCTTGAACGGCGTCAGCTTGTGCGACCCCGACTCAGGTCTTTGGATCGAAGCGGGAATCCCAATCGCTGACAATAATATAATCACCGGCCCACGCGTGGGGTTGTATACTGTCCCGGAGCCGTGGAAATCCGTGCCCTGGCGTTTCCAAATGCGCCGAAGATGATAAAATAAGTTCCTATCTGGTGAAAAAACATGTTCAAACGCAATAACCAACCCACTCCGCCCCCCACCGTGCAGACTGTGGAACGCATCACCTCTGTGCTTGGTGCGGGCGTCATCTGGCAGGGCAGCCTTGTCGGCTCCGGAGGCGTACGCGTGGAGGGTATCTTTGAAGGGCAAATCGCCTTGAAAGGCCTGCTCGTCGTCGGCGAAACCGGCAAAGTGACCTGCGAAAACGTCCGGGCAGCCAATGTCATCGTCGCCGGGGCGGTCAAAGGCAATATCACCGCCCAAAAGGTCGAAATCCGCGCCAGCGGACGTGTCTGGGGCGACATTATCACGACTGCATTTGCCACCGAGGAAGGTGCCTTCCTGCGCGGCCAGATCCGCATGGAAGACGCTGTGGATCTCGGCCTGGATGCTCCGGCCGCCCCGGAACAAACTCAGCCTGCCAAAGCGTAACTTCACTTGAATAATAAAAACGTTTCCAAGATCACAATGTCAAGTCCCGACCTGACCGATGCCGATCGTCGGGGCGTGTTCGACGTGCTCAATACCCCCATCCTAAGTATGGGCCCGAAAATCCAGGCATTCGAGAAAGCCTTCACCGACTATACCGGGCTGGGCCATGCCATTGCTGTCAACTCAGGAACCGCCGGGCTGCACCTGTGCGTACGGGCGGCCGGTATCGGTCCAGGCGATGTGGTGCTGACCACCCCGTTCTCGTTCGTTGCATCAACCAATGTGCTGCTGTTCGAGAACGCCGTCCCGGTCTTTGTGGATGTAGACCCGCACAGTGGAAACCTGGACCCGGTCCTGCTCGCCGAAGCGGCACGCGACCTGGCTGCGGGAGGCGAGAGAGCCCAAAAATGGCTGTCCCGTAAGGGGTCCGCCTCGCGGCGCGCGCTTAAGGCAGTCCTGGGGGTGGACGTGTTCGGACAGTCGGCTGATTGGGACCCCATCCGCAAAGTCGCCAATGAGTTTGGCCTGAAAGTCATCGAAGATTCCTGCGAGGCGTTGGGCGCTGAGTACAAGGGTCGCAAGGTCGGGACATTAGGCGACTGCGGTGTATTCGCCTTCTATCCCAACAAACAAATCACCACCGGTGAGGGCGGCATTGTCGTGACCGATGATACTCAGGCCGCTGACCTGATGCGCGCCCTGCGCAACCAGGGCCGCGCCCCTGGAGACACCTGGCTTTCCCATACTTACCTGGGCTATAACTACCGCCTGGACGAGATGTCTGCCGCGCTGGGCACCACGCAAATGCTCCGGCTGGAGGAACTTTTACACAAACGTGAGCAAGTGGCAGCGTGGTACGGGGAGCGGCTGGCCGAAATTCCAGGCGTGGAAGCGCCTGTTGTCGAAACGTTTACCACCCGCATGTCCTGGTTTGTCTATGTGGTGCGCTTCGACCCGGCGATTGACCGGGATGCCCTGGCGAAACGCCTCGAAGCGCGCGGCGTGCCGGTGCGGCCATATTTCCTACCCATCCATCTCCAACCCTACATGGTCGAACGCTTCGGCTATCGGGCCGGGGATTTCCCCATCACCGAAGACCTGGGCCGCCGAGGGCTGGCCCTGCCATTCTCCGGCGTGATGACCGAAGAGCAGGTTGAATTTGTCTGCCGGGCCATCCAGAGCCAGTTGGGTAAATCGAAGTAACCCATGACAGATTTTCCGCCTCCTCACCGGGGACTCACTTTGCTGGCTGCACTAATCATCGTGTTGGCCGCCCTGGCTGCGCTATTTGCCGTGCTTGCTTCCCAGGAACCTATTGGTATCCACTTTACATTTTACATTTTGGTGGCCGCGATTGCCTTTGTTCCCCTGCCTTTCCTGGCCTACCGGCTGTACTCTCTGAACCGTGCCAACTACAGCCTTGACCGTGAAAAACTGACTCTCACCTGGGGTCTGCGCGTGGAGCAGATCCCGGTCTCGGAAGTGGAGTGGGTACGCCCATTGGAAGCCCTGGCCTCTCCGCTGAGGTTGCCCATCCAATTACCAGGAGCGATCACGGGCTTCCGCCGCCATCCGGATCTCGGACCGGTCGAATTCCTTGCCTCGGACGCCAAAGCCTTGCTGCTGGTTGCCACCCCCAAGCGCGTGTTTGTTATTTCACCGCAGGATACAACCGGTTTCATGCAGAGTATCCAGCATGCCATCGAAATGGGCAGTCTCTCCCCCGCTGCACCACAGTCGGAGTATCTGACCTTTGTGGTGGTGCAGGCCTGGGAAAGCATGCTGGCGCGCTATCTCTGGCTGGCCGGGTTGCTCCTGAACATTGGCCTGCTGGTCTGGGTCACTTTGCTGATCCCTTCACTGGGGCATATCCCACTCGGTTTCCTGCCTTCCGGCGCGGCGGGTGAGCCGGTCCCGGCGGCGGGCTTGATCCTGCTGCCGGTGGTCAGCCTCTTTTTCTATCTCATCGGGTGGGTAGCGGGATTAACTTTCTACCGGCGTCCCGGGCACCGTCCGCTGGCGCATATCGTCTGGGCCAGCGGGGTGTTCTCCACGTTACTGTTCCTGGTGGCGGTGATGTTTATCGTGACCACGCCGGTATGATTTATTTTGGTGAAATTATGCTTCTCCAACTTTTACTCGGTTTCCTCTTTGCTGCCTTGATTGCCTTTGCTGCCTACCGCGCCCACAGCCTGAGCAAGTCCGGGGCATGGGGCGCTTTGCTGGAAGGGACCATCATCTTCGGTATTGGCGGCTGGAAGTGGGCCGTGCTCCTAATTGCCTTTTTTGTTTCCTCCAGTGCCCTGACGCGCCTTTTCGGAAAGAAGAAAGCCTCCCTGAACGAAAAGTTTGATAAGGGCGGAACCCGCGACATCGGACAGGTGTTGGCCAACGGTGCGATCGCCTCCATTTTTGCCGGTCTGCACTTTTTCTTCCCCGCCGCCCCCTGGACCTGGGTGGTGTTTGCCTCTTCGCTGGCGGCGGTCAACGCCGACACCTGGGCCACCGAATTGGGCGTTCTCAACCCATCCCTGCCGCGTCTGATCACCTCATGGAAACCGGTCGAACGCGGCACCTCCGGCGGCATCTCCCTCTATGGGACGCTGGCGGCTGCTGGCGGTGCAGCATTCATCGCCATCCCGGGCGCCTGGCTGGGACCGGCCGGTCATTTCTGGGCCAACCTGGAAATCATCGTCATCGCCGGCCTGCTCGGCTCGCTGTTCGACTCATTGCTGGGCGCGACCGTCCAGGCGATCTATCGCTGCCCGCACTGTAACAAGGAGACCGAGAAACATCCTCTGCACACGTGCGGTACGCAGACTGTCCAGATACGCGGCTGGAGCTGGCTGAATAATGATATGGTCAACCTGGGATGTGCGCTGGTGGGGGCGGTGATTGGAATGATACTGTAGGAGCAGACAATGTCCATTCGATTCAATCAAAGCGCCCTCCGGTAATTACCGGAGGGCGTCTCTGATCTCGTGGCCGCTCGCCTCGTTCAGACTGTCAAAATATTCATTGGCAGCCAATATAGGGATATAGCTGAGGCGCGCAGTAAAGCGTCCATTTCGACATTTGATTGGATATTCCCTTTTTAAATTCCCACCAGGTGGAAGGAACTACCGTGAGGCAAGTGTTCAGCGCACAGACCGTCGAAATGAGTATTCAAATACTCTGTAAGGGTTACCATTCCGGGCTCTTCAGACGTACCGTGATTCACGCGAATGACGGGATGCTCACATTCTTCCGCACGTTGAATTCCCGCCCAGTAGACTGAGCCATCATCACAAACGATCGAGCAGTCACAATCCATCTGCTGAAACGTGGGAATGTCACAACCGCATCCAGTCCCGATGCCGATTCGAGAAACCACCTGGGATGCGTTACCTATAACCTGCACCAATGGCTCCCCGAGGCTTGCACATCTCCCGGCCACATGGCGGGCAAAGGTTTCCAGAGGCACGGGATCAATGTCGTAGCGGTGCTGGTACCCGTCCGCGCCAACGGTCACTGGCTTGCTCCCCAAACCCAGAAAACCGGCCCAGGCCCATGGAATGCTAACATCAGGCCAGCGGTCCCAACAGTCGTGGTTACGAAGGATCACGAGATCATGTTCTTGAATGAAATTCAGTTTCTTCTGGATCTCGGCATCGTTTGCCGGTCGTTCGTCCAAATGATTCCAAAATGTTGGTTCGTGACAGACCAGGAGACGCATATCCCGTTCGACCATGCGTCGAAGCACCCTGAAAGAGGGCATCCAAGTAACCAGACAACTCCCGACCTCAATCCCGGCATCCCCCACAATGACACGGTCTACGGTCGTCTCGCGATCGATCCAGTCTGCACGCGATAAGAAATGCTCAAGGATATCTCTGACTTTCATATTAGCATCATACCTCACAGTGCCATACAGTGCAAAGCAGCAAGTTCCTGGATTCAAAGCCGCACTCCAAACTCCCCTTCCGATCCCCGGCTCGAATCTGGTCCAATCCAGACTTTGAAGGCGCCTTGCTCGATAACAAATTCCATATCCAGCCAGCTGAAGCCAAGGTCCCTTACCGGCACCTTTTATCGAGCACGTTGCTTTTATCTTGGTTGAAGCACAACACGCATAAACCCTTTCAATTCCTCAACCAAGTGGGTCAACGAAGTCGCCTGATACCCAATATAGAGATGAATGAACTCAGTGCCTGCCCACAGCCCAATGTTTTTAATCACTACACTGAATGCGAGCGGCGGAGCCGCTGTCCGCTGGAATTAATTCAGTGATTTTGCCGCAATCAAGATAGAAAATCTCCCCTCTAAATTAACCAGCCCTTGCAGTTTTTCCTACGCCAGCAAAATCCTCAGCCCAATCAGGATCAGGATAACCCCCCCGACGATCTCCATCCGTTTGCCGAACTTCTCGCCCAATTTATTCCCCAGCCGCAGACCCAGCCAGGAAACCAGGCCGGTGACAATGCCGATGACCACCGCCGGAACCCAGATGGTCACACCAATGATCCCCAGGCTGAGACCGACCGCCAGGGCGTCGATACTGACCGCGAACGAGAGCAGCACCAGCGTCCAGCCGCGGGACGGGTCGTTTTTCTTCTGGTCCACTTCCAGATGGAAACCGGACCAGATCATGCGCCCGCCCACGAAAACCAGCAAGCCGAAGGCTATCCAATGGTCGTAGACGGCGATATAGTGTTCGATCGTCGCACCGGCAAACCAGCCCAGCAACGGCATCAGGAATTGGAACAAGCCGAAGTGGAATGCTAACCGGAAGGTCGGGCGCGGACCGGAGGTCTGCTCCAGTGCTCCCGCGCCGAGGCAGACGGCGAAGGCGTCCATGGCCATGCTGAGGGAGATGAGCAGGATTTCGATAAAGTTCATAACGCCGCGCGGAGGGGCGACCGGCTGGTCGCCCCTACCCAGAATTTACGCTTTCCAGATCTTGAAATCTTTCAAGATCGAACCCCCAATGAACTCGCGCAAAATGGAATTGTCCGGGATCAGATCCTCATCCATGGGCAGGAACCACTCGAGAAATGCCAGCAGGCGTTTTGCCTCGATGAATTCGGGCGTGCCGCGCGGCACCTGGCGGAGGACCGGCTCGGCCAGCGGCTGGAGGGCCGACATTTCATAGACCAGCGCTGAATTGAACATGACATCAGCGTTTTCCTGGTAGGGGAAGATGTACAGTTCCTCGCCGCGCCGCACAGATTCCCAGCGGGAAATGGTCTGCTGGGCGGTGTAGCCGCGCTCACGGGCATCCCGCACGATGCGCCGGATGAGACGCGTGTCGGTGGTTGAGACGCGGTTGTGGCGGTCGAGGTTGAGCTGGGTCAGCGCGGCGCCATAGATTCGGAAGGCGCGGCCAGACAGGGAGCCGGGGAGCAGGCGGGGGTCCAGGCCGTGGATGCCTTCCAAGATGATGATCTGATCGGGGGTGAGCTGTACCGCATCGCCGGCCACCTGTCGGCCGGCTTTGAAGTCGTAACGCGGCAGGGTCACCAGCTCCCCGGCAATGAGACGGGTCAGGTGGTCGCCGAGCAGGTTGAGATCGAGGGCTTCCAGCGCTTCGAAGTTGAACTGGCCATTTTCGTCGAGCGGCGTCTTCTCGCGGTCAACGAAATAACTGTCAAGTTCGAGGGCGAAAGGCGAAAGGCCCAGCGCCAGCAACTGGATGGCCAGCCGCCGCGAGAAGGTGGTCTTGCCGGAGGATGACGGCCCGGAGATGAGCACAATGCGCGTATCCCTGCGGCGGTGGGCAATCTGGCGGGCGATGTCGGTGATATGTTGTTCGTGCAGGGCCTCCGACACGAGGATGATCTCGCGGCTGCGCCCAGCTTCGATGGCGTCATTTAAGGCTCCCACGTTGTCTATGCCCAGACGTTCCAGCCACTGGCCGTACTGGCGGAAGGCTGCCAGCAGTTTTGGGTAGTCTTCCGGCGGGGCGATGAAAGTGGGGGCGCGCCGGCGCGGGTATCGCAGGGTGAAACCGCTGTTGGCCGTGTTCAGGGCGAACCATTTCAGATAAGCGGTGGAGGGCACCATGTAGCCGTGGTGGTAGTCCAGGTGCTCGCCGAGGCTGTAAAGCGTGACGTAAGGTTTACGGCGGTGGCGCAGGAGACGCACTTTATCGGGGTAGTTCTCTTTTTCGAAAAAGGCGATGGCTTCCGCCACCGGGAATTCGCGCCGCACGAACGGCTGGTTGCCCTCCACCAGGCGATGCATCCCGGTCTCCAATTGCTGGAGTTCCGCAGGAGTGAGCGGAGGGCGCCCGCTGACATGACAGTAATAGCCTCCGGACGAAATCGAGTGGTCAATGCTGAGCATGGCCTGCGGGAAGAGGGCCGAGAACGCAGTCTCCAGCAGGAAGGTCAGCGAACGGCGGTAGACGCGGGCTCCATCGGCATCGGCCATGGTGACCGGGGCCAGGGTGCTGTCCATTTTGATTGGGTAGGTCAATTCGCGCAGGTCGCCATTGACGATGGCAGCCACCAGCGGTGCGGGGCCGGACCCGGGGTCTGCCTGCAAAAAATCACCGGCGGTTGCGCCGCGCGGCCCGGAAAGGACATGTCCATCTGGCAGGTGTGCTTCAACAGTATCACGAGGAGAGACAGGTTGGATTTTATTTTTCATACTTTCCATGTCAATCTTCCTTCCAGTAGGGACGATCGTCTAAATGGATCGTACGCCAATTGTGATGTTCCGGTTCGTACTGGAAATGGTTTTCCAGGTTGCCGACCGACTCGCCACGCCGAAGAAAGGTGATGGAATAGATTTCGGAAGCCATAGGACGGATATTTTACTCTATAAAAGCCTTGCGAAGGTTAAAAACCTTCGCAAGGTTGCGTTTCATAATATGACCCCATGCCTGTCCGCCAGGATTTCGAGGGTTCGCCCCACCTCGGCTTTTTTCTGCGTTTCGGTCCAGCCCAGGGCATCGCCGAGGACATTTGACATTTCCTCTACCAGCGGACGGGTGAGTTGGCCCAAGTAGGCCAGCAAGGTTCGGCGCAGAAGCAGATCGTCGAGGTGGATGATCTTCTCATGCCTCGCCATCTCTGCAATTTCGCCGTGCGTGTAGTGTGGGTCGGTTTTGATGGCGGCAGCATCCTTCCCCACGCCGATGGACAGGGATTTTGTGTCGGCTTTGCGCGGCAAGCCGAGGAAAGCCAGGGCGCGGTCGGTCACCTGTTCGGAGAAAGCGCGGAACGAGGTCCATTTGCCGCCGACCAGCGAGTAAACCGGGATATTCCCCAGTTTATTTTCCTGGATGTGGTGGTCACGCGTAATCTGTCCGGCATTTTTGACCCTGGTATACGCCAGCGGGCGTACGCCGGAGAAGCGGAAGACAATCTGCTCGCGGCTGACTTTGATATCCGGGAAGACGCGTCCGACCATCTCGATGAAATAGTCCACTTCGTCTTCAGTACAGCGTGCGGAGTCAGGGTCTTCAATCGGCAGGTCGGATGTGCCGATCATCACTTTGTCGAACAACGGGAAGATGAGCACGATGCGGCCGTCTTTGTTCTCGAAGAAGAACTCGTGGTCGCCGATGGCTTCGCTCAGTTCAGGGTTCTCGAGCACCAGGTGCGAGCCTTTGGTCGGGCCGACGTATTGCGTTTCCAGGCCCAAAGTCCAGTTGGTCCCGTCAATCCAGGGACCGGCGGCGTTAACAATCAAGCGAGGGGAAATATCAAAAGTATGACCGGTCAATTCATCTTTGAGTGTGACTTTGTCACCGTTTCCCCCGACCAGCGAGACATAGTTTAGTGAGCGGGCATGGTCGCCTTCTTTCTCTGCGTCGAGCAGAAGTTCGATGGTCAGGCGTTCCGGGGAGAGGATGATGCCGTCGTAGTAGGTGGCGGCGTAACGGATGCCGGGGTTCAGACGCGGGTATTTCTTCAGGGCGTTGGCGCGTCCGTCGAAGACATGGCGCGGAACGGAGCGGGTCTTGCCTGTAAAAGCGTCGTAGAAGATAAGCCCCACTTTGATAATCAGCCCGCCACGTTCGGATGGCTTTTCGAGCAAGCCGAGGAACTTGAGTGGGGCATTCAGCAGGCCGGAGAAGGTCTTGAAGATGGGGATGGTGGTGGGCAGCGGTTTAACCAGGCTGGGAGCGTTCCGGATCATCCAGTTGCGTTCCTGCACAGCTTCACGCACCAGGCGAAACTCGCCATTCTCAAGATAACGGATGCCGCCGTGCGCCATGCGTGAGGAAGCTGCTGATGCGCCGGAACAGAAGTCACTGCGATCGATGAGCAGGGTGTCCACGCCCTGGAGGGTCAGGTCGCGGAAGGTGCCGACGCCGTTGATCCCGGCGCCAACGATGAGCACGGTAGGGGAGTGGGACTCAAGGGAGGTGAGAATGCCTTGTCGGTTCATGTGAGCGCCTCTTCGTACAAATCATTCCATTTTGAATTGAGAATATTAATCAGATCAATTTTCTTTTGCCGCGAGCCGCCTTTGATTTGCTTTTCTTTAGCAATGGCAAGATTGATATTTTCATAACTTTCGTAATAGACAAGTTTGGTAACGCTGTAGCGGCTTGTGAATATTGATCCGGAGCCTTCTTTGTGTTCCCAGACACGACGCATAAAATTGTTGGTCATACCGGTATATAAAACAGTATTGTATTTGTTGGTCATGATATAAACAAAGTATTCATTGCGCATTAAGTAACCTCATCATGTCGTTGCGAACCGCCCGGTTTTGACGGCGAAGCAATCTCCCATCCCGCGAGGGGTTTGCTTCGGCGGGAGAGCACCGCCTCGCAACGACACAATTTTCCTTTTTTACTCTATCCAATCAAAGGTTCTTGTCACAGCTTTCTTCCAGCCTGCATAAAGAGTAGTACGCTTCTCAACAGGCATGGACGGTTTCCATTCCCTGTCCCTGCCCCAGTTAAGGCGCAGTTCGTCGTAATCTTTCCAGAAGCCGATCGCCAGACCGGCGGCATAGGCCGCGCCCAGGGCGGTGGTCTCGGCCACCTTTGGGCGGATGACGGGCACGTGGAGGATATCAGCCTGGAACTGCATCAGCAGCTCGTTGAAGACCATCCCACCGTCCACTTTCAAGGTGGTCAGCCGGACACCGGAGTCTTTCTCCATTGCATCCACAACTTCCCGCGTCTGGTAGGCTGTGGCTTCCAGCACGGCACGAGCGATGTGACCTTTGTTGATATAACGCGTCATGCCAACGATCGCGCCGCGGGCATCCGAGCGCCAGTAGGGGGCGAACAACCCGGAGAAGGCCGGAACGAAATAAATGCCGCCGTTATCCTCCACCGACCCGGCCAGCGCTTCCACGTCGGACGATTTCTCGATCATCCCAAGGTTGTCGCGTAGCCACTGGACAAGCGCCCCGGTGATGGCAATCGAGCCTTCCAGGGCGTAAACGGCGGGCTGCTTCCCGATTTTGTAACCAAGTGTGGTCAGCAGTCCATTCTTGGAAAGGACTGGTTTTTCGCCGGTGTTCATGAGCATGAAACACCCTGTGCCGTAGGTGTTCTTGGCTTCGCCTGGTGAATAGCAGGTCTGGCCAAAGAGCGCAGCCTGCTGGTCACCCAGGTCACCTGCCAGCGGGACTCCGCCCAGTCCGCCTTTGGCGTTGCCGTAAACTTCCGACGATGAGCGGATTTCGGGCAACATAGCGCGGGGAATGCCGAGGATGCGGAGAATCTTCTCGTCCCAGTCGAGTGTTTGCAGGTCCATCAATAACGTACGGGACGCGTTGGTCACGTCGGTAACGTGCGCACCGGTCATGTTCCACAGCACCCAGGTATCCATATTACCGAAAAGCAGTTCGCCTTTTTCAGCCCGTTGGCGCGCCCCCGGGAGGTTGTCCAGGATCCACTTTATTTTTGGCCCGGAGAAATAAGTCGCCAGCGGCAACCCGGTGCTGGCCCGGAAGCGGTCCTGACCGCCATCTCTTGCCAGTTCATTGCAGATCGCATCCGTACGCGTGTCCTGCCAGACGATGGCATTGGACACTGGCCGCCCGGTCTCCCGCTCCCAGATGACGGTGGTCTCGCGCTGGTTGGTGAGACCGATGGCGGCGATATCAGCCACGTTCGCGCCGGATTTATCCAGCGTCTCACGCACCACGCGCTGGGTGCGTTCCCAGATTTCGAGGGCGTCGTGTTCCACCCAACCCGGCTTTGGATAGATCTGCTCGTGCTCCTTCTGGTCCGCAGCGATAATGTTACCAGAGTGGTCGAAAAGGATGCAGCGGGTGCTGGTGGTTCCCTGGTCTATGGCAGCGACGTATTTTGGCATTGGATCCTCCACGAGAGTTCTTTACCACGAAGCCACAAAGGCACAAAGGACTTCGTAACTTCGCGACTTATTGGTCAGGGGTTTTGCCAATTTCGGGCACCGGCTAAAAATGCCTTACCCGGCATTGGTTTTTTACCCGCTGGTTGAATTTCATCCAAAATAAGAATCCCCTCGCTGGTGCCAATGGCGGGGCGTCCCTCGACAATGAGCCTGCATCCCGCGCCCTGGCTTTTTGCCCCGCTGACGGATGCCCGCAGCACCTTCAACGGCGAGCCGTTCCAGTCGAACCAGGTCCCAGGCCACGGATTAAAGGCACGTACGCGGCGTTCCAGTTCGATTGCCGGCCTTGTGAATTTCAATAGGCCGTCTTCTTTTTTGAGCATTGGGGCATAGGTTGCGCCTTCTTCAGGCTGGGGCCGGGGGACGAGTTCGCCGCTGAGATAACGCGGCAGGGTTTCAAGCAGGAGTTCCGCACCAAGAGGAGCCATCTTCGCGAAGAGTGAGCCGCTGGTATCGTCGGGGGCGATCGGGACCGTGCGTTGACTGAGGATCGGGCCGGTATCCACGTCCGGATCCATTTTCATGATGGTGATGCCGGTCTCCGGATTTCCTGCCAGAATGGAGGCCTGGATGGGGGCGGCACCGCGTCCCCTTGGCAGCAGCGACCCGTGGACGTTGATGCAGCCGTAGCGCGGCATGTCGAGCAATGCCGGGCGCAGGATCTGCCCGAAGGCGGCCACCACAATCAAGTCCGGGGCCCAGGCCTGGAGTTGGGCCATGGCTTCGGGGAGACGAAGCTTTTCGGGCTGCATCACGGGAATACCAAGGCGGAGTGCCGCTTTTTTAACGGCGGGCGGGACCAGAGCCTGGCCGCGCCCCGCCGGGCGATCGGGCTGGGTTACCACGCCAACGAGCGGATAATGCCTGGTGAGCGCCTCGAGCGCCGGGACAGCGAAGTCCGGGGAGCCTATGAAAACGATATACGGTTGATGAGTCACGACGTAATTCTACTGCCTTTTTATCAAATGGTTAATCTAGCTCTCATGAAAACCAGTACTTACGCGTTCGTGTAAATTGGTTGCTTTTTGTCCAGATTAGATGTAAAATATTTCTAACTTCCAAACGATCTCATTCACTCAGGAGAAACTAATGACTCAACAACCAATTAATTCTGATATCACCAGTGATGATAAACTGTGGGCGTTGCTGGGCTGGATAATCTGGCCAGTGGCAGTCGTCATGCTGCTCATGGATGACAAAAAAGCCCGCCCGTTCATCAAGTACAACGCGGTTCTTTCGCTGGCGTTCGCAGTCCCATTGTATGTCCTGGGTACGATCACGGTAGGCTGCTTGTTCGCGGTAGGTATGATTTATGCGATTGTACTTGGCATCCAGGCCTATCAGGGCAAGTGGGTGACAGTACCATTCCTATCTGATTTTATCAAGAAGCAAGGCTGGGTCGCCTAATTTCTGTATCGCTTTCATTTGTCCGAGTTTGTTGTATAATTACACAAAATTCAGGCAATTAATCAGACTCTCAGGAGACACAAATGACACAACAATCGATGGATTCCAATATTACCAGCGATGATAAACTCTGGGCTGCACTTGGCTACCCGATCTTTATCATTGCACTTATCATGCTTTTTGTTGAAGGAAAGAAAAACCGGCCGTTCATAAAATTCCACGCGGTCCAGGCGCTTGCCTTAAACGTCGTTTTATGGATTGTCGTGATTGTCCTTAACTTCATTCCGGTTGTCCGGTGTATCTCTCCGATTCTGTGGCTGCTCCTTTTCTGGCCGGCAATCCTTGCCTACCAGGGGAAATATTTCGAGGTTCCGGTCGTTACCAAGTTCCTGCGCGGTCAGCACTGGATCGCCTGATTTTTGATTTTCTTAGACGAGAAGCCCGCTAAATGGCGGGTTTCTTAATTTTAATTGTATGCAACCAATAGGCTGGAAAATCGTTATATTCCTTTAGATTCGCTTCATTACAATCGACATCTCTAATAAGGAGAAAATTATGCCTGCCAAAACGATAGTTATTCCTCCGGCTGAACCGATTGACCCCGGTCTTCCGGCTTCTATGCCAGAGCCGCCCATACCGGCAGTACCGCCTGCACCAGCTAACCTGCCCCAGACCATGGCTCCCGGGGATAAACGGACCTGGGGGATGCTGGCCCACCTGAGCACGCTCTTGAACCTGGCAACTGGTTTCGGCGGTCCAATTGCGGCATTGATCATCTATCTGGTCTATAAAGACCGCTCTCGCTTTGTGGCTTACCAGGCATTGCAGGCGATGGTTTTCCAGTTGATCTGGTGGTTCGGGGGGGGCGTGTTGATTGGCCTGATGTGGGCGATTGTAGGCGTACTTTCAGCGATCCTCATTGGTATTGTACTGATCCCGTTGGCGGCCATCCTCACCCCTATATTGGTGCTTTTACCAGCAGGGGCGCTGGTCTACGGTATTGTTGGCGCGGTGCAGGTCAGCCAGGGCCAGGACTTCAAGTACTGGCTGGTGGGTGACTGGGTGCGCGGCACGCTCACGGGTGCGTAACTCCATCTTTCCTCCATTTGACCGGCGCGGTAACGCGCCGGTTTTCGTGACTCTGCCACGAATATTTAACTTGACTCTCGTCCGTCTTGCTCTTACAATGCACTATACTTTACAATTGAATGGCTGCAGGGAAGAGACTTTCTTGGTAGTGACGATTTTCGTCGTCAAATAGCGACTGAAGTCGCGACTACGCTTTAGAGAGCACCGAAGGTGCAAACCCGACACAGGCAAATCCGGGCGAAACTCTCAGGTAAAAAGGACCCTGCGCCAGATACCTCTGGAAAGTCCTCGGCGGCGACGACATCACCACTGCGGGACACCGACGGGGCAATCCTTCGGCTGTGACCTGAACATTCCGTTCAGGCCTCCGCCCAGGCGAATCTCTCAGGTTGATAACAGAGGGCGCACATTCTGTCCACGTGCGCCCTTTTTGTTTTGCCAAATCTATCCTTCAAGGAGACCAAGATGAATATTCCCACCAATCTCAAGTTCACCAAGACCGATGAGTGGTTCGACCCGGCGACCGGAGCCATGGGCCTGAGCGATTATGCCCAAGGCCAACTATCGGATATCGTCTTTGTGGAAATCGTGGTCGGCGTCGGTGAGACGGTCGCCTCGGGCAAGGCCATTGCCTCGGTGGAGTCGGTCAAGGCCGCTGCAGAGACGTACGCTTCAGCCAACGGCAAGGTGGTGGCTGTGAATGAAGATCTGAGCGGCAACCCCGAAGTTCTAAACAAAGACCCCTATGGCCAAGGCTGGATGGTCAAAGTGGAAGGTGCAGATGCCTCTGGTCTGATGGATGCCGCTGCGTATACCAAGTATTGCGAAGAACGCGCACATTAATTTCATGTGCCGTTCCAAGGAGCAAATATGACCTATATCCCGCATTCTCCCCAAGAGCGGGACGAGATGCTTGCCGCCATTGGCGTGAAAAGCCTGGAAGACCTGTTCAAGGATATCCCGGCCAGGCACCGCTTCCCGAAACTGGACCTGCCTCCAGCGCTAACCGAGATGGAAGCCGCCGCCGAGCTGGGTGAACTCTCCACCGGCAATGAGAACGTCCGCACGGACCTGGTCTCTTTCCTCGGTGCGGGAGCGTACAACCACTATATCCCTGCCGCGGTGGATCACATCCTGCGGCGCGGCGAATTCTACACCGCCTACACACCTTACCAGCCGGAGATCTCACAGGGCACTTTGCAAGCCATTTTCGAATACCAGAGCCTAATCTGTGCGCTGACCGGCATGGAAGTTTCGAACGCCTCGCACTATGATGGCGCCACGGCTGTGGCCGAGGCTGCCAACATGGCCTATGCCCAATTCCGCGGCAAACGCAAGCGGGTGGTCATCTCGCCGACCGTCCACCCGCAGTACCGCGAGACAATGCGCACTTATATTCAAGGCATGGGGTTGGAGTTGGCCGGTGACGATCCGAAAGCCAATCGCTCGACTGAGCGCTCGCGACGAAGCCTGGATGCCGGTCCGGAGGCCCTCGAAGGCCTGGTTGATGAGAACACCGCCCTGGTCATTGTCCAATATCCTGACTTTTTCGGGCGCGTTTACGATTTCACCAGAATCATTGAACTCGCCCACGGCAAGGGTGCACTGGTCTGTGTGGCCGCCAACCCGACCGCCCTGGCGCTCTTCAAAACCCCTGGCGAGATGGGTGCCGACATCGTCGTTGGCGAAGGCCAGCCGCTTGGTATTCCACTCTCGTTCGGCGGCCCATATCTGGGCTTCTTCACCACCCGCAAGCAGTACATCCACAAGATGGCTGGACGCCTGGTGGGGGAGACGGTGGACAACCGCGGCCAGCGCGCCTTCGTGCTGACCCTGACCGCTCGCGAACAGCATATCAAGCGAGAGCGCGCCATCTCCAATATCTGTTCCAACCAGGGTTTGATGGCCCTGGCTGCCGCCGTTTACCTGTCGCTGCTCGGGCAGACCGGCCTGCGCCAGGTGGCCGAGTTGTGTTACCACAAGGCCCATTATACGGCTGAGAAAATCAGCAAAGTAAAGGGTTACTCGCTCTGCTTCGAGGCGCCTTTCTTCCACGAGTTCTCGGTCTGTTGCCCGAGGCCGGTGGCTGAAATCAACGAAACCCTGCTCGAGCACGGCTTCCTGGGCGGCTACGACCTGGGCCAGGATTATTCTTCACTTAAAGACCACATGCTGATTGCCGTCACCGAAATGAACACCAAAGATGAAATTGATGGCCTGGTGGATGTTTTGGCGGAGGTGAACCATGACTGAGCCTACGATTTACGAACTGTCCTCCCCAGGACGCACCGGCGTCACCTTCCCGGACCCGGATGTGCCGCGCACCAAACTGCCGCAAAACCTGCTCCGCAAGGATTTACCGTTACCTGAACTGGCCGAAGTGGATGTTGTCCGCCATTATGTCAACCTGTCGAAATACAACTACAGCGTGGATGGTGGCTTTTATCCACTCGGTTCGTGTACGATGAAGTACAACCCAAAGATCAATGAGGATACCGCCCGCCTGCCCGGTTTTGCTTTCACGCACCCACTCCAGCCAATCGAGACGGTCCAGGGCAATCTGGCTTTGATGTACACCTTGCAGGAATGGTTGAAGGAAATCTCCGGCTTTGCCGCCATAACCCTCCAGCCGGCCGCCGGCGCGCACGGTGAGTTGACCGGTGTGCTGATCATGCGCGCCTATCACAAGGATCGCGGCGATGTCAAACGCGTCAAGATGCTCATCCCCGATTCAGCCCACGGGACGAATCCGGCATCCTCAGCCATGAGCAGCCTGGAAGTAGTGCAGGTCCCGTCGGATGCGCGCGGCAATGTTGACCTGACTGCCCTGAAAGCCGCCTGCGACGATACCACCGTTGGCCTGATGCTGACCAACCCGAACACGCTCGGTCTTTTCGACGAACACCTCGAGCAAGTGATCGAGATCGTCCACGACTGCGGCGGGCTGGTCTATGGTGACGGCGCCAACCTGAACGCTTTGCTGGGCATTTTGCGTCCCGGCGACGTGGGCTTTGACGTGATGCACTATAACCTGCACAAGACCTTTTCCACACCCCATGGCGGCGGTGGACCGGGCTCGGGTCCGGTCGGTGTAACGGAAAAACTGGCAGACTTCCTGCCCGCCCCTCTGGTGGGAATTATCGAAGAAAGTGTGGATGACGAACCACCCCTGTTCGGTTTCGTCACGCCGAAGAAAACGATCGGCCGCGTCAAGGCCTTCCACGGGCACTTTGGAATGCTGGTACGCGCTTACACTTACATTGCCATGCACGGACCAGAAGGCCTGCGCCAGATTTCCGAGTACGCCGTACTGAACGCCAACTACATCAAGGCGCGCCTGAAGGGCGTCTACACCGTCCCGTTCGACCGTATTTGCATGCATGAGTTCGTGGCCGAGGGCCAATGGGCAGATGCCCCTGGTATCCGTGCCCTGGATGTAGCCAAGCGGCTGATGGATTACGACTTCCATCCGCCGACCAACTACTTCCCGCTCATCGTCCACGAAGCGCTGATGATCGAGCCGACCGAGACCGAAAACAAGGGCACTCTGGATGCATTCGCCGACGCCCTGATCAGGATCGCTGACGAAGCGAAAACGACCCCGAACCTGCTCCACGAAGCCCCGCACAAGACGCCCTTTGGTCGCATGGATGAGGTCAAGGCAGCCCGCGAATTGGTCCTATGCTGCTGGCTGCCGGAGGATTACGGGAAGTAAGAGAATATCTCACTTGTGAAAACCAAGCTGGAGTCTTGTTTTCACAAGTGTAAAATGGACATTGTGCAATTAGAACTAATGTGCTAAAATCCACCTGCCCCATAAAGGGGTAAATCTTTCTGTCACGAGGAGGTGACACCATGAAACCCTTGATTGCCGCTTGTGGATTGGACTGCGCCAACTGCGATTCCTACATTGCCACCCAGGCCAATGACCAGGTTGCCCTCGAAAAGCTCGCCGAGAAATGGCGGGTGGATTACAGTGCTCCGAATATCACCGCTGCCAATATCATTTGCGATGGGTGCATGACCGGCGGTCGTACCATTGGGTACTGCAAGGAGTGCAAAATTCGCGCTTGCGTGCAGGAACATGGGCTGGCAAACTGCGCGACCTGTCCCGACTATGCATGCGAAACCCTGACGACCTTCTGGACGAACGCACCCCAGGCAAAGGCCAATTTGGAGGCGCTGCGCTAACGGCCATCTTTGTTCCGATTGGGGCACGGACCAGCGTGCCCCTTTTTTGGTTAATTGGGGCTCGTCAGTATCTTGATTGCTGTATAATGGCCTGACCCATGCACGAACTCGCCGTTACCGAAAGCCTGCTTGAAATTGCCATTCGCCATGCCCAGGCACAGAACGCACGCCGCATCACGGGCCTGTATCTTGTCCTAGGGCAGTGGTCATCCATCGTGGACGATTCAGTCCAGTTCTACTGGGACATTATCAGCGATGGGACGATCGCCAAAGGCGCCATCCTGCACTTCCGGCGTGTGCCGGTCGTGTTGACCTGCCAGGATTGCGGAAAAGAGTATCAACCCGCCAGCGAAGATTTCGCCTGTCCGGAATGTGGCGGGACAAACGCCAAGGTCAAGACCGGCGAGGAGTTCTACCTGGAATCAATCGAAGTGGATGAATAATGGTTCGTTGCCTGAAGTGATCTTAATTGATTATGTGGAGAACAAAACATGTCAAAACGTATCCCCGTGGTCGAAAAAATCCTGTCTGCCAATGACCGCTTGGCACTCGAAAACCAGTCCCGGTTGGATGCCGAGCATGTTTTTGCCATTAATATGATGGCCAGCCCGGGGGCCGGGAAAACATCCCTGATCGAGCAGACGGTCAAGGGCCTGGAAGGTCGTATGCGCATCGGCATGATCAATGGCGACATCGCCACTTCCTTCGACGCCGACCGCGCCCAGGCGGCTGGGGCGACTGCCATCCAGATCAACACCGGCGGTGATTGTCACCTGGACGCTGGCATGGTGCAATCGGCCCTCTCCCAACTCGATCTGGGCGTCCTTGACCTGGTGATCATCGAAAATGTTGGTAACCTGGTCTGCCCGGCAGATTTCAAACTTGGTACGCACAAGAGCGTGCTGGTGGCCTCCATCCCCGAGGGCGACGACAAACCCTACAAATATCCCGGCATGTATCGTGGTGTGAACGCGGTTGTCATTAACAAGATTGACCTGCTGCCTTACGTGCCCTTCCGCATGGATTTCTTCAAGAGGGGTATCGAAGTGCTCAACCCCGGTGTAACCCAGTTTGAACTCTCCTGTCGGAGCGGGGAGGGTCTTTCCAGTTGGCTGGCATGGCTGGAGGGGCAGGTGAAGGAATTTAAGGAGACTTAAGTAGCAAGGTGAACGGATCTCTCACAAGCCAAGTCGAACCGGCGGTTTCAATCTATTTGGAGATCGCCGGTTCGCTTTTCGTTCGGGGTAGAACATGATTTTCCCACAATAAAGATGGTTGTAAACATACGCGATAAATAAGACTTGATATATCATGATATATCTGCTATACTGATTATCCGATTGCCCTGATCTATGCGGAAGCCAGGAAAAAACATATGCTATTAAAAATTCTTTCAGAACAAATCTATCTCGGTGATTTTGGGTGGCATACCGGCCGTTTTCACTTCTCCTTCGGCGACTACGACGATCCGGCGAATAGCCATTTTGGAGATCTGGTTGCGTTCAATGATTTTGTGGTGAAACCCGATTCTGGATTTGAAACGCACCCGCACAGCGAAATCGAAATCATCTCCTATTGTGTTGAGGGTGAATTGACCCACACGGATAGTTTGGGGAATACGAATAAGATCAAGCGCGGCGACATGCAGTATACGTGTGCTGGTTCCGGGATTACCCATAGCGAGACAAATAACTCGCCTGCCATGGCTCTCCGTTTCGTTCAAATCTGGATCCAACCGAATGCTGGAAAGCTGCCACCTCGTTACGTTTCCAAGGCCTTTACGAGGGAGGATCGCCTCAATAAACTTTTGCAGATTGCTTCAGGCCAAAAATTGGAGGGTGTGATCCAGGTCAACCAGGACACGAACATATTCGTATCGGAGATCGAGGCGGGCAAACAGATACGGACAGAGCAGCTTCCCACCCGCCAGTTCTATATTGCCTGTTTGGAAGGCTCCCTGAAAATAAATGACCTCAGCCTACAGGAAGGTGATGCGGTAAAGATCTGGGATGAGGCCACATTGAATTTGATGGCTATTGAAGATTGTCATACAATTATTGTAGAAATACCCGGAAGAGATTAGAATCAGTTAATCTAACAGATGAGCAGATATATCTCTGACTGTAAGTAATGGTTGAGCAGAAATGGAATTAATGGAGCGCTTTGCAACTTCACTAACACCCCAGAAATCAGCCGTTTTCCAGGATGTAGAAGAGTATATCCAGTGGGAAGAGGATCATGGGGGGGATGGTTTCAAGCCTGAAGCCTCGGATGATGTAGCCATACGCACTTATCTGCTTGAGCGTAATACTCAGGGGGCTAACCAGGCCACTCTGAAAAGGATTAGATCCTCTCTTGAATATTTCTACACCTGGCTCAAAGCCAACAGCCTGATAATAGAAAACCCATTCGAAAAATTCAACCTCAACCAGCCATTTCCCACCCAGAGACATCGTCAACTCAAACACAATGCTTTCACGGGTCAGCCCGGGGAGCGAGAGATTGCACGTTTACGGGCCCTCAACCGCCTGGCGGAGTCGACCAATCAGGCCTCTGATATGCAATCCATGCTTAATGGGACCCTGGAAACCCTGCTGGGGGTAATGAACCTGAATACTGCCTGGATCTCTCTCAAGTTCGATGGCGGATTTCTCAACAAGACCAGCGGGCAGCCTCCTGCGCACGGATTCGTTCTTGCAACTGCACATAACCTGCCTCCCAGTCTGGAACAGGATAGTCGTTATTATCTTAAGCGACCGCCGGCATGTAACTGCCAGAAATTATTGAACGCGGGGAAGCTGAAGCGCGGCGTCAACATTGTAGAGTGCAGCCGCCTGCAGGATGCGGCAAAAACCAGCAGAGAAGACTATGGCTTGATGTTCCATGCCAGCGTGCCAATTGTCTGCAACGATCAGACAATAGGGGTAATGAACTTCGCTGCGAAAGAATGGCAACTGCTCTCTGCGTCCGACCTGCAATTCCTGACTGCGGGGGCCAGACAGGTTGGTGCCGCGCTTGAACGAGCGTGCCTGTACGACCAGATACGGATTCAACATGCCCACCTGACGCATGAACTCGATATGGCCCGCAAAGTGCAGGTCAGCCTGCTGCCCGAAAAATTACCAAAAATCCGCGGTTATGGCCTGGCGGCTTTATGGAAACCGGCATATGAGATGTCCGGAGATTATTACAATATATTAAAGCTGCCTGGTGGTCGCTGGGGCTTCATCATTGCGGATGTGAGCGACAAGGGTGCCCCTGCTGCGTTATATATGGCCCTGACGCATGGTCTGATACGCGAGCGGGTGGAAAACGAAGCCTCGCCGGCGACTTTGCTGACTAAGGTTAACCGGGCGTTGTATGAGCTGGACATCAAGACGAATTTCGTGACTTCCTTTTATGCAATCCTGGATCCGGCAAATTCGAGTTTGAAATATGCACTTGCAGGACATCCCCCGCCTCTCCTGCGAAAGGCTTCCGGCCAGGTGAAAACTCTTGCGGGTAAAGGCATTGCCCTGGGGATAATCCCGGATGCACAATATGAGGATATGGATTTATCCCTGGCGCCCGGTGAGAGCCTGGTCGCTTTTTCGGATGGATTGACTGATGCCAATAATCCGTTGGGTGAATCCTTTGAAATGACGCATCTAAAAAAAGCCATAAGCTCGGCACCCGCTGCAGCTAAAGCCCTGTTGAAACACCTGCAGAACACTCTCGGTGATTGGGTTAAAGAAGCGCCAAATTATGACGATATTACGCTGCTTGTGATCGCCCGAAAATAACCATCCCGGCTGATTCTTGATGAGCTTTCAACATACTTGATCTATGACCACTGACGCTGCCAAATAAAAAGGCCGCAGGTCTCCCAGATGGAGCCTGCGGTCAGTGTATTTTGGAGGCCGTGCTTTTCTAATGATGTTCCTGCTTTTCAGCTTCCTCCGCCTCGGCCTTGGTCTTGTGGATGGTGCCGTCCGGATGGTTCGGCGGCGAATAGACAGTGTACAGTTTCAACTGCTTGTTCCTGGATGTATTGATGACGTTATGCCAGGTGCCGGAAGGGACAATGACTGCATCGCTGCTGTGGACAATGTGATCTTCCTTGCCTCCGAAGACGAACTTTGCTTCGCCTTGCTCGATGCGGAAGAACTGGTCAACGGTCTGGTGCACCTCGTTGCCGATCTCCTCTCCAGGCTGGAGGCACATCACGACCAACTGGGCGTGTTTGCCCGTGAACAACACTTCACGGAAATAGTTGTTCTTCAGGGTTAGATCTTCAATATTTCCAACGAAACCGGTCATCGCTTTTACCTCCTTGGTGGGTCAGGAAAAATGGCATCATCCTATGCCTTATTAAAATAATTGTAGCACAAAGCCCAAGAATTGAATCATCAACTTGTTGAATATGATACACTAGGCCTTTGCAACCATCCCCTTCAGGAGAAACTCTCAAACATGTGCGGCATCTTCGGCATTGTGACGAAAGACGAACAACCCCTCGGCCCGATCCTCATCGACGCAGCCCGGCGGCTGACTTACCGCGGCTATGACTCGGTTGGCGCGGCGACCATCAGTGGCTCCAAAATCGATCTGCGCAAGGATGTTGGTCGTGTGGACGATGTGGCCGCCAGGTATAACTTCGCCGAGATGACCGGCCAACGCGGCATGACCCAGTTGCGCTGGGCTACTTTCGGCGAGCCCTCGCAGGTAAACTCCCAGCCGCATCTGGATTCGGACGGTGACCTGGTGGGGGCGCATAACGGCAACGTGGTAAACAATGTAGAACTGCGCCAGCAGTTCATGGCCGAAGGCCTCACCGTCCGCTCGCAGAATGACGGCGAGTCCTGCGTCCACGCTGTGGAGCGCTACATCAACAAAGGCTACGACTTCATTGACGCCATCCGCCTGGCCTATGGCGACCTGCAAGGGGACTACGCCTTCGTCATCGGACGCATCAACGATGATAAACTTTACTCCATAAAAAAAGGTTCTGGCCTGGTGGTCGGCATCGGGGACGGTTTCACCTGTCTTTCCTCGGACCTGCCTTCCATCCTCCCCCTGACCCGCGAAATCGTGCGCATCCAGGATGGAGAAATTGTCACCTCGTGGCCGGACCGGGTCGAATTGCGCTCGGTGAAAGACGGCAGCATTATCGCGCGGGCCACGGAAACGGTCACCGAGACAATGGACGCCGTCCAGAAGGGCGGGTATCCGCACTTTATGTTGAAGGAAATCCACGAGCAGCCACAGGTGGCGCGCGAACTCCTGCATCTTTTGGATGGCATGTCCGAGGCGCCGTCCCGAGTCGATAGTCGAGGGATCCAGCCCATGCTCGAAAAGATGCGGACGGCCCGTCAGTTGTATTTCGTCGGCTGCGGTACGAGTTACCACGCCTGCCTGGCGGGTTCGGTCTACTTTGCCCGGATCGCCGGGAGGGCCGCCATCCCGGTGCTGGCCCCGCAGTTCGTCCCACAATATACCCCGGCGGTCAACTATGAGGACGTGGGCCTGTTTGTGAGTCAAAGCGGCGAGACGAAGGACGTGCTCAACGCCTTGCAGATCGGCGAAGCGAAGGGCATGACCGCCTTCGGGCTGGCGAACGTGATCGGCTCCACCCTGACCAAGGCCACTGCCTGCACCCTGCCGCTGTGCTGCGGATACGAGATTTCGGTCCCGGCCACCAAAACCTTCACCAACCAGGTGGTCACCTTCCTATACCTGGCCTATCGTCTGGCCGGGCGCGATACTTCCGAATTGGCTATTATTCCTGACCGAATGGAGCAAACGCTGGAGATGGTGGCCCCGCAGGTGACAGCGATTGCCCCTATGGTCAACGCGTGGAACGACCTGTACTGCCTGGGCTACGGCGCGACTTATGCGATGGCGCTGGAGGGGGCGCTGAAACTGAAGGAGATCACCTATGCCCACTGCGAAGGCATGCTCTCGACCGAATTCAAGCATGGCCCGCTCTCGGCGGTGACGAATGGATTCCCGGTCCTGTTCGCTGCCGGGCCGCTGGATGTATCGCTGATCGTCAGCGGAATCAACGAAGTGACCTGCCGGGGGGCGCGTGCCATTGCCATCGGCGAAGAAGACCCGCGCCTGCGCGCAAACGCCAGCGATTTGATCGTCCTGCCCAAGTCCACGCCGGAGATCGCCTCTCTCCTGGCAGTGCTGCCATTGCAACTGCTCTCGTATCATATGAGCGTGATGCGCGGCTTCGACCCGGATTTCCCGCGCAACCTGTCCAAGACGCTGACGGTGGATTAATCGCTTGTGGGTCACGCAAAGCGTGACCCACAATTTATTACAAAACCCATTGAAAATTTGAAGATGCGCAGCGGGACGTAGCTTTGATCACCTGCAAAATTCCATGGCAGTTTCCAGATAAATGTCCGCACACGCCTTCACACTGGACAGGTCAACCCATTCTTCGTCGGCGTGCGCTCCGCTGCCGGAGGGACCGAGCAACAGGGACGGGATTCCCGCCGCCGATAGCAAGGCCGCATCCGACCAGAACTGCACACCGGCGAACGGGAGCGGACGCTTCAGCACTTTACCGGCCGCCGCCTGGACTGCCT
>Ga0209777_10002419_pt1 | contig 24573 bp, 24 predicted proteins | sample FrelakmetHBP12HB_FD_187147 | JGI IMG/M metagenome (GOLD analysis project Ga0209777, IMG submission 187147) | Freshwater lake sediment microbial communities from the University of Notre Dame, USA, for methane emissions studies -HBP12 HB (SPAdes)... | ecosystem: Environmental > Aquatic >... | reverse complement strand
GTGCGATTGCGCGCGGCAAGCCAGAGCGCAAGGGCGTTTGGTGCACCGAAGACGGCAAGCATCATGGCCACGCCCGCCATAGCCTCGGGGTTATGTCGGTATGTCCACCACAGACCCGCAGCGCCTGCCGCAAGCACTGCGGCAAACAGCGCGGCCAGCGACGCAACTATCCCTGGCTCTTTTTTCAGCGGCGTCTTTTTAAAAACCTCCCCTGCAATCGTTCCCAGCCACCCTGCAAACACACAGGAGAGCGAGACGATGTATTGGGGTTTTTTTAAAGCGCAGAGGGTGAAAAAAATAAAAAAGCAGGCGAACCAGGTTTCAAAAAAATTTCTGAGCCGGCTTCGTTTAAGGATCCTGCACCTTTTATAGAGGGCACAGGGGATAAAAAAGCTCCAGGGCAGGAGGCCCGGGAGCGCCACGGCAAAATAAAACCAGACGGGATCCTGCGGCTGCCCCATGGTTCCCAGCATATACCCCACGGTCTCGGTTTCCGACAACCGGAGCATGGTCGCCGGATCAACGCGCAGATATATATATAGATACCAGGGCAGCGATGCCAGAAGCACGCAAAGCAGGCCCTGGAAAAGCCGCAGATTGCGAAATTCTTTTTTATCACGCTCCCGCAGAAGCGACAGCAGCGCCACAGCAAGCGGCAGCAGGATGCCGACGGGCCCTTTTGTCCAAGCGGCAAGCACTTGAAAAAAATAAAACCCCGCGTACCACCTCAGTTTGATTTTTGGCGCCTGCTCCCGCCAACCGGTATAAAAACAGAAGAGCGAGAGTATCATGAAAAGTCCCAGAACCATGTCCGGCATGGACAGTCTGGCCGGAACAAAAAAGAGTGGACTTGCGCCGAGTATGGCGCAGCTGAGCGTTGCAGCACCGGGGCCTGCGAACCGTTTGATAAAAAAGAATGCTGCACAGAGCACCAGCAGCGCTGCAACCACAGAGGAGAGCCGCGCGCTGAACTCTGAAACACCAAAAAGCAGGTAGCTTAGGCAGATGGTCCAGTAGTAGAGCACCGGCTTTTCCAACCGCGGCGCATAATTGAAATACGGCACCATGACCGAGCCCTGCTCGATCATCTCCCGGGCCGACTCAGCGTAGCGGGGTTCATCAGGATCGGCAAGCGGGAGCGCACCAAGCTTGAAAAAAAGGAAAAAGCCCGTCACGAAAAGAAGGATGCACAGCAGGCTGGCGTGATGAAAAGATGTTCTCATATGCTCTCAATTGATTGGCGCAAGCTCGCTTTATTGTTGTGTTTCTGTAGGCAGGACATGGTTGAGTATAAATACTTTTCAGTATGATACTTGAAAAAAGCGGTTGGAGAAATACAAATCTCCAGCCGCCTTAAAGGTTTTAAAAAGGCATGGGAAAAAGTCAATTCAGGAGAAAGCGCTCAGGGGTGGGCTTTATTTATAAGCAAATATACGGTTTTATGCCCCACTGTCTTTTTTTCGAGCACGGTTATACGGCTTTTGATATCGTCGGGCAGTTGCTCATAATCATTGTCTTTTGCAAGACAGTATATTTTTTCAGGGGCGTCAATGAGTTTTCGAATTTCCTCAATCTCCCGAACCTCCGCTATAGGGTAGCGATGAAGAAAATAATTAAAAAAATGCGGCGAAAACGTAGCATACAGCTTATCTTCAGGCCGAACAGTTTTAATAATGGTCTCACAAAAAGCGCGTTCGGGCCGGACATCTACCATGGCAGGAAGAATGACGCCCACAAAAAGCGCATAAACAAGGGTCGTACAGGCCACGATCAAATACGGCAATCGCCGCACAAGCTGCAGTTCCTGCCGCTTGCGCAACCAGACAGCGCCAGCAGCAAGAAAAGCGCAGGCAGCGGCAAACAGCACCCAGCGGCCGCTGGAAAGGTTTTGCACCGGCCCGATATTGCCGATAAGCATGATAAGACCTGCCGCACCTGCAGCAGGAAGAGCACCGGCTATACAATAACAGGGAACCATGAAAAGCTTCGAGCGGGAAAGCTCGGCAAACACCTCGTCACTGCGGATACAGTCATTAAAAAATTTTGCCATGAGCATTGCAGCCGCCGGGTAGAGGGGCAGCAGGTACAGGTTGCGCTTGCCCGAAACAAGCGTAAACATGGTAAAGGTAAAAGCAAACCACACAAGCGGCAGCAGTATATCTTTGTTGCGGCTGCGGTATTTCCAAAAATAGAGGGCGGCAGCGGGTACAAACAGGCTCCAGGGTAAAAAATCAATGGGAAAGCCTATAAAATAAAAATAAAAAGGCTCTTTATGCGCAAAAGATTCAACCGTGCGGCCGAGGGTCTGTTTGAAAAGTATGTTCTGCGTATAGGCTTCGCCTCCCATTATGCATGCGGGAATGAGCCAGGCGGCAATGATGCCCACGGCAATGAACAGGCCTTTGCCGATATGCAGGTCTTGTATGCGGGCAAACTCTTTTCGGGCCATAACAAAAAGCAGCATGGACGCAAGCGGCACGATCAGCCCCACGGGCCCCTTCGTGAGCAGCGCTGCTCCCATGACGGCATAGGCGCCGAGCATATATTTCCCCCCTTTTTTTCCACGGGTGTAGCCGATATAAAAAAACAGCAGGGCAAGCGTTGTCCAGAATGCCAGTATCGTGTCAAAATGGGAGCTGGTGGTGGTGCTGAAAAACTGCTCGCAGCAGAACAGCACCCCGGCTGCAAGCAGCCCTGTGCCTGGGTCAAAAAGCCGGGCCGCAAACAGATAGGTCAGCAGAATGAGGCCAAGCCCGGCCAGAACCGACGGCAGACGCGCGGCCATTGCCGATACATCGCCTTCGGGCCTTGCCGAAAGGGTCATAAGCCAGAAAAACAGGGGCGGCTTGGCAGAATATATCTCGCCGTTCAGATGCGGAACGATATACTGGCCCGTTTCAAGCATTTCACGGGCAATCTGGGCATATCGGGGCTCATCTGCGCCTTTCAGCTCCCATCCGCCCAGGTTGCCGAGCATAACTGCTCCAAAAAGAACCAAAAAAGCTATAATTTTAATAGTATCTGAAATTTGCTTCATGCAACTCCTTGACTATAATATCTTTTTATTTTAAATATATCTTCTAAGTATGTTCAGCCAGTCTTTTCATTACACCAAAAGTAAATGAATTGCATAGTACAATTGCATTAATTTTTTTCAATTGTCGAGTCAGAAAGTGCTTTAAATTTAGGCCTTTAATTATTATAGTAGGGTTTATTTATCAATCTAGACCGGTCAGTCAACTCGCGTGCATCGGCAATTCGTCCTGCATGGATGAAATTTTTTTAACGTGTAATTAACTCTCTTTTAATATAAGTTGGTTATAGACATTCATAACGGAAGTTACTGCCGAACATTTTTTATTTAATAAGGAGCCTTTTGTGGCTTTAAAATTTTTCTTTGATGCAAAGGCGCCTTCAACGCAGGCAGACAGAATCTGCGATGATGGGGACCTGATTTTGAACGGCACGGGTGCGGGAACACTGTTTCTTATCCATGGCCTCACCGGCACGCCCAATGAAATGAGGTATCTGGCCAATTTTTTTCATAAGAAAAAAGGCTATACGGTTGTCTGCCCACGGCTTGCCAACCACGGAGCCCCCCTGAGCGTGCTTAAAAAAACGCACTGGCAGGATTTTTATAAATCCGTCACCGAAGCCTTCACTGCCGTGCGCCGGGAAATTGATGGTCCTATCTTTGTCGCAGGGCTTTCCATGGGTGCGCTGCTGTCGCTGCTGCTGGCCGAGGAATTTCCCGGACAGGTGGCGGGCGTGAGCTGTCTGTCGCCGACCCTTTTTTACGATGGCTGGAATGTACCGTGGATCTCCAAATTTTTACTTCCTCTTTTTTATGCAACACCCCTCAGGTATATTTCTTATTACAAAGAAGAACCCCCCTATGGCATAAAGAATAAGGCTCTCCAGAAGCGAATTCATAAATACTACAATACTGCGACATTTCAGGACCAGCAGGGCGTTGCCGAATACGGCTACCCGTATTTTCCTATGAGCCTGCTGCACCAGCTGCAGAAACTGATACAGCATCTGACCGGCAAGCTGTCCGCCATCAATGTACCGGTGCAGCTTATTCAGGCGCGCGAAGATGATATGACCAGTATGCGAAACTCGACCTTTATCTATGAGAGCGTCGGATCGGCTTTGAAAGAGATCGTGCTGCTGGAAGACTCCTATCATGTGATCACCGCCGATCAGGAACGGGCCACGGTTGCCCGCAGCATGGAAACCTTTTTCCGACGCATCATAAACGGCGCTGAAAACATCCAAGAAAAGGACGCAAACTATGACGCCATTCCGGCTTTTTGCTACGCAAACCCAGACTGAGACTGCTCCTGCACAGGCACTTAGGCTCCAAAACTGTCAGGTTTTTTTCGACTTCGACAACACCATCAGCGCCTTTGACGTGCTTGACGGCATCATCGAACAGTTTTCGGTGAACCGCGACTGGGTTGCCTATGAGGATGCCTGGAAAAAAGGCAAAATCGGCTCGCGCCAGTGCCTCGAGGGGCAGCTGCGCTCCATCAGGGTTGAGCGCACTCAGCTGCACGCCTATCTTGCAACCGTGGGGATTGACGCCTCGTTTGGCAGGCTGCTGGCGCTGCTGCGCAGACATGGTGTTCAGCCCGTGATCGTCAGCGACAGCTTCACACAGATTATCCGCTACATACTTGAGCATAACGGCATCAGCGGCATTACCGTGCATGCAAACACGCTGCGCATGCACGGCGATTGTCTGCAACCGTCGTTCCCGCATGCAGGCACAGAATGCCTTCGCTGCGGCCACTGCAAGACGGAAACGCTTGCCAGAGCCGAATTTGCAGGCAAACGAGCCGTGTATATCGGCGACGGGCTCTCGGATCTCTGCCCGGCACGCCGTTCAGACCTGGTGTTTGCAAAACGGGGCTGCTCCCTGCAGCGCCATCTGCTGGAAACAGGCGGACATTGCCAGCCTTTTGACGACCTCAGCGACATTTACACCTACTTCAAGGAGTACACCGATGACACCGACTCGCACCGCCGCCTGCATGAAAGCACAAGACCGGCAACTATCTGAAGAGGAACTGCTCGAACTCGAGGCGCGCTACTGCTCATGGGGCGATACGGTTCACTACGCGGAAAAGCTTGATATTTTCACCAGATCCTCCGGCAACTGCCTGTATGACGCACAGGGCACGGAATTTTTTGATCTGCAGATGTGGTACTCAGCCGTTAACTTCGGCTACGGTAACCCGAGGTTAAACGAAGCACTCAAACGCCAGATCGACACTCTGCCCCAGCTTGCCTGCCAGTATCTGCACCGCGAAAAAATCGAACTTGCGGCAGCTATTGCCATGCGCATTGAAAACACCTTCGGCAGCAAGGGGCGCATTCATTTCAATGTGGGAGGCGCTGCAGCTGTTGAAGATTCAATGAAGGTGGTGCGCAACCGCACAGGTAAAAATTTTGTGTTTGCCTTTATGGGCGGCTATCACGGCAGAACCCTGGGCGCCTCTGCCATTACCTCAAGCTACCGCTATCGCGAACGGTACGGCCATTTTTCAGACCGGGCATGGTTTGTCCCCTATCCGTACTGCTTTCGCTGCCATTACGAAAAAAAGCGTGAAGATTGCGGTATGTTCTGCCTGCGGCAGTTTGAAAAGCTCTTTGAGACAGAATACCAGTCCGTACTCAACACCAAGACCAACACCGCCGAATATGCCGCATTTTATATCGAGGCCATCCAGGGCACGGGCGGCTACGTGATTCCGCCGAAAGATTATTTTAAAAAGCTCAAAGAGATTCTTGACCGGTATAATATCATGCTGGTTGACGACGAGATCCAAATGGGCTTCTGCCGCACTGGCAAATTCTGCGCCATCGAGCATTTCGATGTCACGCCCGATATCATTGTTTTCGGCAAGGCCCTCACCAACGGCCTCAATCCGCTCTCGGGCATTTGGGCGCGTGAAGAGCTGATCGAACCCAAGGTGTTCCCACCGGGCTGCACACACGCGACCTTCTCGTCCAATTCTCTGGGTACCGCCGTTGGACTTGAAACTATGAAGCTGATCCAGGAGTCGGATTTCGAGCAGAGCGTTCCGCGCAAGGGCGCTTATTTCGTGGAGCAGCTCAAAGCGCTGCAGAAAAAATATAAACAGATCGGCGATGTGGACGGCGTCGGGCTTGCCCTGCGCGTAGAGATCTGCGAAGCCGACGGGTACACGCCCAACAAAAAGCTTACCGATGCCATTGCAAATATCGGATTGAAAGGCAATCTCACTGCGGGCGGCAAAAAACGGGGCCTTATCCTTGACGTGGGCGGCTACTGCAAAAACGTTTTTACGCTGGCGCCTTCTCTCTATATTACGGAACAGGAAATTGACCTGTCGATGCAGCTTTTTGAAGAAGCTCTGCAGCTGGGCATCAAGCAGATTTCATAAATATTTCATCCCGGGTCATTGTTCATGTAGGGGCGGTTCGCGAACCGCCCCTACTGTTTCTGAAATTCACCGACATAAAAAAGTCCATGGCAAATAAAAAAGGCAAACTTACCTTTGCGGTTTTCGCGATGATTTTCATTACGGATGCGATCGAATCCGTGGCAGAGTTATTTTTTAAAAACGGAACTCTCGCAACCGGCATCAGCAATGTCACGCTTGACAATGTGGGCGAATTTCTGACGCGGCTGCTGGCAAGCTCCGGCTTCTGGACCGGCTCGCTGCTGCACGCAACCAATTTTTTTCTGTGGGTTGCGGTGCTGTCCAAAATCGACCTGAGCGTTGCGTTCTCTACGGGCAGCATGAGCTATATCATGGTGGCGCTGCTTTCCATGATTTACCTGCACGAACATATTTCCCTGTATCGCTGGGGCGGCATCGTCTTCATCATCATCGGCATATGGTTTATCTCACGCTCCACCCGGCATGAAGAGGCTGCCCAGTGACGCTCAAAATACTCATCCTTGTCCTTATCGCCGAGATATGCAATGCCAGCATGCATACGCTGTTCAAGCTCGGCATCAATGATATTGACATCGAACATATCCGCGGCTTCAAAAATTACCTGTATTTCATGAAACGCGTGCTCACCTCGCCCCCGGTCTTGATGGGCCTGCTGACGATCATCGCAGGCATGGGCGTATGGCAGTTGGTGCTGGCCCACGCCGAGCTGAGCATGGCCTTCCCGCTGGACAGCATTCAGTACATTATTATCCTTTTTTCTTCCTACATTTTTCTCGGCGAGCGCATCAACCGCGACCGTATTATCGGCACGGTTTTCATCATTGGTGGCATTGTGCTGGTGGCGCTGAAATAACGGCTTCACCGACCGAGCAGGAGTTCAAGAATCCGCAGGTTGGTCTCTTCATTTATGCTGTCGATGCTTTCGGCGGGCGCTGTGTGGGCGGTATAGTCGACAGGATGATCAAGGCGGGAGCAGAATGATTTTATGCTGCCCGATACCACCGGCTTTGAATACTCTCCGGTAATATCAAGCCCCACGACCCCCATGTTTTCTTGTATTATCTTTAACAGCCGCAGCAGTTCATCAAGGCTGAAACGCCCTTCCTCCCAGTTGGTCAGGGCATGACCTGAGCGCAGGCAGTCCTTATCAATGCTCACATAGGCTTTCTTAGTCTCGCAGCGCTGCAGCACCTGCGCCATGAACATTTCCTGGTTCCTGTCGTTTAGCTCAGTCCAGACAATCTCATGGGCAAGCCCGCTGGGCCGTATCCGTATTGAGCTGTTGTGCGGCACATTCCGGAACAGCACCTTGGTCGGCGCATGCATATACGAATATATTTCCAGCCCGTCGTTTTTAAGGGCCTTCAGATTCGCTGTATAAATTGCCGGGCTTGCAAGATCATCGGATGACGGACCGATCAGGAGAACCTTGCTGACATTGGGCAGGCCAAGCGTCCTTGTCACCCACGAACCGCAGCCCAGGCGCGGAGGCAGGATGTCCCAGTCGGGGTGAAAATCAAAGACAATGAGCGTTAGTGGTTCGTTAAACTGACCGATCAGCAGATGTGATATGTGATGAAAATCTCCCGAGCCGAGAAAGGTTATAGCCTGCCGTTCATCCGGTTTCAGCGCCGCACTAACTCTATCGGCGGTCTTCCGGTTTGCCCACAGCCGGGCCGATGGGCCTATGGCAGTAAGGTCTATAATATCGGGATGGTATCGCTCGATCAGGTTTTTCTGCCGAGTGAGACTTTCATCAAAATTGAGTATTCTTACAGTATCTGAAAGCATAGGTCCATTACTGCAGATTGCTTATGTAGAGACAGGTTTCAAACCTGTCTCTACATAATTAAAAACATCTGTGCCTTGGGATCATGCACACCAAACTGCAATTCAACTCAGATATTCAAGAACTGTGCAAGCACCTGCAGGCAGCGGTTCACCAGGCCGTTTGTGTGCCGCACATAGGCATACAGCGGCACAAGCCTGCACCCGAGACGGGTCTTGGGCTCATAATCTGTCTGCCCGACCTGGTAGCGCATTATGCCGTTGTTGAGGCACCACTGAACATTCTCGCACCAGCTCACAAAGTAGAGGCTGTACTGCCGGGCGATATCGTAATCAAAGCCGATGAATTTGTCGATAAGCAGATCGCCGTGGACGAAACAGAGATTGAAAGCCGCAAGTTTTCCATCGATATAGTACAAAAAGTATCGGCAGCGGTGCCCCGCGTTTTCAGCGCATGTAAGGAAAAAATCTTTTGTCAGCTTTTCAAACTTCATCGCCCCGGCGGTATAGGTGTTCATGTAGAGGCTGTAGATGTCGTCAATAATATTATCAACGCGCTCCACAACTTTTGTCGTGAGCATGCCCGTTTCGCGGGCATTTTTCAGCTTGCGGCGCAGATCCTTGCGCGTTCCGGTGCTGAGACTTGCCAGGTAGTCGTCAAATGTTGTGTAGGGCAGGTCGATAATGGCCGAAGGGAAACTGTCGGTTTTAAAAAAGCCCTGGCCGGCAAGCATGCCAAGAGTTGAGGTGTCCTGTTCGCAGTAATCTTTAAAAATAATAAGCGACAATCCCTGCCGCCTGCAGAATGCCGTAAGCTCACGGGCAACGGCACGGAGCAGCTCTTGTGTATCGGCCACACCAGGGGCAATGCCCAGCAGCCCCTGCTCCCCGAAAGGCGAACCGCAAAAAAGCGTTTTGAATACTAAAAACCGCGGCGCCAGGGTGCGCACGGCGCTGACCATCTTCCGGACACCAGTCTCAAGCACGGTATCGCCATGAAAATCGGCAGTGAAAAAAGGAATAATGGCGGCAATGCGCTCCTGCCGGTAGGCAAGCAGGTAGTGAAAGGAAAACTCTGCAAGGCGAGACTGCTCAAGGGTTTCATAGAACCAGTACCCTTCAGGGCAGTCAGCGAAAAAAACGTCCCAGTCCTCTTTTTTTATTGAACTGATAGTATCGATACACGTACAATGAAATTGTTCCACTGGTTATCAGAATCCTTATGATAAAATAGTCATGAGCATATTCAGAGATATCCCCCCCACTGCGGGGCTTCCCGTCAGAGCCAATGAATTTATCGCGGCATACCGCCGGCATGCAGGCGATCTGCTCGCACAGGATTTTCAGCAGCATCTCGGTGCTCCCTATGCTGTCGTCACCTGCTCGGGGACTTCAGCATTATATATAATATGTGAAGCATTAAAAGAACTTTCTCCCAAAAGAACAATTCTGGCGCCGTCATTTATCTGCCCGCTTGTTGCGCTGGCCGTCAGGCAAGCCGGCTTTTCTCTGGCTCTGTATGATATCGGGCCGCGCGATTTCAACGGCGATGCCGGCCAGGTGCAGGCGGCTTGCGCCGCCAACCCCGATATTGCCGCAATTCTTATCAACCATCTGGGCGGTATACCCTGCGATATGGCCCGGTTTGAAAAAACCATCAAAGACTATGGCCTTGTTGTCATTGAAGACTGCGCCCAGTCGTTCGGCGCTTTATATAAAGGTAAAAAGGTCGGCACGCTCGGCGACTTTTCATTCTTCAGCCTTGCCGCAGGCAAGGGGCTCACGATATATGAAGGCGGCGTGCTGATCGCCAACCGGCAGGAGCATGCGCTCCTGATCGATGCAAAGATGCGACTGCTGGTGAAACCCGTTTTTTTGCTGGAAGCACGGCGGGTACTGGAACTGCTTGGCTATGGGCTTTTTTACCGGCCCCGTCTGTTCTGGTTTGTCTTCACCCTGCCCCAGCTCTTCTGGGCCATGCGCGGCAATGCTGTAAAAGCTTTGCGTGAAGATTTTGATGCCGACTTTCCCGTGCACACCGTATCGAACTTCAGGAAAGCCCTGGGTCATGTCGCGTTTCCCCGCATCGCTCAGGCGCAGCGCAGCCAGCGCGAAAAAGCCGCTTTGTATATCAATGGCCTTAAAGATCTTCAGGGTATCACCATTGTTCAGGAAGCGCCTTCGGACAGAGCGACATATCCTTATGTGGCCGTGGTCTTTGACGACACTGAACGCAGAAGGGCGCTGCTGAAGCGCGCGGCGCATTTCGGGCTCGGCATATCGCAAATATATGCCCATGCCCTGCCCGACTATGACTATCTGCGCGCCATCGTTCCTGACATGAACAGTCACAACGCGCGATTGATTGCACAGCGGTCTATCACGCTCTCCACAAGCCCGTTTCTTGAAAAAAGCGATCTTGCAAAGACGATCGAAATCATGCACAATGTCCTCTCATAAAAAAACTCTGGCGGAGAAAACAATGAATACACAGGTAAAGAAAACCGTGCTTGCTGCTATGGCGCTTCTGTGCCTGGCGCTTGCCGGCGCCTCATCCCTCATGGCCGGGAGCATTACCGACGATCTGAAATTTGCTGTCGACAAGGTGCTGGCCATAATGCAGAACCCTGCCTACGCGGTCCCTGATAAAAAAGAAGAGCGTCAAAAGCTTATCAACACGGTCATCAGCGAAAAATTCGACTGGGAAGAGATGGCCAGAAGAGCGCTGGGGGTGCACTGGAGAGATTTCACCCCCCCGCAGCAAAAGGAGTTTGTGACCATTTTCAGCGACTTCCTTGAGCGGACGTATATCTCGAAAGTAGATCTGTTTCTCAAAGAGGAAAAAGGCTTTTCAGCAAAAAATATTGCTTATACCAGTGAGACTATTGAGGGGCAATATGCGCTGGTTGACTCAAAAGTAGCCCTTAAGGAAGAGGAAATTCCGCTCAGCTATAAGCTCATCAACAAGGGCGGGAAATGGGTGGTGTATGACCTCACCCTTGAAGGAGTCGGCATTGTCGCCAATTACCGCACGCAGTTCAGCGAGCTGCTGGCAAACGGCTCATACGAAAAGCTTATTGAAAAACTGAAATCCAAACAGGGGGAAGGTGATATCATTGAAAAGGCCCCTGCGGCAAACGTGCAGAAAAAGCAGTAAAAGCCCGCTAGCGCGCTTTTACTGCTTCAGGCCGTACTGCCTGTTTTGAATATAGGCGTTTTTCAGCGAGACATACGGGTCAACGGCGCTTTTCTTGAATTCGTCATATGCATCGATTTTAAGGGATACGGAATTGACTTTATCATAGGCTTCGATGGCCGCCGATTCCCAGAGATTGGTATTCACATAAAACAGCGGATCAAGAAAAGCATCGCCCACCATGCCCACCGTATCGCGTGCGCTTGACGGCCCGAAAAACGGCAGGACGATATAGATGCCGTGCCCGACGCCATAGGTGCCGAAGGTCCGGCCCGTATCTTCTTCATGGCGCTTTAACTCCCAGCAGTAATACGCCGGATCAAAAAGCCCCGCAATGCCGGCCGTTGAATTCACCACAAAACGGGTCAATTCCGAACCTGCACCATTAAACTTGCCCTGCAACAGGCAGTTTACAAATCGTATCGGCGTGGCCAGATTCAGGAAAAATCTTTTTACGCACATGCGCGCCGGCTCCGGCACGACATAGCTGTAGCCTTGAGCAGTGGGCTTGAGTACCCAGTAGTAGAGCTTATCATTAAAAACAAACATGCCGCGATTGAATTTTTCCAGCGGGTCGGCAACCAGCTGCTCGGCTTCACCGGCATTCCCGCCGGTCTTTTCGAAAGGATCATACAAAGAATCGTCTTTCTCAGTCTGGACCGCATGCACCTTACCGGCTGCATAAACGATATTAGTACGGCCTGCAGCAAGGCTGAGGCACAGAAACAAACATACAAATGCAAAAATTCTCATAGCGCCGATCCTTCCTTTTCAGAGCTGTGGGTTTAAAGTCAATATTGGAATATAATATACCATGCAGATTGAAGACAATAAACAAATTCTTTTTATGACAATTACTTCACCGGGTTCTGTACCATGTATTAAACAGCTTTGCCCATCATAACCTGCCGAAGGAGATTAAGCGCCATCTGGGAGGACATAATTTTTATCTTTTCCCGCGCACCCGGGAAAAACTGTTTTTTAACAACCGTCTGCTCCGGAGCTGCAACGCCGATAAACACCGTGCCCACAGGCTTCTCCAGCGTACCGCCATCGGGACCCGCAATGCCCGTTACGGAAAGACCATAGACCGTGCCTGCGGCTTTGCGGGCGCCTTCAGCCATGAGCCGCGCCACAGGCTCACTGACCGCCCCATATTCGGCAAGCACTGCTTCCGGCACGGCCAGCAGCTCCTGCTTTGCGCGGTTGCAGTACACCACAAACGATCGCTCCACATAGGCCGAACTGCCGGGCACATTGGTCAGCCGGTGGGTTATAAGCCCGCCGGTGCAGGATTCCGCCACTGCAATTGTTGCACCCTGCGCGGCAAGCAGCCTGCCGACCACTTCCTCCATGCTTTCATTATTGTCTGAATACACATACTCCCCGATGCGATTTTGAATAGCCTCCTGAAACTGCCGTATTTCTTTTTTCACCTGCAGCTCATCAGTGCCGGTGCCGGTGATCTTCAGGCATACCTCGGGGAAAGTGGGATAATAGCCCAGGGCTATGGAAGGCAGGTCGGGCAGGTGGCCATTCAACAGCTCCTGAATTTTCGACTCCCACAGGCCGAAGGTCTTCAATGTCGTACTCAGGATAAACTGCCGCATGCCGCACTCGCGGCGGATATGGTCGACCATAAAGCTTGCGACCATTGCGTGCACTTCTTCCGGCACGCCGGGCAGAAACATAAACTGGCACCCCCCGCTTTTTATTAAAAAACCGCATGCCGTGCCCACGGGATTTGCAATGGCTTGGCAGCCTTCGGGCAGCACGGCCTGTTTTTTTGCTGCATCGGGCATGCTGCGGCCAAACTCGCGGTAACGGGCTTCCATGTTTCTAACGGCAGCTTCGTGCATGGCCAGTTCGCAGCCGAATGTCGCTGCCGCGGCCTGCGCCGTGCAGTCATCATCGGTCGGCCCGAGTCCGCCCGTGACGATAAAAAACCGGGTATCGGGCAGAATATGCGTGAGCGCGCGCCGGATGTCTTCAATGGTGTCCCCGACAGTGCTGAAGCGTTTTACGGACAATCCGGCCTCAGCCAGCGACCGCGCGATGAAGCCTGCGTTGGTGTCGACGGTGCGGCCCGACAGCAGCTCATCGCCGATGGTGAGTAGTTCGATCATGCAACACCCCGTCTAGTGCGAGTTTTTCAATGCTCCCTGCGCTGCACCTGTCATGGATGGCCCCAGTGTATCCTGCTGGTGTCCGCTGCTGGTCCCCGCACGTTTGTGATCTTCCATAAGCGCAAGAAGTATCCGGCAAACATCCTCCTTATGGCTCACCAGCACCATCGAAGCTGTGCTTCCCCGGCCAAACAGCAGGCTTCCAAGGCTGAGGCTGTCGGCATCGATCACGCAGCCCAGAACCCGGGGCGCGTGCCTTTCAATCAGCCGGTCGGCCTTGCGGTAAAAATTAGCGGATCCATCGCCAGCCATGAGCAGCAACCGCGAAACCCGCTCGCCCTGCGCGGTGTGCCGCTTAAGCATGTCGAGCCCGCGCCGCTCGCTGTCCAGTTTTTGCGAGGCCGCTTCAATGCCGCGGATTATGCGGCCGGAGCGGCGGGCAGCCAGCAGCCCGCTTTTGAGCGCTTCGGAAAACTGCAGAAACGGCACCTCGATCCTGCCGCCATCCCACAGCTTGCGGGTGTGCGACTGCAGCACAGCGGGCAGATCATCGCCTGCCTGCTGCAATTGGATCTGCCGCGGAAGTTTATAAACAAAAGGCGCCGATGGTGCAGACAAAGTGTCACATTTCAACTGTTGATTAACAAATTTTTGCGGCCTTGCGCTTCAACCGATTTTCTGTTTTGCGGTTAGAGCGAAAAACGACTTAAAAGCGGGCAGGCGCGATTTAAAATGCCGCCCTGACAAGCTGCAGCAGAAGGTTTGCATAAATTCCAGCCACAACATCATCGAGCACTATGCCCGCTCCGCCGTGCATATCTCTGTTTATTTTATTTGCAGGCCATGGCTTTACGATATCTAAAATCCGAAAAAGCAGGAAGCCCCCGAGCATATATGCCCAGTGCGCCGGAACGGCTGCAAGCGTGATAAGCTGTCCGGCAATTTCATCGATGACAACCTGCGGCGGGTCATTTCTGCCAAGTATTTTTTCAGCTTTACCCGCAAGCCATATGGCAAGCAGGGTGATGATTAATATTAAAATACAGTAAAGGGCCGGGGGCAGGGTTGCCAGCAGATAGAAAAGCAGCAGTCCCTCAGCAGAACCTGCAGTGCCCGGCGCGAAAGGGACATAGCCCGCGCAGCAGCCGCTGGCGAAAAAAAGTACGGGGCTGCGGGCAGGCAGCGCCATTCACTGCGCCTTTGCTATGGTTATGGCGCTGCCATCGGTGATCTTTTTAAAACATGCCGAATCACCCGTGACTTTACCGAAAACATTAACCGCGCTTGCGGGTCTGATCTCGCCCGGTCGGCTCACGGGCGTGGGGCCGAAAAAGATGCAGAACGCAGCGCCCGACGGCCAGTAGCCCATGTCGCCCACCGCAACGACTTCTTTGGCATCGGTCTCAAGATCCGCCTTAACGGGAATGCTGAAATAGATTTCATCTCCCCAGATGTTTATGGAAGCATGCAGGGGCAGGCAGTTCCAGACGGCATCCGCGGTCGGGGTTGCGAAGAGCACGCCGTCAATGTGCAGTTCCCCCGAGGTTATGGTGATTCTACGGTCCATAGTGAAAACCCTCGCTCTTTTTCAAAAAAACATTTGATCCTGATGCTCAGACGGGCTGACCTTTTTGGGAATAATGCCGCTCTACCAGCTCGCACAGCACATGGCCGGCAACCAGGTGCACCTCCTGGATGCGGGCTGTATTGCCGGATGAAACAGTCAGGGCAAGCTCAGCCCGGGCTTCCATGTCGCTTCCCGGCCTGCCGCAAAAAGCGATACAGGTAAGCCCGGCTGCCTTGGCGGCGGCAAAAGCCTTAATGACATTGGCAGACCGGCCGCTGGTGCTCAAGCCCCAGAGAATATCCCCTCTGCTGCCCAGCGCCTCGATCTGGCGCGAGAAAATATCCTCGAAGTCAAGATCATTGCCGATGCTGGTAATGGCCGATGAATCGGTTGTGAGGGCCAGCGCAGGAAGGGCTTTCCGGAAGGTAAATATTTTGTTTATGAATTCAGCGGCGAAATGCTGGGCTTCTGCTGCGCTGCCGCCATTGCCGCAGATAAAAACCTTGCCGCCACTTTCAAAGCAGGAGATCAGGGCGTCGGCCATGCGCGCAATGCTGCCGCTGGACTCGGCTGCGCACCGGGCAATGTCATGTGCCGCCTCGTCAATAATGGTGTGTATCGTCGTTTCCATAAGCGCTCCACAGGTGGTGTGAAACTCATCTTATAAAGGTGCCACAGCTCTGTCAAGGGCAATAAAAAAGGCCGCTGGAGTGCGGCCTTTCAGTCAGATACATACACGCTGCACCGCCTACGGCGCAGAGTCATTTTCTTGAATCAAGAATATCGAGATCCATGAGGCGGGTGATGGTCTCTTCGGTAAGCTTCACCTTGCCGGCGGCGATTTCGCGCAAAGACTGGACGACCTCGCGGTTTTCAGGCGAGTTGACAAGGGGTGTGGAACCCTTGAGCAGCTGGCGGGTACGCAGGCTTGCCATGCGCACCAGAATGAAGCGATTTTTTATATTGTGCATACAATCTTCTACGGTAATGCGCGCCATCAAGACCTCCTTTTTTGTTCGATTTTAATTTTAAAATATATAGAATAGGGCCTTGTTTGTCAATCAATTTCTGAATGCGGGCCAGCGGCAGCGGGCATGGGCTGAGGCTCAGAGGCCGAGAATATACTGTTTAATGTAGGTATCCCGGTCCAAAAGGTCAAAGTGCAGCTGCGCGCTGGCGGCATTTTTGCCGCCCACGGTCACTTTGCTGGCTATTGAGCATGTATCGCCTGCAAACGATTTTACGGCTGCCTCAACCGTCATCTGGTCGCCGGGCTGAATGAACTGGCGAAACTTTACCTTCTCGGCCCGGCACAGCACCGGGTAGTGGCCGGCAGAGCCTTGGGCCGCAAGCTGCCGCCGGACAAGCTCTGCGGCAAGGCTTGCCTGCGCCTCCATGATGAAAACGCCGGGCAAAATGGGCTTCAGCGGAAAGTGATCGCTGAAGCAGTCCTCGGTAGCTGTGACGTTTTTGATGCCAAGTAGTCTGCCCGCGTCGCCCGTTTCGATGACGCGGTCAAGGGGGCGCCGCCGCCGCACTAAGCCCGCCTGCACCGCTGCATCAGCCGGCGCGACAGGTGCGGCTGCAAGAAGCGGGTGGCCGGGGCGATACAGGTTTGCAAACTGCAGGCGCGCCCGTTCCGGCGGATCAAGCGTGTGCAGCGGATACAGATAGCAGACGGCGTGCTCAAGCCTGATGATGGATTTGCCGTTGAGGAAAATTTCGCCATGGGCCAGGGCGCTCTCAGGGCTGATGCTTTCAATGGCGCCGGCAAGCTCGAGCTGGTCGCCAGGCCGGGGATGGCCCGTGCAGACGAAGCTGTCCAGCACTGTGATGACCGGCTTTACGGTAAAATCCTTGGCCTCGATGATGATCCATGAAACCAGCTGCGCGACCGACTCGGCAAGCAAGGCGGGCGAGAAGACTGGCATATCAGGCACATATTCATCAAGAAAATCATCGTCCCAGGAAATGTTCTTGATGCCGCGGGCGCTTGTCGCGCGCGAAAGCTCACAAATTCGGTCAACCATGAGAAATCTCATAACGTCCCTTCTTGTGCCTGTGCAATTAATCGTAGCAATGCGCCGTTGTGTCGCACTGCTGTTCAAAAAAATGCTCAGCCTTTGAATTTTGCAACCACCAGGGTGGCGTTCTGGCCGCCGAAAGCAAATGAGTTTGACAGAGCTACGTCCAGCTCCTGCTTGCGGGCTGTGTTGGGCACATAGTCAAGATCGCAGAGCGGATCGGGATGCTCAAGGTTGATCGTGGGCGGAATGATATTTTCTTTGACAGCCATAACGGTGATGACGAGCTCGACCGCAGATGAAGCGCAGACCAGGTGGCCGATCATCGATTTGCTGGAGCTGACCGGAATTTTGTATGCCCGGTCGCCGAAAACATGCTTGATGGCAAGCGTCTCACTGCGGTCATTCAGAAGCGTGCCCGTACCATGGGCATTGATATAGCCGACGCGCGAGGCGTCCAGGCCCGCATCCGCAAGGGCGCGCTGCATGGCGATATCGCCGCCCCTGCCGTCGGGGGGCGTGTCGGTCAGGCGGTAGGAATTTGACGATGACCCGTAGCCGGCAAGTTCGGCATAAATGCGCGCCCCGCGCCTGCGCGCATGCTCGAGCTCTTCAAGCACCAGAATGCCTGCGCCCTCGCCGATCACAAAGCCGTCGCGGTCAAGGTCAAACGGCCTGCTGGCGCGCTGCGGCTCGTCATTGCGCGTGGAAAGCGTACCCAGCAGATGAAATCCCGCAGCGGAAAATTCGCTGATCATGGCGCAGTGCCCACCGGCAATCACCACATCACAGTCGTCGTTTTCGATCATGCGCTTTGCCTTGCCGATGGCATGCCCGCTTGATGAGCAGGCGGTATGAGACGTATCAGCGGGACCCTGCATGCCGCAGGTAATGGCAAGCAGCTTGGTAGCGATATCGGCCCTGCGTTTGAATGACCAGAGTTTCCCGAGCAGCGACGACTGCTCCAGGCATTCGACAAAAAGCGGCAGGTCCCCGGCAAGAGCACGCAGAACCCGAGGCTGGTCATACAGCTGGTTGATGGTATGAAAAAGCTGCATTTCCTCATCAGCACCCAGAGAAATGCCAACCCGGAGCGGATTCTCGCGGCCCATATCAAGGCCCGCATCCTGCATCGCCTCACGCGCCGCCGACAGGCAGAAAAAAGAACTGCGGCCGGGAAGATTGCGCATGTCCTGCGGTATAGCCGAGTCATCGTTAATAAAATCCTTGACCTCACCGGCAATGCGCACCGGCAGTTTTGATGCATCGAAGAGGGTAACCGGCCCAATGCCCGAACGACCGCTCACCACGGCCTCCCAGGTTGCATGCAGGCTGTTGCCCAGTGGGGTTATGGCCCCCATGCCGGTAATGACGATTCGTCGTTTCATAGGGTAGCTTGTACTGTGCATTTCACAATCAAACAATGTACAGCTAACAAAACTGCTGCTTTTCAAGTGCCGCACAGTATATGCGGCATCCCACGGTGCACAACTCCATTACAAAGCTATGACCACTGCCGTTGCATGCGTGCTGCAATGCGACAGCGAAACGACAAACCGGCTTATGCCCAGTTGCTGCATCGCCGCCTGCAGTGAGCCCCCGGCCGCTATGGAGGGCTCACCCGAGGCACGGCGCGCCACCTCTATGTCGGTCCATTCCAGTCCCTGCAGCCAGCCCCTGCCCAGGGCCTTCATCACGCTTTCCTTCACAGAAAACCGGGCGGCATAGTGTTCAAATGGGCGCCGCTTGCTCTCGCAGTAGTCGATTTCCTGCGCAGTGAACACCCTAGCCCTGAACTCGGGGTGCCGATTCATAAGCTCACGGATGCGCCCAACCTCTGTAATGTCTGTTCCAACGCGCATGGCTCTGCCGGCTGCACCGCTCTTACTTGGCGGCCAGCTGCGCCTTGACCATTTTTACGAAAGTCTGCACCGTAAAAAGGGTGGGAATGTCGTCAAGGCGGAAACCTGCTTTGATCTTCTCAGGCTTCACCTCTGACATGTGCTCGCGCAGCAGCTTGGCGCCAAGCTCAGTGACGGCGCCGTCCACCAGCACATCGGATTCCTTCACGCCTTCAGCTGCCAGTATATCCAGCTGGATGGCGCCGCGGGGGATTTTGATGCCGAAGGTCTTCTCGAGGCGGAAGACGATGTCAAGCAGATCAAGGGACTCAGCCCCCAGATCGTCAAACAGCGACGATTCGGCTTTCACCTCATCATCATCAACACCCAGCGCGTCAACGATTGCATCTTTTACTTTCTCGAAAATCTCTTTTTCTTCCATTGCAAGCTCCTTTTCAGTCTTCACTATTTTTCTGACATGTAACTTCCAACGCCGCTCAGGCGCGGCCATATTATCCTCTGAAACCGCCGTCGACGTTGAATATCTGGCCGGTAATGTAGGCGGCGTCATCTGATGCAAGATAGGCAACCATGCGGGCCACATCCTCTGCTCTGCCCAGACGCTTGAGCGGAATATGCTCCATCACCAGATCCTTTGCCCTGCGCATAACCTCTGCGCTCATTTCGGTTTCAATAACGCCAGGCGCCACGGCATTGACCGTCACTTTTTTTGGCGCAAGCTCAACAGCCGCAGCGCGCGTGAAGGCATTCACTGCCCCTTTGGAGGCGGCATAGTTTGCATGGCCGCGGCCGGGGGTCTGGCCGGCAATTGAAGAAATATTGATGATGCGGCCGCTTTTCTGAAACATCATCTGCTGGGCCACGGCCTTGGTGCAGTGAAAAGCGCCATACAGGTTAATTTCAATCACCTCGCGCCACTGCTCGGGTGTCATCATGAGTATCAGAGCGTCGCGGTTCACGCCCGCATTGTTGACAAGGATGTCCAGGCGGTTGTATTTCGCTATCACATGCTGAGCCATCTTCTCTATGGCTTCAAAGTCGCGCACGTCGGCCTGATATGCTTCAGCCGTACCGCCCATAGCTTTAATTTCACTCACCAGGGCCTCGGACTTTTCAGAGGCCACGACATCAACGCCTACTATAATGGCCCCTTCTTCCGCCAGTGCAAGGCATATGGCCCTGCCGATGCCGCGGGCAGCTCCCGTAACGATAGCAACCCTGTCCTTCAATTTCATGCCTGTGCATCCTTTCCGGTTTTTTATATCTTTTTAAAAACAAGGGCTGTCGTCTGACCGCCGATGCCCTGATTGATATTGAGGGCCACATCGACCTGGCGCTGCTGCGCCATGCCGGCAACAATGTTGAGGCCGCAGTCGGCATCAGGGTTGTCGCAATTGATGGTTGGCGGCAGTATGCCGCTGCGCATGGTCATAATCGAGTAGATTGACTCGGCAGCACCAGCTCCTGAACCCATGTGGCCGGTCATCGATTTTGTGGCACTGACGGGAATTGATGCTCTGTCGTCCTGAAACACGGTGCGCAGCGCAAGCGCCTCTGCCCGGTCGCTGTCGGGCGTGCCGGTGCCGTCGGCGCAGATCCAGTCGATCTCGGCTGGCGCAAGACTTGCTTCACGCAGCGCCCGCGATACGGAGTTGACAATACCCTTGCCTGAAGGATCCGGTTTATACATATGGTAGGCGCTTGATGCATTGCCATAGCCCACTATTTCGGCATAGATGGTCGCCCCGCGGCAGCGCGCATGCTCAAGTTCCTCGACAATAACGAAACCGGCGCCCTCGCCGACAACCATGCCGCTGCGGTTCCGGTCAAAGGGGCGGCTGGCGCGGGCCGGGTCATCCTGTTTTGAAAGCAGGCCGAAAGAATCAAGGCTGAAGATGGTATTGGGAGTGAGCAGGCTGTCGTAGCCGCCTGCGATGATCACGTCTGCAAGGCCACGCCTGACAGCGCGGAATGCGTCGCCGATGGCCTGCGCCCCGCCCGTATAGGAAGACACGATATTGTCATTCTCGCCCTGGATATTGTACTCAAGGGAAATGTAATAAAAGGCATTGTTGGGAAGCGCTTTCAGAAGAAAAAGCGGATAGCTTATGGGGACGCCGACTTCGCCGAACAAAACGGAATCGAAAGTCTGTTTTTCCTCATTCCAGGCTTTAAGAATCGGCTCTTTTAGGTCTTCGAAGCCGGGACCATCGTCATACCCGCCGCCGCCTGAACCGATGATGCCGCCCAGCCGCTCGGGCGGCACCTGCCCTTTCTGAAGCCCCGAATCCTCAAAGGCAAGCTTGGCAGCAGCAAGCGCCAGATGCACATTGCGGAACGTGAGCCTGACTGTCCTGCGGTCGGCAATGAACTGTTTCGGGTTGAAATTTTTGACCTCAGCCGCCAATTTTACCGGCAGATGCTCGGAAGGTATGAGGGTGCAAGCACCGATGCCGGATACGCCCGTTATGAGGCTGTTCCAGTTATCCTGTGTGCCGATGCCCACGGGGGAAACAACGCCCATGCCTGTAATGACTGCCCGTTTGTCCATAGCTGTGTGTCTTCCCTGTTATGATTGCAGTGCGGTAACTCAGCCGCTCCTGCAGGGTCGAAAGTGTCACCTGTCTACATACCATGTTGGGGCAGTGCCGGAAAGTGAAAAACTTTTCATCACCTTGAGCGGTATGCTGCGGGGGGGCATGCTTTTATGGCGCCATCGGTCTGTGTGGGAAAAAAGAAAAGTCTGAAAGACATGCGGGATACTCTACCGCCTCGGCCCTGCTACCTCTGCATCTGCCCATAAAGAAGCCGCCATAGAAAAACATATCAAGAACGTTTGCGGCAACCCGACAATTCAAACAAACTTTTTAACGAGCACCGATGCATTCTGGCCGCCGAAGGCGAAGGAATTTGAAAGAATTGTATCCACTTTCTTCAGGCGAAACTCATTGGGCACATAGTCCAGGTCGCAGACCGGATCAGGGTTTTCATAGTTGATGGTAGGCGGAATCACCTGACTGTTGATCGTCTGCACGCTCATGGCAAGCTCTATTGCTGCGGCGCTTGCCACCAGATGCCCCAGCATCGACTTGTTGGAGCTCACCGGAATATCATAGGCCCTTTCTCCGAACACGTTTTTGATGGCCGCTGTCTCGGACTTGTCATTGAGATAGGTCGACGTGCCATGGGCATTTATATAGTCAACCTCGTCAGGCGAACAGTTTCCGTCGGCAAGAGCGGCCTTGAGGCACAGGTCGGCTCCCCGGCCGTCTTCCGGAGATGCGGTGATGCTGCCGGCATTTGAGGATGAGCCGTAGCCTGCAAGCTCTGCCAGAATGGTTGCGCCGCGCTTGCGCGCATGCTCAAGGTCTTCAAGAATCAGTACGGCCGATCCTTCGCCCAGCACGAAGCCGTCTCGTTTGAGATCGAAGGGACAGGAGGCTTTTTCAGGATTATCATTGTTTTTGGACAAAGCCCGCAGACGGTGAAACCCGGTCACGCAAAATTCGCCTATCATGGAGTCGCAGCCGCCGGTGATAACCACATCAGCGTCTCCATCCTGAATCATGCGAAGAGCCCGACCCATGGCCTGTGCTGAAGATGCGCATGCGCCTGAGGAGGTGCTCACCGGGCCTTGAATATTGAACAGAATTGACAGAATATTTGCCGCTGTAGCGGCGCTGCGCCGCACAGGCCAGATCTGCCCCAGCTGTTTTGAGGTCGCAAGATGAGCAAAAGGCTTGTGCAGACTGGTTGCGTCCTGCTGTCGCTCAAGGTGCTCCTTAATAGTGCGTGCTTCAAAAAGCTTGTCAAACATTTGCAGGCTTGCCGTCTCTTCATTTGAACCCAGAGCGATGCCGACCGATGCCGTGTCCATATGATCGAGGTTAATACCTGCATTTCGCAGCGCTTCACGCGTTGCCTGAATGCAGAAGCTGGTGCTCCTGCCAAGAAATGGCCTGAGATCTTCAGGCACTGCAGCGTTGAAGTCAAAATTCTTTACCTCTGCGCCTATTTTTACCGGAAATGTTGATGCGTCAAAAATTGTTATTGGAGCTATGCCCGATGTGCCCTTGATAAGATTTGACCAGGTGTCATCTACGGTATTGCCGATGGGCGTCACTGAACCTATGCCGGTTATAACAACGCGTTTGCGCTCTTTTTTCTTTTTGTCCCAGTCTCTGTCGTAATAGTATGCAGCGGTCATTTTTTTTGCCTTTCGCGTTTGTTTGCTTTACAAAAGTTTGCAATGACCGTGCCACAAGAAAAAACTAATCCTTTTTGAAAAAATATTGATAAAAAAACAATTTAAATCAGCTACTTAGAATCGAACTTTATTTACTGTCCTGTTTTTTTCTTTTGAGTATGTTTTTTTACTGGCTCAATAGAGCCAGTTTTTTTCTTTTTATTTTTTCCGTTTGGTTGCATTCGACCAATTGTTAAATTAATTATTTATTGATGTTAAAAATGATATCAGTTCTTATAATTATCTTTTAATTATAATTGAACTTGTTTTGTATGTAGGCCTGATATCGGTGCTCTGCCTGTTCGGGAAATTACCAAAACAGGGCTCTCAGACTCATCATATTACCAAGCTTACCGAACATAAAACAACCCTCAGCAGCGAACTGCTCAGCCATGTCGATATGCTTGCCGCAGAGATCAGCGACCGCAATTAATACCTTTGTGTGTATCCCTGATTCACCATAAAAAAAAGTAGGAACCCGTTGGCCCCTGAGAACAGGGAAGATATACTGTGTTTGGACAAACAAATATATCACCAACGAGGTGAAAGGATTATGGCGTAAGGGCTTTTAGCATTCAAGTACGAAGAAGAAAAAAGACGACCGGGATGACAGCCCTAGCGGGCTTGCCGGTATATTTGGAACTGGCAGAGAAGATGGGGTTGGGCTCACTGATTAAAAAAACTTAGAGTATGTGCAGGTGGGCAGGGATGGACAGACACACAGATAGTGTTGGCACTGATACTGTTAAACCTGGCTGGGGGCGATTGTGTAGAGGATATCAAGGTGCTTGAAGCCGATGATGGATTGTGTGAAGTTTTAAAGAAAGCACAGATGCACCTGAATGCAATTATGAAAACACAGGTGTTGGGAAAAAGCTGGGTGGGGAAAAGGATGAAGGCCATGCGGTTTTCATTGATCAAGCTGCCCGGCAGAGTTCTGAAGCACGCACGAGAGCTGATTATCCGTTTGACAAAAGACCATCCGTGCTTTGCTATGCTTGTTGCAGCTCGAAAGAAAATCATGCTGTTGCAGACAGCTCCTTCGGGTTAGGTGAAACAAGGGAGCTTTCATATTTGACGTATAACGCATTATATTTGAACGGGAGGGGCCGGAACCCCTCGGAAAAACGAGGGTAAACAGACAGGATACGTGCATTAAAAAACAGCCGGTTTATGCGTATCTATAGTTCATAGATGGAAATGAGGGGCTGGTTTTTGAAATAATTCGAGCCGGGTGCCCCTGTTTTTTAAAAATATATCCCCCGGCTTTAAAAATTCTGCAATTTGAAAATTGGGCGGTGGATTTTGG
>Ga0209777_10002418_pt1 | contig 24577 bp, 28 predicted proteins | sample FrelakmetHBP12HB_FD_187147 | JGI IMG/M metagenome (GOLD analysis project Ga0209777, IMG submission 187147) | Freshwater lake sediment microbial communities from the University of Notre Dame, USA, for methane emissions studies -HBP12 HB (SPAdes)... | ecosystem: Environmental > Aquatic >... | reverse complement strand
CGACCTACAGCGATCCGTCTGTCAGGATATATGTCGTGCCGAAGACCTGGGGGGCTACCCTGGCCGATGTCCTGATATCGAGTGACATGTTGAAGCAATATAATCCCACGACGCCACCCACCAACCCGGCGATTGATAGCACCGGCGCTGACGTGACAAATGGCAACGGCGTCAAAACCACACCCATCCTTTTCCATTTCACCTGGACGGACGGCACCACCGCTCAGAGTAAGGCTTATGGATTCATCAAGGGAGATAATTGGTTCATCATGTTCCTGACAATTTCTTCCGGCTGGAACCTGGGTATCGACTCCATTAAGCCCGATGACGTCTTCAATTCCTGGAAGTTCAACTAACTCTAATTGGTTTTTCCGATTACATAAAGGAGCGTGCTTTTGCAGCACGCTCCTTTTTTAAGTCTGTTTTTTCACGCCAAGAATAATATCATATCTATTTACAGGCCGGGATAATGTAATTGGTCATAAAATTATGATTATAAGTATCGACGTCGGTGTAAATAGTGCCGGTAAAAACTACTACCAAATCCAATGACGGTACGATAAATATTTTTTGCCCGTAAATACCCGCCGCGTAGTACATATTTTCTGCTTGGTATGTCCACCAGCTTTCGTAGCCATATCCGCTATTATAATTGAAGGAACTCTGCACTTTGGTTGAGTCCTTTACAAAACCAGACGGTATCAGCTGCACGCCGTTCCAGATCCCGTTGTGTAAAATTAAATATCCGAACTTGGCCATATCCCGTGGGGTCAGGAACAAACCACCGGCTGCATCGTAAAAATTAGGGATGGTTTTACTTACATTGGCGTTTTTATCCCATCTCACATCGGTTATACCCATCGGAACAAACAAATATTTATTTGTAAATTCCAGCAGAGTCATATTTGTAGCTTTCATCAGGATTGCGGATAAAAGATAGGTATAGCCTCCGCAGTAATTCCACACCGTTCCGGGTTCGGCTGCCATCGGTAAATCCAGAATATACTGAATTGGGTCCGGGCTTGTTATAGCCTTGATCCAGGCATTGTTGGGATCGCTATACGGTAAAGCCCACTCGTTGAACGCCATGCCTGCGTTCATTTTCATAAGATTCTCAAGGGTAATATTGCTTTTACGGCTATCGAGATTAGCGATCGTCCTGTCCGGGAAATAATCTAACATTTTGTCTTGCAGACTATGAATATAACCTTCTTCGATGGCAATACCAATCATTGCCCCGAGAATACTCTTAGAACAGGAGTATATTTGATGCTTGGTATTCTGCTGATAGGCGACGTTCGGGTATTTTTCATACACAAAATAGCCGTGACGTATTACCACAACCGAATCCACTGCCAAATTTTTAGTGCTGATATAAGTCATCAGGGCATCTAATTGGCTAGCATCAACGCCTTGTGAAGCCGGGTCCGATATACGCCATCCACCGGTAGGGTAAAATTCGGTTGGAGAGGTCGTTACAGGTGTGGATGTTGTGGAGGCGGTTGTAGTTGCTGCCGTGGTTGGCGTAGTTGCGGCGGGTGTCGTGGCAGCAGTTGTCGTTATTGCGGTGGTAACCTCGGTAGTAGTTGAGATCGTGGCCTCGGTAGTAGAAATAACCGGTGTCGTGACTATCATCGAAGTAGCGGCTGTCGTGGTAGGGGTAATCATGGTGGTCGGGTTAGCTTTACATCCTGCTAATATCGACGCCACGACCATTAAACTAACGATCGTTTGTAGTATTTTTTTCATGTCACTGACTCCGTTAAAAGCATTTTTTTATTACTAAGGTAAATATAACGTGATAAATAATCCATAGCGACTGGTTATGTGTTAGTTTACACAATAGTTTAATTTTTTACAATACCATCTTATTTTTTTAAGCATATTAGCCTATGAACAATAAATAGGATCGTTGACCTTTCTTTGGTAATCGTATAGTTTTACAACTAGATATTGATTACAAATTACTCATCTTAATGATTAGTATTGTATTATAAGGGTTAAATGGTAGATAAAAAAGAACCCAAGGTAATATCGCGAAGGCAGTTTTTAATTGGGGGCGGTGCGGTGGTTGCTACAGCTGTAGTATTAGGCGTGGCAGCTTGCACGAAAAAGCCCACTACGACGCCAACTAGCCAAACTACTACTGCGACCACATCTGCCACCACCAGCCAAACGACTGCGTTAACTACAACACCCACCACTGCCTTCACCACCGAAACACCCACTGTCCCCACTACCAGTGAAACTACTGAAACCACGACTCAACCCACCACCGAAACCACTCCTCTTATTAACGCTGCAGTGGTTCAACACGACGAGGTAAAATGTACTGGTTGCGGCACCTGCGTTTTAAGATGTTCTCAATTTAACAGCGGGAAACCGGGACCATTATTATCCAGGACGGAATTAATCCGCAACCCGTTCGAGCCGCAATTTACTTTTAATTCCTGCCAGCAATGTGCTTCTCCCGCCTGTTATTATGCCTGCCCCAAGAAAGATGTGGCGCTGTGTATCGATCCGGTCACCGGCACCCGGTACACCAACGAAAAAGAATGTATCGGTTGCGGCAAATGTATCGTCGCCTGTATTTATACTCCATCGAGAAGAAAAATGAATTTCGAAAGCAATGTTGCCATTAACTGTAATCTATGCCGGGGCCGCAATGAAGGCCCCAATTGCGTTCAATATTGTCCTTTTGGTGCGCTACAATTAATACCAGCAGAGCAAAGATAGAGGGGGAAAATGGCAGTTTCATATGGGTGGACGGGCAAAATTCTTTGGGTTGACCTGACCAACAATAAAATAACCAACGTGCCCACAGCTAATTATGAACCGGAAAAATATCTCGGCGGTGTAGGTCTAAATACCAAAATATTTTGGGAGTTAGGCAGTCCGAAAGTTGAAGTCTTTTCTCCTGATAATCCCCTGATCATCTCCGTGGGACCGCTCACGGGATTAAATGCCTCCGTTAATCGTGGTGAGGTGGGTAGTATCGCCCCGCAAAGCTATCCCAACGAGTTTTTCACTTACTCCGGTTTTGGCGGTAAGTTTCCGTCGGAATTAAAATTTGCCGGCTATGATGCTATTGTCGTACTGGGTAAATCGGATAAACCGGTTTACCTGTTGGTCGATGGCGATTTTGTGGAAATAAAAGATGCCAGGGATGTTTGGGGACTAGATACCTTCGAGACTCAACAAAGGTTGATAAGTACCTATCCCCAAGCGTCGGTTTTTACGATTGGTCCCGCTGGTGAAAATCTATCGCGCATGGCGATTATACTCAATGAAACTTCCAGTGCCGCCGGCCAGGGTGGCTTTGGCGCCGTCATGGGTTCCAAAAAACTTAAAGCGGTTGTCGTGCGGGGAAACGGCGAAATAAATATTGCCAAGCCGGATGTACTCGATAAGTTTATCACCGATAGAAAAAGTGACGGCGATTGGAAAATCAACGGCAGCCAATCGTGGGGGCGGACTTCATTAAACGGTGGCGGCATCGCAGCTGAAATGACGAAGTATTACAAAAAACCCGGGGGTTGCTTTGGTTGCCCGTATCAATGCCATGGTTTTTATAATATTCCTAATATCGGCAAGGGTATCCAGATGTGTGTCGACGCCTGGTATGGCTGGTTTAGTAACGGGAGCGCGCCCGGGTATTGGGAAGGCAACATCATGTCCCAGAAGTTGGGAATTAATAATTACCAGTTACTGAGTATAATGAGTTTTTTGGGTACGGGCATCGGGTCGGGCTATTTTAATAAAAACGCGGTTGGATTAACCACTATACCGTCATTAGAGGGGCTTAGCAGTGAAGCGGCTCATCACGCTTTTCTCACTGAACTGCTCGGGGGCATTGCAAACGGTACGAGTATTTTTTCTCAGGGACTAGCCAGAGCTGCCAAACAGATGGGAGATAATGCCTGGAAAGCTTTCGAATTAAACAACGCCGCTTACGGTTACCATATGCATCACATTGAAAGTATAGTGGCGGCACTAATATGGTCGATGGATATCAGAGACCCGTTTGATTCCGCCCATGATACATACATGGGTTTTGGACGAAACCCCGCCATATCCAGCTATTTCGGTATTCCTTCAAGCGGATATCTTAATTCTTCAGGCGTAGCCATAAAAAACGTATACGAACAGTCGGAAGTTGAAACTTCCTGGGTGCAAATCCACCAATCACTGAAAAATTCTTTACCAATATGTGAATATGCCAGCATGCCCACGCAGTTTTACCATCCACCTTCGATGGACATACAACAGTTTGAAGCTCAATTACTCACTGCCGTGACCGGGATCAATTACAGCGTGCCGACGCTCTGGCAAGCCGGGGAGAGAATCTTTAACCTGCGCCGCTCCATTATGGTTTTGAGAGAAAACCGCACCCGGGCTGATGACACCCTCAACCATTATTGGTACGAGCGGAGACTCAATGGAGCGGAGGGATTATCAGCCCCTATCGATGCCACTCAATTCGAAGCCCTCAAAACCCGTTACTATCTGTTACGCGGTTGGAATACGGGCAACGGCTGGCCGACGGCGGCAAAATTACAGGAACTGGGGATGAAGGACGTGGCGGATAAGTTGACAGCGGTAAACAAACTTGGTTAATGAAGCCGTTATGGGCTTTAATGTACAGACATTCAGCTGACTTGCTGGGTTTTTTTCTTACCCCGCTCCACAAACCACGCTAACCATATACTAACTTCCAGCAGGACGATTAAGGTACCGGCGACGATTGTCTGATTCACCGCGTCCGGGGTTGGAGTAATAATAGCTGCCAGGACAAATGCGATGAGTATCCACCACCTCCGCTTGCTGGCTAGCCATCGGTAGCTGATAATGCCCATTCGGGCGAGAAAGGTGGTTATCACCGGGGTTTCAAATACCAGACCAATCGTCAATAACATTTTCATTATAAAGTTAATATAGTTACTCATTCGTGGTTGCACCAGCGCAAGATTGGAGCCGAAATTTAAAAGGAATTTCGTAGCCGGTGGGATAAGGAAATAATACCCGAATACTACCCCGCCAATAAACATAATGAACGCCCAGGGGGTTACTAATAGAACCATCCGTTTTTCACGGGGATGCAAAGCCGGCATCACAAAACGGAGAAACTGGTAAGTAATGACCGGAATTGCCAACATCACACCCATCGTGAGACAGACTTGCATATAGAGCGAAAAACTCTCGGTCACTTCGATGAAAATAAACTGGGTATTCCCGGCAGGTCTTTTAAGGAATTCGATAATCCGGTTATAGAAAAAAAAACTGGCGAGAGTCGTAGCTAGAACTGCAATTGCGCTAATGATAAGCCGTTTTCTGAATTCTAGAAGGTGACCTAGAATCGTCATTTGTTTGGAGTCACTCATAAAGTTATTCTCATATTTTATGGATGAACTGAAGGGGGCTTTTCACTTGTTTGGTCGGTGGGCTTGTTTTCAGTAGTATTCGCCGGCAATGATGCGGTCGCTTCTTTTCCTTTCTTTTCTTCGAGCAGTTCTTTCTCCAGTTTTGTTGTTACATCGGTAGACATTTTTTTTAGATTGTTGATCATTTTCCCCGCTGAGGTACCGAATTCAGCTATTTTCCCCGGCCCGACAAAAATAAGAGCAATAACCAAAATCATGACGATTTCTTGGATTCCAATCGAAGAGAATAAATCCATCGGATTAACTTCCTAACCGGATGTCGTTCTGAATACGATGGTAAGTATGATTAACTGCAGGGAGTTAATTAAGTAGTCGGTTTATTAGAATTGGCTTCTTTGGTAGCTTCGGTTTTCTTGGTAACTTCCTCGTCTTCCCCGGTCCTGGCTTTCTGGAAATTACGGATGGCTTTACCCAATTGACCGCCAACCTGCGGTAATTTACCTAAACCAAAGAAAATAACGATAATTACCAATATTACAATTAATTCCGGTAAACCTATGTCTTTGAACATTGCGAAACCTCCCTTTCCCCGATACCCCAATAGCAAACTTTCTCGATACTACGTTATCACTCATACAGCTATTTGTCAATGAACGTGATGGCAGGCACTACTCTAATCAGCGGATATCTAGATAACGACAACCGTATATGCGGATGATCATCCAGCCATTAAGCAGTAGTTCCCGAGCCGGGATACGGTAAAACGCCCGGCTTGTAAGTCTTATCCAACACGTAGCGCCGCATTGCCGCATCGGTTAGGGCGTATCCCCAATTTATCAGGTTTTCTTGCTCACCCTGATGAAAGCTATTTAAACGTGTCCGCATATGAGAAATCGATTCTGTCTGGCCACTATCCTTGATAATAGGGGGAAGACAACCATTTTGTTCAAGAAAATAATTACCGATCTTGGTAGATATACCCCAATAAGCCCCTTGTACTAGTCTTTCGTCTAAATCGCGCTGAAAATGCTAAATTTTCAGGTTTGAACAAGAAAAACAACATATGAAGAGTATGTCATGGATAGAATTTTTACGGTCGAATATTTTCCGCCGACAGGTAGTTTAATGAAGACACTCCCGGTTAACAAAAACCGCTGTCATTATTGTCGGTCGGCTAACGGATGTTAAGGAGAATGTCGTACTTCAGGATCTCAAGAGAATTTAGATATTATTTGCTTTTGGGAGTAATCAGTTTATAATATCGTTACCGACTCACTGAGTTTCACCGGTCGTTCGGATTCGCACATTAACTGTTCAAGAAGTATGGCTGGAATTAGAAATACAGATATTGAAAGGAGTTAAAAATGATTGCTGTTAGCGCCAAAGCCCCGGATTTTACACTCAAAGATCAAAACGGGAAAAACGTAGAACTTTCTTCTCTTCGAGGTAAAAAGGTATTGCTTTCCTTCCGGCCGTTGGCATGGACTCCGGTTTGCACCGATCAAATGAAGTCCCTCGAAGAAAACTATGACCGGCTAACCAAGCTGAAAGCTGTTGCTTTGGGTATCGGGGTTGATTCCTCAGCTTCGAATAAAGCCTGGGCTAAGGAACTGCATATCAATAAGACCCGTTTACTTTCCGATTTCTGGCCTCACGGCAAGGTCTCGAACCTCTATGGCGTTTTCAGAGAGGCGGACGGATTTTCCGAACGGGCGAATATCCTCCTTGATGAAAATGGCGTAGTTATATTCACCAAATTATACCCGGTAGGGCAGTTGCCCGACATCAATGAGGTAATTTCAAAATTATGATTATTTGTAACCGATTGTTTTAACAAAATACGCGTTGCAGGAGAAGGCGAAAATGCTGAAAAAGATACAGCAACTCTTTGATTTAACCGGCAAGGTGGCGATTGTAACGGGGGGAGCTATGGGCATCGGAAAAGGTATTTCCCTGCGATTGGCTGAAGCCGGCGCTAGTGTGATTGTATCGGATATTAATCTGGAGGCGGCTCGCGCGACGGCGGTAGAAATGACGGCAATCGGATACCGTGCCAAAGAATATCAATCCGATACCGGTAAGGTTGCCGATGCAAAGCGGACAGTACAAGCCGCCATCAACACTTTCGGTGACCTTCATATTCTCGTCAACAATGCCGGTATTTACCCCTTTTCACCGGCCATCGATATGCCGGAAGCGCTGTGGGACAAGACCATATCTATAAACCTTAAAGGTCCTATGTTTTTCGCACAAGCCGCCGCCCGGGCAATGATTGCCAAAGGTCACGGCGGTAAGATTGTGAATATCGCCTCAGTGGATGCTTTCCATCCTACGGGCAATTTGGCTAACTACGATGCTTCTAAAGGCGGCATTGTCATGCTCACTAAAGCCTTGGCCAAGGAATGGGCAGCCAAGGGTATAAATGTAAATGCTATTGCCCCTGGCGCTATCCAGACACCGGGGGCGTCCGCCGGCTTTACCGGGCTCAATAAAGAACAGGCTGAAGCAGCCGCTAAAGCATTTATTGCGACAATTCCCCTTGGTCGGCAAGGGATTCCGGACGATATCGCCAGGGTGGCTCTCTTTTTAGCCACTGAAGCTTCGGATTACATCACCGGAGCAACTATAGTGGCAGATGGTGGTTCTCTGGTAGGATAACGTTCAATTATTTCACGGCTTTGCGTGCGTTTGGTCCGGTGGCAGCAAAAATCACTGCTGGCATGCGGTATTTTCCATTTTTCGTTGTATAATTAATATATAGATAAAAACAGGGAATAGAAGTAATATGGTTCAGGATACTATTAAAAAACTGACTTTCCGAATGCGTTGGCAGTTGATGTCTGAACGTGAGCGGTATGCTTTACTCTGGGAGAGGTCTAAGACCAACTATACCGTTCGCTGATCAATTGGTCTGCGTAATGCCATTTTCAGGCTCGGTTCTTGTTTGAGATTCGAACTATTTAAAACATTGTCGGTTTTGATTCTTTGTCATACTATCGTAAGTCTTCCAATTACGTTCTAATATATAGAGCTGTTTGCAGAAAAGGAAGGTCTTATGATAGGGAGACGTCGATATATTTTACTTTTTCTTACCCTCGTTTTAATCTTTTCCTCCCTCGTTTCCAACGGTTGTTCCTTATCACACTCCGAAGGATTCGCTATACACCTGACCGGTAGTGATATTCCTCCTAGCCAGATGGAAGGACTCGGCAATGTGACAATCGCGGACCAACCCGTTATTGCCATGCGGGATATCATTACATATAATACTCAAACCCACGAGCTGAAACTTATCCCGACGGCCTTTGAACGTATCTCTCAACTCGATGTTCCGGTCAGGGGTAAAACATTTATTGTTTGCATCGATAAAAAACCCATCTATTGGGGAGCCTTCTGGACTCCGATCTCTTCCATTTCCTTCGACGGTGTTACCATCTGGAAACCATTTGACTCTCAGGAACCTAAGGTCATTACTCTCGAATTGGGTTATCCTTCTTCATCTTTTTATGGGGGTGAGGATCCTAGAAACAATACCGAAGTACTCAATGTGTTGCGGCATGCGGGGAAATTAATCACCGGATTATCAATAACTACCATTACAGAGTTACCACACTCTATGGCAGGATACGAGTTATATTCCTGGACGGAAGATGGGCAGTGGCACTTTACCTTGATGACAGGAACTGACCGTAATAAAACTCTGGAGGAAATCATTTCTAGAGAGGATTATATATCTGAAACTGGCTGGGAAGAGATTCACGTAGTAGGTGTGGATAATATCAAAGCTGTTTTCAGTAAGCTACCTCAAGGTGAAGAAGTGTATTGGCTTTCTGCTCCAAGGGCAATAGCGAATGTCCCGGAGAATATAAGTTTCACTCTTTCTCTGGCACAAGATAAAGAAATCATCAGAAAATATGCCGCCCAGTATGGCGTAGACCTTAAAATCCTTATACCTTAATGCATTCGCCCTCACATTGTCTGTGTTAAGATATATACACAAATAAAGCAATATTGATAGAGACTGACTAAAGTAAAAAGCTGAACATAGGGAGACCCAAGATGAAAATTATATTGAAACGCATAGCGCTTCCGGTTATCGTGTTAATCACACTGATTTTCGCATTGTTTCCGGAATCTATCTTTGCGCTTACCGGTGCGATTACCATTACTCCGATCAATGGGCCGGTGGGTACTACTGTGACATTAAGCGGGACTGGCTTTACAGCTTCCAGTAACTATACAGCTAAAATTGATACTATCACTGTGAAAACCGGCGCAATCAGCGCTGGTGGCGCGCTTGCCTCTACCACATTTGGTGTACCTGAAATACCGGCCGGATTACACGCTGTGACAGTAATCACCAGTTCCGGGGATACCAGCAACACGATAAATTTCACCGTCACTTCTGACATAAATTTGAGTTCTGTTTCAGGAAATGTCGGTGATACTATTGGCGTATCCGGTTTCGGCTACAAGGCCAGTGCCACAACCACTATATATTTCGATGGTATTTCCGCTACCACCACAACGACGGATGCGAACGGCACTTTTTTTGTTAACATCGCCGTACCCCAGAAAAATTTCGGTAATCACAACGTTACGGCTACGGATTTGTCTGCCAATAGCGCAACAGCGGTTTTAGCTGTAAATTCGTCCCTAGCAATTGCCCCAACTACAGGGGCGGTGGGATCTCAGGTTACCTTAACCGGTAGAGGATTTGCCTCCAATTCTTCAACCAAAATTTCACTTGACGGAACGTCGGTTGTAACTACTACAAGTGATCTTAACGGTTCATTTGTAATCAATTACAATATACCGACCAAGCCCGGCGGAGTTCACAGTATTTCAGCCACCGATGCTTCCAGCCACACCGCTTCGGTTAATTTTAGCGTCACACCGGGATTTACACTAAACCCTTCGAGCATTGTCAGTGGAAATCAGGTAAATGTGAATGGTCTTGGTTTTTCCGCGGGCGCCACCGTGAGTGTATATATCGATGGGACTGTAATTACTTCCAATGTCGGTACGATTGATTCATCCGGTAGTTTTACTCTGAATAATGTGCTTATTCCTACTCTCTCCGGGGGAAACCACGAATTTCAGATCCGGGACTCTGCCGGTAAAAGTAACTCGATTAATTTTACAGTGTCTCCCAAAATAGAAACACCGATTTCTTCTGGCATATCCGGCACCACCGTCAATGTAATCGGTAAAGGGTTTGGTGTTAATAAGAATATAACTATCAATTTTGACGGCGTGAGGGTGAGTATTCCCGCATCAACCGCAACCACGGACTCGACGGGGAATTTTAGCACTAGCTTCGTTGTCCCGACTAGTTCCGGTGGTGTCCACGTAATTACCGCTGGAGATGGGACTTTTTCGGCAAATCAGGATTTTGCCGTCATTGCCAATTCAACCTTAAATACTGTGAGTGGAACGGTGGGTACGACCGCGGTGTTAAGCGGGAATGGATTTGGGACTAAAGCCAATGTTCAGATTAAATTCGATGGGAACCTTATAGCCACTGTGACGGTTGATGTCAACGGTACTTTTAGTTACAACTTAGTCGTGCCCGAATCCGCTACTGGTGCGCATACTATCACTGCCTCTGACGGCACAAGAAATATTACTTACAACTTTTCTGTCTCGGCAAAAACGTTGGTAAATCCTGTTAACGGTAATGTCGGCGGTAATATCAATATTTCTGGCGTGGGTTTTGCCTCGAATACGAAAGTGACGGTTTCGTACGATTCCATCGAAATAGCCACCTCGACTACTAATGACCGGGGTAGTTTTACCGTGGATTTTAAAGCCCCGGCTAGTAAAGGTGGGGAACACTATATAAAAGTATCGGACGGAAATAGTCTGGTGACTTCATCGTTTTTGATGGACACAACCTCTCCGGCAACTCCAACTCTGATGGCACCGTTAAATGACTCTAAGGCAAGTTCCGATGCTTCGTTCGCCTGGCAAGAAGTAAGTGACCCCAGTGGAGTAACTTACTTCCTTCAAATTTCCCGGGATGTAAATTTCGGAGTTATATTAATCGAAAAAAGTGGCCTGGTGTCGCCGGGCTACCAACTTCTGCAAACAGAAAAATTAAAAACCGCCAGTAAACAGTCACCTTATTACTGGAGAGTCAAAGTGGTTGATGCCGCCTCGAATCAAAGTGCCTGGACAACCCCGGGAAGGTTTTTCGTAGGTCTTTTTATTCCTAATTATGTTGTTTATATCGTTTTTAGTATTGGCACTATATTTGCCGGTCTGCTTGGCTATTGGGTGGGAACTAGAAAGCACCAAATCAAGAGTAAAACAGACAAACCAAAGATAGAATGAACGAGCTTATGTTTTCTCAACCGGTCGGTGCCTGAGAAACCAGCCGAAAACCACGGCTGTAACCAGGATGACAGCCGCAGCCGTTAACTGAGCCTGTTTCAAGCCCAGGAAAATAACCTCGTTATCCCGCCAGGTGAAAACGATGATTTGGCTCAGTGAATAGGTAAATATATAGACGAAAAATAAGATTCCCTGTTTCACCCGATTACGTAAAGACCATAACAAACCGAATAGTATGATATCGATTATAGCTTCGTATACCGATGCCGGTTGATAAGCGATATCGTGGCGTGGTGCGAAGGAATTGGGATTGGTGTAGATAACCCCCCAGGGCAGATTGGTCGGATAACCGATAACGTCCCCGTTTATGAAATTACCGATCCGTCCGAAGAATTGCCCGACTACCGCGAATATCGGCAGGATATCCATAAGTTTCCAGAGGGGTAATTTACTATGGCGCGCCCACAAAATTACCGTAAGCACCACGGCAAAAATAGCTCCGTAAAAGGCCATGCCGCCTTCCCAGAATGCCAGGATACGCCACGGTTCGTGGAGATATGTCTCCAATGGTTGTTGTAAAATATAATATAACCGGGCGCCGATCAAGCCCGCCGGTACGGACCATAAGGCAACCTGTTCGAGTTGTTCGTCAGTAAAACCCTTCTTTTTAGCCAACGGCCATATTACCAACAAACCGACCGTTATTCCCACGACGTACATTAACCCATACCATCGAATCGTGAATGGTCCTAAGGAAAATATTATCGGGTCGATATTAACTGTTATCATTCAATTTCCTCTGATTCTCATTATCCGGCTCGAGCGTGCACCAGCAGTAAAGGAGTCGTCCCATGACGCAACACTTTCTCGGCGGTGTTGCCGTAAACCCAGCATCCCAGGCCTGACCGGCCATGAGTTGACATAACTATTAAGTCTACGTTTGTTTTCGCGCTGATTTCCATGATTTCATAAGCCGGGTCAAATCCGGCAGCGACTACGCTTGTTATATCGAATCCTCTATTTTTTAAATCTTTCTCAAGAGCTGTCATTTCGGCGCTGACTCTTTTTTTCTCAGCTTCGTTAAAACTAGCGTAATCGATCGTTAGTGTAGCTCCCGATCCATCATCGATGAGACGAATGTTATTGGACATCCGAAAGAGGGTAATGTTCCCCTTTAATGCTGCTGCTAATTCTTTGCCCACCGGTAGCGCCAGTTTACTCAATTCCGATCCATCCAAGGGAATAAGTATCCTGTTAATCAATTGTTTACTTTTTATTGGTGGGGTAGATCGAGACCTGATTAATAATACCGGGATCGGTACTGTGCGGCATACATGGTCAGCGATATTACCTATCATCTTCCCGATTTTTAATCCGGAATTACTGACCGCTGTCATTACAATCAAATCAACTTGGTTCTTGTCAACTAGACGGCAAATATTTTCAGCTGCCTCTCCAGGTTCGATTTCGGTCGTTATTTTTACATCGTTTGCTTTGGGCAATTTATTTTTTATTGCGCGCCGGAAAGACTCGGCCACGCTATCGAGATACGTCTGATGCATGTGTTCCAGTTCTGCATGGTCGTGGGGTCGTACATGGTACAACGCCACCTCCGAACCCAGTTTACCGGCTAGTTCTTCGGCGTAGGGAATTGCCATCTCGGATATTTTGGAACCGTCCAGAGGTACCAATATTTTTTTAAACATAACACTCTCCCCTTTTCAGATGCCTTGCCTGATTTTACAGTATCCCTTCGGTGGTGTGTGTCTGGTTGCCTCTCAGGAAAATCAACGAAAACCGACTGCCTTTATTCATTTTAGATAAAGCCTGTTCTAAATCACTCGCGTTCGTAATTATCTGCATATTTAACTCGGTGATAATATCGTCCGGAGATAAACCTATTCTCTCAGCCACAGAACCGGCTCTTATCTTACCTATATAGGCTCCTATGGTTATACTCGTGCCCTTTTGTGCCGTTATCTTAGTGGCATCGGCAATTGCGGCGCCAAACGGGGGACGTTGTGCGCTAATTGATCGAGCGATCGTACTTTCGAGACGTGCTTTATCAAAACCGACCACTGCCTGACCATCGATAATTGTTACCGGTACACCCATTTGCCCGGTGATTCTAACTAGCTCTTGTGCTGCTGCCCTATCGACGGAAACGTCTCGAGCTATATAACTTAACCCTTTTTGTGATAGGAACTCCTTCACCATGCCGCAATATGGTCAGGTCGGGCTGGTAAAAAGTATTATTTCCATTCCAATAACCCTCCACCAAAATTGCTTGGACAAATAATTGATAGCTGATTACCACTATTTTGTATCGATTTCCAACTGGTGTCAATCGTATTAAACCAAAATTATGCTGGTAGAAAGGCAAATGATATGGATATGTTATACTTTCTCTTTAAATGTCATGATTTGTACATCGGAATAAAGAAATGCATACAGCCGCCTAGATTCACGATTATAACTGAATAGGTCGTCACAATTTGGCGCGGTGTTAACAGCATCACTTCTACGACCGGTCGTTATTTCTCCAGCGGTGTTTCAGACGTTTTCCCGCTTATATCGGAGTATTCCAGCGGGTGTTCTTCAATAATACGGTGTTTTGAAATTTTCCCGGTAAATATTGTGGTATCGGCAGGGAAAATACCCGGACGGAACATAACATCATACAAATGCCAGATAACAATGACGATGACTGCCAGTGTTGCTTCATTCCCATGAAATTCTTTGGCTGCGGGAACAAATTGCCCCGGTAAAAATGAAGTCGCAACCGTCGGGAACCAGAGTACCAAACCGGAAAGGATGATAATGAATCCGCCGAAAAGGATTCCCCAATATTCAAATTTCTGCCGGTAATCGAACCTACCGAACTGGGGTGGTTTTTTTACCAGCCCGAAACTATACCGAATATCCTGAACTACATCCCGGAAGTCTTTTACCGTGGGTAGCATTGAGGGACGTGAGCGTTTTGTGAAAACCCCATAAAGTACATAACTCAGGTGAAAAACAACGCTGAAAGTAAAAATGCCGGCGAATATACGGTGTATTAATCGTGTGTTGACTATACCGCCAAGCCGTAATACGATCCATTCAGCAATACCCCCGGTATAAAATTTTTGCGCTAGACCGGTTACCGCCAGCACAATAAAAGTAATCATCAAGACCCAGTGCTCCATACGCTGCATTGTAGCGAAGCGGATAAAAGTCTCTTGCCCGTTTGCTTTATTTTTCGATTGACGCGGTCCTGATGCCTCCGCCATATTTGCCCCCATTTACAATTTTTTTGCCTTGCGGCGTAATTCTATAAAAATGTGTGACAATAAACCAATCACGATAAAAGGTATCAGTATCCAGTAAAAGCTATTAACTAAAAATACAAGGGTAGCATTTTTCAAAGACGGTTCATAATGAGATAACCAGGCTGCGGGGAAATTAGTCGTGGCATTCGGGTGGCAATTCTGGCAGACATGCAGCAGATTTTGCTTGATGACGGGTGAATCCAAAGAACTGGTAATTGTTATGTTGTGGACTCCGTGACAATCGGTGCAGACGGCTTCAGCTACCCAGATATCCTTATTCTCTTTACTCGCCAGAGACACCGTAGCACCGTGGAAATCCTGTAAATACGATTTCACCACACTGGTCGATATCCCGTATTTTTTCATTAAGGTCGCATTTCCGTGGCAGTTGCTGCAGATGGTCACCGATTCGAACCGGAAAGCTGGTGTCAATGGGTTTTTGAAACTATGGGTCACGTGGCAATCCGTGCACACCGGCACATCGGTGTTGTTATCCTGTATCAGAGCTGCCCCGTGAACGCTGGTGGAGTATTGATTATACTCGGTCTGGTGGCAGGGCTCGCAGGTCTGTGAAATTTTGGAACGGGGTTGCGCCGGGTTTTGTACATCGTGGTAGCCGTGACAATCTACGCAAACGGGTGCATTCTGGTCTCCAGCTTCGAGAACCTGATAGTGGACGCTGTCAAGGGTCTTGGTGTAATTATCGAAATGGCATTGTTTGCAGGCTTCGTAAAGCGCCAGAGTATAATCACGGCGGGTAGTAGCTTTCACCTCGGGATGGGGATAACCTGAAATTGCGCTGTGGCAATCGGTGCATTTTAATGCCGAGTGAATCGAAGCCGCTAGCTTGGCGCTATCCACATAAAGCGAAAAGCTGTCGCCGTTTTGTAGGTCGAGGTGGAATGTATCAATTCCGTGACATGATAAACAGGCTGAGTTATCCACGTTGGTAACATTCACGGAATTATCCGGGTGAAAAATGGGGATGTCAGCGGCTTGGGTAGAATGTGTCGGAATCACAACTGTTCCCGGTAAAGCGTACGCGCCGATGGGTGTTAATGTGATTAATATCGATACTAACAGGAGCAGGGTGATAAATGCACCCAGTATTTTATACAGATTACGCTTTCGATTTGCTTTTATCTTCACCGATTATCTCCGGCCATGTTATTTACCGATACTATTCAGGTTTGACTGAGTTTGCGTGTTGTGATTTCGAAAACACACGTTTAATTTTCGTGACGATATAGTAAATCATTCCGATAATTCCAGCTAACGGAATAAAAATAACTAGAAATAAACCGCCGATGGGTCCGGTGATGAGCGACAGCCCGATAGGTATTTTCAGATATTTATCATTGACTTCACCGGATAGAACAGCTATTTTACCCTTATCCACATACACATATTCCCACGCCCTAGGGTTAAAATAGGTGCCTTTGGGTGGAGAACTGCTACCGGTATACCATTTCATCGGGTTTCCCTCAAAATCACAAAATTATTTTAAAGTTACATTATTCCATTCAATAAGTCAAGAACAACAGCATGTGTCTTATCGGGGATTATTGGAGCCAGGTAACAATAATATTATACAGAAAAGGCAATTCTATATTTTAATTGACCAATAGTTTAGATTGAAGTTATAATTGGTAATCTACGGGTCCGTAGCTCAGCGGCAGAGCGGTCGGCTCATAACCGATTGGTCCCAGGTTCGAACCCTGGCGGGCCCACCGTTTTTGTTTAGCAGTTGCTTAACATTTTTCATTGTTAGTCATTCTTTTTTGCTTTATTTTCCTTATCCTCTGGTATTGAAAAGCACTGGCATCAACAAGCCAGTCATGTCCTAACTTGATAGCTATTATTTTTTTCGCCTTAATTAACCGCCTGATATGAGAATCTGATAACCCAACTCTTATACCAGCTTCTTTAGTAGTGATATAGTCCATGTTTAGTATGTAACCTACCCTATTTATCTCTTTTATTATACACGATATAAGGCATAAGTCAAGTTTGTAACACCAAACAATAGGCAAGAACGAATTTTATTGCAGTAGCCACGCCCATGAAGTTAGCTATGACTAACACCCGACAAACATTCAGATGATTGTGTTGCCCTGCTTAGCTTTGCCGTTTAGGGCAGAAGTAAGGCACTAACGAAAACAAACCACAATCTCTTTCTACAGTAGTGATAAGCTAAAGGATATTTGCCATGTGGTCGGCACGCACAAATTGGCGGTTTTTACAACGGATTACTTGTAGTTCCAACTAAATGCACTGAAATGAGAGTCATTTTTATTAAAATTGTATCGGATTTACAACAAACGAAACAATAACAGCAACCATCAATATAATCCATAAAATCCCAAGACATATACCCGTAATTGCCATCCCTCTCCCCTTGAGATTTGGGGTTTTTCTTACTGCACCTATTGCTACTGCTCCAAAGATAATAGCCAAAACTGGTAGGGGGAACACCCCGAAAATTCCAAGAATCAATGATGCTACTGCGAAACCGCTGGTTTGCCGTACCACCACTGTAATTTGGCTTCCGCTCTGCGACTGTATTGTGGATGTACCGTCAGCTTTAAGGGCAGGCGTTACTGTTAACAGGCTAATGGGTGTTCCGCATTCCTCACAAAATATATCGCTATCAGAAATCTTAGCTCCACATTTAGAACATTGCATTATGTTTTCACCCCTGCTTGTAGAAGATGAGAAAGTTAAAGCCCTTTCCGATAGCCGATTATTACCTTTTCTGTTGACTCAAATTGTAATCCCTCAAGTAGTGAGTGTCAAAGGTGCAAGGTGACTAATGGTTGTAAACAAAGAACAGCAAAACAGGGTCTTTCCAGATTGCCAAAAACCAGCTGGTTCCTAATTCTGTAGAAATAGACTGACGAGCCTAGGTTACTTTTACTTTATATCCCAGTTTGTATTTGATGTACCCTTTTGTCACAACCAATCGTTTTCAGTATAAAAACAGGATTACAACAAAATTAGAGCTTCAGGTTGAGACTACAATGTGAACAGGTATTTTACTTCATCCTAAACTTATTCTTTATTGGAGTTATCTTGTTTCACTTTGAACATGACTTTTAACCCAGACGGGAAACCGATTTCAAATCCGTCTATAACTACATTATTTTTCAGATAATTAGTCATAGTATGCCAAACGCCTTTCTCGTTCTCTGCCAGTCTCTCTTCAATTCTCCTCACATCACTATTAACCAACGTAGTTCCGGCCGCTTTTAACCCTACCGTTACATTCGCAGTGTAAGTAACAACTTTACCCATTCCACCACAATTTGGGCATGGTCCAACATGACTTGGTAGAAGGGTTCTCCCACAGTTCTTGCAGATGTTTTGAGTCTTGTTATCTTCCTGCATAAAACACTCCTAGTCGGGATTATTCTTAGTCAAAATCACTCAGTTTAACTCTAATTTTCGATTAACCTCTATCACGGTTTTACATGTAATCAACTGCGCTACAATAGCATCCAGTAGGTCCCTGTCAGGGTCATTTGTGTCCGCAAAAAGTTTGACCATTTCATGGGTATTGTTAGACTCCCAAATTGTTTTCGTTGGAACCAAGCCACCAACCGTTAGTTTTGAAATCTTTATCCCAGATTGGGCTATTGAAATTAGGAATCGTTCCCCACTTTCCAATTTGATTTGACAGTATGCCCCTTTTTTGTACGTGACTATTTTACTCATTTTTTTAGATTTCTGCTTGCTTACTTCATTTGTTAATAGCTTAATATCGTTGATAAAATCAGCAAATTCTGTAATCAATTTATCTTGTTCACACAGAATAGCTTCACCGGTTGTTTTATCATCACTAATAAAACACGCCAAAGTCATATATCCCACTTTAAGATTACTTTTAATTTCTGGTGTTAATTTACCAATGCGTGTGCATTCAACATAATATACCTTTATGGCTTCTTTAATCTTCTCCTTTGTGAATGGAAGTATGGATATGGGGTAAGACATACCCGAAGCCGTATCAGGAATCGGTGCAGATGCCAGTACACTGCCATATTTGTTTACGACCTTTTCTGCTTCTATGAGATTCATCGCTTTTCTCCTTTTCAATAATGCCCCTGGGGTGGGTAGCTAACAACGAAGCTAATGAAGTGAGTGTAAACACCTAATAAAAAAAATTGTCAATTATTTAGAGAGTTCTTCAATCCGCTTTTTGACCACTTCTATCCACTGAGGGTCGTTGGAGAGAGTGATGAACTTTTTATAGTCAGCAATGGCCATGTCACGTTGTCCCTTGTCGTCGTAAGCCCATGCTCGGTTGTTGTAAGCTGTGGCACAGGTAGGGTCAAGCATAATCGCTTTGGTGCAGTCAGCAATACCCAGGTCGTATTGAGCCTTGCTGTTGTAAGCATAGCTCCGGTTGCAATAGGCATAGATACAGTTGGGGTCAAGGTCAATCGCCTTAGTGGCGTCAGTGATACACAGGTCATACTGTTCTTTCCCGCAGTAAGCCCAGGCTCTATTACTGTAGGCATCGGCTAGGCTGGGGTTAAGCTTAATCGCCTTGTCGCAGTCCGTGATAGCAGCGTCGTACTGCCCCTTGCTATTGTAAGCATAGCTCCTGTTACAGTAAGCCTCGTCATTATTGGGGTTAAGTTCAATCGCCTTAATACAGTCAGCGATACCCAAGTCATATTGCCCCTTGCTATTGTAAGCCAAACCTCTATTACTGTAGATTCCGGACAGGTTAGCTGCAGATAGGTTAATGTTAAGCTTAATCGCCTTAGTACAGTCAGCGATACCCAAGTCATACTGCCCCGTTGCATTGTACAGAAAGGCTCTAGTACCATAGGCAATGGCATAATTTGGGTCTAGCTCAATGGCCTTATTACACTCTTGGAGAGCCTCGTTATAACGGTGCTGTTCAACCAAATCTAAGGCTTGATTGCTATGCGACTCAGCGGTGCCTTCGGATGCTTTGCAGCCTATAAGTATAATACTAACCAAGAGAAACGCTGTCACCAGCGAATTAACAATGTATTTTGTCAAATTAGCTTCCCAGTATCCATCGTATATTGGTCAATTCTCAACTGTTTAACTTTTCTTTCCAATTTTTCCTTTTCAAGAAGGGCAATTTCATCAGATTGCTGTTCTAATTTTATTTTGTTTTTAGAAGCCACTTTAGGCGGTATCTTAACCAATTCATACTTATTGTTGTTTAATACGACCTTGATTAACCATTTTCCCTTTACTACTTTTTTGCCGATGATTTCACCCTTTTTGGCCAGTTCGGCGATACGGTGCGGGCTTAATCCTACCTTTTTAATTAAAAATGCTTCCTTTGTTGTTACCCATTCATCCATAAAGACGTCCTTAATGTCCTCAAAAAAGTCCGATTTGTCCTCAAAAACCGATGTGTCTATAACGATGCTGTGCGACAATTAAAGTAAGAAAATCTTCTACGGGTAGGTTATAACTTATGGATACTAAAGTCAAGGGTTTAGACATAAAAATAGCAAGGATAAAAGCCGGCTTTCGTCAATATGATGTGGCTGCTCGCCTGGGAATATCACCCAGTTGCCTATCAGAAATAGAGTCGGGTCGGCGGAAACCATCTTCTGAACTTGTTGAACGGATATTAAAAATTTTAAGGAACTAGCGGAAAGTGCCCAATCAGGATGCAAAACAGCAGCCCACAGTCACCGTCCACATAATACCGAGTAAGGGTACCGAGTTTCAAAAAAGACTCTGGCACATGTGGTGGACACGATTGTTAATCACAGTCCGAGATGAAATGAAGACAGAGGGTACGGACAACCATGAGTAATCTTATGCTTGAGGCTGCACTATTGTATATCGCCCAGGGTTTCAAAGTGTTTCCAGTCAAACCGGATAAGAAACCACTCACCAAACACGGACTAAAAGATGCCACGCAAACCAAACAAGGTTGCCGAGAATACTGGGGGAAACATCCTGATGCCGGCATCGGTTTGCTGACTGACGGTTTGGTGGTGCTGGATTTCGACGTGAAGAACGGTGGGGCAGAAAGTAAGAAAGCAATAGAAGCGAAATACGGCATACTCACTCGCACCAGAACGCATCGCACCGGGGGTGGTGGATTACATTATATTTACCGTAATCCAAACGGACACGACATTAGAAGCAAAGTAGCCATTGGCGGATATTCGGGCGTTGATTTACGGGCTAACGGCGGTTACATTGTAGCTCCACCTAGCCTGCATGAAAGCGGAAAACATTACGAAGTTATTGACGACACGGAAGTAGTACCGGCACCCTCTTGGGTATTGGAACTTACTGTTAAAAAATCACCACCGACACAGGCTACGCTAGAAGGGATGCCAATAGCAGAAGGAGAACGAAATACTACTCTCACCAGTTTAGCCGGAGTTATGAGACGAAAAGGCATGGGAGAGGCGAGCATTATCGCCGCCCTACTCGCAGAAAACGCTGCCCGATGCCAACCACCCTTACCCGAAAATGAAGTGATCAACATCGCAAAATCAATTATCCGTTACCAACCTACACCGATTGACGAACCGGATATTTTTTTCGACGAACCGCAAAGTCAAAAAAAAGATAATGATAACGGTACTAATAAGTATCCTTTATTAAACAATAGTCTTTCAACCGAGCCTACAAATTCAGAGCGTAACAAAAGCGTAACAGAAAACGTAACAAATTCTCAAAAAAGGAAAATTGAAAAATTACCGATTGAGCGTGAAAACCAAAAAAGCGTAACAAACCCGTTAGCAGAGCGTATCGAGGAATGGGTAAAGGATACTAATAGCTGGTTTTCTTATGCTGACATAGACAAAGAATTTAACATCCACGGTGACAATGATAAATCTAACCGTCGCATGATAATTAAACGGTTGCACGAAGCCGGTAAACTCGAACCACATCCAAAAGACAATAAACTTTATCGGTACGTTAATGTTAATGTCCGTTTGATTGATTTCAAATCTGCTAATTTGCATAAGCCGATTGCAATAAAATATCCGTTTGGTATTGAGTACTACTTCAATACTTACCCAGGCAACATTATCGTCGTGGCTGGTTCGCCGGATGCTGGCAAGACAGCGTTCTTATTAAACCTCATCAAATTAAACCAAAACGATTTCAGTATCTTTTACCAGTCAAGCGAAATGGGTGAAAGCGAGCTACAAAACCGACTCATGAATTTTGAAGACATGGAATTGCAGGATTGGAATTTCACAGCCGAAGAACGGTCAAGCAATTTTGCCGATGTCATTCGCCCTGATTGCATAAACATTATCGATTACCTTGAACTATGCGGCGATTTCTACATGATAGCGGAATACCTAAAACAGATACACGATAAATTAAACGATGGTATCGCAATAGTTGCACTTCAAAAAGACCCTAAAGCTCGACAGGGGCGTGGTGGTACTTTCGGATTAGAGAAACCCCGCCTGTATCTTAATATGGACGCAGGGAAGGTCCAGATAAGGAAAGCCAAGAACTGGACACATCCTGAACAAAACCCGAACGGATTGGCATTGAATTATAAAATAATCGGCGGATGCAAATTCGTTATCACCGAAAATTGGCATAAAGACGAAAAATAGCGAAGAATTTACGGCTTTTACATCACTTATATGCACACCCGCACGATACCAATGAATGAAGGGATGAATAATTAAACGATAAATAATTGTAAGGTAATTTTTACAAATTTGATGATGACATACTGAACCGTGAAGTAGCCATCGTTTCGTAGGAGGCAGTAATGCTATGAAAAACTTAAATCTTCTGCCTGACGACCTCAAGGAAATCGTCAGAAAGGCTGGCTGGAAATGTGGTTGTGGTCAGGATAACCTGCGTCTTAGCGTTACCCGTAAAGGTACGCTCCAAGCTCACTGTTTTTTATGTGGGGAAGTGGTATTTTTTAATGACCCTAATATATTCAGGGTTGACAACCCGTGGGGAATTTATCAGAAAGAAAAGCCAGTTACAAAGAAAATGAAGAACGGTGGCTGGACATCCTGGTATCCCAAAGCCAGAGTAAGAATATTTAAGCCTGGTTCCTAGAAAGGAGGGAAATAGTGAAAGTACAGTGTCCGCACTGCGGTAAGTTAGTGGTGGTCGGTAGTTTGGGTCGCAAGCCGTTGAATCATAGTGTCATTGAAGTTTGTGACGCTCTACAGCAAAGCACTACGGTAAAACAAGCAGCTGAAATAGTTGGTGCTTCCCGCCCTTATATCTACAAGATTCTTAAAGCCAATGGGTTGAAGCCGAGGGATTATTTAACTGAGGGGCGAATCTAACTAAAACCATTATTGGAGTAAAGAATGACTAACAATGAAAAATGTTAAGCAACTGCTAAACAAAAACGGTGGGCCCGCCAGGGTTCGAACCTGGGACCAATCGGTTATGAGCCGACCCAACACGCTCAAAATGCTAAACAAAATGCCGACAGGTAAGCTCGCCGAAATAACGCAGTTTAGCAAATCATATATCAGCCAAATTAAGGGGGGGTATAGACCACCAAGTAATAAATTGCTGGATATACTGGAAAAGCATATTACTGCCGTAAAGTCTGGTAACCTCGCTTATCTTGATACTCTCAGCTTGTTTCTTGAGTCCCGAAGAGAAGGTATCTCGCCCAATACGTTAAGAGATTACAAAATAACACTGGGCAAGGCACTTAAAGTATTGGGGCTTTCTCCAACTACACAAGCTATAAATGACTTTCTAAGTAAGCTGGATTGTAGCCTCGGGGGTAAATATGGATACTATAAATGTATAAGGGCTTTCTATAATTGGCTTTACAGTCCCCGAGCCGAGTTGGGATTTTCTCCCGAAAACAATCCAATACTATGGGTAAACGCACCGAAACGACCGTTGTTAATACTACCAAGTCTAAACAGAGACCAAGTTGAACTACTTATCAACAAGACTACTAATATTAGAGATAAGGCTATTGTGGCTCTTTTTACTGAAAGTGGGCTTCGCTTAATAGAATTAGCCCACGTAACTCTGGCAGATATAGACTGGACGGCTGGCACTATAAAAGTACTGGGCAAGGGGAAGAAAGAGGCTCTAGCTCCATTTGGTGGACTTTCACGACATTATCTAACGCAATGGCTTGCTCAATACCAGCCCAATGGAAACATTTGGGGTTTGAACAAATGGGGCATAGTCTCAATGCTGAAACGGTTGGAAAATGCTACTGGTTTACCTTGTAATCCGCACACCTTTCGCCGAACATTTGCCTGTCTATTGCGTAAATCTGGAGTAGATACTATGACTATTAAGGATTTGGGTAGATGGGAATCACTGGAAATGGTACAGCGATATACCCGTAGCTTTACTTTTAATGATGCCCTTAAACATTACAAACCACCATTAGGCAACGATTTAGCCCTGTAAAATTAGTCACTGATACCCAGCCCAAAAGTAGGGGGCGGATAATGAGCCTACCGTAAACTAATTTGATTGGGGTCCTCTCTGGATCTCTGCATTACTAGTTCTAGCTTGTCCCCACCACATCATGTTTTATCAGTTAATAACCAAAATGCA
>Ga0209777_10002417_pt1 | contig 24593 bp, 19 predicted proteins | sample FrelakmetHBP12HB_FD_187147 | JGI IMG/M metagenome (GOLD analysis project Ga0209777, IMG submission 187147) | Freshwater lake sediment microbial communities from the University of Notre Dame, USA, for methane emissions studies -HBP12 HB (SPAdes)... | ecosystem: Environmental > Aquatic >... | reverse complement strand
CCCTCTTCCACGACGAGAAAGAGCCCCAGGACATCTGAACTCCGCCCCGTTTCGGCAAGATCGTGATCCTGAAGCCGGTTTTGGAAGAACTGTATCCGACCGCAAGACCGTTTTGCGGAATCGCTGACGAGCGCGGGCGGTCGTTGAACGGCCGGCCGCGAGCCGCTATACTAACCAGCGGCCGTCCGGGCCCGGCGCGTGATGAATGCGCGCTATCTGCGACCCTGCGTTGAAATGAGGTGACTCCTTGCCGAAACAGCCAGCTACGGCGATCGAGACATTCCCGAATCCGAAGCCCGAGCGGGACTACGAGATCGAGTTCGCGTGCCCCGAGTTCACCTGCCTCTGCCCACGGACCGGACAGCCTGATTTCGCCACGATCCGGATCCGGTACGTGCCGGACCGCACCTGTGTCGAGCTGAAGTCCCTGAAGCTCTACCTCTGGTCGTTCCGCGACCAGGGCGCGTTCCACGAAGCCGTCGTCAACCGGATCATGGACGATCTGGTCGCGGCGACCGCCCCGCGCCGCGCGAGCATCGAGGGGGATTTCCTCGTGCGCGGGGGGATTCACACTGTCGTCCGGGTCACCCACGAGAAGGAGACCGGTTCATGATCTAGCTCTGCCGCGGAAGCGGCAGCGGTTGCAGCGGGGGACCACACAATGCGCCGAGACTCGTTCCGCTCCATCGCGATTTCCCTCCTCACCATCGGGGCCACCGTCCTCGCCTCATCGACGTCGCTCGCGACCCAGCCGACGCACGTCATCTGGCAGGCGCAGGGGGCCAGCACCGTCGTCTGCATCGCGCCGATACAGGACATCAACCACGACGGCGTCCAGGACATCGTTTTCGAGTCGTACGGCGGCGGCGGGCCGTCCGGCGTCGACCATGTCTTCGCGATCAGCGGCGCGTCGTCCGGGACGGGGACCGTGATCTGGTCGGCCCGTCCGATCGGCGGAGCCTCGAGCGGCGGCGGCTGGGGGGATTTCTGCCTGCACGCGTCGCCCGACCTGAACGGCGACGGGAAGCAGGACGTCCTTCTCGGGACCGCGTGGGGCGGACGCACGGCTTTCGCGTTGAACGGGACGTCCGGGACCACGATGTGGCGCTTCGACACGTACTCGATGTCTCCGCCGACCCCTCCGGAGTCGGGATGGGTCTATGACATGTCCTCGCTCGGAAGCGACTTCACCGGCGACGGCGTCCCCGAGGTCGTGTTCGCAGTTGGCAGCTACAACGAGGGGCTCTACTGCGCGAACGGCGCGACGGGCGCGATCCTCTGGTACTTCCGGGGACCGGACGCATTCGATTTCTCCGAGTCGATCGCCGACGTGAACAATGACGGCGTCCGCGACGTCATGGCTCTCGTGACGGACAACTACCCGACCGTCTACGTGTTCAGCGGGCGCGGGAACAACGGCCAGCCCCGAATCATCTGGCAGGCGAGCCTGACGAACGCCCTCTGGAGCACGTGCGAGATCCCGCAGCCCGGCGGACAGCCCGCGACGGTCGTCGTCGGCTGCTGGGACAACATGCTCCACGCATACAACGCGGCGACGGGCGCGGTCCGGTGGACGGGGAACGTCGGCAACCCGGTCGAGCGCATCGTCGCGATCCCCGACGTCAATGGCGACGGTATCAAGGACATCGCGGTCGGCTCCTGGGACAATGCGGGGCTCGTCTACAGCGGCGCGAGCGGCGCCCGGATCTGGCGCACGCCCGTCGGCACGCTGAACGGCGGCGATTGCTGGAGCTGCGACTCGGTCGGCGACACGAACGGAGACGGAATCGCCGATGTCGCCTTTGGATCGTTCGACACGAACGCCTATCTGATGGACGGCCGCACGGGCGCGATCCTCTGGAGCCAGGGCGTCGGCGACCGCGTGATGTCGATCCGCGGCACGGCCGACCTGAACGGCAACGGCTCGCCCGACGTCGTTGCGGGGACGCAGTGGTTGACCGGCTACCCGACCGGCGGGAAGCTCTTCTGCTTCGACGGGAACGACGCTCTTGCGGGCGTCGACGGCGGCATCGCGGCCTCGGAGGTCCGGATGGAGGTCCAACCGAATCCTTTCGGCGGACAGTCGACATGGTCCTTCTCGCTCGATCGTCCGGCGGCGCGCGCGCGTCTCGAGATCTTCGATCCGAGCGGACGTCTCGTGCGCGTCGTGCGCGACGGCCCGGCTTCGGGACCGACGAACTCGATCTGGGACGGCCGCGCGGACGACGGTCGCGCCATGCCGGCCGGGCTCTATCTCGGTCGCTTGACTGCGGACGGCAGACTCATCGGCACGCGGAGGGTCGTCCGACTGCAGTAGGGGTCGCGGAAAGGGCAGGACGCGCCCTTGACGGCCCCCTACGACTGCCGGAAACTGCGCCCATCATGCTGGGGTTGATCCTCGTTGCGGCTATTTTGGGGCTCGGGCCCGCTCCGGCAGCTGCATTCCCCGCGACCGACACCGCCGCCGAGCCGACGGTCTTCTATCCCGCCGCATGGTATCCAGGAGTCGCGGATTCCGCCGCCGCCATGCACATCGTCCTGAACCCCGGAGGGAGCGCGTCCGGCCTCGCGATCCCGATCGGGCGCGCCGGTGGTGCGATCCACGTGCGCGTCCTTGCCGATGACGACGGCTCCGCGGTTCCGGGTATCCTTGTCGAGGCCGCGCGCGGGCGTTTTCGGGCGGTCGCGCTGGCGGACGCCGGCGGCGTGGCTACGATATCCGGTGTCCCGGCGGGATTTGCGATCGTTCGTACCCGACCTGACGATCCGCGAAGCGAGACGGGTGCTTACACCGTGCGCGCTCTCAAATCCCTCGTTCATGTTTCCGACGGCGCGCTCACGGATGCCGGCGACCTCCGCGTCCCGCGCGGCGCCCGGATCAAGGCGCGCGTCTTCCATCCGTCCGGTCCGGCATGGATCGATCTGCCGGTCGTGCTCCGTTCGGCGGACGGTAACTTCCGCGAGGTCCATCGCACCGACCCGGACGGCCGCGCGCACTTCGGCGGACTGGATCCCGGACTCTACCGCCTCTGGGCTGACGCGCGCGGGACGAACGCGATCTCGGAGGCGTGGGACGGCTCGCGCGACACGCTCGCCTCGACCCTCCTCGACGCGGCCGCCGACACGCTGATCGACGGGATCGACCTCAACCCCGATCTGGGCGGCGTGATCGAGGGCGCGGTCCGCGACGAGGGATCGAATTTCGGCCTGCCCGGGCTCGACGTCCAAGTGTTCTCCGCCTCCGGCCCGCCCGCGATTTATACATTTGTGACCGACGAATACGGCTACTACACGGCGGATGGGCTGCCCGCGGGTTGGTACAAGGTTTACGTCCCGGCGATCCGGAAGTGGTACCCAAACGCCACTCGCGAACAGGACGCCCGCACGGTCAAGGTCGTTGAGCCGCAAACGACCGGCTCGGTCAACCTCAAGGGGACGCGCTCCGGCGGCTGCCCGCTGCCGCCGGGATCGGCAGGAACGATCGAAGGGATGGTCACGATCGATTTCACGCTTCTCCCGCGGGCGCGAATCGTCGTCTGGAATGACCGCGACACGGTCGAGACCACCATCACGGACGGGCCCGGCTACTCGATCGATTGCGTCTCCCCCGGCAGCTATCGCGCCGCGATCTATCCCGACGGCGTCTATCGCGCGCAGTTCTATCCCCGGGTGAACGATCCCGACAGCGCGGTCGCGTTCACGGTCGCCCGCGGGGATACGACCCGGCAGATCGATTTCGCCCCCGCGCGCGCCGTCACGATCGAGGGGAATGTGAGCGATCGGGACGATGGGACCGCCGTCGCGGGGGTGCCGGTGCGCGCGCATCTCGCGCTGCCCGCGCTGACGGTCACATCGATGACTGCGGAGGATGGGTCGTTCCGCTTCGACCGTCTTCCAGACGGATCGGGGCTCCCCGCGGGGGACTGGACGGTCGCCACCGATTCGATCGCGATCTCCTCCGACGCCGTCGTCCCGGTTCGATCGATCTCTCTCGAAGCCTCCCACGTTCCGGGCGGCGTCCGCCTCGAATTCGAGATTCCTGACGTTGCCATCGCCGGATGGACCCTGGACCGCGAGGATCCAGGCCACCCGGAGGTGACACGCGCGATCGCGACCGCGATCGATCATCCCGACGGGACCCGCGCCCGCTCGTTCTTCGACCGGGGCGCGGATGGGTCGGCCCGGTACCGGCTGACCATCGACCTGGGAACCGTGAACGGGCGGATCGAGTCGCCGTGGACGGCGCCGCTCCCGCCCGGTCCGGGGGGTGGCGGGAACGGTGGACGGATCCCCGCGATCGTTTCCCCGATTCCATGGGACGGAACGGGCAATCTCCACCTCCCGAACGGGGCTCGCGGCCCGATCGCCGAGCTATTCTCCCTGGGCGGCGCGCGTGTGATGTCCTTGAGTATTCACGAAGGCTGCATCGGCCCGCCGCGGGCGGGCGATGCGGAGCGTCTGGCCTCCGGCGTCTATTTCCTCCGCTGGAGGACGGCGTCCGGGCCGCTGCGGGTCGCCCGGATCGTGATCACGCGATGACCGATCGCACCGACCTGCCCGCGATTCTCACGCGGGCGCTGCTCGCCGCGGCCTCGGCGCGGCACACACGCGTTTTGGCGCCCGATACCGCGGCCGGCGAGCTTTTCGAGAAGAGCGCTTTGCATAAGGACCGTCGCCCCGCGATGGAGCCGGCGGGGCTCGCCGCCCTCTCCGATCGGGCCCATCTTCTGCTCGCCCACCTGATCACGCTTCTGCTCCTCGAGATGGAAGGCCTCGTCGAGTCGCCGCTCAACCGCCGGTCGCGCGCGCGAGTGCGCCTGGGCGCGCCGACGCGATGCCGCATCCTCACCGATTGGCAGGACTCGGCGGTCGAGCCATCCGAACCGACCCTCTTCGCGGCGTCGGAGGAGACGCCGCTCCTGCCGAACGCGGCGGGCCCGGAGGCGTTCTTCCGCGAGATCCTGAAGGAAACCCGCGCGACCGCCGCATGGCTTTCCCTCGACGCGAACATCATCGAGGAGCTCGTCCGGTGGCTCATGCCGGTCATCGTGCGTTGCGCTCCCGAGGACGATCCGGTCGGCTGGATCCACGCCCACGCGCAGCGGCATCGCCTCGTGCGCGGGCCGGGCAGTCGCCTGCGTTTCCAGGTGGATCGTGCGCGCGGGCGCAGCCAGGGGGTCCTATACACGCCGCCACCGCTCACCGAGGCGCTGGTCGATGCCGTCCTCTCGTGCTGGTCGCACAGCGAAGCCGCGTCGTCGGAAACCCCGCTCTTCGGCGACGCGTCGTCGGGTGCCGTCACCCCTGGAGGCGGACGAGCGGCGCATCCCACGCCTCGAATCCTCGATCCCGCGTGCGGGAGCGGGCAGTTCCTCCTCTCGATCGCCCGCCGCCTCCTCGCCGACACGGAGAACGGCGCGGCCGGATCGAGACCCGCGCTGAAGCCGGATGAGGTCCTCGAAATCTTCCGCTCGATGCACGGGGTGGACATCGACCCGGGCGCGGCGACGCTCGGCGCGTTCAACCTCTCGCTCCAAGCGGTGCGCGCGCTCTGCCGCTCGCAGAACGCCGACGCGCCGGTCATCGTCCCGTGGTTGCAGGAGCGGCTCGGGCCCGGCTTCCCCTGGTTCCTTGGGACGCAGATCCATCAGGGGAACGCGCTCCTGCTCGCCCCTCATCCGGAGGAGAAATCATTCCGCTGGACCGATCGGTTCGCCGACGTATTCGATGGGGACCGGCCGGGCTTCGACATCGTCATTGGCAACCCGCCTTGGGTCTCGTACGGGCTGCGCGACCGCGCGGGCGCCGACGAGGACGAGGCCGCGTACCTGCGCCGGCTCTATACCTTCGGCGCGCAGTACAAGCTCTCCCTCTATCCCCTGTTCATCGAGCTTGCGCTCCGTCTCACGCGTCCCGGCGGGCTGCACGGTTTCCTGGTCCCCGATTCGTTCTTTACGGGTAGACATTTCTCGCGGATCCGCGCGCACCTGCTCGAAACCTGTCGGCCTCTTCTCTTCTGCCTCGTCGAGTCCGGGCCCTGGCCCGGCGTGCACGTCGGTCACACCGCGTTCTACTGCGTCCGGCGCCTCCCCTCCCCCGGACCTCCGATCCCGGTCACCACGACCGTCCTGAGCCTCCCCTCCTCGGCCAGACGGCGCCGCAAGTCGCCAGCGGCAGCCCGTGCGGGATCGACCGGAATTCTGCCGCTCTTCCCGGGCGCGGCCGATCGTGAGGGACCCGTCCTCGTGGACCCCTCGGTCTTCAGCAAGACGCCGCACCACGCTTTCCGCATCTACCGCGATCGCAGCGAGCGCGACTTCGTCGATTCAATGGAAAAGGCCCTGCTGCGTTTCGAAGACGTCGTCGAGACGTATTCGGGACTGATCGCGCGGTATGGACAGGAGAGCGTCACCGGCCCCACCGAGGGGGAGTTCATCCTAAGGGAGCGAGGGGGGAAGGTCGTCCTGCGTGACCCGGAACCGCGAATCCGCTGGAGGCCTGCGCTCCACAGCGGTTCGGAGGTCGAGCCGTTCCGGATCCGGTGGCGCGGGGGCACTTTGTACATTCCGGATGATTACGAGATCCTGCGGCGCGTCTACAAGAGCGGCTTCGATGTCGAGCGTTACGCGGCCGGGAAGGTCTTCCTGCGGCAAACGGGCGATCGGCTGATCGCGGCGCGCGACGAGCAGGGTCTGTTCTGCCTGAACAATGTTCATGTCCTGAGCGCCCGCACGGCGCCGCGGATCGATCTTCACTTCCTGTGCGGCCTCCTGATGAGCGAGCCGATGCACCGCTATTACCAGACGATCGCCCTCGAGGCGGGCCGCCCGCTCGCACAGGTCGATCTGGTCGCCGTGCGCGCGCTGCCGTTTCCCTGTGACGAAAGCGGCGTGCCATTCGGGGAGGCATTTGTCGCATCAGCTCGGCGTGGCACCGGCGTCCATCTGAACCGGGTCTTGCGGCAGGTCGACGACGCAATCGCGCACGGGCGTCCCGGCCTGGTCGTCGAGACCGTCCATGAAGCGGCGCACGCTGGATCGGAACCCTTGGCCTCCGCAGACGAAGTGCGCGGCCGGGATGCCGTGACCGCGATCGTGTCGCAACTTGTCGGAGTCATCGAGAAGTCCGCGGAGGGAAAGGCACAGGCTGCCGCGCGCGAGGCGCTCGACGGCGCCGTGCGCGCCCTCTTCTCCCTGACCTCCGCGCCCACCGGAACGTCCGCCTGACAAAGCGCGCGGAGCCCGCCCGGCTCACTTGATCGTGAGTATCCAGATATCCGGATTCCCGCCGCGCGAGGATTCGTAGGCTATCCTCCTGCCGTCCGGAGACCATCGCGGGCGATCGACCTGGGAGTTGTCATAGGTGAGGCGGACCGGTTCTCCCGGAATCGCGGTCGCGGGGACGTCCCACAGATCCCCTCCCTCGATCAAACGGGTGAACACAAAGGACGCGGCGTCCGACGACCAGTCGATCGCGCCCTCGGCCCATCTGGGATCCGATGTAATCTGGGTCACCTCCGCGCCGATGACGAAAACCGTCCAGATATGGCGGACCCCGAATCGCTCGGAGAAATTCTTCCGATCCGAGATGAACGCGAGGCGGCTTCCGTCCGTGGACCATTGCAGATCGCCGTAGTTTGCGGGCTCCGTCGTCAGCCGCGCGAGATTCCCGCCGGCAACGGGGACCATCCAGACGTCCCGGTTTCCGGCCGGACCCGAGACAAACGCGATCCGGCTTCCATCGGGGGACCAGCGCGGCGCGGATTCCATCCCCCCGAACGTGATCTGGTCGGGGTTTCCACCGGAAGTTGCGATCATCCAGATCGTCCGCGCATCCCGCCCGGCGACGTAGACGATCTTCTTCCCGTCCCGGGACCACTCGAGATTGGCTTTGTCGAGCGGATCGGTTGTGAGCGGGACGGGGTCCACCCCGCCAGAGGACTGCGTCACCCAGATCTGGGGATGGCCGTTCCGATAAGCCAGGAATGCGACGCTGTCGCCATCGGGTGACCACCGCGCCCCGTTCGCGCTGATGGCGACAAGCTGAGTCGCGGCGCCGCCCGCGGCGGGGGCGACATAGATGTGATCCCCGGCGTTGCCGCGGGATGAGGCGAAGAGAATCTTCATGCCGTCCGGCGACCAGCGGGGATCCCATTCCCGGGCGGGATCATCGGTCAGACGCTGCAGCGTGAACTTGTCAGGAGCGGAAGCCCGGTCGCCGCAGCCGGCCACGATCAGGGCGATGAACGAGGCGATCAGGCAGACCACCGCAACCCCAGCCCGAACCCTCACCATTCGACCCATCATCGATACCCCGCCCAAATGCGCTCTTGATGCCCGGTTTGGCGCGTCGCTTCTCACCGGGGACGCACGCGATGCGGCAAACGTTCGCCACCGCCCACCGCGCCCGCTTCGCCGAAGCGCCCGGGAATCTCGGCCCCGCAGGCGCGGCAGCGGTTCCCGTCCATCGCGATGTGACGAACGCTGTGCCAGTCGCGCACGATGAGGGCCTTGCCGCACGAGGGGCACCAGGTCGTCTGCCCCTCCTCGTCGTAGACATTCCCCACGTAGACGAAGCGCAGCCCGTGGCGGCGCGCCGTTTCGCGCGCCCGCTTGAGCGTCGTGATCGGCGTCCGCTCGATCGACGTCATCCGGTAGTCCGGATGGAACGCCGTGAAGTGCAGGGGCACGTCGGCGCCCAGGTTCTCGACGATCCACGCGCACTCGCGCTCGATCTCATCCTGCGCGTCGTTCAGGCCGGGGATCAGCAGGGTCGTGATCTCGATCCAGAGGTTCGTCTCGCGCTTGAGCCAGATCAAAGCGTCCAGCACGGGCGCAAGGTGGGACAGGGTCGACTTGCTGTAGAACTCTTCCGTGAATCCCTTCAGGTCGACGTTCGCCGCATCGACGAACTGGAAGACCTCGCCGCGCGCCTCGGGCGTGATGTAGCCGGCCGTGACCATCACACTCGCGATTCCGCGCTCGCGCGCAAGCCGCGACACGTCGATCACGAACTCGCCGATGATCACAGGGTCGTTGTAGGTGAACGCAATCGACGGACACCCCTCGCGCTCGGCCAGCGCGACCACCTGTTCGGCGGTGACGTCATGGCTCTCAAGTTCATCGATCCGCGCCTTGCTCATGTCCCAGTTCTGACAGAACTGGCAGCCGAGGTTGCACCCGGCCGTCCCGAAAGAAAGGATCGACGTCCCGGGAAGGAAATGGTTCAGCGGCTTCTTCTCGATTGGATCGACCGCGAAACCGGTAGGTCGGCCATAGCCCAGGCTCCGCAGGATCCCACCCTGGTTCTGTCGGATGAAACAGAAGCCCACCTGCCCGTCCGCGAGGCGGCAGAAGCGCGGGCAAAGGGTGCAGAGGATGCGCCCATCGGCTTCGGTCCTCCAGAAGCGCGCCTCAGGGGCCTGTCGCGTGCGTGGAGACATCTATGAGATCCGCCTTTCCGTAAAGGGTATCATACCGGCGGTGGCACGATTCGATCCCGATAAGCATGAGGAGTTTCTCCGATTGCTGAACCCGAGACGCGCCGAGTTGAAGCGTCGGCTCGACGCGCGTCGATTGCCGTACGCTGTCGCGATCGACAATCCGGACAAAGAGAGGAATATCGGCAATCTCTTCCGGACCGCGCACAGCTTCCTCGCCTCGGAAATCGTCCTGATCGGATCGCCGCGGTATGAGGGGGCCGGAAGTCACGGGGTCGAACGTTTCGAGAGCGTTCGCCACATTCCGACGCGCACCGCCTTCCTCGAATGGCTACCGGCGTCGGGTTACGCGCCGGTCGCGGTCGAAATCCACCCGGAGGCCGAGCGGCTCGACCGCTTCGACTTCCCGGAGCGCCCGTTGTTCCTGCTCGGGAGCGAGCTGCGCGGGCTCAGCGAGGAGCTGCTGGCCGCGTGCCCGCAAAAGGTGATGATCCCGCAATACGGATTCGTCCCGTGCCTCAACGTCAATATCTCCTGCTCGATCGTGCTATACGCGTACGTGACGTCGCGGCATCCCGAGATCTCCATGACCCCGGTGCGGGGACGCAAGTTCCTGGTCGATGATCGGAGCGGAAGACCCTATAGCAAAGAACAGGAATGAGAACAGTGGAATAGCCCGTCGCGCGTGCGGTCTTCCGCGCGGCGATCCGCTTGCGACCCTGCGATCAGCCAGTGAACGCTATCTGCCGGCCCATCCTCCCAACCGCGCCCAGAGCCACCACGCGGCGTAGGCCTTGAGGTTCGCGTTCACGGGATAGGTATGCGCGGCGGAACAGTCGTACCATTCGCCCGGGTGCGCGTCTTGCCAGATCAGGGCCCAGTTCGCATCCGGAGAGCCATTGTTATCGCTGTCGTAGTTGCAGCCGTCATCGGGTCGACGGTCGCCGAAGTATGCTCCGTCCGGGTCGTACGACTCGATGTCTGCGAAGTCGAATAGAATCTTGTCGTGCGCACGGCACCAGGCTCGGATCTGCTCATTGCGCAAGTGCAGGTTTCCCGTCAGACCCGTCCCAGCCAGATGTCCCGTCATGTAAACGAATCGCACGGATGGATAGTCCTGCTCGAGCCCACCCATCAAGTCGAGGTAGGTCTGGATGTCGATCTCGCTCGCGCTGCTCACCTGCCCGCACCAGGACCAGATCACAACGTTGACGTCGGCATCCGCATCCAGGTAGTCCCGCGTGGCCTGTGCCCACGACGTGAGGTCCGGGTTGCCCAGATCGCTCGCCCCGCCGAACGGAGTGTCCCGCAGGTCGAGCGCCCCGCCGGTCCCACCGTTGTTGAACGAGTACGTGGAGCCACGGAAGTCGACGAGCCCCGCCATGCCGGTTACGAGCTGACTGCCGTGAGAAGTGTGGCCGTAGGCGATGTGCAAGCTGGTTCTCGCGGCCGCGAGCGCCCCGGTCGGGATGGCGGCAAGATCGGTGCAGGAATGATCAATAATGGTGGCGGTACCGACCGGCGGCGGGTTGTCGGACGGTTTGGTCGCACGATCGGCGTTGCATCCTGCAATCACCGTCAGGACGACGAGCGCCCCGAATCCCCCGAAAAGGCATCGGTAAGTCATGTTGGCCCCCCCGTTTCAACGTTCACACCGTGCCGATGCAGGAATCGTGCGACGGGGGGGTTCTCGCGCCCAATGGCCACAACTTGATTTGAGCACGTTGCTTACAACGCATTCGCACATTTCGCCCTCATGGTAATCGAGTGGCATCTCAAACAGATCTGGAAGGAAAACTCCCGCTGCCTATACTCCGTGAAGCCCAAGATGCTGTTGACGGGATTGCATCGGCGAGTTCAGACTTCTTTGGTCCATAGTTTCGGACACTTCTTTCCCAAAGGGGCAGCGGGGCACTGTCGCGAGGAGTGGGAAAAGGTCCCAGCACAGGTGATCTATCCCCGGCCGCCCCGAGGATGGTCGAACCAGGGTTGCAGAAGGGTCTTGGAACGCGAATTCCATGCGCCTTTCTTTCCGGGAGCATTTAGTGGAGGAGGAGCAATGAGGACAGCGCGATTCTTGCGTCCCGCATTTTCGATGCTGCTGCTTGCATGCTTTGTTGCTGTGGCCATGGCGGCTCCAGCGCCCGTGACGGGGCCCCATTTGACGTTCACGCCGCATGCCGGCTACGTGTACTGGGGTCAGGAGGTCAATCTCAAGAACAGTTTTGTTTACGGAGGCACGCTCGGCTTGATGTTCGGCCGATACATGGGTGTTGAGGGTGAGTATGACCTGACGTCTCCGGACACGCACAACGGGACGAATATCTTCAAGGCCCCATGGAACACGTATCCCTCATATAACGCGGACATGAAGCACTACGGCGGCAATCTGATCCTCAACCTGGCCCCAAGCGCGGGCATCGTGCCGTTCCTGCTCGGGGGATGGCAGGACACACGATCCGAAGTGACGCCGTCAGGTCTCAAGGAAACGAAACATCATCAAGGCCCGGAAGTGGGTGGCGGTCTAAAGTTCCGGATATCCCCCCGCACGGCAATTCGATTCGAAGTGCGGGATGCGATCTGGAAGTTTGATGCGCCTCCGGCCCCGAACGATGACATGACGCACAACCTGTTCTACACGGCTGGCGTCCAGTTCGCGATCGGCGGCAACGCCAAGTTGAAGGATTCGGATGCGGACGGCATCCCGGACAAGAAGGATAACTGTCCGGATACCCCGCTTGGCGCTCGCGTCGATTCGCACGGCTGCCCGATCGATTCTGACGGGGACGGGGTTCCCGACGGGATCGATCAGTGCGCCAACACCCCGCGCGGAGCCACGGTCGATGCAAAGGGATGCCCGACCGATGCGGACGGGGACGGTGTCTTCGACGGATTGGACCGGTGCGCCAACACCCCGCGCGGAGCCACGGTCGATGCAAAGGGATGCCCGACCGATGCGGACGGGGACGGTGTCTTCGACGGATTGGACCAGTGCGCCAACACCCCGCGCGGAGCCACGGTCGATGCAAAGGGATGCCCGATCGACTCCGATGGAGACGGTGTCTATGACGGAATCGATCAGTGTCCGAACACGCCGGACGGCGTGAAGGTCGATCTGACCGGGTGTCCGATCGAGGTCAGTGAGAAGGAGATCGAGCTGCTGAACACCGGCATGATCACCGAGCGGAACATCCGCTTCACGACCGCGAAGTGGGACATCCTGCCCGGCTCGTACCCGGTGCTCGACGAAATCGGAGGAATCCTGATTCAGTGGCCGCAGTTGAAGATGGAGATCGGTGGACACGCGGACGCACGCGGATCCGATAAGTACAATCTCGACCTCTCACAAAAGCGTGCGGAGGCCGTCCTCGAGTACCTGATGACGAAGTTCCCTCAGCTGAATCGTACTCAGTACAGCGCGGTCGGCTACGGCGAGACCAGGCCCGTTGCGGATAACAACACGCCCGAAGGCATGGCGCTGAACCGCCGGGTGGAGTTCAAGGTGCTGAATCCCGAAGTCCTGAAGAAGGAGAGCGAGCGCCGCCACCTGCTCAAGAAGTGAGACTCGCCGCAGTGCGCGCTGACTTCTGTTGACTGGGAGTGGCGGCAGGTCTGGGGCCGCAGGAAAGAGGGGGGAGGTCCGTAAGGACCCCCCCCCACTCGCATCTGTCCGGATCGGGGAAGCGCGGGGAGACCGCCGCAACCGTCGTGCACCGCGATCCAGCCGACGTGAACTTCCATTCCCACCATAAGTTCCCCCACCTCCAAGTTCTCTTCCGCCGCCCTCCAAGCCTTCCGGCTCGCCAAACCGGGTACGGGATGCCCCACACCCACGCTTTCCCCACCCCGCAGGCCCATTCCACTGACCACCCCACGAAACTGGCGACACCACCTCGGGACAGGCCTAGAATCCGTGGTCGGACAAGGGTCCGCGCGCGCGCCGAATCGCAGGTCGCCCAGCGCGGGCGGGGGGATCGAACATGAGCCGCACAGTTTCCGCGACTTCCACGACGACCACAATTTCCATCTCCGCGCGCCGAGCGCTGCTCAGCGCATGTATTGCATCGACCCTCGCGTTCGCGGGATCCACCTGCGGCGACAAGTCGACCAAGCCCAACGAGCAGCCATCGTTCGCCTACGTGCTGGGCACCGCCCCGTGCACGACGCGAGACTCGGCCCTTCCGGCGAAGAGCATCGCATTCACCGACCCATGCTTTCACTGCGCGATCACACGGATCACCGATCGCCAGACGGACGCGTATTCCGGCCCCGGGATCGAGAACGAGTACGCGCGGACCGACCCTGAAAACAGTGACGGCAGCCGCATCATGCTGCGCGGGAACGACGGCGAGTGGTACTTGTACGACGCCCGCAACCTCCAACTCCTTCATCATCTCAACATCGTGGGAGGCGGCGAAGAGCCCGAGCCGCGCTGGTCGCCGAGCCACGCCAACCTCTTCTACTACATCTACGGTCCCGAGCTGCGCGAGTACGACATCTCGACCGGCACCAGCCGGTCGATCCACGACTTCCACTTCGACCTCCCTGCCGCGGCGTACATCACGATGAAGACCGAGGGCGACGCTTCCACGGACCGGGGCGCCTGGTGCTTCATGATCGAGGACGACACGTTCGCGCCGATCGCGGTCATCACCTATGACATGACCCACGATCTGCTGCTCGGGCAGCGAACGCAGTTCCCCGACGCGATCAACTGGGTGAGCATGGACCCGTCGGGTCGGCACTGCCTGATCGGCTACGAATCGCGGGAAGGAGAAGTGTGCTCTCCCGACTTCTCGTCGAACCACAATCTCCCCGCCGGCGCGAGCGGGCATATGGATCTAGCAGTCGACGCGGCCGGTCGGGACGTTCTCGTCTACCAGAGCAACACGACCGACTGGATTGCGATGACCGACCTCGACAACATCTCCGAGGTCGAACTGGTCGAGATCCCGTTCCCGACGAACACCGACATCGGCCTGCACTTTTCGGGCAACTGCGTGCGCACGCCGGGTTGGGTACTGGTCTCGACGTACGGCTCCCGGAATCCCCCCACAGGCCGGAGCCACTCGTGGATGGACGAACAGATCTTCATGGTGGAGCTGAAGACGAACCCGCGAATCTGGCGGATCGCGCACACCCATTCCTTCACGTCACTCGACTACGAGGGGGAAAAGAACTACTTCGCGGAGGCGTTCGCGACGATCAACACGACGGGGACCCGCATCATCTTCGGCTCGAACTGGAAGGATATGACAACCGACTACAGCGAGGCGTACCGGATCGATCTTCCGGAGGGCTGGGCCTCATCGATGCCGGCGTCGCGCCCCGTGCTCGGCTCAGCTCGGAAAGCGTCCACGCCCACCCGCTGAATCTGGGAGGATCTCGGCCAGGCGCGTGGGACGCGTGATATCTTCAAACACGACGATCACGGGGCGCAGCAGAGCTCAAGGACACGCGCCTCGTGCCCTCAACTTGGGTGGACATCCGCGCGCCGCCACCGCATTCTAAGGGGAAGATCGGAGGGACACAAAGACGGTGCAAGGCCAATCGCGCTCGACCGGGAAGCCGCACACGATCTGCCTCATCCCCGGGGACGGGATCGGGCCCGAAATCACCGATGCCGCAGTCCGCGTGATCGCCGCCTCCGGGGCCGCGATCGACTGGATCCGCCTGCCCGCCGGCGCCGCCGAGGTGGAGGTGCACGGCGACGTCCTCCCCGAGCAGACCCTTGACGCGATCTCACGGATCCGCCTCGCACTGAAGGGCCCGATCACGACCCCAATCGGTCGGGGCTTCCGCAGCGTGAACGTACGGCTCCGCAAGCACTTCAACCTCTATGCGGCGGTTCGTCCAGTCCGCTCGATGCCGGGGCTGCGCACCCGCTACAGCGACGTGGATCTGGTCGTCATCCGCGAGAACACTGAGGGGCTCTACTCCGGGCTCGAGCACGAGGTCGTCCCCGGCGTGGTCGAGAGCATCAAGGTCGCGACGCGGGACGCCTGCGAGCGGATCGCGCGCTTCGCATTCCATTACGCCCGGGAGCGCGATCGCCACAAGGTGACGGTCTTTCACAAAGCGAACATCATGAAGCTTTCCGACGGGCTCTTCATCGAGTGCGCGCGGCGGATCCACGAGGAGCGCGGCCAGGGGATCCAGTACGAGGAGATGATCATCGACAACGGCTGCATGCAGCTCGTGCGCGATCCATCCCGCTTCGACATTCTCCTCCTCGAGAACCTCTACGGCGACGTGATCAGCGATCTCGGCGCCGGTCTCGTCGGCGGTCTTGGGGTCGTCCCCGGCGCGAACTTCGGCGAGGACTGCGCGATCTTCGAGGCGGTCCACGGCAGCGCGCCTGACATTGCGGGACAGGGGATCGCAAACCCGCTCGCGCTGATCATGAGCGGCGTGATGATGCTGAACCACATCGGGGAGACCGCGGCCGCCGGAAGGATCAAGTCCGCGTACAATGCCGTGCTCGCCGGATGCAACCCTGATGAGATCACGCAGGACATCGGCGGCCGCGCCGGAACCGAGGCTTTCGTCAAAGCGCTCCTTCGGCGGATGTAGGATGCGCCGTCCCCGGGGCAGATGACCGGCACCCCCTTCGGTCTCGCGGCAGTCCTCCCCTTCGCCCTGTGCCTCCTCGCGATCGCGTTGTTGCCAGTCCTCGCGCGCCGGTGGTGGCTCTCCCTGCGTCGCAAGGCGATCGTCATGACGGCCCTGTCGATTCCGATCGCCCTGCTCCTGCTGCGCTTCGATCCGCAGCGCCTCGCCCTCACGGTCCATGATTACGTATCATTCATCGTATTCCTCGGATCGCTCTACGTGATCTCGGGTGGGATCCTCCTTACCGGGGATTTGCGCGCGACCCCGGCGGTCAACGCCGCGTTCCTCGTGGTCGGCGCGGTCCTTTCGAACCTGATCGGCACGACCGGGGCAAGCATGCTCCTGATCCGCCCCCTTTTGCGGACGAACGACGAGAGGATGCACACGAGCCACATCCCGATCTTCTTCATCTTCCTCGTGAGCAACATCGGCGGACTCCTCACCCCCCTCGGTCCCCCCCTCTTCCTCGGTTTCATTCGCGGGGTTCCGTTCGCCTGGACACTCCGCCTCTGGCCGCAGTGGCTTTTCGCAGTCGCTGCGCTGACCATCGTCTTCCTGGCGATCGACACCGTGATGTTCCGCCGCGAGCCGCGTCACGCCCGGTTGCTCGACCTCGAGCGCGTGACCCCGCTCCATCTGACCGGCGGCTGGAACTTCCTCCCGCTTGGCGGCGTCATCGCGCTTGTGATGTTCATCCCGAGCCCCTGGCGAGAGGGGGGTATGGTGCTCCTGTCGATCCTCTCCTGGTTCGTCACGCCCAGGGGCGTCCACTCGCGGAACCACTTCACCACCCGTCCACTCGAGGAGATCGCGATCCTGTTTCTCGGGATCTTCCTGACGATGGCGCCCGCTCTCGCGATCCTGGAAGCGCGCGGCGGGGCAATTCCCCTCACGAAGAGCTGGCATTTCTTCTGGGCGACCGGGGTCTTGAGTTCCTTCCTGGACAACGCGCCGACATACTTGACGTTCTCCTCCGTCGCGATGGGCATCTTTCACATATCCGGCGAGGGCGCCCGCGCGTTTCTCCCCCTTCTGCAAGACCCGCGCGGCGAGATGATTCTCCGGGCGATCTCGACGGGCGCCGTGTTCATGGGCGCGAACACGTACATCGGCAACGGCCCGAACTTCATGGTGAAAGCGATCTGCGAAGATCGGGGGCATCGGATGCCGACCTTCCTCGGCTACATGGCATGGTCGATGGGAATCCTGATTCCGCTCTTTATCGCGATCACCCTGCTCTTCTTCAGGGGATGAAGATAGTCACCGACCCATGCGGACGGTCACCACTTCGCTCCGGGGGCTGAGATGACGCAGCGAAATCCCTACGATCTCTTTGCGCGCGTCTATGACGCCTGGCAGGCCGGTTTCACAAAACCGTTCAGCGAGGCGATCCTCCCGTTCTATGAACGCGAGATTCTACGGCACGGCGTGCCCGACCGTTCCCTCGCTGACATCGCGTGCGGCACAGGCACGTTTCTCCGCACCTGGGCTCGGCGTCAACCCGGCTGGCGGCTGGTCGGAACCGACGGCTCCCTCGCAATGATCCGCGAGGCGCGCACGAAGGGGGTCTCGGCTCGCCTGATCCACGCGACGATCGAGGAAACGCGCCTGCCATTTCCCGTGGGCGCCGCGGTCTCGGTCTTCGACAGCGTGAACCATGTGACCCGAGTGGCCGATCTGCGCCGCGGGTTCCGCGCGATCGCACGATCCCTCCTTCCCGGCGGCCTCTTTCTCTTCGACCTGAACGACGACCGCGCGTTCACCCGCCTTTTCTCGGGGCACTGGACGGTCGAGTCGGAAGGACTCTTCGTCTCCGTCACCGCCACGTCTGAGGGGGCGTTCGGCGCCTCACGCTTCACGATCTTCAGCCGCGAGCGGGGCGGCAAGAACGGCCGCCGCGCGGGATTCTGGCGGAGATCCGAGATCACAATCCGGGAGCGAAACTGGCATAGGGACGAGATCCTCGCCGCGATCCGCGGGGCGTCCTTCGTCCTCCTCTCCATCCGCAAGCTCCGGCCGTACCCCGCCGACGAGGTCGATTCCCCCCGCACCCTGTGGGTTTGCCGGCGGCCCCACCGCGCGTCCGGCATGGTATCCTCCACCTCCGTGACATCTTCGATTCCGATCACGCGCCGGCCGTAGGCCGATTGCGCCGGAGGCTCCCCATGAAGTCGTTTCTGCGCACGCTGCTCGCGATCCTGTTCGCAGACGCCCTGATCGCGCTCGTCCTGGTTCTCATCTTCGCGACAAAGATGAAGACCAAGCTCGAGGTCGACTCCGGCTCGGTTCTGGTCCAGACGATCGACGGCTCGATCCCCGAATACGCGGCCGCGAGCAACTATCCGTTTGTCGCCGGTGGCGTCAGCCATACGGCGATCCTCGAGAACCTGGAGAAGGCCCGGACCGACAAGCGGATCCGCGCCGTCATCCTGAAGATCGGCCTCCCCGAGATCGGCTACGCGAAGATGGACGAAATCCAGAGCCGCATCGCGCAGCTCCGCCACGCCGGCAAGCCTGTCTGGGCCTACACAGAATCCCTGAACAACCGGTCCCTCTATCTCGGCTCGGCGTGCGACAGTCTCTTCATGATGCGAAATGGATACGTGTCGATCCACGCCTTCTCAGGCGAGCATTTCTTCATCAAGAATATGCTGGACAAGCTGGGGGTGAAGAACAACCTTCACCACATCGGCGCCTACAAGTCGGCGGCTGAAATCATCCAGCGCGACACGCTGAGTCCCGCCGCCCGCGAGAACGTGGATTGGATGTACGACGTCTACTATCCGAATTTCGTGCACGTGATCGAGGACGGCCGCCACCTCGATCCCGGCACGATGGAGACCAAGGTCCTGGCCGCCGGCGCCCTCGTCCCGCGCGAAGCGGCTGCCCTCCACCTCATCGATCGACTTGTCTACTGGGACGAGGTCGAGGCCAGGCTCCTGAAGATCCCCGGTGTGAAGACCCTCTCCAAGCCGGAAGGCCGCCTCGCGCCCCGTCCGCGGACGATCACGGGGGAGCAATACGCAAAGGTCGAGCGGCAAGACGCGGGGATCAAGACCAAGAAGTCGATCGCGGTCATCCACGCGCAAGGACTGATCGCGGGCGAGAAGAACGGCTACATGCCCCCGTTCGGCATGACGATGGGCGCCGGAACGATGGAGCTGGCCTTCCGCCAGGCCTGCGCGAACAAGGACGTCGCCGCGATTGTCTTCCGCATCGACAGCGGAGGCGGCGAGAGCATGACTTCCTGGCGCATCGGTCACGCGGCCAGCATGGCCGCCCGCGTGAAGCCGGTGGTCGTCTCGATGGTCGACATCGCGGCGTCGGGCGCCTACATGATCTCGTACCCTTGCAGCACGCTGGTCGCCGACCGCCTCTCCGAGGTCGGTTCAATCGGGTCGATCTCCGGCAAGTTCGACATGCGCGATTTCTACAGCAAGCTCGGCATCACCAAGGACTTCGTCCCGCGCGGCCCTAACGCGCTCTTCGACTCGGACTACAGCGATTACACCCCCGAGCAGTGGGATGCATTCACGCGCAGCCACTGGGCCGACTACTACGAATGGGTCGAGGACGTCGCCCGTATGCGGCATCTCACCCCCGCCGAGGTGGACAGTTCGGGCCGCGGCCGCGTGTTCACTGGAGAACAGGCGCTTCAGCGGGGGCTGATAGACACCCTGGGGACGTTCGATCTGGCGGTCGACATCGCGAAGAAGAAGGCCGGCATCCCAGCATCGCAGGAGGTCGCATTCGCCCACTACCCGAAGGCGCCGGGGTTCCTCGAGGCGTTGCGGAGCGGGGGACTGAGCGCGGCGATCGGGGTCGCGGTGCGGCGGATCATCGAGCCCTTCACGCGCGAGACGACCTGGGCCGTGGAGACGAACGACTACTCGGGCCTGTAATTCAACGGCGGCGGGAGGACGCCCGCCGCCATCTCCCCACCGCAATCACTCCTCGAAGCGCTTTGCGTACTGCGCGAGAGCGTCCTTGTACCCGTTGGCGTTCGCCGGATCGTGCCGGATTAGGTGCTGCGCCAGGGACCGGATCTTCTCCGCCTCTTCGCCAATCGTAATGTACAAGTCGAGAAGCTCCCGTCCGGCCCAGATCGGGAAGCGCTGCATGTCCCCGGTCGCGTATCCTCCCTGGAAGAAGCGCTCGACCGCCCGTTCGAGGAGGCTGCGAGCGTCGTCGTTCTTCCCGAGCCCGCGATACGCCTGCGCCGCTAGACTGTCGACCTCGGGCTGAGGACGGCTCTCGTTGATCATCGGTTTCAGGATCGCGATCGCCTCGTCGTGCTTGCCGCGGCCGTTCAGGATCTCAGCGTAGAGAAGAGCGGCCTCCGCATTCTGCCGATCCGACGACCAGAGCCGCTCGGCTTCCCCTTCTGCCTCTTCGCGGCGCTTGAGTCGGTCAAGGAGGATGATCCGCATCTCGGATCTCCGCCGCTCCATCTCGGCCGGAGGCACGACCCCCTCGAGGGTCGCCAGCGCAGCTTCATTGTCCTCCGCGACAAGAAGCGCCTGCGCCTTCTCCATGCGGAACAAAGGGTCGTCGCACATCTCGGCCGGCACGGATTCGAACCGCGCGAGCGCCTCCCCTGGCTTCCCTTCCTGAAGGAGGAGATACCCACCGCGGAATTCGGTTCCCAGTGCACGGTACCGATCCGCGACCTCGTTCGAGAATGCGTTCAGATAGACCTCGAACAGCTCCTCTGCCTCGCCCCCCGTGACGACCTCTTCGGGCCTAGCGTGCTCGATCTGCCGCACCGGGACCGCCTCCGCGGCCGCCGCGGCGGCCTCTTCGTCCAGCCCGGCCAGGATCGCAGACCGCCTTGTCTCGGGCGGGCCGACAATCGACTCGAGCATCGCTTTCGCCTCCGGCACATCGAGATCCTCTTCCGCGAGATCGATCGCCGCCCGGCACGACTCAGCCGCCGCGTCCGTGTCCCCCGCGGCGAGCAGGCGCCTCGCTTCCTCGCACTGGCCGGCGATCAGCTCGAGCCGCGCGGCGCGGCGCCCTTCTTTCGCCTGCGCGCGGATCTCGTCGGAAATCCCCTCCCGGGCGAGGATCTCTTCGTAGGTAATGCGGGCCTCATAGTAGAAGCCCTTCGCAAGATGCTCGTTCCCCTTCGCGAGCTTCTTCTCTGCGTTGAAGCCGAAGAGTCCCACCTATCTCCTCCTTCGCAAACAGATCCATGCCAGGAACGGCGCACCCACCGCCGACGTAATCGCCCCGACCGGGAGTTCCGCGGGCGCGAGTATCAGTCGCGCGAGCAGGTCGGCGAGCAGGAGCCACCCCGCGCCGATGACCGCCGACAACGGGACCAGCCTCCGGTGCTCCGCCCCCACGACTTCCCGTGCAAGGTGCGGGACCATGAGCCCGAGGAAGCCGATCACCCCGCAGCTCGAGACCGAAGCCGCCGCCGGGATCGTCGCCGCGATCAGCAGGAGCCCGCGCGTGCGCGCCACGTCCACCCCGACGCTCCGGGCCGTTTCGTCCCCCCAGAGGATCGCATCGAGGTCCCGCGCGCACCAGAGTCCGAAAACGAGTCCTGCCGCGAGCCCGGCCCCGACCAGGCCCACGCCTCCCCAGGTCGCCCCCGCAATGCTCCCCATCAGCCAGAACAGGACCCCTTCGGGGCCGCGCGGCAGAAGGAGCAGAAGGACCGAAGTGATTGCCGAGCACACCGCGGCGATCGCGAGCCCGAGGAGCAGGAGCGTCTCGGTACGGGCGGACCGGCTGCGCCGGGCGATTGCGGCAACCAGACCGACCACGGCCAGTCCTCCGACGAGTGCCGCGACCGGGATGCTCGCGCCGCGCGGCCCGGCGGCTCCCGCCAGCGCGACGACGATCGCGACCCCGAGACCCGCGCCGCTCGAGACGCCGATCACGTAGGGTCCCGCCATCGGGTTCTGGAAGTAGGCTTGGAGGAGCGCCCCGCTGATCGCGAGCGCCGCGCCCGTCACCGCGGCGAGCAGCGCGCGGGGCAGACGGAGATCCCAGAAGAGGGTCCGCGCCGCGGCCGCATCGCGCGCGTGCGAATCAAGGAGTCCGCGCACGAGGTCGGCGGGCGTGATGTGGGCGGGCCCCAGCAGAAGGGATGCAGCGAAGGTAGCGAGCGCCCCGAGTCCGACGAGCCAGATCACAAGCGGATTCCGCGGCGAGTTCCGTCCGTTCCCGATCGCCCCCGCGCCGTCCCTCATTGCGCGCAGCCCCAATCCCGGTCCGGATGAAGGCATCGGCCCAGCGCACGAATCGCACCCAGGATCCGCGGACCCGGCCGCATCAGCCAATCGCCGGGCACGAGGCAGATCCTTCCGTCCCGCACTGCGTCGAGCGCCCGCCATCCCGGCCGGCTCCGCAGCGATTCGAGGACGCGCGCCGCCCCCGCCTCGCTTGTGTCACCGTCGGCCGCGGCCACGAGGATCCGCTCCGGCGGGTTCGCGATGAGCGCTTCCACACTGTATCGCGGCCAAGCCACCACCGCGTCGTCGCCGGCGTTCCATCCTCCTGCGAGCGCGATCGCCTCGCTCACGTGCGTGCCCCGCCCGGCCGTCCAATCGGGCGACGTCGGATCGTAGTAGAAGACCCGGGGACGCCCGTGGCTTGGGATCGCTGCGGATGTCCTCCTCAGGCAATCGATTCCACCCTCGAACGCCGCGATCACCGAATCTGCCTGCGCAGGCCGATCGGACGCGACCAGGGCCGCCATCTCGCGCATCGTCCGGAGGACAACAGCGATCCCGCCCTGCGAGTCGAACGCAAAGACGGGGACCTTCACGGCGCGGAGACGATCGAGGATCGGCATCGGGTTTCCCCGCGTCGCGAGAACGAGATCCGGATGAAGCGCGATGATCCCCTCAACCGACGGGTCGACGATCCCGCCGACCTGCGGCAATCCCGCGACCGACTCAGGCGGGTAGTCGCAGTACCGCGTAATCCCCGCGATCCGATCGCGATTCACGCCGATCGCGAAGAGGATCTCTGTGAGATTCGGCGAGAGCGACACGATCCGCTGCGGCGGGTGATCCAGCCATAGAGTGTGGCCGAGGGCGTCGGTCATCGGCCCTGCAGGAGCCACCGAACAGCAGCCACAACACAGAAATGACATCCAAACACACCCACGGAGAACCAAAACAGCACCCGCGCGCCGCATGATCCGGTGCGGTCGAACCCGTGCGGATCTCACGTCCGGTCCCCCCGCGGGCGCGACAGCCGTGGCGTTCCGCTGACCGGATCCGGGAAGACGCGAACTTCAACCCCGTACACCTCGGCGAGGCGCTTCGAGGTCAGGACGTCGCAGGCCACTCCATCGGCCGCGATCCCACCCGCGTTCAGCATCACGATGCGCTCGGCATACGAGGCGGCGACCTCGAGGTGATGGTCCGCGACGATGATAAGCCGACCCTTTGTGGCGAGCCCTTTCAGCAGGAGATAGACCTCATCCTGGTAGCGAAGATCGAGGCTCGCCACCGGCTCATCGAGAAGCATGACAGGCGTGTCCTGCGCCAGCGCGCGGGCGATCAGGGCGCGCTGCCATTCCCCGCCGCTCAAGGTATCGACGTCGCGATCGAGCATCTCGGTGAGACCCACTTCCCCGACCGCTTTCTCGATGATCGTCTCGTCCTCGCGCGGCAAGTCGCGGAGTGGCCGCAGGAGCCGATACCGCCCGATCCGCACCATCTCCCGCACCGTCATGGAGAACAGGACCTCGGCCCGCTGTGGCACCCACGAAATGAGGCGGGCCGCCGCGCGCGGCGCAAGCTCATGCAGCAACTGTCCTTGTACGACAATAGAGACGCCGGCGGCGTGGATCAGGCCAGCCGTCAGCTTGAGGAGCGTCGATTTGCCGGATCCGTTCGGACCGATGAGGGCGACCAGGCCGCCGGCCCCGAACTCCACACGGATCCCCTGAAGACGGAAGCCCGAATCGTAAGAATATGCAGGTACATCAATTGCGAGGAAACGGTGATGAACCGCGTCAGGCATCACACACCCGAGTTTCAACGGGACTCTGGTTGCCCGGCACCCAATCTTCGTCTACAATTGTAAACGAATGGTGACACCAGGAGACCCGAACCACCGCACTGGCCCGGATCGGAGACGCCGCCCGACCCCAGCGCTCAGTCGCTACTCCTTCTTCGGGGGACGCCGTCGGTCCGCCCGCCGCGAGTCCGATCCGCATAGCTACTACGTCGATCATCTCGGGACGCCGATCTTGCTCGGGCTGCTCGCCGTCTTCGTATTCCAGATCCTCGACGCCGTTCTGACCCTCGTCCACCTGCACCGCGGCGGAGTCGAGCTGAACCCCGTCATGAGCGCTCTCATCGCGCGCGGGGACTCGATCTTCCTCGGCGTGAAGCTCGGGGTGTCGGCGGCGGGACTCTGGTTTCTCGGCATTCACAAGAACTTCCCGCTCGTCCGGCCGGGGTTGGCCATTCTCTTCGCACTGTTTCTCGGGGTGATCGGCTGGCACTTCTTCCTCGCCCTTCGGTTAATCTAACCTCCTCCGTACCCTCTCGCACCGCGGCCCGGGCGCCTA
>Ga0209777_10002416_pt1 | contig 24594 bp, 28 predicted proteins | sample FrelakmetHBP12HB_FD_187147 | JGI IMG/M metagenome (GOLD analysis project Ga0209777, IMG submission 187147) | Freshwater lake sediment microbial communities from the University of Notre Dame, USA, for methane emissions studies -HBP12 HB (SPAdes)... | ecosystem: Environmental > Aquatic >... | reverse complement strand
ACGCTTGTTCTTAGAAAGGGCGTAGCATCGTTGCCGGAGGTCGTCGTCGGCGAAAGCACCGACGCTCATGACCATTATGTCCCGTCCCCGCTCCAAGCAGATCGGTGCGAACTTCCTCACCGCCTCATGGCTGGCGGCCTCGATCACCAGTTCGACGTCGTCCATCGCCTGCAGGATGGCAATGTCCTCGAAATGGAGGTATCGGGCCTTGGGGTGCTCCTTCACCGTCGCTTTGGCCTTCTCCTCGACCTTATCAGTAAGATAGAAACGATCGATCTCCTCGATGGAATCGGCTGCGTTCGCTAGGACCGTTCCGATCGAGCCACAGCCAATGATGAGCAGTCGCATAGCGATTCTGCCCAAACGCTATCAACTTTATAGAGTTATTTGCTTGGAACGGTGCAAAACCGTATTAAGGGCGTCTGGAGTATGCACCATGGATGCGCTACGAACTCCTGGAACATACCGCGGACGTGATGATAAAAGCGCACGGGGGCGACTTGGAGGAATGCTTCGCCAATGCCGCCTATGCACTGTTCGACCAGATCACCGACGTGTCGAAGGTGAGCGCCGAGGAAGAGGTGAGCTTCGTGGTGTCTGGCCACGACAACGAGTCGTTGCTGTATAACTTCCTCTCCGAGTTCCTGTTCATCCACGACGCCAAGCATCTGCTGCTGAGCGAGTTCCATATCAAGATCAAGGGGACGGCGTTGCAGTGCACCGCCAAAGGAGAAAAAATTGATTCGGTAAGACATACCTATCGCCACGAAGTGAAAGCGATCACCTATCACATGCTGGAAGTGAACGCCGAAGAGCCTTCGGTGACGGTGATATTCGACATCTGAGGTGCCCATGAAAGCTTCAGCCATCGCCTATCCGATCCAGGGTCTGATAAAGTACCACGGACTAATGGATGAGCAGCTGCGCCTGCCGTTCCACGACTCCATCTCCGTCTGCACGGCACCGATCAGGACACTGACCACCATCGAGTTCGGCCAGAAGGGCGACAGCGCCGCTTTCGACGGCAATACCGCGCAGGGGCGGGACCTGGAGCGCATCCTGGCCGTGGTGGATCCGTTGCGCCGACTGGCGAATGAGAAATCTAGCTTCAAGATGATCTCCGAGAACTCCTTCCAGTCCAACATCGGCCTTGGAGCTTCCGCCTCCGGCTTCGCCGCTCTGGCGGTCGCTACCGCAGCGGCATTGGGGCTGAATCTCAGTTTGGAGGAGATTTCCCGCTATGCCAGGCGCGGCGCCGGTTCCGCATCGAGGGCGGTGACCGGGGGCTTCTCCCGCTGGTTCGCCGGCAGCGGCGACGAGGACAGCTACTCCAGGCAGTTGGCCGGGCCGGAGCAATTGGACATGGGCATTATCGCCGCGCTAATTCCGGCACACAAATTCACCGACAATGCGCACAAGGACGTCGTCACCTCGCCGTTCTTCAAGGCAAGATTGGAGTACGTGGTCGAAGTGCTCGACAAGATGGAGAAGGCCATCTACGCTCGCGACATCGACCGCGTCTGCACCCTGGCCGAGACCGATACCCTGCTGCTGCATGGGATAACGATGACGGGCATCGATGAGCACTTCCTCTGGCGGCCGGAGACGGTTAAGGTGATCCTGGAGGTCAAGAGGATGCGCTCGGAGGGACTGATGGCCTATTTCTCCATCGACACCGGTGCGACCGTGTACGTCAATTGTGCGCTGGAAGCGAGGAAAGAGGTCCGATCGCGCATCGAGGCATTGGGCATCCGGACGATCGAATGCAGCGTTGGCGGGGAAGCGAAGGTCGTGAACGAACATTTATTCTGAGCTGAGGTCTTGGGATGACTCGAGGAATGAAACGATGACGCTAAATCTTGGATGGTTCTCCAGCGGTCGGGACGAATCAGCGCGCGTTCTCCTCTCACGCATCGTAAGTAAGAAGGAAGAGGGGGTGCTGGACATCTCGATCAAGTTCGTCTTCTGCAATTGGGAGGAGGACGAGGAGCCGCAGCATCCGGATCATGGGCAGAGGCAGAAGTTCTTCCAGCTGGTCCACGAGCTCGGGATCCCCCTCATCACCTTGTCATGGAAGCGATTCCGAGACGGTCTTACCTCTGGAAAAAAGGACGAATGGCGGGCGGCATACGGCAAGAAGATGCGAACCCTGATTTACAGCAACTCCTTCGACCTGGGCATCCTGGCCGGATACAATCTCTGGGTGGATAGGGACACCTGCACCCGCTTCAACATGCTGAAATTATGCCCCACCCTGCCTGGCGGGCCGTTGGGAACGGCGCAGGAGGTGGTCTGGCAGATCATCAACCAGAAGGCTGGCAGGCATGGAACCATGACGCTGCTCTGCTCCCCGGAGCAAGAGGAGGGCGTACCGCTCAGCTGCTGCTCTTTCCCAATCATTACCCTCGACTACAAACCGCTCTGGGAGCAATTCGATGCCGCCATGGGGAAGCGCGCCTTCGAGACCATCTCGAAGGACGAGGTGGAGGCCTCCGCCCTGTTCCAAAGAATTCAAAGAGATGCCAGGGCGAGGGAGCTGCCGCTGCTCACCTACACGATAAGGCTGCTCGCCGACGGCAGCGTGAAGATCGTCAATGGAAGGGTACATGAAGAGGATAGATTGAGGAAGAGCGCTTATGATCTGACCGCAGTGATCGATGAAGCAATCGCGAACGAGGATTTCTGAGGGGAATCGAGATGGACTTCGAGGGGCTGGAGGAAGTGATCGCCTACGAAGGCAAACAGTTCGTCATCAGCCTGGACGGACCGATCACCAACAACGAGAACGCATTCGAGCTTAGCAAGCATTTCATCGATGATGGAGCGAGGCTCTTCGCCACATTGAGCAGGTATGACGACTACGCCTCCAACTCGCATAGGAACCGGAGACCGGGGATCGGAGGCAGGTCCCAGCTCATCCTGCCGTTCCTCAGGGCCTATGGTGTGAACGACTCCAAAATGCACGAGTTCTCACGCTCGAACATCAAAATGACCCAGGGCGCTGCCAAGACCATGCGCTTCGTCCAGGAGCTGATGGTCTCGTTCATCGTCTCGACTTCGTACGAGCATCATGTGAGCGAGGTTTGCGAGCTGATCGGGTTCCCTTATGAGAACGCCTATTGCACCAAGTTGAGCATGGACGCTGTCCAAATGGATGACTGGGAGGCCGATCTGCTGAAGAACTATGCCAAGGAGATCGTTTCGCTTCCGCCGATCGAGGTTCCAAGGGACGCGATAGGATTGTCCAGCCTAAGTCCATGTGACCAGACCACCGTCAATCGCCTCGATGACATTTTCACGAAAGAGATCAGCGACCTGAACGCCTTCCGGCTGGTTACCGATGTCCATCTGATCGGTGCTGATGAGAAGGCCGCCAGCCTACTGGACGTCTGCAAGAAGACCGGTGTCGGGCTTTATGACACGATGTACATCGGGAGCGATGATTCCGATTCCCAGGCGTTCCAGCTCGTGAGAAGGGGCGGAGGACTATCCGTCGCATTCAATGGCAGCGCTGAGGCGATCAGGGAGGCGGAGGTGAAGGTGAGCTCGGATAATTCCGTGGTCACCTCGGTCATAATCGAGGCATTCCACAAATCTGGCAAGGATGCGGTGATGTCCCTGGTCGACGATTGGAATATCCAGCATATCAAGAGTTCCGGCTTCGTGCATGACTACCTGGTCAGGGAGCTGTCAAGGGTCTTTCCCAACGGATTGCCGAGCGTTGAAAGAGTAACGATGAGGCCTAACGACCGGCGTATCGGGGGCAGCGTGGCTTCCAGGCAGGACGGTAACGGGACCAGATACAGCATCGATTGAGAACCTGGAGGGCTCCAGCCGATCATCGCTCATTCTTCTTCGAACACCAGATAGCGGATCGCGTCGCCTCGAGAGATGATGCCGACCATTTTCTCGCCATCTACCACCGGCATGCTCCTGAGCTTGTTCTCCACCATGGACTCGACCACTTGCCGGATGCTGTCGTTCGGCCCGACGCACTCTATGGAGGTATGCATGACGTCCTCGACCTTGTCCGCCAGGATGTTGAAATAGTTCGCTTTGGTAATGGTGCGCTCGACCACGAAAGCGCGCAGAAGATCGAGCTTGGTGACCACCCCGACCAATCTTCCGTCCTTCATCACTGGGAGCATGTTGTAATCGTGCTCCTCGAAGATTAGCATAAGCTCCTTCAAGCTGGTCTGCGGAGCGACGCTTAGTATCTTTTCCGACATGGCTTCCTTAACGAGGGCCTCTCTCACGCCTTTCTTGGTGACCATTTCCATCCCTGAAAGGAATTGGGAGCACTATTACTTCAACTCCTCCATGCCGCATCCGTTCCACTAATAAATTTGAGATATTGATGGATTAAATAAGGAGGTCGAGCGTTACCAGTAAGAAGATGGAAGTGGCGCGATAATGGAATTGGTCCTGATCTCGGGGTTCTTAGGTTCTGGAAAAACCACCATGCTCCTGTCAACGGTCGAACAGATCATCGCGATGACCGATAAGAAAGTGGTGATCATCAAGAACGATTTCGGCAACGTTGGCATCGACGCGAAGGTAATGGAGAAATCCGGCCTGCAGGTCAGGGAGCTGCCAAGCGGATGCATCTGCTGCACTTTGGGAGTGGATTTCCTTAAGACGCTCACCACTGTGGCGACAGAATACCATCCGGACCTGGTCTTTGTCGAGCCTTCCGGCCTGGCTGACCCAGCTAGCATAATCATCTTGATGAAGGGGTATAAGGGACCAAAGGTGGATAGGATAAGGGTAATGATAATCGTGGACGCTGTTCGCTTTAATCTCATCAGCAGAGCGATGCCCGCGCCGATGGAACGGCAGCTGAAGATCGGCGATGTGATCGTGATAAACAAGATCGATGAGGCGACCAAGGAGCAGATCGATGAGGTGCGACAGGCGGTTCACAAAATGGGCCTGAGCACTCAGCTGATCTTGGCGTCAGCCCTTCAGAGAGAGAATGTGGATGCGGTGGCGAAAGCGATGGTGGCAATATGATCTCCGAGGACTTCTCTGCGTTCGCAATAAAGGCGAAAGTGCGTTTGCGGACGAAAATGGGACCGACCACCCTAACGGACGCGGTGGAGAAGATGATGAGGGCCATCGCCCTTCGATGCGTGGCCAATGGCACCTACCTCATCGGCCATATCAAGTCCATCGCGGAGATCGATGACGGCAGCTGGATGGCCAGCAGCGTCACCGACCTGGATGGGAAGGTGAGGTCGTCCGGTGGCTTTAATTCGAATTCAGACGAGCTGGGCGTCGTGATCAATGCTTTGCAGTATGGCTTAAAACCGGATAGACTGGAGGCAGTGGTCAAAGAGGTCATCGTGGAGCAGTTATCCTTGATCGGTCAGGTCGAGATAGAAGAGATCGGGGAGGAGCATGACCATAAAGGAGGTCATGACAGATTCTGCAAGATCGATATCGAATGATTAGATGCGTGCGAGAATTGCTCACTCTGAACTCTGGACCGATTGGCATGCGGGGCAGTAATAGGTCGTTCTTCCGTTGACCTTCAGCGATTTGAATTCGCCATTTCCCCGTGGACATGCATTACCTAAGCCTCGAACGGGCAGCATGAACCCTTTCGGCAATCGGTCGAAGTCCGAGGCCACCTGTACCGATGCCCGAAGCACTTTCCTAACGTTCTTGAGCATCGTCCCGGTTTCCTTCACGCTCAATCCGCTTGCCAACCTCAACGGATGGATCCGGGATTGGAAGAGCACCTCATCCGCATACAAGTTGCCGATGCCAGCAATGACCCTCTGATCCAGCAAAACCGTCTTGATCGCCCTGTGGTGTCCACCGATGCGGGATACGAACTCCTGGCTTCCGACCTTAAGGGCATCCGGGCCGAGCTTCTTCTTTTTTAGGAAATCATCGATGCTTAGGGTGCAGCCAATAGCTCCGAACTTGCGCATGTCCCGATAGGCCATTTGAGAACCGCCCTTGAAGTTGAACAGGACGCGATCGTGCTTATCTGGCATCGCCTTTCTTGCCTTGAAGATAAGGTCACCGGTCATGCCCAAATGCACTGAGACGAATCCCTGGTCCAGCTCGATGAACATCTGCTTCCCGTGCCTGCGAACGCTCAACAAGTTGCGATTTTTGCAAAATGAATCCAGCTCCTTTGATGAGCAGCCCTCTAACACGCCATCGTCCATGACTTCGATCGAAAGGATGATACGACCGGAGCATACCCGCTCGGCATATGAGCGCACCGCTTCGACCTCCGGAAGTTCGGGCATTGTCGACCCGAGCAAGGATGGCATGCGGACTCATCTCCTTTTGCCATAAATGAGGAGGGTCAAGGAAGAATCATATACGTTCCACGCCATCACACAGGCGCCGATAGATCGATATCTGGCCATAGCCTTTCCCGACGTGGAAGGGCGACCGTCAATGAACAGGGGTGAGTGCTGATGGCAAGTTCCAAAGACAAATATCGCATCAAACAGCTGTCCATATTCTCCGAGAACCGGCCTGGCAGACTGATGGACATCGCCAAGGCGATGAAGGAAGCTAAGATCAACATCCTCGGTTTCACCATTGCCGAGGGAATGGGTTACGGCGTGGTCCGGGCATTGGTTGACCAACCGGAGAAGGCCTATGAAAAACTGATTAAGGAAGGTTTCATCGTGCGTTACACTGACGTGCTCGCTGTCAGGATGGAGGACGCTCCTGGTGGATTGTACGACCTCACCACGGTCCTGAAGGCAGCGGGCATCAACATAGAATATGCCTATGGCTACAGCATGCCTCCCGGAGCGGTGCTAATCGTGAAGGTAGAGCAGGTGGAACAGGGCATCGACACCCTTCAGAAGAGCGGTCGGGAGTTGCTCGACATTTCCCATTTCAAATGAGATTGTAGAGAGGATGACGAACCATGTCCTGCTGGAACTCCAAGATAGAGATGATGCCCCGGGATGAGCTGAACAAGGTCCAGCTGAAATACCTACAGGCGTTCGCACACAAGCTCTACGACCAATCCCACTTCTATCGAGCGCGGATGGTCGAGGCTGGCGTGACCCCTGGCGACATAGTGAAGCTGGAGGACGCCGCCAAGCTCCCCTTCATGGTGAAGAAGGACCTGCGCGAGATCGAGCAGGCGCGATTGTTCATGGTCTCGAACAACGAGCTGGTGCGCTACCACGCATCCTCAGGCACCACCGGCCGACCGACCATCGTCGGCTACACCCAACATGACATCGACCAATGGTGCGAGTCCGTCGCCCGCGGCCTCATGTCCGCCGGCATAGGTCAGCAGGACATAATCCAGATCTCCTACACCTATGGGCTCTTCACCGGCGGCCTCGGGCTTCATTACGGCGCGGAGCGCATCGGGGCGACCGTCGTCCCGGCGAGCACCGGGAACACGGAGCGCCAGATCGACCTGGTCAAGACCCTGGGGGTCACGGCCATGGCCTGCACCCCTTCCTATATGATGTATCTGGGGGAGACGGCGCAGAGGATGGGCGTGAGCATCAAGAACGAGACCAAGCTGAAGATCGGCATCCTTGGCGCCGAGCCCTGGTCGGAAGGGATGCGGGAGCGCATGCAGGAATGGCTGGGGATAAGGGCCATCAACATCTACGGCACAAGCGAGCTTTCCGGACCGCTGTGGTGCGAGTGCTCGGAACAGGCCGGGATGCACGTATGGAGCGACCTTACCTTGGCGGAGATCGTCGACCCCGAGACCGGCGAGAGGCTCGGTCCGGGCGAGAAGGGCGAGCTGGTAATCACCATGCTGCAGAAGGAGGCCCTCCCGATAATCCGCTATCGTACCGGTGATATCACCACTCTCGATGAGGAGAGATGCGCATGCGGCCGGACCCACCCGCGCATCGGTCGGATCACTGGACGGGTGGACGACATGCTGATCATCAGAGGCATCAACGTCTTCCCGTCGCAGGTCGAGTACTCGCTGATGACGAATCCAGAGGTCGGCAACGAGTTCCAGATCATCGTGGAGCGCAGCGGCGCCTTGGACGATATGACCGTTAAGGTGGAACTCAAGCAGGAGGCGTTCACCGACAACATGGCCGGCATCGAGAAGGTGCGGGCCAGGGTGGAGCACAAGCTGCGCAGCACCTTGAACATCCACGCCAACGTGGAACTGGTGGAGCCTGGCTCACTGCCAAGATTCGAGGGAAAGGCCAAGCGCGTGATCGACAAACGCAAGCTCTAATCTGCCCATGAAGCTATCAAGGCGCAGCTAATGGCTATAGACCTGGAAGTTGCCGACCTCTTTGAACCCGAGGCGACGATAGACGCTTGCAGCGATAGGTGATGATTGGAGCACAGCATGCCGATATCCTTCTTTCTTTCCGATTCGCAGGAGCTCCTCCGTGAGCCACGACCCCAAACCGCGATTCCGATGATGCGGCACCACGGATATCCAGTACAAACCGAGGTCGTCCTTTCCTCGGAACATGAGGCCAGATGCCACCGGTTCATCGCCCTTGAGGGCCACGATGATCTCGTTCTGAGGGTGCTTCGATGGGCTCAGGTTCCGTATGAAGTCCGAGAACCGCTCCCAAATATCGGTTGGCACCTCGTTGCCAGCGAAGGCCGCACTTGCGAAAGCGTCCATGTCCGATTCCTTGTTGACGGAAAGTAACCGATATCCGACCGGTGGCCGATGTTCTGGCCTGCTGCCTTCTAGGTCTGCTATCATTGCCTGCAAGCTCGTGCAGTGGTTAAGGCCGTGCCTTACCAATGCAGGGTAGGCCGACTCGTCGTTCGGGAGCCAGATGGTGTAGGGATTGCCGTGCTCGCGAAAGAAGAGCTCTATGCTTGCCAGGTCGCGCTCCTCCGGTTGAATCGCCTTCATGTACGCAAGGTTCAACGCCGGGATGGCAAGGGAAGAGCAGAAGTACATCGCTCTGGCATCCTCAAGCACAACGCCGGTTCCGTTGATGCCGGACTCGAAGGCGTATTCGAATAGGTTCCTCTCCACTCTATGAAAATCATCATCCTGGCGCTCTGGCATTTTTGCCGTCCTGAGATTCATCACTAATGACTGGCATATTTAGGGCTACCGCGCTCATTACCATTCCTGGATCTGATAGTGAGCCGAGGCGGCCGTGCCGAACATTATGTCCGGATCTAGGTGCCGCAGCAATCGGGACCGCAGACCGGTTCCTTCTTGCCCGTCAAAGCCGCCCGAATCATTGCCGCGGCGCAACCTACACCGCTGTCCACTTCGATGGCCGCGGCGGGGCAGTTCAACTTGCAGGCCCCACACTCGATGCAACCAGTATGATCCGCCACTTTCACCTTGGCATCGTCCGTCGCGAAAACGCCGTGCGGGCAAACCTTGGTGCACATGCCACAATTGATGCAGCGCTGCGGATAGTACCTCAGCGTGTTCATTTTGTTGGTGATGATCTCCAAGCTAACTGGTTCATCGGTTATCTGCATCAGGTTCATAGCGACCCTCCAAAGGGGATCAAAGCGACGATCACGGTCAGAATCGTTCCGACCACTAGCATCACTGCGAAAGTCGGAATGTAACGAAATATCTCCCTCTTCACCCCCGTCCTGGAAGCTATCGGGCTGGAGCCGGTGAAGTTGAGAGCCATGTAAGCGACCGGTGGTGCCATCAGGAGCACCTCCGCCAACGCGGTGATCACGCCAGCTGTGTTCAATGTCAATCCTGCTTGCCAGGTTTGAAGGTATACCAAGAGCAGACCTCCAATAATGCCAAGTATCAGCCCTTTGGAGCTGAACTGCCTGGTCGGAAGATAGGGAAGGAGCATCGGGAACAGGACCAACCCGAATGAGGTTATAATCAGGACGGCCAACGCCCCCATGACGCCTCCTAGAATATACATCAGCAAAACTGCAGGAAGCAAATACCTCCAGTAGTTGACTATATCGACAGGCACCAGGACCATCCTGTCGCGAAGGGGGAAGCGCACACTGCGCATCTCTGTCGTGGCCTCGTGCCCCTTCATGTATCCCTTGATGTCGGAGGCGAGCACCGGGCCATACTCCACCTTGAACCCGGACCTCCGCCTCACCTCGTGAGCGTTGACCCCAGGAGCACCTAGCTGTGGCAGGATGATGGTGCGCTGCTGGACCAGCTCCCTCAGTCGGGTCTCCTCGATCCGTTCGATGATCTCCTCCGTGCCGAAGGTCCCCTTCACCGCGGCGCACCAGACATTGATGCCCTTGGTGTCCAGGACCAGGATGTAAGCATCCATTCCCTGCAGCGCTGAGCGCAAGGCATCGAAGCTCAGGCTGTAATTGCTGGTGACGAAAATATGGGAGTTAGGGGTCGGATCGCCCAGCCGATAGAGACCGGGTTGGACCCTGTGACCGAGGCGGTCCCACCCTAAGCGGGCAAGCATGTGGTCGCGCCTATTGATCGAAGTCAGTTCGCTGGTGGTGACCATTATCTCGCTCATCTTCAAGCCTCACTTGAGCTCCTTGGCGAGAGGCCCGACCAGACCTTCGACCCGGGAGGCCAGCTCCTCGCTCTTGAATAAATAGATGCAGCAGACCTTCCCGTTCTTCTCGCGGGTGACCAAGGCCAGTTTATCGCCGGGTTTGATCCCGGCCCGGGCCCTTACCTCCTTGGGCAGGACCATTTGGCCTCGCTCGTCGACCGAAACAATAGATTCCACCTTGAGCGGTTCCTCGAATGGCCTGCATTCACATTTGGCGTTATTCTTGCTCGATTTGGACATAATCTCACATCGTGAATTAGCTTTCTAGTATTAGTGTTATTCAGTAAAATCAGAATCGTCAGAAAATGTGGAATTTGTTTGAAAATAGATTGCTTATGCAATGATCGATTGGTGATCGCACTGGATCAATGGTCCAGGATTATCACGTTCTCGTTGCTGACCACGACCTTGTCGTTCGTGACCTTTCCATTGCCGCCCGCCTTCTCTAGCTTGCATCTCTGCATAAGAGCTGGCAACTCAGAAGATGAGAAATTGGTTATGCCCTTGGCATGATTGCCCAGGCGAACCACATCGCCCTCCTTGAACTTGCCCTCCACACCGATCACTCCGCAGGGGAGCAACGACTTGCCAGCGCGAAGCGCCTTCTCTGCCCCTTCGTCCACCAATATCTTGCCCCTCGGCCCAGCGAAGAGGATCCAACGCTCCTTGTTGGTGTAGTGCGCCTTGGCGGTGAAAAGCGTCCCGATCTCCTCGCCCCGGACGATGCGCGCGATGACGTTGTCCAGTTTGCCGTTCGCAATGACCATGTTGCATCCGCTCGCCATGGCCACCTTCGCCGCACCGATCTTCGCCCTCATGCCACCGACGGAGCGCTCGTCCCTCTTGCTTCCCGCGATCCTCTCGATGTCCTTGGTTATCTCGTCCACCAAGCTGATCAGCTTGGCGTCCTTGTCCGCCTCGGGATTCCGGTCGAACAGGCCATCCACGTCCGTGAGCAGGATGAGCAGGTCCGCGTCCATCTTGCTCGCCACCAGCGCCGACAATTTATCGTTGTCGCCGAAGCCCTCGGCGATCTCGTCGGTGGCTATGACGTCGTTCTCGTTGACTATAGGGATGGCATCCAGGCGGAACAACTCGTCCATAGCCTTTTTCAGATTGAGGTAGCGGGCCCGCTGGCTGAACGCCCCATAGGTCAGGAGCACCTGGCCGACGCACTTGCCGTACTTGCGGAAGGCGTTCCGCCAGGCCATCATCAGGGCGGCTTGGCCGACGGCGGCGCAGGCCTGTTTCATCGCCAGGTCCTTGTTCTTTCCATCAAGACCGAGCTCAGAAGAGCCAGAGCCGATAGCGCCCGAGGTCACCACTATCGACTGGACCCCCTTATTATCCAGTTCCACGATCTGCCTGGCTATGTCATCAAGATATTTGTGGTCCAACGTTCCGTCCTTCTTGCAGATGGTGTTGGTCCCGATCTTCACCACAATGCGCTTGGGCTTGAGGTCTCTCATTTCAACTTCCTATGGGTGAACTTCCTTGCGTTCTTGCCCACATATTCCGCAACTATCTGGCCATTGCCCGATAACCGGTACTTGTATATCGTCAGCCCTTCCAGACCCACCGGCCCACGGGCATGGGTCTTGCTGGTTGATATCCCTACCTCGGCACCGAGGCCGTAACGGTAACCATCGGCGAAGCGGGTGGAGCAGTTCCACATCACTGAGGAGGAGTCGACCAGGTCCATGAACCTGTTGGCCGCGGCCGGGTCGCTGCTGACGATCGCGTCGGTATGATGCGAACCGAACTTGTTGATATGATCTATTGCCTCGTCCAACGATCCGACGACCTTGATCGCCAGTACCAGGTCATTATACTCCGTCGACCAGTCCTTCTCTGTGGCCTTATCGACCTTGATAATCTTGCTAGTGGCGCTATCACCGCGCAGCTCCACTCCTGCCTTCTGGTATTCCTTTGCCAGCTTGGGCAGGAGCGTCTTCGCGATATCCCGATGCACCAGCAGGGTCTCCATGGCGTTGCAGACCGCGGGATACTGACATTTGGCATCGAAGCAGACCTTCACCGCCATTGGGACCTCGGCGTCCTTGTGGACGTAGGTATGGCATACGCCGGCCGCGTGGCCGAGGACCGGTATTTTTGTTGAAGCTTGAATGGAACGGACCAGCTCGTTCGAGCCCCGGGGGATTATCAGGTCCACCAGTCCGTCGAGCGCCAGCAGGCCGCGGAACTCCTCTCTGGTCGAGAGAAGCTGGACCACCTCCTTGAATCGGCTGTCCGTCTTCACGATGGCGTGGTCGATCGCTCGGGCCAATGCCTCATTGGTGTTCTTCGCCTCCGACCCACCCTTCAGGAGCACCGCATTGCCGGACTTGATGCAGAGACTGGATATTTGCACCAATGCGTCCGGTCGGGATTCGAAGACCACTCCGATCACACCAATGGGACAGGAGACCCGCTCCAGCATCAACCCCTGATCCAGTTCCGTCCTGGAGATGACTTTGCCGACCGGATCCTCCTGGGCGATGAGGGATTCCAGCTGTTGCACCGATTCCTGGATTTTTGGGCCGTCGTAGCTCAGCCGCTTCAGCAACGGCGAGGACAGGCCGGCCGATTTCGCTTCTTTGATATCCAATTGGTTCGCGGAGACGATCTCTGGCTTTCGCTCTTGCAGCTGTTTGATCACTTCCCTAAGAGCCTCGTTGCGCGACTCTAAGGGCAGGTTCTGCAGCCGGTACGAGGCCTCCTTAGCCTTCTCCGCTGCCGTACGGATCGCGTCCATGTTAGCCTCTAGCATCTCTCATCAATCCATAATATTTTCGTAGGCGCTCCTGCGCTTTTCCTAGAGGATGCCAATTGAAGGTCATCGGGAAAGGATTACGAGGACCGCGCTTGCAACGAACAATAGCGCGCACAATACGACCACAATCATCTTCCTATTCGTCATACCAGAGCCTCAATACCTTCCTGGAGCATTTCGTTATGGTATAGCGGGCCAAACCGTTTTCTGCTTTTGCATGCGTGGATCCGCTCAAACATAAGATGCCGGCAACGGCCAGCAGCGACCGTCGATAGATTTAAGCCTAAATGCTACAAATGATTAATTGGGCGAGAGAATGGTAGGAATCAAGAGGATACTGGTAGGAGTGGATGGATCGAAGTGCTCGAACGAGGCGGTGAGATATGCGGCCGATCTCTCGAAGAAATTCGATGCGACGGTCACACTGTTGCATGTCTACCGACCGCCGGAAACGACCCGCGAGCTTCCGGCCCACGAGAGTCCGGAAGAGGCGAAGGTCAAATTGGACGAATCCAAGAAGATCATGGACGGATTGGGGGTGGGGTGCAAGGCCATCTTCGCGATCGGACACCCCGCGGGAGTAATCCTCGGAGAATCGGCCAAGGGATATGACCTGATCGTCTTGGGCAGCCGCGGTATGGGATTCGTGGAGGGCTTTCTCCTCGGTAGCACGACGACCCGGGTGGCGCATCATGCGAAGATACCGGTGTTGATAGTGCACTGCTGAGCAATCGGATCGCATTGATGCTCAACCAGGTTCGGTCCTATCTACCAAATCATGAGCGAGGGCTGCAAAAGAATAATAATAGGAAGCTCCACTCTCAAAAAGGAACAGGACCGTGGACCATTGTACGCTAGTCTTTGGGAACAGGACCGACCCTCAAAAATCTTCAGTCGATGCGTTATCAAGACGGCGAAATCGACAGGACCACACATCCACGTGAGGTTGAGGAGATCAAAATGACGCAGGTCGACGTTCTCTTGATAGAAGATAACCCCCAAGATGCTCAGCTTGCCATCGAGTTCTTAAAAGAGGCGCATCTGCCATTCCGTGTCATCGTCGCGGGCGACGGAGAGAAGGCCATGAGCTTCCTCGGCAATCTGAAGGGGACCTCGGAGGAGCATCGCCCGTCGCTTGTTATGTTGGACATCAAGCTCCCCAAAAAGGATGGCTTTGAAATATTGAGCGAGATGAGGAATAATCGTGAGCTGGCATCGATCCCGGTTGTAATGCTCACCGGTTCGAACCAAGAATCGGACAAGAAAAGGGCGATGAGCCTTGGAGCGGACCTATATTGCCTTAAGCCCAGGGACGTAAAGGAATGGAACGCATTCACTGATTCGATCGGCCAATTCTGGATAAGGCGGACGATGAATCGAACCCCGTCCCAAGATGAGTTTCAGTCGAGGGACGAGAAAACCTGAATAAGCTTGCGTTCCCAACCGAGACCAAAGAGATATCTGACTTATCATCCAACAATACTTGGAATTGCTGATTTTGCGTCTACGTTAGTTGAAATGAAAACATTATCATCCAACAATGAATGAGAGGAGAATCGGAGATCCTTGTATCGATCGGGGGAATAGGGCGGAGCGATGAACGATGTTGATGCTCGAAAGCAACCTGTTGACCAAGAAGTACGGCAAGTTCGTGGCCGTCGATGGCTTGACCCTGACCGTCGATAAAGGGGAGATATTCGGGTTGCTCGGTCCGAACGGAGCGGGGAAGACGACCACCATCAAGATGTTCAACACCCTGCTCCCTCCGACATCTGGATGGGCCAAGGTCGCGGGATATGATGTGGTCAAGAACTCCAAGCGTATCCAAGCGATCATAGGGTACGTGCCGCAGATGCTCTCCGCGGAGGGTTCCATCACCGGATACGAGAACCTACTGATCTTCTCAAAGCTCTACGACGTTCCAAAGAACGAGAGAGAGCAACGCATCGAAAAGGCGCTCGAGATTATGGGCCTTACTGATGCCGCCGACCGACTGGTGAGGACTTACTCTGGTGGAATGATCCGGCGCTTGGAGATCGCTCAGGCTGCTATGCATCGACCGAAGATCATGTTCATGGACGAGCCAACTGTAGGATTGGACCCCTTGGCGAGACGAGCCGTCTGGAAACTGGTTCGGGATCTGAGGGAGGAGAACGACTCCTCAATCCTAATTACGACCCACATCATGGAGGAGGCAGAGGAACTTTGCGACCGCGTGGCGATTATGCACCGAGGAAGATTGGTCGCCTTGGGCACTCCTACCGAGCTCATGGCCAACGCTGGTGCCGCAAGCCTCGACGAGGCATTCATTCACTTCACAGGCCAGACAATAGAGGTGGGAGGATCCTTCAAGGATATCCAGAGAGAGAGGCAGACGGCCAGGAGGCTAGGATGATGGATCAAATCAACGGACCGCTGAACAGCGCGAGTAGGTTCGTCATCAAATCCGCAGTTATCGTCGAACTCGAAATCCGCAAGCTATTGCACGATCCAACGGAGCTGCTTACTCGCGCGGTCCAACCAATCCTTTGGCTCCTTGTATTCGGGGAGGTGTTCACCCAAATCAGAATAATCCCCACACCTGGAGTCAGGTACATCGATTTTATGACACCTGGGGTTCTTGGCCAGAGCGTACTGTTCATCTCGATCTTCTACGGTATCGCCATAATCTGGGAGAGGGACCTTGGCATCGTGCAAAGGTTCTTGACGACCCCGACTCCAAGGACGGCGCTGGTCGCAGGGAAGGCCCTCTCGGCCGGTATCAGGGGTCTGTCCCAAGCGGCCATCATCTACCTTCTTGCCGTGCTGATCGGCGTTAATCTGATTATCGATCCCTTCTCGATGGCTTTGGTTATCATATTCTTGCTAATGGGGGCAGCGGTGTTCGCCACCCTGTCGCTGATAATCGCCTGCCTAGTCCGCACCCAAGAACGTTTCATGGGGATAGGACAGTTGCTTACCATGCCGCTGTTCCTTGCTAGCAATGCAATCTATCCGATCTCCCTGATGCCGGACTGGCTCAAGTTCATTGCCTATGGCAATCCTCTGACATATCTCGTCGATGCGCTGAGGGGATTGATGATCTCTGGAACGCCGAGCGAATATGGATTACCTTTCGACTTCGCCTTCCTGGCGATCGCAATGACTGTCCTGATAGTGATCGGGGGGAGGCTCTATGCGCGGATCGGTCAGTAGGCTTGCGCCGTCAGACGCGGTGATTATTGATCATTGAAATGTATCTCGACCTTCTTCACGTCCCAGATGGTCTCCACCCGCTCCTTCACCTCGTCACGGATGTTGCCTGCGTAGATGTGGTTCTCCGGCAGGTCAACATAGATATCCACGTTGCCAGCTTCGATCTTGATGTCCTTGACCAGCTCTCCCCTGACGATGTCCAGGCCGGTGAGGGGGTTCATGACGTTCTTCAAGCGCCTCTTAATCACATCTGCCGTGGTTGGCTCCTTGATTTTCACTAGGCCATGCTTCTCCTCGTAATTGGTGATTGCCTCTCTCAGGCCCTCGACCGCCAGGACGGAGCAATGAGCCTTTATTTTAGGGAGTCCGCCGAGCGCTTCCGACGCCTGCTGCCAAGATATCGTCTTGGCCTCATCGATGGTCTTCCCTTTGGCCAGCTCGGTGATTATCGACCCGGTTGCGATGTTGGAAGCACAGCCATAGGATTCGAACTTCGCGTCAACTATCCGATGCTCGGTCGGTTCGACCTTGATGAAGACCGCCACCATGTCACCACATGCTGGACTGCCGACAATGGCCTTGCCGTCCGGGTCCTCTATCTTGCCTACGTTCTTCGGGTTCTTGAAGTGCTCCAGCACCTTCTCGTTGTATGGAAACCTCATGCCTCGTCCTCCCGCTTGTCCAATGGGCTGATGGCCCTTAATCTGGTGACTACCTCCGACATGGCACTGACCACCCTGTCCACCTCGCCGATGTCGTTGAACCTGCCCAGGGTGAAACGGATCGACCCGTGCGCACGCTCGTGATTCCCACCGATGCCCATCAGCACGTGGCTCGCCTCCAACGAACGGGAGAAGCAAGCTGAACCGGTGCTGACCTCGATCCCCCTCATGTCCATGTGAAGCGTGATCGACTCCCCTTCGACGCTGTGGAACGTCACGTTCGCGTTCTGTGGTATCCTTCTGGTGCGATGCCCGTTGAGAGTGGTCCTCGTCACTTCCTTCAAGAATCGGTCGATCAGCGCGTCCCTGATGCCCTTGAGCCGTTCGTTCTCGTCTGGGGTAACCAGTTCGATAGCCTTGGCGAAGCCGACCGCGCCAGGGATGTTCTCCAGGCCAGCCCGCAGATTGGACTCCTGGTAGCCCCCGTCCATCCATTTGTTGATGGGCGTGCCCTTGCGCACGAATAATGCCCCTATCCCCTTCGGCCCATGGATGGTATGACCGCTCACGGTCACCAGGTCGATCGGCATCTTTCCGACGTCGATCGGCATGCGGGTGAAGGTGTGCGTTGCGTCGGTATGGAACAGAGTGCCTTTTCTGCGACAGACCGAGCCGATCGCCTCGATGTCCTGGACCGTTCCGATCTCCTGGTTCGCATGCTGTATCGAGACCAGTATGGTCTCGGGGGTTATGGCATGTTCCAGTTCCTCGAGGCTGATCAAACCGTCACCGTCCACCCCGAGATAGGTCAACTTGAAACCGTTCTTCTCCAGCGACTTAGCGCTGTTCAGCACCGGGAAGTCCTCAATCTTCGAGATGATGATGTGCTTGCCCTTCTTGGAGCCGAGGGCGGAAGCCACCCCCTTCAAGGCGAGGTTGCTTGACTCAGTATCCCCGGAGGTGAAGACCAGCTCCTCTGACGAGCTTTTCAATGCCACGGAAACCCTGGCCCTGGCCTCCTCGAGCTTCTCCTTCGCCTCGATGCCCATCGAGTAACCGAATTCTGATGTCGCCACCGCATAGGTGTCGAAGAAGAATGGCATCATCGCTTCCAGCACCCTCTCGTCCAAGCGGGTGGACGCTGCATTGTCCATGTATATGGTTTTCTCTGGCAAATCGACACCTCAGATGAAGAGCGTTATCTCGGACTTCCTAGCCTCGTTCACGTAGCTGCCCACAGCCCCGAACTCGTCGATCAGTTCGAGCCTAAGGTCCTCTTTCTTGATGCCCATCACGTCCATGGTCATTTCGCAAGCGATTATCTTCCCCCCGAGCTCCTTGAAGTCCGCCATCAGCTTCTCCATGGACGCCACGTTCGCCTTCGCCATCCTGCCTTTCACCATGCTCCGTCCCAGGCCGAGCATGTTCATCTTGCTGAGCGGGCCTTTTTCCAGACCGCCTTTCTTCAATCGGTTCAGGCCCCAGAATGTGAAATAGAGGGTGACGTCCATGCCCATCGAAAGGGAGCCGTTGGCGATGATCAAAGCGCTGATGACCTTGTCGAAGTCCCCGCTATGAACGATTATCGTGGTCTTTCCGGTCATTGCAGTCACCTACACCTTCCTGATACGAATTACCCATTCCTTGCCCTGATCCTTGATCTCGAGGAGCTCCTCCCCCAAGGCCTCAACCGCCATCGGTATCTCCTTCTTGGAGGCTGGATGGGTGCCTACGACCTCGATTACGTCCCCTTTTGCCGCCTTCTTGAGCGCCTTCCTCACTTCCACCAATGGAACTGGACAGTTCTGCCCACGACAATCGAGATCGATCTTAACCATTGTTTCTTTCCTCAGGCATAAGTTGGTCATATAGGGTTTAATAACTTTCTCAGGTTCGCTCGATGAACACGATGCAATCCTCGGAACATCGAAGACCGAGGGACGACACCAAGGTTGGCCATTGGTCCGTCCCTGGCCTTCTCACTCGAACCTAAGCACGTCCGCCGGAGCGACCTTGCTCGCGCCCCTCGCCGCCGGATAGACGCTGAGAAGGGTGGCGGCGAAGGATATCGTGCCGACCAGGAATATCGGCCAGAGGTCCAAGGTCCAGATGAAGCCGTTCGGCTCCAGGCTGGTCTGCCACAACTGGTACCCGACCACCACTCCGAGGATGGAACCAAGAATGATGCCGAGGAGGGAGATAAAGCCGGACTCGATGGCGAAGTTCGCCACCACCATGCTCTTGCGGTAACCGATGGCGCGCATCATGCCGATCTCCAGCTTGCGCTCGTGGATCGAACGGATGGTGATGATCGCCAGCCCGGATATCCCGATAATAAGGCCCATGCCCAGGAAGGCCTCGAACAGCGACAGCATGCTATTGATGAGGCTGGTTATCATCCGAGCGAGCGCTTGGATGTCGACGGTCTGCAACCCATTGGCAAGGAATGTCTTCTCCAATAGGATGGATTGGGTCGAGGAGTCGAGATCATCCCTGAACTGGACCAAGAGGATGCTGGCCCCCATGGCCCCGAACTCCGATCTCACGGCTTGCTCGCGCATGAATATGCCTTGGAAGCTGCTCTGCTTCATGATGCCGATGACGGTGACGTTATGCACTATGCCGAACGGGCTCTTCATCGAAAGGGTTTCCCCCAGCTTCACCTGCAGACCCGATTGGGAGCCTGGTGGTCCCATCCCCCCGCCGAAACCGGACTGGGGGGCAACGCTGCCGTCCATGATCGCCAGGGAACTGTTCGCCTGCACCGCCAGCCAGACCTCGATCTCGCTCGCATAGAGGCTGTGATTATAATCTGCCAGCGGATAATTGCCCTGGGTATAGAGGCTAGTGTTGAAACCCATCACTTGATAGAGGACATTGGAATAAGTAGGATGCTGATCGCCAGGATCGATGGTAGTCACATTAATGGCAGCGATCGAGACCGGGAGCGGTATCAAGTGCGTGACGTTCCCGCCTTGCAGCATCGACCCCGTCTGATTGAGCTGCTGCCAAGGGTCGTCCATGATCGGAGAGCCAGAGGCGTAGGCGATGACGTCGAAGCCGCCGGAGGTCTCAGCCATCATCCTGTCGATGTTGACGGACATCAGACCGGCGACAACGGTCAACGTGGTCATAGTGAATATCACCAGACCGAAGATGAATATGCTCAAAGCGGTGCGGAACTTCGCTTTCAAAGGATAGGATATGGAGGTCTTCAGAACGGCCCGATACTCCTTCCTGACCCGGAAGACCTTGGTAATAATGTGTATGAGCGAGTCAGAGTTGAACATGACGATAAGCAGCGCCGCGACGACGATGAAAAGGCCTGCGATCACGAACCCTTCGATCTCAGATGCATAAGGGAATATCTTCAGGCCATAGGGTAGGGGCATCCAGACGATCAAGGTCAATATGCCGGCGAGGTTCCATGCCAGCCTCTCGCTGGTCACCCGGCGCAGCAGCATACCGATGGACAGGGTCATGAAAGAGAGCCCCGAACTGGCGAGGGCGAGGTTCTCAAATGAGATGCCCAATGTCATCAAGACCGCGCCACCGACCAGCGAGAGCAGCCCGATACGGAAGGGACGCTTGTCGCTCCTTGCCACCGGCGGCTCGGGAATGTTCCGGATGGCCCGAACGATGTTCAAGAGCGATATCCTCCTTGTCGTCAGATAGACGGTCAGGAGAGTCAACGAGAATCCGGCCAGGTAGCCGAGCACTAACGATATCGGCGTGAATGTGAAGTAATCCACTAAATTAAATGAGAAATCCTTGAATTTAATTATCCCACTCATCGCCCAGACTATTAAGTACGCCAACCCCAACCCCAACGCCGACCCGATCGCTGCCGCCAATGCGGCGAAGATCGTGCCTTCGTAGGTCATCAACCGGCGTAGTTGGGACCGCCTCATGCCGATGGCGCGGGCGACGCCGTTCTCGCCCTTGCGCTCCTCTCCGAGCATGGTGAAAATGTTGACGACGAGCACGACACCAGCGATGATCGAGAAAGACCCGAACACGAAGAACATGCTGCTGAACATCTGTGACATATCCTTGGCATCCTTGATCACCTCGGCCTTATCCGACTGTATCTTCAGGTTCTTCAGGTCTGGCGAAATTGCCTGAGTATCCAAGATCGTTTCTATGTCGCTCCTGACCTGATCGGCATAAACCAATCCGCTGTCACCAGTGCCGCTCAGCGATACGAAGATGAAATTGCTCTGCCCGATGTGTTGGGTGAAGACTTGAGCCGTGGTGATGTTCATTATGATGAGATTGGTCGAACCAAATGCTCCGAGACCCTTATCTTGAACGATCTTCGCAATGGTGACTGCGATCACTTGATAATGCCCTTTGAATAGGAATACCAGGTCCCCCTGATGCGCATCGATGTCCTTCGCCGCCTTTTCATTCAGATAGACCTCGTTGGCAACAGGTGCATCGAACAGCTGGTTGCCTTCAAGATCGTAGAAATATCCAAAATTCTGCACTAGGGTGGAGTTTAACCCGAGCAAGGCGAACGAGGGGTTCGAAAGACCACTGACATTGTCCTGGATGGCGACGGAGTCCCTCAGCAGAGCACTGGATGCTTCCACGTGCTGGATGCTAGTAAACTGCCCGGCCAGCCCTCCGATATCGCCGTCACTGAAGTAGTGGTAGCCGCTGTAAACCTCGCCGATCCCGAAGTCGACCTCGCCCAATGAGACAGTGGCCTGCTTCACGATCATGTTATCCATCGTGTCCCCGACCACCAGGGAGGTTGAGATGATCGCGGTTCCGACCATCAGGCCGCCGAGGATCAGGGCCGTGGTCCATTTCCGCCTGATGATGTTCCTTGTGGCCATGGTCAGCAGGATCCGATTATGCCTGGCGTCCATGAGGACCAGTACTATGGCAACGACGATCACTACCAGCAATGCCATGAACATGGGCAGGAATAGGAACGATAGAACGATGATGAGTCCAGCAAGGACCAGCGTGCCGATGATAGGGAACCGATCCATCGGTTCACCCCATGCTGCGGATCTCTTTGGCTATCTGATGGATACTGCCGTTGTCGTTAACGATCAGGCCGTCCCTCATGTGGATGATCCGATCGCATACCGCTCCGACTTCTGGGTCGTGGGTGACGATCATGAACGTCTCCCCGTTCTCCTTGTTGAGCTTGCGCATCAGACCGACCACTTCGTCCGCGGTCTTCTTATCGAGATTGCCGGTCGGCTCATCCGCCCAGATGATGGCAGGATTGTTGATCAAGGCGCGAGCGATGGTCACCCTCTGCCTTTCCCCTCCCGATAGCGATGCGGGGCGCATCTTGGCCCTTTCCTGAAGGCCCACTGCGGCCAGCATGTCCACCGCTCTCTTCTTTGTTCCGTTGATCCGCTCGTTGCTCAATAGCAGAGGAAGCTCGACGTTCTCCTCGGCCGTGAGAACGGGGAGCAGATTGAAGAATTGGAAAACGAAGCCCATGCGCTTCGCCCTGAAAATGGTCTTGGAGTCATCGTCCATGTTGGTGATCTCCTTACCTTCGACGAAGACCTGCCCAGAGGTGACGTCGTCGATGCCCGATATGCAGTTGAGCAACGTGGTCTTTCCGCATCCAGATGGGCCCATCACTGCCACCATTTCCCCTTCGTCCACGGAGATGGAGACATTCTTCAATGCCTCTACCTTTAACTCGCCGGTGACGTAGGTCTTGTTCACATTTTTGGTTTCGATGATGGGCAATTCTGGCACCTCATTACGAGGCATGCCCATTTTTATGGCACTATTTGAAGGTTGGCACCTGGACAGTTGAAGCTACGAAATCTTAACATCTGGAGACACCGATCGAGAATGTCAGTGGAGGAGTCCGGCTGGTGATAGGCGAGCACCATTACATTGTTTTGATAACAAGATTGCCAGCCATTAAGTACAGGATGGTGACTTCAAAATCGCTAGGTGCAACAATGCCATCATTCAAATGCACGGATATCGGCATGACCTGTCCGTTCGAGACCAGCGCAAAGACCGAAGACGAACTAATGAAGAAGATAGCGGAACATGCTGCCAAAGAACATGACATGAAGACCGTCCCGCCTGAGGTCATGGCCAAGATTAAGAAGGCTATAAAGAGATAGGACCTACTGGATCGCGTGCGACCCTCCAAACCCCCCTAGCCATTTTTAATAATTCTTTCGTATCGAATAGACTGGACCATCAACCTATTAGGCTGAGCGCTGGGTCAACCAGCGAAATGAACTCTTTTAATAGGAGCGGCTTTGTTATTGATTTGGTGAAAGAAATGCCTGAGATAAACGAACTGGTCGAAGGAGTGTTTTGGGTAGGCGTAAGGGATTGGGACAGACGCCTCTTCGATGCCCTCATCCCGCTGCCATATGGAACAACTTACAATTCTTACCTGGTCAAAGGCGACAAGAAGACCGCTCTCATCGACACGGTCAATCCTGGCTTCGAGGGTCAGCTAAAGGAGAAATTGGACGTACTGGGTGGAATAGAGAAATTGGATTACCTCATCATGAACCACGCCGAGCCGGACCATGCTGGTGCGATACCGTTCGTGCTCGAGGCGAACCAGCGGCTCAAACTGGTGCTCACCGAAAAAGGAGCGAAACTGGCCAAGGCGCTGTATCAGGTGCCCGACGACCGCTTGATGATCGTCAAACAGGACGACCAAATAGAGCTAGGGGGGAAGACGCTCAGGTTCATCGAGGCCCCGTTCCTCCATTGGCCGGAGACCATGTTCACCTACCTGGTCGAAGACAAGATCCTGTTCCCTTGCGATTTCTTCGGAGCCCATAGCGCGGGCGGAGTGTTCGCCCAAGATGTCCAGGACCTGCTCACGTTCGCCAAGAAGTACTATGGTGAGATCATGATGCCATTCACCAAGTCAGCAAAACAAGGGATGGCGAAGCTAGAAGGCCTTGAGATCAGCATGATCGCGCCGTCCCACGGCCCGATCTACAACGACCCAGAACCGATAATCCTGGCGTACCGGGATTGGACCAGCGGCGAGACGAAGGAGAAGGTCATGATATGCTACGTTACCATGTGGCAATCGACCAAGGCCCTGGTCGACAAGATGACCGAGACCCTCTTGGAAGAAGGCATCGAGACCAAGGTGTACAATCTGCCAGTTTCGGACATAGCTAACATCGCTGGCGACCTGGTGGATTCGAGGGCGATCGTCCTTGGGTCGCCGACCGTGCTAAACGGCCTGCATCCGCAAGCCCTGTACGCTGCCTCGCTCGTCAAGGTGCTTCGACCGCCCGCGAAGTATGCTGCCGTTCTCTCCTCCTTCGGTTGGAGCGGAGGGGCAGTGAAACAAGCACTGGAGATACTGGGTCCGACCAAGATAGAGGCGGTCGGCGCAGTGGACGTCAATGGGCGCCCGACAGCGGAGGACCTGAAAAAGGTGGAGGAGCTGGCGAGGGCACTGGCCGCAAAGGTTAGATCGGGCTGAGGCGAAAATGCAGAAGGAGGATCAGATCGG
>Ga0209777_10002414_pt1 | contig 24597 bp, 26 predicted proteins | sample FrelakmetHBP12HB_FD_187147 | JGI IMG/M metagenome (GOLD analysis project Ga0209777, IMG submission 187147) | Freshwater lake sediment microbial communities from the University of Notre Dame, USA, for methane emissions studies -HBP12 HB (SPAdes)... | ecosystem: Environmental > Aquatic >... | reverse complement strand
CTGCCTGCCTGTTATAATCTCTCTCGGACATGGTCACTTCTCCTTTCTGCTTTTGTTGTTTGCGATATTCAACTTTAACAGATCGAGAATACCATGTCCTCACTTCTCTTTCCTATAGTAAGCTGTACTGTTGATTTTCTGATTCAGACAACCTGTACTACACTTCACTCAGTAATCGCCAAAAATCTCAGAACCCTAACTCAAAATATGTTACAGGTTCTGAGGGCAGGTCAATTTGTCAGAATATTTTCCTGATCAGGCCGGTGATGATTCCGTCTTTCTTTTTCCCGGGGGATGCTTTCTTGAACATCTCCTTGCTGAAGACTATCCTCCAGCCGTTTTCTTCCTTGATCATTTCAAGTTGGAGTGTGTTCTGGCCATAAAGGGAGAAGGGACTCGAGACCATGGCAACAACTTTACTCCCATCGTACTTATTAAAAATCACATCGTCGATCCGGAAATCATTGATTTTAACCCGATGATTGGAATGGTCCATGACAAAGGCTTTTAGCGGATAGGAACTTTTCGAGATACTGGAAAGCTTATTCCAGGCCTTCTCGTAGTCCCCCGATTTGATTTCATTCAGAAAGACGTTGGCAGTCTTTATGATTTGAGAGGTATCCCTGTCGGGCTGGGTGATGAAAAAGGAACCAGTTATAATAACCACGGCAAGAAAGCTGTAGCCAGCTACCGCATACCATTTATTATTCCTGAATATCTTTTCGTAGAGCCATTTGCGCTCAATGAAAGCGATTGTTATGACGACAATCGTGGTGAGGACGCAGGTTAACGCAGTCGCCTTCAGCAGAAACGAGGCCAAGACCCCTAAAAATACATTGACCAAAGTGACATAAAGGCTCTGCTTGTTCAAATCGGCTCCCGTTCCATCGCTCTAACCTTGATTAAAGTCACTGTGCCATCAACGCCTGCTTGCCTATTTCACGATGAGATTATTCCTGACGGATTTGACCCCTTCGACGCTGCCTGCGATTTTGCCCGCCTTATCGATAGCGTTTTGAGAATCAACGAAGCCGCTCAGCTGCACTATGCCTTTGCGGGATTCTACCCTGATCTGAAATGACTTGAGAAAATCGTCAGTTGCGAGCTGAGCTTTTATTTTTGCCGTGATGACGGAATCATCGATATATTCCCCCGTGCCTTCCTGTTTCGGTGTCGATGCGCAGGCCACAAAGGCGGCCAGCATCATGAGGGCGACAAGAAAACGGATAACCATATAGCCCTTTTTCATAATCCATACTCCTTTCTCTGAATTAACCTTATATTATCACAAAAGCGCCATAGGGAAAAGCCTGATTATCAATTTCGAAATACCTGATGTAATGTAACATGGGTGTGAAAGAGTAGTCGCAAACGTTACGATCTGTAATCCTCATACTCGACAGTATCCATGCTTGTTGGCTTGTAGGTGAAATAGACTTTATGCGAAGATGTTATTTCAGGAGCATCAAGAGCCCCAGAAGCCCCATAAGGACAAGCAGCATGCTCCTGTATGTTTCTTCCCTGATTCGTCCATAGAGAAATGATCCAACCCAGGTTCCAAAGAGCAAGATGGGAAGGGCTGCAAGAAAATACCACAGAACCATGCCTGTAACGAGCCCGCCGATAGCCTGGAAGATAACGACCACAATGCCGGATATAACAAAAAATCCCTGAAGGGTAACCTTGATCTGATCCTTGTTCCAGGGCTGTAGTGATGTGTAGATGATAACGGGTGGACCGGAGGCGCTAATGGCGCCGCCCAGGCATCCCGCTGCGAAGCCGAAAAGATACGCCCATACCGGCGCCGTAAACCGGGCAGCAGGTTTCAACAGGAGACTATATAAGGCGTAGGCGATAAGGACAGCGCCGACTGTCCACTGAATAAATTGTGTCTCCGTCCGATTCAGAAACCATACCCCTATCGGAGCGCCCGGGATAGACCCCAGACAGAGGGGGTATATCTTTTTCCAATCCCAGTGTCGTCTAAGTTGCACCAGAAGGAATATGGTCAGCGCCACTCCAAAGAGTGCCACTACCGGAATGGCGGTCTTCACTTCCAAGAAGAGCGCCAGGAGCGGCAGGGATAAAAGGACCGAACCGAACCCTGAAAGTCCCTGAACGAATCCGGCGCAAAAGGCGACAATGCCGAGGAGGAGATAAATTTCCATAATTATAAAATCAGAATTGCCTATTTATATTACTCCGGCAATTAAACATATCAAATGTCATGCCGGACTTGATAAGCCTGCCCCGTACCTGATACGGGGGCATTCAGTCCAATTATAGATTCCCGCTTTCGCGGGAATGACGGCTTTGACATATATTATTGCCGGAGTAATGATATAAGAAACATCCTCTTTGAGGGCCTTCATCGAAAAGTGCGGCAAATATATCCACTGATTCCTCTGAATGCAAGCTTTCTCCCGTCCGTCTCATCTTTCATCATCAACAATAATCAAAACCATAGAACTCTGATATAGAATGTGGTAAAAACCTCGCAGCAGGTTGCTTTATTCTTTAATTTCCGCAAGAGCCCGAAGATATCTCTAAGCGGAGCAGCCGATAAATTTCGAAGGAGTTTTGTTTTTGCGGACGAGAAGGCATTTTTTATTCAGATAAGAAGATGGAGAAAAAGAAATGAAGTCCTCTACGGATAATGGCCGAAAGGCTGTCTTCATTGACGGATGCCGTATCCCGTTCCTCCGGGCCGGGACAGGCTACAGAGACCTTATGTCCTACGACTTGGGAAGGCTCGCCATCGCGGCTCTTGTCAAACGAACGCAGATCGAACCTGAAAAAATTAATCGCGTCATTATGGGAGCGGTAATTTCCAATCTCGCAACGACCAACGTCGCCCGCGAGGCCGCACTCGGCGCTGGCCTGCCCGTAAGCATTCCCGCTTTTACTGTTACCATGGCCTGCATATCTGCCAATCTGGCGATAACGACCGGTGTAGATATGATTCAAACCGACCAAGCCGACATAGTGATCGCCGGGGGAACGGAAAGCACGTCCGATATTCCCATCTGTTACCGGAAGCCCATGAGAAAGAAACTCACGGAGGCACAGAAATACAAGGGACTGAAAGATTATCTGGAATTTCCAAAAGGCATCGGACTTAGAGACCTGCTCCCGGAAATCCCCGCCATTGCCGAATTCTCCACGGGGCGAACGATGGGAGAAGATTGTGACCGTCTTGCCGCACGCCTTCATGTCAGCAGGGAAGAGCAGGATCGTTATGCCGTTCGTTCCCATCTGGCGGCTGCGCGGGCGACGGCCGAAGGCACCTTGAGTAGCGAAATAGAAACTGTCCTGGTGCCCCCTGACTTTAAACCTATAGATAAAGACAACGGCTTCCGCGGTGACACCTCTTTGGAAAAGATGGGCAGCCTGAAGCCGGCCTTCGTAAAAAAATATGGGACAGTGACGGCGGGGAATGCCTCTTTTCTTACGGATGGGGCTGCCGCTTGCCTCCTCATGGCCGAGGAAGTCGCCACGTCGCTAGGCTATACGCCAAAGGCGTGGGTACGCGCCTATGCCTACACGGCGCAGGATCCCTATGAGGAACTTCTCTTAGGACCCGCCTATGCAACGCCGAAATGCCTTGAAATGGCAGGTCTTAAACTTCAGGATATGGACGTCTTTGAATTTCATGAGGCCTTCGCCGGACAGATCCTGGCCAATTTGAAATGTCTTGCATCAGACGAATTTGCACGGGAGAAACTCGGCCGATCCGAAAAAGTCGGAGAAGTCCCTCTGGAGAAATTCAACACCCTCGGCGGTTCACTTTCCCTGGGACATCCCTTCGGGGCTACGGGAGCGAGACTTGTCACTACGGCAGCCAATCGCCTTATCAGGGAAGACGGTACTTTCGCCCTTGTCGCCTCTTGTGCCGCGGGAGCCACGGGTAACGCAATCATCCTGGAACGAAAGAAATAAAATATACGGAGACCGCAATGTCCTTCGCAGAGATCGAGAAAGAAAACGCTGTGGCAGTCATCTGGATGGATCAGCCGGGTGAAAAGGTCAATAAGATCTCCATCGACCTCGTGGACGAATTCAAGACAATGCTTGATGGTTTCGAAGACGACAAGACTGTCAGAGCGATCGTGCTAATCAGCGGAAAACCGGATAACTTTATCGCCGGTGCGGACATCGAGAAATTCAAGGACATGACAAGCGCCGCGGAAGCGGAGATGCTGAGCCGACAGGGACACGTGCTTCTAAACCGGATGGCGGCTTTTCCCAAACCCATTGTGGCTGCAATTCACGGGGCAACCCTGGGGGGCGGTCTTGAGGTGGCCCTGGCCTGCCATTACCGCATTGCCAGTGATGATCCCAAGACGGTTCTTGCCCTGCCGGAAGTAAAATTGGGGCTCCTCCCGGGAGGCGGCGGCACCCAGCGGCTTCCCCGCCTCGTCGGATTGCAAGCAGCCCTGGACATGATGCTCACAGGGAAAAATATCTACCCCCGGCAGGCGAAGAAAATGGGGCTCGTGGATGATCTCATCCATCCTTACGGACTTCTCCAGGCGGCGAAGAAGGCCGCCCTCCATCTGGCCGATCAACCTCTCACGCGCAAAAAAAGACAGCCCCTTCTGGCGGAACTATTGGAGAGCACCCCCCTCACCCGCAGCATCGTCTACAAGAAGGCGACAGAATTGGTCCAGAGAGAGACATGGGGAAATTATCCGGCGCCCGTGAAGATCATTGAGTGTGTAAAAGCGGGAATGGAAAAAGGCCCGGCAGCAGGCGTGGAGGCGGAAACAAAAAAATTCGGTGAGCTCGTTGTGAGCCGGGAGTCTCGTGAACTGATACAGATATTCCTGAGCATGACGGCTATGAAGAAGAATCCTCTCAAGGATAAGGTACGTCCTGTCAAGAAGATCGGTATTCTGGGAGCGGGACTCATGGGAGCAGGGATCGCCAATGTAAGCGCCACAAACGGCATGGAGGTGCTTCTCAAGGACGTCAGCTATGATGCCGTGGGACAGGGAGAAAAAGCAATCTGGCAGGATCTGGACGGAAAGGTGAAAAAGAAGGCACTGTCGCCATTTCAGCGGGACGTGACATTCAGCCGGATTACGGGTACCACGGACTACCGGGGTTTCGAAAAGGCGGACCTGGTTATTGAGGCCGTATTCGAGGACTTGGAACTAAAGAGAAGAATCCTCGCCGAGACGGAAGCCGCAATTAGAGAGGATGCCATCTTTGCCAGCAATACTTCGTCCCTTCCCATCGGGGGCATCGCTGCGGCAGCAAGACGCCCGGAACAGGTCATCGGGATGCATTACTTTTCGCCCGTTCCCAGGATGCCGCTTCTCGAAATCATCGTGACGGAAAAGACTGCGGACTGGGTAAAGGCAACAGCACTCGATGTCGGTATCAGACAGGGCAAGACCGTCATCATCGTCAACGATGGCCCCGGCTTTTATACAACCCGTATCCTCGCGCCCCTTTTGAACGAGGCCTTAGAAATTCTTGCTGAAGGCGGGGACATCAAAGAAATCGATAGAGCCATGCGCCAATTCGGCTATCCCGTGGGACCCATTGCCCTACTGGATGAGGTTGGGATTGATGTGGGAGCTCATGTATCAAAGGTCCTGGGCCCGCTTTTCGCTGCGAGGGGAGCTCAACCGAATACGGCCATGGAAAGGCTCTTCCAGGCCGGTTACAAGGGCCGGAAAAACAACCGCGGCTTCTATCTCTACGGTGATCGATCAGGGAAAGAGAAAAAGGGCGTTAACGAAGATATCTATGCCTTCTTCGGCGGAGCTAAGCGAAGAAAGTTTGATGCTCAGGAGATCCAGAACCGTCTGTCCCTTGCCATGATAAATGAGGCAGTCCTCTGCCTCCAGGAAGGCATCTTGCAATCACCGCGGGACGGCGATATCGGCGCCGTTTTCGGTCTGGGGTTCCCTCCCTTTCTTGGGGGACCCTTCCGCTACATAGACAGCCTGGGGCTCCCTAAAATTATTCCCCTTATGGAGGAACTGGAAAAGCAGCACGGCCCGCGCTTTACACCTGCCCCGATTCTCCTTGAACGCAACGCGAAGATTCAGAGGTTCTATGCGTAGTGCGTACTTTCAGGTGCGCTATTTCTGCAGGACTGAAGTCCTGCACTACATAAAAAACATGGAAGGTCTTATGACATTCAAGAATTTCAATCAGGTTCTCCTGAACAGTTTTTCCCGGTATGAAAAAGACCCGGCGTTAATGTTCAAATCCGACGGGCGCTACAAGACTATATCCTACGGTGAATTCGGGGATGCCTGTTTCCGCGTCGCTTCCGCTTTGATGAAGAGGGGTCTTCGGGCCGGCGACCGGATAGCCATCTTTTCGCAAAACCGCATGGAATGGGCCGAGGCCGATTCGGGCGCGCTTTTAGCCGGCGCCTTCAACTCTGCTATTTACGACTCCTCCCTCCCCGAGGAAGCTGCCTTTATTATCCAAGACCTCGAGGCATCTTTTCTCTTTGTAGAGAATGAAGCGCAGCTCCAAAAAATCCTTGCCGTCAGGGGAAATATCCCCAGCGTTAAAGGTGTCTTCGTTTTCTCCGAACCCTTTACAGCGAGCGATCCCTCCTGGGTCTTTCCCTTTTCGGTTCTCCTGCAGGAAGAACCTTTGCCTGAGGCGGTCCTCAGAATCCATGAACTCGCCGAAAATATCAACGGTGAAGACGCCATGTGCATCATCTACACGAGCGGGACGACGGGTAACCCGAAAGGTGTCGTCCTCACACACAATAATTACGTCAAGACAATTGAAATAGTCATTGAGTATTTGCAGGATACTAGCAAACTGAAACGTCACATAAGTTTTCTTCCCCTTGCCCATGCTTTTGAGCGTTTTGCCGGTTATTATATGCTTCTCTATCTGGGAAGCTGTATCGCCTATGCTGAAAGTCTCGATAAGCTCATCGAAAATTTTCGGGAGGTTAAGCCCACTTTCTTCATCGCTGTCCCCCGCGTCTTTGAGAAGATTCATGCCAGGATCATGCAAGGCGTGCGCTCGGCCTCTCCCATAAGAAAAGTCATCTTCTCCTGGGCTCTCAGTGTGGGAAAGAAAGCGGGATATCGTAAAATGCTCGGCCTGCCTCTTCCATGGCACTTGAATATCCTTCATCGCCTGGCCGACGCACTACTCTTCAAGAAAGTGAAGGGCATCTTCGGCGGCCAGTTGGAATACTGCTGCTCCGCTGGAGCGCCCCTCAATAAAGAGGTGGCAGAGTTCTTCGATGCCATGGATATCCTGATCCTGGAAGCATGGGGAGCCACGGAAGCTACATCGCCCTCTACGGGTAATAGTCCCTATGACTACCGTTTCGGCTCGGTGGGAAAGCCTCTGCCCCGTGTCGTGGTGCGTGTTGCCGAAGACGGCGAGCTGGAAGTTAAAGGCCCCAACATCTTCAAGGAATACTGGCGAAACCCGGAGGAGACAAATGCCACCTTCACACACGACGGATTTTACCGGACAGGCGATATCGGAGAAATCAACGAAGAGGGACGCGTAACCATTACGGATCGAAAAAAAGAGCTTATCATCACGTCGGGCGGAAAAAATATCGCATCGGCTGCCATCGTGAATCTGCTTTCAAGCGGCAGATATATCGAAATGGCCTATGTCCACGGCGACCGCCGTAACTACCTGACGGCCCTCCTTGCACTGGATCAGAATGCCGTGCAGGCAATGGCCGAACATAAAGGGATCGAGGATCATTCCTGGCCGGAATTGGTTAAGCATCCCCTGGTCGTCGAAAGAATTCAAAAAGAAGTGGACATGGCAAACGAACAGCTTCCCCGATATATGCAGATCAAGTATTACCGCATACTCCCGGCGCCTTTCTCGATCGAAGGCGGTGAAATGACGCCGACCATGAAACTGAAAAAAAGAGTCATTGAAGATAAATATAAAGACCTTCTTGATGGTATGTATAGAGAAGAATAAAGGAGTGTTTATGAAATCGCTGTATTTCACCGCGGAACACGAAATATTCAGGCGCACGGTGCGGCAATTTGTTGAAAAGGAGGTCACTCCGTATGCGGAGGAATGGGAGAAGAATAAACGTATTCCCCGGGCGATCTGGAACAGAATGGGGGATTTGGGGTTCTTCGGCATCAATTACCCTGAAAAGTATGGCGGAACGGGGGCAGACTTTTTTTACTCCGTCGTCCTCCTCGAAGAACTGCCTCGCTCCACTATGGGAGGATTCGCTGCCGCTGTAAGCGTCCATGCCTATATGGCGGCGGAATATATATATCGCTTCGGAAGCGAAGCGCTAAAACAGAATTATCTGATCCCTACCATCACAGGAAAAAAGATCGGAGCCCTGGCCATCACGGAACCGAACACGGGTTCCGATGTGGCGGCAATCCGCACCAGGGCCGTGAGACAAGGTGACTATTACGTCATCAGCGGGTCAAAGACGTTTATCACCAACGGTGTCTTCGGGGATTTCGTCTTGGTGGCAACCAAAACAGATGCTGAAGCCGGGGCGGGCGGAATCAGCCTGATTCTCGTGGATCGCGACACACCGGGATTTTCAGCAAGACAACTCCACAAGATGGGCTGGCATTGTTCCGATACGGGGGAGCTCACCTTCGAAGATGTCCGCGTACCCGTCACAAACCGGATAGGCGAAGAAAACAGGGCATTCTATTACATCATGGAGTGCTTTCAGTTGGAGCGCTTGGTCAGCGCCATCGGCTCCATCAGCGGCGCCTTTCTCGGGCTGGAATCGACCCTGTCATATATCAAAGAGAGACAGGCCTTCAACCGGCCCCTGGCGAAATTCCAGGCAATACGGCATACGCTGGCGGATTTGCAGACGGAGTTGGAAGCAGCCCGGCAGCTCACGTATTACACGGCCTGGCTCCACAGTCAGGGCGAAACTGCTGTCCATTTCTCCTCCATGGCCAAACTGCTTACGAGCGAGCTTGCCAAAAAAACTGCCGATGTGTGTCTACAGTTCTACGGCGGCTACGGCTACATGGATGAATACCTGATATCCAGGATGTATCGCGATGCGAGGGTGGGAACCATCGTCGGCGGCACCTCCGAGATCATGAGGGAGATCATAGCCCGCATCATGATCGATCAAGTTGGTTACCAGCCCGTTTCCGAAAGAACAGAAAAGCAGAAGGAACTAATTGAGAAGGAAGCGGCGCCCGCATCGGCAAAAGAAGAAAAAGTCATCCCCGTACCGAAGACGGCGGCTGAAATCCTTCAAACCCTGCCTGAACGATTTCTCCCCGAAAATGCCGGTGACTGGGAAACGGTATTTCATTTTGACATCTCCGGACCCGAAGGCGGGCAGTTCACGGTAAACATCACGAAAGGCAAATGCAGCGTTGAGTCCGGATTCAAGGGTGAGGCAAAGTGTACTGTGAGTGTTGCGGACAAAACCTACCATGATATCGAATTGGGCAGGATGAAACCGGAATGGGCTTTCATGACGGGAAATATCCGGATGTCCGATCTTTCTGAGATGATGCGATTCACTAAAATGTTTCAGAGACTCCCGAAGTCATGATAAAAAGAAATGGTGTCAGGTCTTGACATGTGACTTTGCCTTCTCTACAAGGAGTGCCAGATCCTTGTCGCAAAGCATCTCCTGTTTCAGTCTCGTCATCCCTAAATACATTTGTCACATGTCAAGACCTGACACTATTAGCTTATTAGCTTCTATTAGCTTGTTTGACAGGGGGTCAATATTTCATTGACTCACAAGGCCGTCCTTTGTATGCTTTCAACTCGAAGAAGCACGTTCTTATCAAAGATGTAGCTTTACCTGCCTGGGAGATCTTGCACTTGAGTAAGAGGCGCTTTCTTTATTCATTACTGATTATTCTTCTGCTTATCGTCGCTGTTGCCGGCTGGTTTGCAACGGGCTATCTTGGCAATTACGCCCGGCAGGAAATCATCGGAGAAAGCCAAGCTTCAGTATTAACCCTGTCCACCTATGTATCCTCGACATTAAATAACATCGAAGGGGCCACTAAATCCCTCGCCGGATCTTTCTGGATCCCTCCCGCACTGATGTCTAAAAGGAATCGGGATATCGAACATGCCAATAGCGCTTTAGACAGAGACAACTCCGCTTTTAACGCTTCCGTGTCCTACCTGATGGATGCCGATGGCATGACTGTGGCATCCTCCAACCGGAACGATCCGGACAGCTTTGTAGGGAAATCCTATCGTTTCCGTCCTTATTTTCAGGAAGCGGCCAAGGGCCAACCCGGTCGTTATTTTGCACTGGGCATTACTTCCGGAAAGAGGGGTTTCTATGCCAGCTACCCGGTTCAGAATCGTTTAGGTAAAGTGCTTGGCGTGGTCACGATGAAAAAGGATCTTGACGAGATGGAGACCTTTTTCAGCGGATACCCTTTTTGCTTTCTCATCAGCCCGGACGGCATTGTTTTTCTGTCCAGCACGCCGGCGATGGTTCTAAAAAGTCTCTGGCCGCTGGACAAAGCAGCACGGGAAACATTGATTGCATCCAAGCAATTCGGCAATAAACTCTCTGAAGCCGTTTTTAAAAAGGTAATTGCCGACGGCCAGGAAGTCACTTTAGAAGGGAAGGATTATTTCGTCTCCAGGATGGTGATTGACAGCGACAGATGGTCGATTGTGCTTCTGGCCCCGACGGATCGTATCAGAATTTACAAATTGATCGGCATTATAGTAACGATTGGCGTATGCTCGTTAATTATTTTCTTTTCAGGCATTATCTATGTCACAGACCGATCCAAAGAGGCCATTCGGCAAAGTGAGGAACTATACAAGACGCTTGCTGAAAAATCCATGGCTGGTGTTTATGTGGTGCAGGACGGCAAGTTCCGTTTCATTAATTCCAATGCGGCATCCTATGCAGGCTATACAAAGGAAGAGCTGTTGGGTAGCGAAGCAGGTCTATTGGTCAGCCCAGAAGACAGGGAAAAAGTAAGACAAAATGCCAAGGCCATGCTGCTTGGCGAAATGAGCTCCCCTTATGAATACAGGATTATCACGAAACAGGGAGAAACCCGATGGATTATGGAGACCATCACATCTATTTTACATGAGAGCCGGCGGGCCATCCTGGGTAATTCGATGGACATCACCACCCGCAAACAGATGGAAGAAGAGATTCTGACCCTCTCCTTAACCGATCCATTAACCGGTTTATATAACCGAAGAGGGTTCCTGAGCCTTGTCGAGCAGCAGTTGAAGATCGCTAAAAGAACGAAGACGGGTTTGCTGCTTTTGTTTGCCGATATGGATGGCATGAAATATATCAATGACAATTTAGGCCATAAAAAAGGGGATGAAGCACTCATTGAGGCCGCCAACGTTCTTAAACAAGTCTTTCGGGAAGCGGACATTGTTGCCCGTGTCGGCGGCGATGAATTTTCTGTCCTGGCCTTGGGAGTCAAGATGGAAGATTCGAGAATTATTGAAGATCGTTTGCAGTATGAGATTGGCATAAACAATAGCCGTGAAAACAGGGATTACTCTCTCTCGATGAGTGTCGGTATGGCTTACAACGATCCCGAAAATCCTTCGACCATTGATGAGTTAATGTCCCATGCCGATGCGTTGATGTATGAACAAAAGAAGGGTAAGCAGTCTTAAATTTCGATGGTAAAGCCTTATTCCCAAGTTTATTACATTTTTAAACCCATCTAAACCGCTCAAAACGGGTTGAGTCCCGACCACATTCACGACCTATTTAACTTCTTGCAGTCACTAACTTGCCACTTTTTGTTTTTATGGTAGATTTCTCATGGAAGTCATGATAATGATAAATTCAGTCTAAAAGTAGTCCACACAAAAAGTTTAAAACCCTTTAAACATGTTTGAGGGTGCCATGGGCTGATTACTGAAACCCCGTTCTTCAGAAGAAAGCGGGGTTTTGTTTTTTTGGCGGATCGTGAATGATTATGATGAAAGATCAATCCGAAAAAAAAGAGGCATTGATCCAGGAGCTGGTTTCTCTTAGAAAGAAAATTGCAGAACTGGAGCAATCTGAATCAGAGCGCAAGAAAGCGGAGGGGTACCTGCAGGAACACGACATCCGATTAAAGAAACTTTATTCTTGGGTACCCGGAATGATTTATCAGTTTACTAGGAGGCCTGACGGAACATATTGCGTGCCGTTTACCACAGCAGCTATCAAGGATATTTTTGGATGTTCACCACAAGATGTACGCGAGGATTTTTCTCCAATAGCGAAAGTAATATTACCCGAGGATTTCGATAAAGTATTTGGCTCCATTGAATACTCAGCCAAACATCTGACTATCTGGACATGTGAATATAGAGTACAAATTCCCGGCCAGTCAATCAGGTGGCTGTTAGGCAATTCAGCACCCGAGAAATTGGCTGATGGTAGCATAACCTGGTATGGCTTCAATACTGACATCACGGAACGGAAGCAGGCTGAAGAAGCGTTCCAGATTAACCTGCTAAAATATCAGACGCTATTTGAGATGTTGCCTATCGGCGTTACCATATCGGAGAAAACAGGCAAGATCATAGATAGCAATAGGGAGGCAGAGCGGTTGTTGGGGTTGCAGCTTAAAGAACAAGTCAAAAGAACGATCGCCGGCCAGGAATGGGGCATCATTCGGCCTGATGGCTCTCCGATGCCGGCAGATGAGTATGCCAGCGTCAGGGCGATTAAAGAAAATCGCCTCATTGAAAATGTCGAAATGGGCATTGTCAAGGGAGAAGGCGACGTCACCTGGATCAATGTGGCTGCCGCTCCCATTCCTCTGGAAGGCTATGGGGTGGCGATAGCTTATAGCGACATCACCGAGCGCAAGCATGTAGAAGACGCTTTGCGGCAGAGCGAGGAGCAGTATCATTCACTTTTTGAAAACATGCAGGAGGGGTTCGCCTATTATCGGATGATTTTTGTTGAAGGCCAGCCTCAGGATTTACTTTATCTCAATGTGAACAAAGCCTTCGAAAAATTGACGGGATTGAAGGATGTCGTCGGCAGGAAAATTACCGAGGTTATCCCGGGCATTAAGGAGGCCAATCCAGAATTATTAGAAATTTACGGCCGGGTGGCTCTGACCGGAAAACCGGAAAAATTTGAGGATTATTTCGAGCCCTTGAAGGCCTGGCTGTTCATCTCGGTTTACAGTCCGGCAAAGGGATACTGCGTTGCGGTTTTTGATAACATCACCGAGCGTAAGAAGACACAGGATATGCTGCGGGAGAGCGAGTCCCGTTATCGACACATATTTGATGGGGCTATAGAGGGAATGTATCGTACCTCATTGCAAGGGACAAGCATACTGGTCAACCGGGCCCACGCAAAGCTGCTGGGGTATGATTCACCCCAAGAAGTCGTTTGCACGATTGTGGATTCGGCGCGTCAGGTCTGGGCAGACCCGGATGAGCGCTCCCATTTTATACAACTACATGAAAATCAGGATACTGTCCGCGCCTATGAGTGCCGGTTCAAGCGCAAAGACGGGACAAAGATATGGGTGTCGCTCAACAGCCGGGCGGTTCGCGGGCCAGATGGGCAAGTGGTCTACTTTGAAGGCTTCTGCGAAGATATCACCGAACGCAAGCGGGCCGAGGAGGCGCTGCGGGAGTCGCAGTCGATTCAGCGCGCAGTTTTCGACAGCACGACCGACTTTATTTGGTCGGTCGATCCCCAGGGCGGGCTGCTGACGTTCAATCGTTCAATTAGCGACTACTTCCTCCAGTACCGCAGTTTTCGACTTCAGGTCGGTCAGCGCCCAGAAGATATGTTTACGAACGCTGATGACATCGATCGCTGGCACGGTTATTATCAGCGAGTACTGGCGTCGGGGCCATTTACGGCGGAATATACGGTACATTCGGGCATAATTACGCTTCTCATGACATTTAACGTCCTCATGCGCGATGAGGTCATCTTCGGCGTATCGGTCTTCGGTAAAGACATCACCGACCGCAAGAAGGCGGAGGAGGCACTGCGGGAAAGTGAACAAAACTTCCGCCGTTCTCTGGATGACTCCCCGCTGGGGGTGCGCATCGTGACCATAGAAGGTGATACCATTTATGCCAACCCGGCTATTCTGGATATCTATGGCTACGACAGCCTTGAGGAATTGAAAATAACCCCCGTGAAGAAGCGCTATACCCCGGAGAGCTATGCCGAGTACCAGATAAGAAGGGAAAAAAGAAAACGAGGCGATTATAGCCAATCCGAATACGAAATAAGCATCGTAAGGAAAGATGGTACAGTCCGCCATCTCTATGTCTTCCGCAAAGAAGTAATTTGGGACGGTGAAAGACAATTTCAAGTCTTATACAACGACATCACCAAGCGCAAGCTGGCCGAGGAGGCACTGCGCGAGGCCCATGAGCGTGCGGAATGGCTGGCCCGGTTTCCCGAGGAAAATCCCAACCCGGTCATGCGCGTGTCTGCCAACGGTAGTGTTCGCTACTACAATCAGGCATCAGTGAAACTGTCGGGGTGGGCGTGTAAGGATGGCCAGAGACTTCCTGATCCTCTCCTTCCCATCTTCGGACAGGCTATGACCTCAGGAAAGGAGATACAGCAGGACGTGGAACTGGGCGAACGGTTTTATTCCGTTGCAGTTGTGCCGATCCATGAAAAAGGCTACGCCAACGTCTATGGTCGCGACATCACCGAGCGCAAGCGGGCGGAAGAAGCACTAAAGGCATCACATCAACAGTTACACGCCTTTGCCGGGCGGCTACAATCCGTGCGTGAGGAGCAGAGGAAAGAGATCGCCCGGGAAATCCACGATGATTTGGGGGGCGCTTTGACAGCATTAAAGATTGACCTCTCCTTTCTGGCAAGCAGCGCACCAAAGAGCCGGGATAAAACAAAGAGAGATTCATTCCTGAGTAAAATGCTTGATATGACAAAACTCATTGATGAAACTATTGGTACGGTCCGCAGGCTCGTGACACAACTGAGGCCGAGCATCCTGGATGACTTTGGTCTTTTTGCAGCTCTTGAATGGCAGCTCCAGGAATTCCAGAAAAGGATGGGTATTCAAAGTGAATTTGTCTCAAGCATGGAATACATCAACCTGGATGAGGAACTTTCCATAGCGGTATTTCGTATCTTTCAGGAGGCTTTGACCAACGTGGCCCGCCATGCAAACGCAACAAAAGTTACCGCGACGTTATATGAAGAGGCGGACAGTCTCGTACTGAAAGTGGAAGACAACGGAAAGGGAATAAGCGCGGATGATATTCATAATACGAAGTCCGTTGGACTCATCGGCATGCGCGAACGCGCTTTGTTTCTCGGAGCAACAGTCAATTTCTCTGGTGAGCCATCTAAAGGGACAACTGTGATCCTGAAAATACCACAAGATAAAAAACATCGCCGCAGGCGTGATTCATTGGCTTGAGTATTTTAAAGTAACGGTTTATAATTCTCAACATGAAGTACATTCCCCGATTGATCGAAGCCGAGTTGAAAAAGGCTTCAAAAAGCTTTGCTGCCGTCATCCTCACCGGGCCTCGCAGATATAGGCGCCTAAGGGAGCCGTCATGATCAAAGTGATCATCGTGGATGACCATCCCGTTGTGCGACGGGGACTGAAACAGATACTCCAAGAGGAGCCTGACGTAAAAGTGGTTGGTGAGGCGGAGAGCGCGCAGGAGGCATTTAAAATAATCCGCACGATAGATTGCGATGCAGTCGTTCTTGATATTTCTCTGCCCGGCGCAAGCGGGGTAGAAATCTTGAAACAGTTAAAACACGAATACCAGAAGCTGCCCGTGCTCATTCTGAGTGTGCATCCCGAGGAGTATTACGCGGTACGCGTGATGAAGGCGGGCGCCTCCGGTTATCTGACAAAGGAGAGCGCTCCGGAGGAACTGGTAAAAGCCATCAGAAAGATAATCTCGGGAGGAAAGTATATCAGTTCATCTCTTGCAGAGAGGCTGATCACGGATATCGACGCCTCCGGAAAACCGCGCCATGAAAAGCTCTCTGACAGGGAATTTGAAATCATGCGCATGATTGCCCAGGGAAAAGCAATAAAGACAATTGCCGAAGAATTATATCTCAGCGAAAAAACTGTAAGCACCTACCGCACACGCCTGCTCGAAAAGATGGGAATGACTACTAATGCGGAAATCATCAGCTACGCATTAAAGAATAAACTTGTCGAGTAAAAGAACAACTTTGTTGAGACCTTTGCATAATTATTCACGGGTCATCGCGAGGAGGGAAACGACGTGGCGATCTTTGTGCTTCTGCATTTAATGTAGTGCAGACCTTTGTAGTGCGTACCTTTAGGTGCGCTGTATTAGCAGGACTAAAGTCCTGCACTACGTTATCTAAAAATCCCCAGATCCCCTTTGACAAAGGGGGATGAATACCGTCAAATGTAGTGCGTACCTTTAGGTGCGCTGTATTAGCAGGACTAAAGTCCTGCACTACGTTATCTAAAATCCCCCCGACCCCCCTTTCATAAAGGAGGTGCGAAGGAGAAAAGATTTCTCGTTTCCCCTTCGCAGTGCTCAGGGCTTCATTTCACCGCAATGACAAAAGGGGTGTTTTTCAAAGGTCTCTATACTAATATTCTGAATCCTATGTCGATTAACCTGTTAAGGGAAGATCATTTTCGGTAATGTTTCGTAACGGCAATGACTTCAACTATACTTTCAGATTGGCATATAAACAGAGCACGGTATTTTATGTCGATGCGAAAGGAATAAATACCACGATGGCGGGGCTCAAGTAATTCGGTGTTCAGTGATGGATGAGAGGGATTATTTTCAAAAAGTGACCTGGCCTTGTTCCATTTTCTCAGAAGGCCATGTTTCTTGATGTATTCTCTAATATCTTCACGGAGTTCGGTAATGACTGGCATTTATTTATACACGGAAGATTTTTTTAAACCCTTTTCAAGATCCTTCAAAAAATTTTCTTTATACAGGTTTGTTTCAGAAAAATCGCTAATGATATTGGCAAGATTATCCTTTTTGAATGGCTTTAAGGCGATCGGACGGGTTTGCAGCTTCCGTATCACTTCATTTCGCTCCTTTTCGTCAAGGATTTCAAGAAGTTCAATGACTGTTTCTAACGGTATTTCGATTCTTTTGGTGATCGTTTCTTTCACTGTGATAAATGGCATAATCCTCATCCTTTTTAATTGGAATGCCCTGATTTTTGAAGTTTAATCATACGGTCTGACTGAGGCAGTGTCAAGAGATTTGTATGCTCCCCTTCGTTTGGATATCTCTCCGCCCTCCATCATCACCTCATCTGAACAACGTCAATAGGCTCAAATCTCATGAAGTCCTTTCCCCCGATGAAGACGTTCGAGGGCAGGCTCCATCCGGAATCCAGAGTTACTGTCATTTCTTCTTGCCCGCTTTGACAAAGGGGGATGAATACCGTCAAATGTAGTGCGTACCTTTAGGTGCGCTGTATTAGCAGGACTAAAGTCCTGCACTACGTTATCTAAAAATCCCCCCCACCCCCATTGACAAAGGGGGATGAATACCGTCAAATGTAGTGCGTACCTTTAGGTGCGCTGTATTAGCAGGACTAAAGTCCTGCACTACGTTATCTAAAAATCCCCCCGACCCCCTTTCATAAAGGGGGTGAGAAGGAGAAAAGATTTCTCCTTTCCCCTTCGCAATGCTCAGGGTTTCAGTTCGCTCGCAATGACAAAAGGGGTGTTTTTCAAAGGTCTCTATACTAATATTCTGAATCCTATGTCGATTAACCTGTTAAGGGAAGATCATTCAGGGAAGAAGGTTTTCAACTTGAAGGAGGCGCCTCCTTATTCCGCAATCCGCAATAAAGTTGGTTACGGTTTTAACCTTTTTAACAGCTTGGCGCTGTCTTTTCGTTTGGTAACGGCGAGAATGACGACTGTGCCGGGCAGGAGGCGATAATAGGCCCGGAAATCGCCGCTCCTCAAGCGATAAAGAGAGGGCTTATAACCCGTCAATTTTTTTATCCGGGTTTTTCCGAAGGGGAAGGGATTGATCTCCAGATAGGACGCGATGTCCCTGGTCAGTTGAATGGCCTCATCGGTTTCCAGGGCGGCGATGTCTTTCTGAGCAGCGGGGCTGAAGACGATGCTAAACTTTTTTTGCGCCACGACGGGATTCCAGTTTTGCGATGAGGGCGTCGGCCGTCAAACCGCCGGCGAGCGTGTATTCGGCATAGGCATCCTCGATCCTGCTTCGGAAAAGGGGATCGTTTTCAACAAGATAGTCGGCGAGATCCTCCTCCGTGATATGATGAAGGATCGCCGTGGGTTTGCCGTAAGCGGTGATAATGACATCTTCCGTTTTGCAGGCCTCGATGACGCTCATGGTTTTTTGCTTTAGCTCCTTGATGCCTGTGAATCGCATGTCCGTTCTCCTTTAAGGTGTTATACTTTAGTGTAACATGAGAAATGGATTTGTCAAGAGGCAAATGACTGCGTATGGGAAGTCAATTTCGCTTGCCGATTTGGAGAAAATTGTATATGACGCCGTCAAATTACGACGAAAAGTGACGACATGTATTACTGGGCGCCATCGGGCCGGTCTGAGATCGAAGTTGATTTCCTGCTTATTCGGGGCGCGAACCTTATCGCAGTCGAGGCAAAGTCCGGCAACGCGTTCAGGGATGACTGGTGCAAAGGACTGCGCGCTGTGGCAAAACTCGAAGGGCTGCAACGCCGCATTGTCGTTTACCCTGACGGACCGGTGATGAAAACGCAAGATGGTATTGATGCCCTGCCTTTCCGCCGCTTTGCCGAAGAACTGGCCTCCGATACTTTTTGGAGGTAGAACGTCAGCCCCTTCCTTGTAGGGATTCCCTACAAAAAAATCCGGCTTCCCTGACAGACAAATAGGAATAAATATTTTACTCTTCCAGCACCTAAGGAATGTCATTCCGTGCTTGATAAGCCTGCCCCGTACTTGATACGGGGGAATCCAGGACGAAAAGAATCTGGATTGTCTGGTCAAGCCAGACAATGACAAGTATTAGCAGGACTAAAGTCCTGTACTACGTTATCCAAAATCCCCCCGACCCCCTTTCATAAAGCGGATGAGAAGGACAAAGGCTTATACAATATCGTCTAAATTACGAGAGCCGTGGAGAACTCGATGAATTTCGACAGTTTTGCCACGAACAATATAGAACACAAGGTAGGATTCGATAACAAGAACACGATAGCCGGAACTTTTAAGCTTGTCATCTCTTGGTATGTGTCCGAGAAGCGGGTGAGTTTGAAGATTGCCAATGCGTTGATCGAGTTTATCAATAAATGCCGCTGCATTAGCCGGGCTGTCATTTGCGATCCAGTCGAAGATCGAGGTAAGATCATCAACAGCTACAGGAAGATAACGGAGAACATGCTTATTTGCCATGCAAACGTTGCCTGATTTTTTTCATTACTTGAGTATGGGTAAATCCCTTTTCTCCAGCAGCAGCTTGAGCTTGAGCAACGGCAATCTTTCCGAAAAGCTCGACCCTGGCATTGAGTCTTTCATAATGTTCGATGCTCATAACAACGAGATCTCCCTCACCGTTCGTGGTTAGATAAACCGGTTCGTCCTGTTCATGGCACAAAGAGGCAATATCGCGTGTTTGATTACGAAGGCTCGATATAGGTTTTATGATTGGCATGTAACCTCCTTTAAGTATAGTTTCTGAGAACGACGTATCACCTAATATTGATAAAATCAAGAACGAATTTGCGGCACACTTCGGAACTGTCTTCCCCGCTCCCCTCTTGTCATTGCGCCCCCCTGTCATTTCGAGCAACGCGAGAAATCTTTAATATCCCTCCCTGAGTATTAGCAGGACGCGGCGCTCGATGCACGACAAGGATATCCGGGAGTTTAATATTGGCGGCAAAGGCATGCACATCGGCAAGTCGTTCAGCAATGTGACCGGGACACTCTCTGGCCATCCTGTTTTTTCCGCACCGGAAGAAGCAGACCGGGTGAAAGACCTGTTTACATAGGCGGAGATGAGAGGGATACAGGAGACAGGAGTTGGGTGTGAAGAGGAAATGGAGACGTGACGGCTCTTCAGTTAAGAAGTGATTACTGAAGGAATGTTTTCGATTCCAACAACGTCGATGTATCCTGCAGCAGCGTCTTTAAGCATATAAATGGCTTCTTCGACAGTATCACCTTCAGTTGTTATATCAAGTTCAGGGCAATACACTACATAACCTCCCTCTTCAGCAGGGCCGAGTTCAGCAGTTATTTTTATTTTTCTCATGACAAGCCTCCATATATGAGATTGTAGGACAACGTAGCCCAACGCTGGAGACATGTCAATAAAAAATACCGAAAGCGTGAAGCGTGAAAGACAAGATACGAGGAAACATGGAATCCACATCCTACTTATCATTTGTGTTAATCATGAAGAGTAGTATGATTTTTGAAGAGAAAAGGCAGGAGAACGTGATTTCACCTGGGTCATTGAACCCTTGTTGTAGTGTGTTCCCTGTCTCCCTGAATCCTGTTAGGAGAGTAAAATAGATGGCAAAAGATTTGTGAGCATCTGCGTGATAAAGAACGATGATAGTGGTCACCCTGCCAAATTTATTCCTTAGTCATGCGCTAACCGACATGGGGTTCCTATCCCGCCGTAACCTGTCCCGCCTGCCGCTCTCTTCCAAGGCCTTGTAAGGATTCCCTTACAGAAAAATCAGGCTTCCCTGACAGACAAACAGGAATAAATATTTTATTCTTCCTGCACATAAGGAGGGGAGTGTACTCCCTCAATCCCTTCTGCCATAGGAATTTGAACAGCCAGGTATTTGCGGGGTTGGAAAACCCCGCCTCTCGATTTGTCATTTCGACCAGCGGGAGAAATCTTTAAGATCCCTCCCCTCGCTCGGGACAAGGATCTCTCAGTCACTCCGCTCCTTCGAAATGACATGTTTAATCGAAACCCGATAGGCGGGACATTCCCGTTCCGTTAAGGATGCGTCCATGAAGGTTTTTATTGTCGATGATTCAAAACTCGTTGTTGAAAGGATGAAGATTCTTCTGTCTACATTTGAGGAATTGGAATTCATAGGCCAGGCCGCAAATGCAAAAGATGCTGTCGAAGCCATTGAAAGACTGAAACCTGATGTGGTGATATTAGACATTCGCCTAATTGGCGGTAATGGGATGAATGTTCTTGAACGTATCAAGAAAGAAGAACCATCACCTGTTGTCATCATGCTTACCAACTATCCATATCCGCAGTATCGGAAGAAATGCAGGGAACTTGGTGCGGAATATTTTTTTGACAAAGTAACGGAAATTGAAAGCCTTGTTAAAGTACTAAAAATGCTGGCTCAGGATACTTCTCAAGGAGAGTTACCATTGTGATGGTGATGGCACGAAACAGAACAATGCGGGACATGAATTTGCCGCCTATCGGGTGCAGAACAACATTGATAGGCAGGGTTTTCCAACCCCGCCAAAAAGGTGGAATATAGAATGGAGACACCGGATAAACTTGTTGTATTTAATCTCGATGACCGACGGTTCGCTATGCCCCTCTCGGCTGTAGTGCGGGTTGAAAGGATCGTTGCCATAACGCCCCTCCCGAGGGCGCCGGAAATTGTTCTCGGTGTTGTAAATATGCACGGTCAGATTATTCCCGTAAGGGAAAAGGGGTTCAAGTTTGCGGCGTGAGGCTGGATACTGGACGGGGACATGATGCGGTAGCCCGTAGGGATCGCATCGTGTCCCAAGAATGTGGCGCTGGATGGGGGATGGTGAAGCATAAGGAGGTTATTGATGATGGCAGAACAATTTACGGAACTTCAGACAGCGGAATTGTCAGAGGCAGGGGAAAGGGAAGAGTCCCCGATGAATCCTGCCGAGGCGGGAGCCAAAGAAACGGTTTCCTTCGTCGTTTTCCGTCTCGATGGAGAGCGCTTTGCGCTTTCCCTTGATCAGGTGAAGATTGCCCTGCGCATGGTATCCTTCACGCCGGTGCCTGACGCCCCGCCCTGGGTCATCGGAGTCATAGACCTGCACGGCCGGGTCATCCCGGTGACGGACCTCCGGGAGCGGTTGGGACATCCCGCGAAGGAACCACATCTGAACGATCGCCTGCTCGTCATGTCTCTTGCCGAACGAACGTTTGCCCTTGTGGTCGACGAAGTGAAGGAAGTGCTTGAGTTGCCAGTCAGCGAGGTGGAAACACCCCCCGATCCTCTCGGCGATTCCCGGTATCTGAGGGCCGTTGTCAGACGGGAAGATGGTTTGATTCTCATCCTCGATGCTGTGCAGTTGTTTCCATCGGCGGCGGGGCTGGATGCTTGATGCTGGGTGGGGACATGATGCGGAAGTCAGTAGGGATCGCATCGTGTCTCGAAATGAGGAAATATGAATCGTCAACTACATGATTTGCAGAATCCGCAGATGAGCGATGTGAGCTGCGGGCTATTCCGGTCACTGATTCTGGAAAGGACGGGGATGCATTTTCCCCCGAACAGGCGTGACGCCATGGTGCGTAGCGTACTGGCTGCGTCCGCGCACATCGGCTTTGAAGACATAGAAGCATGCTATCGCCACTTGTTTGTGTCCAAGACGGACAGCAAGGCCTGGGATGAACTGATCCAACTGCTCATTATCAATGAAACCTACTTTTTCCGCGACACGCCTCAGATGGAAGCCCTGCGCAACCATATCCTGCCTGAAATCATCGCGCGCCATTATGACGACCGTCGTCTCCGTATCTGGAGCGCCGGCTGCGCCAGCGGCGAAGAACCCTATTCCCTGGCCATCCTGCTCTACCAGCTTCTACCAGATATTGCCCAATGGAATGTCTTCATCCTGGGTACGGACATCAACAAAAGCGATCTATTATGGGCCGAAAAAGCCTGTTACAAAGAGCGTTCCTTCCGGGTGACCGATCCTCTTATCCGGGAACGTTTTTTTTCGCCGCGCGATGGTGTATTCGAGCTCAAACCGCCTATCCGGGAGATGGTCCATTTTGCCTATCTGAACCTGGTGGAAGATGTATGCCCATCCCTGACAACAAATACGAACGCCATGGACCTGATCGTCTGCCGGAATGTAGCCATCTACTTCGAGGAGGTCATGATGAGGGAGATGGCCTTACGGTTCCATCGCTGTCTGATTCCTGACGGGTGGTTCATGGTCGGGGCAGCCGAGGCTGGAAGCGCCTTTTGCGACCCCTTTATTTTCTGGAACTATCCCGGCGCCATTCTCTACCGGAAGGGTATCGATCCACCCCATAGACCAGGAATCAACGTGACGCCGCCGGATTGGGATTATGTCCCCATCACGGAGCGTGTTAAATTTCCCGATCTCCTGCCGGTACACGAGGAACCAGTCCAGCCGCAGCCGCCGGAACCGGACGAACCTTACCGGGCGGGGCTTATCATGATGGGAAAGGGAAACTACGAAGGGGCGATAGAGAGATTCCAGGCGAGTATCGCCAAAGACCCGAAATTCGTCCCGGCATACTGCGAGATTGCGCGGGCACATGCCAACCGGGGCGGTCTGAAAGATGCCAGCGCCTGGTGCGAGAAGGCCATCAAGATAGACCCGTTATTGGTTGAGGCTTACTATATCCTTGCCCTCATCCGCCAGGAAGAAGGCGAATATGAAAAAGCTGTCGAGCTCTTAAAAAAGACGCTTTACCTGGATTCGAATTTCGTCATGGCGCATTTCAGCCTGGCTGTCATCCATCGCCGGGTCGGCCGCCGGGATGAGGCAATACGCCATCGTTCGCAGGCCTTGCGTCTGGTCGCCAAATTGCCGCCTGATGAAATTCTGCCGGGTACCGACGGCATGACAGCCGCCCAGTTGCTGGCGATGATAAGGGCGATGAAGTGAAACTGGATGCTGGATGCTGGATAGGGGAAATTGAATGAGTTATAGGAATCTGGATGTATGGAAGATGGCAAGGGAACTGGTCATTGATATTCACAAGATGACGCTCCAAAAGCTTCCCAAATTTGAGGCATTTGAAGAAGGCGGGCAAATTAGAAGGTCATCAAAATCAGTGCGATCAACCCTTGTAGAAGGTTATGGAAGAAGGCATTACAAACAGGATTTTATTCGCTATCTACATTATGCAATAGCTTCCAATGACGAAACGCTTGATCATCTGGAAATCCTATATGAAACCGGTTCATTAACAGACAAGGAGTTGTATGCCAATATTCATGAAAGATTGGAAATTTTGGGAAAGAAACTCAATATGCTCATTCAATCTGTAACGAAAGGACATATCAGTGAAAAATAATAATCCAGCATCAAGTATCCAGTATCCAGTATCCAGTATCCAGCAAGATCAACAGATTCTGGAAACAAGGGCGCGGATCCTTGCCCGTCCCCCAAAAGAAGATATTGCCGAAGGGGAAACCCTGCATTTGCAGTCATTCCTTCTTGGAGGGGAACGTTATGGCGTGGATATCAAACTTGTCCGGGAAACACAGCCCCTGAAGAGCCAAAAATGGGCCGCTGTCCCCTGCACGCCTGATTTCATTACGGGCGCAGTGAACATCCGCGGCAGGGTCTATCCCATCATGGATGTGGCGAGGTTTTTAAGACTGCCTCCCCGGCCGTTATCGGAAACGGCCCATGTCCTGCTCGTGTGTGGTGTCAACAGTGGGGGGGAAG
>Ga0209777_10002413_pt1 | contig 24612 bp, 19 predicted proteins | sample FrelakmetHBP12HB_FD_187147 | JGI IMG/M metagenome (GOLD analysis project Ga0209777, IMG submission 187147) | Freshwater lake sediment microbial communities from the University of Notre Dame, USA, for methane emissions studies -HBP12 HB (SPAdes)... | ecosystem: Environmental > Aquatic >... | reverse complement strand
CCTGGGCATCGGCGTCGCCGACCGCCTGCTGATGCTCCAGTACGCCTACTGTAGCGTCATCACGCCGGAAGGCTGCGCGGCGATCCTCTGGCGGACGGCCGAGAAGGCGCCCGCGGCCGCCGAGGCGCTGCGCCTGACGGCCAAGGACTTGAAGGAGTTCGGCGTCGTCGACGACATCGTACCGGAGCCGCTCGGCGCCGCCCATCGCAACCCGCGCGAAGTCGCCGTCACGCTGGAGCGCCGCATAGGACGCTACCTGCGAGAACTCGCCCAGATCCCGATTGACCAACTGCTGGAGCAGCGGTACCAGAAGCTCCGCCGCGTCGGCGCCACGGTCGAGGCCGAACCCGGCGAGGCGACGTAAGCCAGTAGCCCGTCAATGTTGATTATGTGGGTGCCACGGCTGCGCAGTTTGCAGCCGTGCTTCGATGCCGACGACCACGGCTGCAAAAGGCGCAGCCGTGGCACCCAGCGTCTTGGATAATCTGCAATCTGAGTGACGCACTACACTAGACCGTCAGGTAGGGCAGGGGATTAGCGTGCGGCTGATGCAACTGGTGCTGCCGGGCCTCCTGGCCGGCGTCGTCCTGGCGACGGCAGCCGCCGCGGCCGCACCGGCGCCCGGGACGAAGCCCAGGCCGATCCTGGTTCCCATGGATACCCTCGCGCCGGGAGGCCGGCCGGTGAAGCCGCCGGAGGCAACCGACCCGAAGGCCCCCGTCGTGCGAATCGAGTGGCGGACGAACTTGGAGTCGGCCATCAAGGAAGCGACGGCCTCCGACCGCGTCGTCCTTGTCTACTTTCACGCCGACTGGTGCCAGCCTTGCCGCCTGATGAATGATTACACATTCGTCAACCGCACGGTCGCGCTGTATGTCGGGCAGAACTTCGTGCCCGTGAAGATCGACGACACGCGCGGGGCCGGCGAGGTCTCGAAGAAGTACGAGGTCCGCATCTACCCGAGCATCCTCTTCCTGACGCCGGGCGGCGAGCCGCTCCACATGCTCCTTTTTCCGCGGACGGCGGCCGAACTGTATCCGATCCTCCAGAAAGTGCAGGGGCTGCCGTGCCTCGTCGAGGCGCAAAAAAAAGCGCCCGACAGCCTTGAGGCCAACTTCCGCCTCGGCGAGATCTGGGCCGGGCTGGACCGCGTCAAGCAGGCCGAGCCGTACCTGAGACGCGTGGTGCAACTCGATCCGAAGAACGAGCACGACCGCATGGTGCAGGCGCGGCTGTGGCTCGCGATCGTGCCCTTGGAGGACGGCAACGCGCCCGAGGCCCTGAAGAACCTGCGGCAGTTCGCCGAGGAGTTCAAGGATTTGCCGCTCGTGCCGACGGCCCTTCATGCCATAGGCGCCATCCTGGCCCGCGACGGCAAGTTCCAGGAGGCGCGGCAGGCCTTCGAGGACCTCCGCACGCGGTTTCCGCGAGACGTCATGGCCTACGAGGCCGACAAGGCGATCGATGCCATCGACGAGCGCCTGAAGGCCGAAAAAGAGGCCAAAGAGGGCCCGCCGGCCAAGCCAGCCGCGGCGCCCAAGGGACCGGCCCCGGCCGCACAGGAGAAGTGACCGCCGAGTGCCCGTGACGGAGGCCTTACGCCGGTCCCCGGTTCCCGATTCCCTGTTCCCCGCCGTTAAGGTAGTTCGCCAGGTACTGCCCGGTGTAGCTTTCCTTTGTGGCGGCGACCTTCTCCGGCGTGCCTTCGGCCACAAGGCGCCCGCCGGCGTCGCCGCCCTCGGGCCCGAGGTCGATCACCCAGTCGGCGCTCTTTATGACCTCATAGTTGTGCTCGACCACAAGGACCGTGTTGCCTAGGTCCACGAGTTTGTTCAGGACGTCCAGCAGCCGCTGGATGTCGGCAAAGTGCAGGCCCGTCGTCGGCTCGTCGAGGACGTACAGTGTGCGGCCGGTGGCGCGTTTGCCGAGTTCGGCGGCGAGTTTGACGCGCTGCGCCTCGCCGCCCGAGAGCGTCGTCGAACTCTGCCCGATTGTGATGTACCCGAGGCCCACCGCCTCCAGCGTCGCAAGCTGGCCGACGATCCGCGGGAAGTTCTCGAAGAACACGACCGCCTCGCTCACGCGCATCTCCAGGATGTCGGCGATGCTCTTGCCGCGATAGGTGATCTCGAGCGTCTCGCGGGCGAACCGCGTGCCCTTGCACTCCTGGCACGTCACGTACACATCCGGCAGGAAGTGCATCTCGACCTTGCGGACGCCCTGGCCCTGGCATGCCTCGCACCGGCCGCCCTTGACGTTGAAACTGAACCGGCCCGGCCCGTAGCCGCGCACCTTCGCCTCTCGCGTCTGGGCCAGGACGCGGCGGATGAGGTCGAAGACCTTGGTGTAGGTCGCCGGGTTGGATCGCGGGGTGCGGCCGATGGGGCTCTGGTCGATCTCTATGACGCGGTCGATCTGGTCCACGCCCGTCAGACGCTGAAGGGGGCCCGGCTTTTCGCGGCTGCCGTACAGTTTCCGCCGCACGGCCGGCACGAGCGTCTGGTCCACCAGCGTGCTCTTGCCCGAGCCGCTGACGCCCGTCACGCAGATGAGGCACGCGAGCGGCAGTCGCACTCGCAGGTCCTTGAGGTTGTTGGCGCGCGCGCCCGTCATGACGATCGACTTCGTGACGCGCGACGGCCGGCGCTTGGCGGGCACGGGAATCCGCGTGCAGCCCGCCAGATACCGGCCCGTGAGCGACTCGGGACATTTCTGTATCTCGGGGACCGTGCCTTGCGCGATGATTTCTCCGCCGTGCTCGCCCGCGCCCGGCCCCATGTCGATCACGTGGTCGGCTTCGCGGATGGTCTCCTCATCATGCTCCACCACGAGGACCGTGTTGCCCAGGTCGCGTAGCGCCTTCAGGGTGTTCAGGAGCCGCCGGTTGTCACGGGCGTGCAGGCCGATAGTCGGTTCGTCCAGAACGTAGCAGACGCCCACCAGGCCGCTGCCCACCTGCGTTGCGAGGCGGATGCGCTGGGCCTCGCCGCCCGAAAGCGTGCCGGTGGCGCGGTCGAGCGTCAGGTACCCGATGCCCACGTCCTGCATGAACCGCAGGCGGTTGCGGATTTCGCCGAGCACCTGGCGGGCAATCGTCTTCTTCTCGCCGCTGAGCGCAAGGTCCGCAAAGAACGCCGCCGCCGCATCAACGCTCAGGGCCGACACCTCGTGGATTCCCTTGCCGCCCACCCTGACAGCCCGCGACTCCGGCCGCAAACGCGCCCCGTGGCAGGCTGGGCAGGGCTGCTCGCTCATAAACCGCTCCAGCCATCGCTGGACGTGCCGGCTGGAGACGGTCTCCGCGAACCGCTTGAGGCTCGGCAGGACGCCCTCCCATGCTTCGTCGGACTCGAGCCGGGCCTCGTGTGGCAAAGGGGTCTGGAGCCCTACGCCGTTAAGGCTCCTGACCCCTTTGCCTTCGGCGCGGCGCCGCTTGGCAGGCGCCCCTCCGTACAACAGCGCCTCGCGCAGCTTGGCCGGAAGTTTTTCGAATGGCGCGTCGCGCGGCGCAGCAAAGTCGCGGACAAACCGCTCCAGCGCCGCTTCGAAGAACTGCTGGTACCGCCGCGGCCCGTGCTTCCACGGGGCCAGCGCCCCTTGGGCCAGCGTCTTTTCGCGGTCGGGAACGACAAGGTCCTCGTCGAACTCCAGGTAAGTGCCGAGGCCGTGGCATTGCGGACAGGCCCCGTACGGGCTGTTGAAGCTGAAGAGCCGCGGCGTAAGCTCCTCGAAGCTGATGTTGCACCGCGTGCAGGCGTAGCGCTCGCTATAGAGTGTGTTTCGCCACTCGCCTGAGGGCGTCTCGTGGCTGGCGACCACCACGCCTTCGGTCATCCGAAGGGCCGTCGAGATGGAATCCGTCAGTCGCTCGCGCACCGCCTCCTTGACGACCAGCCGGTCGACGACCGCCTCGATGGTGTGGCGTTTGTTCTTCGCCAGCCCCGGTAGGTCGCGCACCTCGTGCATCTGGCTGTCGATGCGGACCCGCACAAAACCGTCGGCCACGATGTTCCTGAGCACGTCCTTGTGCTCGCCGCGCTGCCCGCGAATCAGAGGCGCCAGGATCGTCAGTCGCGTGCCAGCCGGCAGGCCCAGCACGTGCTCGACGATCTGGTCGACGCGCTGCTGGCGGATTTCGCGGCCGCACTTAGGGCACGTGGCCGTGCCGACGCGGGCGTACAGCAGCCTGAGGTAGTCGTGGATTTCGGTGGCCGTCGCGACCGTCGACCGCGGGCTGAAGCCGCCGCGCCGCTGGTGGATGGCGATCGTTGGCGGCAGGCCCTCGATGGCGTCCACGTCGGGCTTTTCCATCTGCTCCAGGAACTGCCGCGCGTACGCCGACAGCGACTCGACGTACCGCCGCTGGCCCTCGGCGTAGATGGTGTCGAACGCCAGGCTCGATTTGCCGCTGCCCGAAAGGCCGGTCACGACCACGATCTTGTCGCGCGGAATGCAGACGGTGATGTTCTTGAGGTTATGCTGCCGCGCGCCCTGGACGAGGATGCACTCCTGGCCGTTGGCGGGCACAGGCATCGGCCCGCACCCCGACGAAGGAACCTGATTGGACGGCCCTGCCATCAACGCGTGCTCCCTGTCGCTATGTCACGCCCGGTCGAACCCCTAATCTTACCCGCGCGCAGGGCGACCTGCAAGTGCGACCAACAGGAAAGCGACGGGATCCGAAACTGAGGCAAGGAGACCGGCGCCGGTGCCAGCCTGTGTGCGCCTACTTTTCGCCCAGCGCCTGCTGATAATCCTCCCACAACTCCTGCCGCGTCTCGCCCAGGACGACGCGGTCCCACGGCAGACATTCGTCGCGTCCGCGGCCGCGATGGGCGTAGAACGCCGGGTCGATGCCGGCCGCCGCGAAGCCCGCCTTCCAGGCGTCCATCCTGAGGCACTCATCCCACGCATCGAACGTCGCCCCGGCGCGCCACGCCTCGTAGACCGCCCGGCCCACCCGCCGGTCGCCTCGCGCCAACACACCTTCCAGGAGGCTCCGATCGATCCGGTGGACCCGCAGCGCCAGCCGTCCCTCGGGCATGGCCTTGCGCAGCATGTCGCGCATGCGCAGCAGGTATTCCTCCGACGCCATCGGGGCAAACTGGAACGGCGTGTGCGGCTTCGGCACGAAGTTCGACACGGCCACGTTGACCTTGCCGGGCCCCTTGCCGGAGTCGCGCCGCAGTTCGCTCACCTTGCGCGTCAGCCGCGCGATCCCCGCCACGTCCTCGTCGGTCTCGGTCGGCAGGCCGATCATGAAATAGAGCTTGATGATGTTCCACCCGTGGGCCCACGCCTCGTGCGCCCCGGCAAAGAGGTGCTCGTCCTGGATGGGCTTGCCGATGACCTGCCGCAGGCGCGGCAGGGCCGCCTCGGGCACCATCGTCAGGCCGCTCTTGCGGACGCTGCCGAGCAGGCGCGGCACGATTTCCAGTTGATCGTTCGTCCGCAGGCTCGGCATGCTGAGGCTGACGCCCTTGGGGGCGAACTCGGCGTCGAGCGTCGTCATGATCGCCTTCAGTTGCGGATGGTCGCTCGGCGACAGGCTCGCCAGCGAAATCTCCTCCAGCCCCGTGCTGGCGTACACCGCGCGGGACAACTCCAGTATCTTCTCCGGGCTGCGGTATCGCACTTGGCCCCTGGTGCGGCCGGATTCGCAGAAGCGGCACTGCCGGGCGCAGCCACGCATGATCTCGATGTTGATCCGGTCGTGGACGACCTCGGAGTTGGCGACGATCGGCCGCACGGGGAACGGGGCGTGCTCCAGGTCCGCCGCCCGCGCCGCGACGGTGGCCGGGGGCAGGCCATCGACCTTCGGCGTGAGGGCCGCGAGGGTTCCGTCCGCGTTCCAGGACGGCTCAATCAGCGTTGGTGCGTAGAGGCAATCGAACTCGCGCGCCAAAGTCAGGATAATCTCTTGCCGGGTGCCACGGCTTGCTTGCAAGCCGTGCTTTTCCTTCAATTGCCGGAACCGCGCCAAAATTTTCGGCAGTGCGTCCTCGGCCTCGCCCAGGAACATCAGGTCGAAGAACGGGGCCATCGGCTCGGGATTATCGACGCCCGGCCCGCCCGCCATGACCAGCGGGTCGCCTTCGCCGCGGTCCGCTGCAAAGACCGGGATGCCCGCCAGGTCGAGCATCGCCAGGACGTTTGTGTAGAGCATCTCGTACTGGAGCGAAACGCCGACGATGTCGAACTCGCGGACCGGCCGCCGCGACTCCCACGAGAACAGTGGGATGCCGACCTCACGCATGCGGGCCTGGGCATCGCCCCACGGCGCGTAGACCCGCTCGCAAAGCACGTCGGGCCGGGCGTTCAGCAGGTCGTACAGAATGGCCGACCCCAGGTGGCTCATGCCGATGGCGTACGTGTCGGGGAACGCCAGGCAGAAATGCACCGCCACGGAATCCCAGGGTTTTCGTATCTCGCCCACCTCGCCGCCCACGTACTGGGCGGGATTCTGGACGAAAGGCAGCAGGTCCCGCGAGATGCGCTGGGCCAGATTGTCTGTCGGCATGGTCATATCCGCGCCATCGTACCGGTTTACGCGGCGGACGGCAAGAGAACCGCGCGGTCAAAAAGGCAGTAGCCCAAACGAGACTTGAAAAACCCGTCCAATAGCACTATAAGTGTCTCGGACCGGGGCGTAGCGCAGCCTGGCTAGCGCGTGTGGTTTGGGACCACAAGGTCGTGGGTTCGAATCCCACCGCCCCGACCACAACTCAAAGAAGCCTCGCGCCGAAACGGGTGTGCCGGGTTTTTCTGACATGCCTTGCGATTGTGTCACCCACTTTCAGGAGACGCCCATGAAACTGACTATCGCTGTCGCATTCGTCGTCGTAGCCACGGTTGCGGCGGGAGTTCTTCTCGGGCAGCAGCACACAGCGCCATCTGCCGCAGCCCCCGTCTACGAGTACAAGGCCATGAGTCTTGTGGAAATGTTCGCCCATTCGGAAACCGCGAAGAAGAAGATCGCCGAGATCATGGTGCAGGACTCCAGCGGATTCCGGCGCACCGATATGGATGTGCCCGACTACACGGAGGCACTGAACCGGCTGGCGGGGCAGGGGTGGGAGCTTGTCGCCGTTAACAAGAGCAACTATTGGGTGTTCCGTCGCCCAAAGAGCGAAGTCAAGTAGCACAATTGGTGGCGCTGTGGCCCAGGAAAGCCGCCGTGCCCATACCCAATATTAGACCGCTCTGAACGCAAACGGTTCCGTGGGGCGTCCGGCCCTGCGTCCCTTATGCCTTCTCCGCCGCCAGCGTCCGGATCTCCTCGATGAGCGCGTCAAGTAGCTCCGCCTCGGCCAGTTTCCGGACCGCTTCGCCTCGGCGAAATAGCACGCCGTGACCCTTGCCGGCCGCGATGCCCAGGTCGGCCTCCCGCGCCTCGCCGGGCCCGTTGACGACGCAGCCCATGACGGCCACGGTGATTGCCGCCGTGATGTCGCGGGTGCGGCGCTTGAGTTCCTCGACGATGGCAATCAGGTCCACGCCGCAACGGCCGCACGTCGGGCACGAGAGGATGCGTATGCCGCGCCAGGGCTTCAGGCCCAGTTCCGCGAGGATGTCCTGTGCGATGACGACTTCGCTGACCGGGTCGCCCGTCAGGCTGACGCGCACGGTGTCGCCGATGCCCTCCGCCAGAAGGGCCCCCAGGGCGACGGCCGACCGCGTCCGCGCCTCATCCATCGGCCCGGCCGCCGTCACGCCCAGGTGCAGCGGCAGATCGCACGTGCGGGCCAGCAGCCGGTATGCCTCGATTGTGGTCGGCACGTCCGATGCCTTGGCCGAGAGCACGAGGTCCCGAAAACCTTTCCTCTCCGCCTGCCGCACCCAGTCCATGAGCACGTCAACCATGAGGTGCGCGAGGTCCTTTGAGTCGGCCCCGGCCTCCTTGCCATCGCTGGGGCGGCGTGCCCCGCGGACGCTGCCCGAGTTGACGCCGAACCTCAAGGGGCGCCCGAGTTTAGCCGCAAGGGCGATGACACGCTTCAGGCCGTCCGGATCGTCGATGTTCCCCGGGTTAAGGCGCACCTTGGCCGCGCCCGCCTCCAGCGCCCGGATGGCCATGCCGGTCGAAAAGTGGATGTCGGCGACGACCGGCAGGGGGGAGAGGCGTACGATCTCCGCCAGGGCCTCGGCGTCGGGGATCGCCGGCACGGCCACGCGCACGATCTCGCACCCTGCGGCCGCCATGCGGCGGATCTGCTCCAGCGTGCGCGTAACGTCGCGCGTGTGCGTGTTGGTCATCGACTGGATGCTGACCTGGCCGCCGGCGCCGACGAGCACGTTGCCGACGAGGACGCCGCGCGATTTCCGCCGTCCGAAAGCGCTGATGGTTTCCATTCCTTGCATTATGAGCCGCCGCGCGCGGGGCGTCAAGCGCCGAGCATTTTCCGTCGAGCACACAACCAATGGCGGGTCAGGAAAATTTCGCATAAATTCTTCTTGACGGTAGTAACACGAATTGCTAGAACGTGCTACTATGAAACCGACAATCGCCACTGCGTTCACCCAATGTGCCGCCTTCGCGCGAAGCACGGTCGCCCTTGCCGCGCCCCTTTTGCTGGCTGCCGCAATCGCCAAGGCGGCCGCGCCGCCGGAGAAGCCGTCGGCAGAGACTTCTCCGGCTGAGGCTGGGCAACCGGCGACCGCCGACGCGGGCGGCTCGACCCTGACCAACAACTGGTTCGGCGCCGGCGACCGGCTGGCCGAGCAGGGCCTGACCCTGAAGTTGAGCGCCTCGCAGGTCTACCAGGACATGGCCCACGGCGGCGTGTTTACCCATAGCCACGCCGGGCGGTACTCCGGGCGCTATGATTTCGAGATTCTCGGGGACGTTGAGAAACTGGCGGGCGTCAAGGGCGGCTCGTTCTACATTCTGACCGAGGGCGGCTGGTCGCGCGGCATCGAGAACGTGGCGGTCTCAAACCTTTTCAACCCCAACGCGGTCCCCCTCGGCACAACTGCGGGGCATATCGTGGAGTTCCGGTACGACCAGTCGTTGTGCAACGACCGGCTTCGCATCCGCGTGGGCAAGATCGACCTGACGGGCACGTTCGAGTCAGCCGACATTCCCGGCGCGTTCGACGCCAACGCCTTCGCCAACGACGAGACGAGTCAGTTCCTCAACTCGGCCCTCGTGAACAATCCGACGATTCCGTTTCCGCAGCGCGGCCTGGGCGCCGTAGTGTCAATGAAGTTGACGGATTCCTGGTACGTGTCGGCGGGCGTCGGCGACGCGAGTGCCCGCGACGGCCTGACAGGCTTCAGCACAGCCTTCGATGGCTCGCACGAGACCCTCAGCCTGTACGAGACGGGGTATATTGCAGCGCTGCCCTCGGCCAATGGACCGCTGCACGGCGCCTATCGCGTCGGCATGTGGTACGACACGGTGCCGAGGGACCGCTTCGACGGCGAGGGCGATTGCCGCAACAACACCGGCCTTTACGTCAGCATAGACCAGGTGCTGCTGAAGGAGAAGGACGACCCGAAGGACGCTGAGGGCCTCGGGGCCTTCGCCCGGTTTGGTTTTGCCGACGCGGCAGTCAACGCGGTGAAGTTCTTCTGGAGCGCCGGCGGGCAGTACCGCGGTCTGCTGCCTGGCCGCGACGCCGATGTTCTGGCCCTCGGTGTCGCCCAGGGCCGGCTGAGCAACGCCCCCGGCGCGGGCTTCACCGCCCCGAGCGAGACCGCCGTCGAGACGTACTACAGCATCGAAGTGACGCCGTGGCTGCATCTGGCCCCCAGTATCCAGTACATCTTCAGTCCGGGCGGCCTGCGAGAGGCCCGCGACGCTCTTATCGTGGGCGTTCGCATCCAGGCAGCCTTCTGAGCAGTGGGTTCGGTCGGTGTCTTTGGAAAAGTCGTTGCCGCCAGTAGCACGCTAGGATAGAATGTGTTACTGAGCGGAGGTGAAAGATGAGCAGGCTTATGCGATTCGGCGTATCGATGGACGAGCAGGTGCTGAAGGCCCTCGACGAGATCGTCGCGCAGCGGCACTATGCCAACCGCAGCGAGGCCATCCGCGACCTCGTTCGGGGGGAGCAGGTCCGCGAGGACTGGGAGGCGGGCAAGGGGCCCGTCGTCGGCACCCTCACCCTCGTGTACGACCACCACGTCAGCGAGGTCGGTGAGCGGCTCGTCAACCTTCAGCACGACCACGAGCACATGGTCCACTCGACCATGCACGTGCACCTTTCGCACCGGATGTGCCTGGAGGTGATCGTCCTCAGGGGCAGGCCGCGCGAGGTCCGAGACCTGGCCGACCGCCTGATTGCGGCGCGCGGCGTGAAGCACGGCCGCCTGACGGCCACGGCGGCAAAGGAACTTACGTAAGGGAGACCACATGCACATCGCATCAGGTTTTCTTTCGCCGCCGGTGTGGGCTGGCGCGGCCGTTATCTCGGGCGGCGCGCTGGCGGCGTCGCTGGCGCTGGCGCGGCGGCACCTGGACGACCGCCGCGTGCCGCTCATGGGCGTCATGGGCGCGTTCATTTTTGCGGCGCAGATGGTGAACTTCCCCGTGCTGCCCGGCACGAGCGGCCACCTGGGCGGAGGATTCCTCCTGGGCATTCTGCTCGGGGCGCCGCTCGGCGTCATCGTGATGGCATCGGTGCTGATGGTGCAATCGCTCCTGTTTCAGGACGGCGGCGTTGAAGCCCTCGGCGCCAACATTTTTATGATGGGCGTAATGCCGTGCCTGCTGGGTGCGGCCGTGCGGGGCCTGTGGCTGAGGCCCAAGCCCGGCGCCGCGACCTATGCTGTTACGCTCGTCCTCGGCATCCTGGCGGTCGTGGCGGGGGCGACGGGCGTGATCCTGCTGCTGTGGCTCTCCGACTCGCTGCCGCGTTCCGTATCGCTGGCCCAGGCGATAGGACTGATGGGCGGAATTCACGCCGTCATCGGCGTTGTCGAGGGCGTGGTAACGGCAGCCGTCGTCAAGTTTGTCCTTACGATGCGGCGCGACGCGGTCCTGGGGCCGCTTGCCGCCGACTGCGCCAAGGGGGTGACTCCGTGACCTCCTACAACCGCCGCACGCTCATCGTCGGCATCGCCATCGCGGTTCTCATCGCGGGTGTCGTTTCGTACTTCGCTTCCGCCAACCCGGACGGGCTGGAGAAAGCCCAGGAGGAATTGGGCGTCGCCGGGCCGGTGCATCCGGCCGTTGAGGTCCCGCCCGTGGCGTTCCAGGAATACAACCTGAAGTGGATTGGCGAGGGCTTCTGGTCGAACGCCGTCGCCGGCGTTGCGGGCGCGGCGGTCGTTCTGGCGATTCTGCTCGGCGTGGGGCGGCTGCTCGCGAGAGGCAAAGCGAAGGCGTCGGGCGCGGCGGGGACCTGAGTAATTGGCGCGGCGGGGACCTAAATAATGTGCGCGGTGGGTCTCCTGACCCACCGCGCAAGAGCGGCGTATCAACGCGCCGAGAGCCGGCAATTCGCGCGGCGGGTCAGGAGACCCGCCGCACTCAATAGGGAAGTTGCGATTCTGACGCTCAGCGGAGACATCCCTTGCACCACGTGATGCTCGATCATTTCGCTTCCGGCGCAAGCCCCGTGCATCGCCTCGACCCGGCCGCCAAGACCGTGGCGGCGCTGGCCGCGGTGCTGGCGACGGTGCTGGTGGGCCGCGGGCATTTTCTGCCGCTCGCGCCGGTGGCGGCGGCGCTGGCCGTCTATCACGCCATCGGGCGCGTGCCGCTGAAGTACTCCGCGAAGCGATTGCTCATCTGCTCGCCGTTTGCGGCCGCGGCGGCGGTCCTGTTTCCGCTGCTTGAGCCGGGCAAGGCGGTGTGGGCTGCAACGCTGGGGGGCTGGACCGTCGCGGTGACCGAAGAAGGCCTTCTGCGTGCGGCGGACATCGTCAGCAAGTTCTTCCTCTGCGTGTGGGCGGTGCTGCTCCTCTTGTCGACAACGCGGTTTCAGGACATGATCACCGCACTGGGGCGCCTGAGGGTGCCGCGCATCCTCGTCACCCAGATGGCGTTCATGTACCGCTACCTGTGGGTCCTTTCGGACGAAGCCATGCGGCTGCGGATCGCGCGGGCCGCTAGGGATTGTGGCTACGGCTCCTGGCGCCTCCGGATGCGAAGCACGACGGCCGTCGTCGGCATGCTCTTCCTGCGGACGCTCGACCGCTCGGAACGCATCTACCGCGCGATGGCCGCACGCGGCTTCGACGGCCGCATGGGCGTCGCGCACGCCGAGAAGATGCGTGCGACCGACTGGCTCTTCGCGATCGCCGCCATCGCCGCTGCCGCGGGCATCGTTGCATGGGACCGCCTGGCTTACGCTTAAGAGAGAAGGTGAGGGGTCTGGAGCCGTATCTGTTGAGGCTCCTGACCCCGTATATCGTATGGATGAGCCAACGCTCTATCTCGCTGACGTTCGCTACCGCTACCCGACGGGCGAGGAGGCTCTGCGCGGCGTGACACTATCCGTCGGGGCGGGCGAGCGCGTCGGCCTCATTGGCCCGAACGGCGCCGGCAAAAGCACGCTGCTCCTGGCCATCGCGGGCTTCGTGCCGGCCGCCGGAACGGTCCGCCTCGCCGGCCACACCCTCAGCCGCGCGACGGTCGGGCACGTCCGCAGCCACCTGGGGCTCGTTTTTCAGGATCCCGACGACCAACTCTTCATGCCGCGCGTCGGCGATGACGTGGCGTTCGGCCCCTCCACGATGGGCCTCAATCCGCACGAGGTGCACATGCGGGTGCACGAGGCTCTGGAGGCGGTGGACCTGGAAGGGTACGAGATGCGCGCGCCCTACCACCTGTCGGTGGGGGAGAAGCGGCGTGCGGCCATCGCCACCGTGCTGGCGATGCGGCCGCAGGTCCTGGCGCTGGATGAGCCCTCGGCCAACCTCGACCCGCGCGGACGGCGGCGGCTGATTGAGTTGCTGCGCGGCATGCCGAACACGATGCTCGTCGTCGGGCACGACCTGGACATGATCCTGGAGGTCTGCGGCCGGACGGTGCTGCTGGACGGCGGCCGCGTGGTGGCCGACGGGCCGTCGGGCGAGATCCTCGCTGACCGCACGCTCCTGGAATCGCACGGTCTGGAGTTGCCGCTGGGCCTTGCGGCGTTGCGGAATCAGAAGTAGCATACGCACTGCCTTGCGCGGCGGGCGCCCCGGAATCCGCGCGGCGGGTCTCCGTACCCGCCGCGCAAAGCGTCAGGCGCCTTCAACTTCGGAGAAATCTTTTGGACGCACTCACGAAATCGCTGGTCGAGGCCGCCGTGGCGGTTTTTAGGCCGCCCGACCCCATCCTGGAGATCGGCTCGCTTCTGGTGCAGGAAGACGCGGTGGGCGATCTGCGGCCCATATTCGCCGGCCGCAACTTCGTCGGCTGCGACATGCAGCCCGGGCCGGGCGTCGACCGCGTCGAGCGGCTGGAGGCCCTCACGCTGCCCGACGGCTGGGCCGGCACGGTCCTATGCCTCAATGTTTTCGAGCACGCCTGGGAGTTCTGGAAAGGGGCCGCCGAGATCGCCCGCGTCACCGCCCCGGGGGGCCTGGCGATCGTCACCGCCCCGTTTGAGTTCCATATTCACGCCTACCCGGACGATTATTTCCGCTTCACGCCGCGTGCCCTGCGGCGGCTGATGTCGGGCTTCCCGAGCGTGATTTACGGCTGGCAGGGGCACCCGAAGACGCCGCGATTGGTCTTCGCGGCCGGGCTGAAGGCCGAGCGCGGCAACCTTGCCTCCCTCGCCGATGCCTGGCGCCGCGAAACCCTGGCCCGCTGGACCGAACGCCCGCCCCTCTGGGACCGTTTCAGGGCCGCCGTAGGTGGCACCTTGCTGGGAAACCGGGGTTTCCGGGCTGTGCGGCACTGGCGGGAGCTGACCTTCGAGGCCGGCTGAATGGCCTGCCGTTCTGGCTGTTGCTGTTACGTTGCCCCGTTCCCGGTTCCCAACTTTGGCCTGCCGTCTTGGATGTTGTTTTTTCGCAACACTGTTCCCGGTCGCCCGTTCCCTGTTCCCCGTTTTTCCCGTTGACGTAAGTCGCGCTTGCCTAAATTACCAAATGGGATTATTAGAACGGCGCGCCGCCTTTTTGCCCCTTTTGGAGGGTCAAAACGGCCTTGGCGCTAGCGCCAGAGGGGTTGGAGGGGCAAAATGTTAAGATGGGTAAGGCGAAAAGTGTACCAGATTTAACACTTTTGAGCCCTGTTTTACTGAAACTTGATAGCGTTTTGCTCTTTTTTCACCTTTTTTGCGCTCTGGCCATATACATGCCTTGATGGGTTCCGAAAACACTTACAGCGTTACTTTTTTCACAGCGATGCCGCGCGCCCTCGGATGTTGCAAAAAAACAACACTTTCCGGCGGGGGCATGTTGCGAAAAAACAACATGGATGTTGCCAAAAAGCAACACATTGTCGACGGCGGAGGTCGGGAATGGGGAAATGGGGACCGGGGCAGTTGTCATTCGTCGTTCGTCATTATAATGGCGAACACCCGCTTTTAAACCTGGCGGGCAGGCCGGGGAACGGGAACCGGAAACAAACCCGCGGCATGCCGCGGGATGGACCGGCGGGAACCCGCTGGAGGCGGGCAGGCATGGGAACCGGGAACTGCCTTTGACCTTGAACTTTGAACCTTGAACTTTGAACTGCCGTTATCTTTGCCTCCGCTTCTCCTCGTCTTCCCAGGAAACGATCGGCTGGGACGGGCCGGCGGCGGCCTTTTTCGCCAGCCACTCTCCGCACGCATCCGTCGGCTCGACGAAAGGGAAGCGGGCATTGGCAATATCCGCATCGAGCAGCACAACCGGCGGATGCCTGTGACAATGCAGCTTCACGAAATACTTGCAGGTCTCGCATTTTTCTTCCATTGTCGCGTTTCCTTTCTGCCGGGAGAACCAGATATCAGTCTACGTTAAGATAACAGGAGGGTGGGCCGGTGTCAACAATATCCGGCATCGGGAACGGGGAACCGGGAACGGGGAACAGGAGTGAAGAGTGCAGAGTGATGAGTGCAGAGTGAAAGGCGGGGCCACGGCGGCGGCGATCTCTACGCAAAGACGCAAAGAGGCCAAGCCAAGAATGTGTGCCTGCCTTGTCGTTCAGCCTGAAAGGCTGGCACGTAACAGCCCTGGGCAACGCCCAGGGTCAACGGACGCGGATGTATTCGTGTATGTTGTTTTCTTCTGAAGCCCTGAAAGGGCGCCACGGGGGACCGCCACGGCCCAGCCGCCCGCCGGGATTCCTGTTCGCCCTATCTTCAGCCCTGGGGCGTTGCCCCGGGCGGTCACGTCCCAGCCCTTCAGGCTGGACGAATCAAAAAGGAAGGGCAGTGGCGGCCCCGTAACCCTGGGCGTTGCCCAAGGCTGTTACGTCTCAGCCCGTCGGGCTGAAAGATGAGAAGTCGGGCATGCTTTCGCAGCGTGCGGCCGCCGGTAAAACATTGACGCGCCTGCCGCGTAACGTTACCTTGCCATCATGGGCCTCGTAGTGCGCAATGGGAAAAGAGCCGACCTTCCCTTGGGAACGGCATAATACGGGTAGCGTCCCCCTTGGACCGGGGGTCAGGAAGATACGGTTAGCGTCCGCAATGGCACGAAGGAAACAGCAATGAGAACATCGATATTGCGTCCCCTCAGAATAAATCCGATGCAAGATGGTAATTGACGGCAACACCACTGTGAGTATATAGTGTGGCTGTAATAGGACAATTTAAAGGAGGAACTCATGGACTCTGGTAGCAGGCTTGTACAACTGATCGAATGCCTTGTTCAGGTCATTGGCCGAACCGCAATGCCTTTGGAGAAAGTGCAAGAGATTGTAGACCATGGCAGCGCGCAGGTGAAGGCGTTCAACCTTTGTGACGGAGCCAATAGCCAGACCGAAATTGCTAAGGCTGCCGGCCTAGACCAAGGAAGCCTTAGCAAATCTTTCAAGAGGTGGGTACAGAATGGCGTGGCGTTTGGGGTCGGCGAAGGCGGCGATGCTCATCTCCTACACATTTATCCGTTACCGAAGCCATCGGGTCGTAAGGCAAAGGGCAAACGCAAGGGCTTGAGGAAGTAAATTGCTATTCAAAGGCAGGGATTATCGCACAGTCTTCCTAATGGGCGCAGGGGCAAGCCGCGGTTCAATCCGACACGTCCTTTTGAACGGCAAGCGACTGAAGGCGCCACTGAACCGAGACTTCTTTGAGGTCGCGGAAACTTACGTGCGAGCAAGAGGCCCCCGTTCGGCCGACCGTAAGCGAATGGATCGCCTGCTACGGGTCTTCAAGGATGACCTCCCCACGAAGAATCCCACTATGGAGGAGGCTTTCAGCTTACTGTATATTGCCAAAGACTTCCCCGGGATTTACAGGGGAAGACGCGGACGTAAACCGCGGGCGGGGGACCTACAGGAAATCGAGGACTTCCTGCGGCTCGCGTTTGGGATTTTTGCTGAACTGGACCAGAAATCTGGAGAGGAAACGGCCTATGACGGGCTTGCTGCTAGGCTCGGGGCTCAAGATACTCTCATATCCCTGAACTACGATACACTCCTTGATTCCGCACTTGCCCGCAGAGGCTGGGACCCAAAGACCGGATATTGTCTTTCCGGTGGTGGCAGAAAGGTTCAATGGAAGCCCACTCCAAATGCGGCGGACAGCAAGATGACTCGCGTCTCCTTGCTCAAACTCCATGGCTCCGTGAACTGGTATGTTCGGGGTTCATTCTCCGACTTGGCGAGGGTGTTTGAGAGCAAGGCAACAAGGGTCACTGTTCCACGGAGAAATGGGATCGCGGGACACATACGTCAGATAGTACCGCCCATATACGGCAAGTTCTTTCGGCACACGCAATGGCAGAAACTCTGGCAGAAAGCCCACACGGCCCTATGCAAGGCCGAGTTCTTGGTTGTCATAGGGTGTTCCCTTATTGACACTGACTTTCACTTGCGCGCCCTCCTGAGCCGGGTAGGCAAGTGCCGAAAGGTCAAAGCTGACCCATTCAGGCGAATCTTCTTGGTCGACAAGGTAACGGTGCGCCGTAAGTGGATTAAAGCCCTCAAGGGCCGTTTCTCCGCCTGTTCGGGAGCAAAGAACTTTCAGGTATTCCTAACAAAGGAGTTGAAGATATGAACGACGCCGAACTGCAGCGCGCAGCAACCGCCCTGGAGAGAATTGGGCTAGTGCTAGGAGCTCTGTATGCTTCAGGCATGGGGGAAGTGGACCAAGGAGTTAAGGTGGAAAGACTGAGTTGCTGCGGGTTCTCGAACACGGAAATAGCAAGCATCTTGGGCACAACGCCCAACACAGTCAATGTGGCACTGCATAGGGTTCGCAAGGCTAAGCGCTCAAGCCGCTCAAAGAAGTAAATCGGGGTTTTCAGGAGAACAGTGGGGTTCGGGGGACACGATACTTATCTCCGCGTGGTTTGTCGGCGGCGCGAGAAGCGTGGCTCAAGCGGCGAAACCGCCCGCCGCCCCGGAGGGGCAAGATTGATTTCTAGCCACGGGGCGCGAGCCCGTGGAACGAAGATGAACGCGACCCTACCTCAGTCCTTTTCTTTTTTAGCCCCGGCGGGGCGTCTGAACGGCGTTCAGTCGCCCCATCCGGGGCTCGAACGGCAAAAGAAAACAGATAGAGGTCGGGCATCTTTTGTACCACGGGCTTGCGCCGCGTGGCTAGAAATCAGTGCGGCCCGCCGGGCCTGAACGGCAACGGCATGACGGGGTCAGGAGCCTTACGGATAGGGCTTCAGACCCCGAAGACAACGGCACGAGGGGGTCAGGAGCCTTACGAACAGGGCTCCAGACCCCTTCGCGGCAACGGCACAAGGGGGGCTCCTGACCCCAGCCGGGTTTAACCTAATGCCAATTGGTAGCGTTCCCATGTGTCCTGCAATATAATCACCGCCATGCTGGCATCACGTCGGGAGAGCACGCCAGACGAGACGATAGGAGGAGTTATGCCACGCCTGACCGTAGCACGATGCGCGATGGTGGGCACGATCCTTTCCGTTGCGGCTATCGCGGCCACAGCCCAGGCAGGCGAGCCGGCGCCCAAACCGGCGCCCGGCAGCACGCTGACAGTCCCTTTTCCCGAGATGCCGCCCACGTTCTACGCTCTGTACAACAAGAATGATGTGAAGGCGCAGATGACGATCTTCCTGCCGCGCAACTACGACCCGAGCAGGAAGCACCCGCTCCTCGTTTTCCTGAACGGCGGGGATGGCGGGACCGGCGGTAACCCCGGCGTGGCGCGAGGCGTCTCGGAAGAGAAGGATTTCGTCTGCGTGAATGTGCCGCTCTTCAAGGCGACTGATCCCAAGGTCCCCGGCGGCGAGTACATCATGCGCGACCCGGACGCCCGCTACATGTGGCCGTTCTTCAAGACGATGCTGGCGAAGCTGGATGAGTTGGTGCCCAACATCGACCCCGGACGCCGCATCCTGGGCGGATTCTCCAACGGGGCACACGCCGCAGCCGGCCTCATCGACCAGTCCGACGGCGAAGTCGCCCGCCGGTTCTCGGCGTTCTTCTTCGTCGAAGGCGGCGGCCGCCTGCAACATTACGACCTCCTGAAGGACAAGCCGTTTCTGATGCTCTACGGCAGCGAGAAGTCGCACCCTAGGGCGCAGCAGGTGTACGAGTCGGCCCTGGCGGCCGGCGCCAAGGCCGCGATCCACGGAATGAACAACGTCGGCCACGCCTTCCCGGCGTCGGAGTACCCGGCGGTGCGGGAGTGGCTCCGCGATCCGGCCGCCGCCCTGCCGACCGCGGCCCTTCCGGCCGCCGCCCCTCCGGCCACCGCCTTGCCGGCCGAAGTTCAGCCGAAGGTCCGTCTGACGGCTCCGGCGATGAACGCGGACCTCGATGAGGGCGGCACGCTGGTCCTCCAAGCCGAGGCCGAATCCGCCGGCGGCCAGATTGCCAAGGTCGAGTTCTTCGACGGCCCCAAAATCCTCGGCAGCGTCGCCCAGCCGCCGTTCAAACTGGCGTACCGCCCCGGCAGTCTGCCTGCGGGCAACTACAGCCTCACGGCCCGGGCGACCGACTCCAACGGGCGCGCGGCCACCTCGGCGGCGGTCACCTGCACGGCCAAGCGGCGGATCAAGCGGACCTTCAAGTCCTATGACTACGCCGAAAACGCCGAGGACATGCACAAGGAGGTCCGGCTGACGATTCCTGACCGCCTGGCCACGGTGCGCGGCCTGCTGGTCGTCACCAACCCCTCCGGCGGCGACACCCGCGACTGGTACGGCCGGACCTGGTACGGGGAGTTCCTCTACCTGCACGACTTCGCCTTTATCGGCGCCAAGGCTTTCACGTCGCACGTGGAGAGTTACCAGGTGCTGGTGAACGCCCTGAAGCGCTTTGCCGCCGAGAGCGGCCACGGCGAGTTGGTCAACGCTCCGTTCGTTGTCACCGGGTTCTCCGCCGGCGGCGGATTCTCCAGCCGCCTGGCCAACGAGGCCCCGGAGCGCGTGATCGCGTCCGCCCCGGTCGCCTCTGTGCTGCGCACCGAGGGGGCTGCGGCGGTGCTCGCCACGCCGGTTTGCATCATCTCCGGCGAACTGGGCATCGACGCCAAGGGCGCGGAGGTGATGCGCCCCGCACTCCAATCCTTTCGCCCGAAGGGGGCGCTGTTTTCATGGATGACCATCCAGGGCGTGGGCCACGCCATGGTCGGGCAGGAAGTCCTGGCCATGCCGTTCCTCGACACCGCGGTGCGGCTCCGCTACCCGGCCGGAGCGGACCCGCGTAAAGGCCCCGTGCCGCTGGCGGCCCTGGAGCCGTCGCGCGGCTGGGTCGCCGATAACACCACGTGGAAGAGCGGGCTGACGAAGATCGCCGCGGCGGCTGATTTCCGCGGTGACGTGGGCCAGTCGAGTTGGCTGCCTACCGAGGACCTGGCGTTCATCTACCGGGCCTACGCGACCTACGACAATCCGCTCAAGATCGTCTCGCCCGCCATGAGCGGCGGAGCGGCCCGCGTCTTCGACCCCGGAGCCAACATCACAATTGTCGCCGACGACACCGGCTTCCCCGGCTGGACCCGCCTTGAGTTCTACGACGGCGCCCGAAAACTCGGCGAAGCGGCCAAGGCCCCGCCGCAATTCACCGCAACCAACCTTGCCATCGGTCTGCACGTGTTCTCCGTGCTCGGCACGGACGCGAAGGGAGCGGTGCGCTCGTCCAACCCCGTTCTGGTCATCGTTCGCAGGCTGCCGACACCAGCCGCGCCCTGACACCTTTTTCGCCCCCTTTTTACCTCTGAGCGGGGCCGCGAACCGCAGGGGGCCGGTCCACGATCGGCTTGGCAGGCGTCATGGGCGCCCGGAGGTCCTGGATCGAAATGTGGATGGCGCTGTCGCCCAGAGCGACGCCCTTGCCGCGGATGGTGCCGCTCGTAAGGTCTATGCCGCGCCCGCTGCCGGGCGTGTCCTCGTACTTGCTGGCCCCTTCCAGCACGAGCGCGATAAACGCCTCCACGTCCTTCTCGGTCACCTTTTTGGCATCGGCATCGTTCCACTCGCCCGAGGCCTGGACGAGGTCCAGGGCATAACCCTCGATCAGTTTCTCCTGAAGCCGCTCAAAAAGGTCGCGGCGGCCGAACAGTTCCAGGCCGACCACGCGGCCCGTCCGCGCATCGGCCACGGCAATGCCAATGGTGTCGGGCGGACTGAACTTGCCGAGGTCCTTGTGTGCCGCATCCTTGCGCTGCCTGGCCTCGGGCGATTGCAATCCCTCTTCGAGGCTTTCGGTCGGGGACGGCGCCGCCGGGGCCAGGTTTCGGTTCATCTCGCGGACACCCTGCCAGACCTCGGCCTGGCCGGCCCCCCGCATTACGGCCCCCTTGATGGCGGCCGGCGCCATGTTAGTGGAAGCCTTGAAATCCTTGTCACCGCTCCATCTATGCTGCTCGACGCAGAATACGGCCACCGCCACTTTGCCTTTGGTCTCGATGACGGTGTCCTTGGCGGCCATGCGCGTCTGCTTGCCGCCCTTGACGATCTCGCCGCTCATGATGAGGACGGACTTGGCGCCGGTGTTCTCCATCAGGACTTCGGGGACCGATGCCTGGTCCTTTTCGCTCACTTTGAGTTCTCCGGCGGCCGTGGCCTCGTCCAGCACCGTCCACTCGCCCGGCGCCTGCTTGCCGCTGAACCGGATCGGAAAGACGAGCATGTTCTTGTGCTTGCGCGGAGGGTCGACCGCCAGGAGCGCCAGGAGCATCTTGACTTCAGGCACATGGGCGGCCTTGGGCGTGTCCGCCTTCTCGGCCGCCTTCTCTTGCTGGCCGAGCGCCAGGCTCATGACGCCTGCCAGGATGACCATCGCCGCAGCCGCACTCCATAGACCAACCCATCTCGCCCGTGTCCGCAACATGGCCGCTCTCCTTGGTATGGGTCCTTTCGGCAACCAGATTTCACCCGCCATACCCTTAGACGCAAGGAATCTGCACAGGGTTCAAAAAAACCTCGGGGAAAGCATCGCGGGGGCCTTTGCGCAGGAGGTGTGCCTGCGCCCATACGGCCCCCCGTGTATTCACGGGGGGCTAAATATAAGGGTCCGAAGGTTGACGGGGTGCGTTTGCTACAGCCGCCAGGGCTGGCGCATAGCGCGCGAGCGGAGGCGGTTGGCTTGGTCGTCGCCGGGAAAAACTTCGGCGGCCGGGTCCCACTTCAGGGACCGCCCGAGGCGGAAGGCGATGGTCACGAGGTGCCCCAGCGAGGCGGAGCGGTGGCCGATCTCCTCGTGCGAGCTGGGCTTTGCTCGCGTGCGGATGCACTCGAACCAGTTGGCGTGATGGTTGTTGGCGTGCATGTTCGGGTCGCGGGTCTTCAGGCCCAGTTCCCTGAAAATCTCGTCCGGGCCGCCGTCGATTGGCCCGCCGCCGTACATCGAGGTCACCCAGCCGCGCTCGCCCACGAACACGCCGCCGAAAAGGCCCTCCAGCCGGGCCGCATCGGGCACGGCCTTGTAGGTGGTCTTCACCTCGTTCCAACCGTCCACGAAATGCAGGAGCGTTCCGCTCGCGTACCGGCAGGTGAGGGTCGGGAATTGCCCGTCCGAGGGATGATGAATCTCCACAGGCCCGCTGGTCTCCATGCCAAGGGCGTACTGAATTACATCGGCGCTGTGCAACTGATGATTTGTGACTTCGCCGACGCCGAATGCCTCGCAGAACGTCCACGGGACCACGCCTGGGATGGGGTTGCGGTGGTACAGATGGTTATAGGCGCGAAACGACGCCGGGCCGACCCAGAGGTCCCAGTCCAGCCCGTCGGGCACCGGTTCGGCGGGCAGAGCGGGGTCCAGCGGAACGTACGACGGGCCGACGGTGGGGATGTTGAGCTTGCCCCATCGGGCGAAGACGGACTTGATGCGCCCCAGGCCGCCCGCGCGGACGAACGCGCAGACCTCGCGGATCGCCGGGATCGAGCGGTACTGCGTGCCGGTCTGGAAGACCCGCGCGTAGCGGCCAATCGCTTCGACCATCCGCCGGCTTTCCTCGATGGTCACGGAGACCGGCTTCTCGCAGTAGACGTCCTTGCCGGCCTTTGCGGCATCTATGGAGATAAGGCTGTGCCAGTGGTCGGGCGTGGCGATGACGACGGCGTCGATGTCCGGCCGGGCGAGAAGCTCCCGGTAATCGTTGTATGCCGCGCAGCCGCGGTAGGTGCCGGCGGCGCGGTCTGCGGCGTATGCCTCGTCGGTCCATTGGCGGGCGTCGTCGGAGCGCGTGCGGTCGACGTCCGAGACGGCCGGGACGAGAATCGCGGGGTCGCTGATGAGGCGGCGCAGGTGCCCGCTGCCCATGCACCCTTTGCCGATGAGGCCGACCGCCAGGCGATTGCTCGGCGCGACGGAACCGTCCGCGCCGCGGGCCGCGGAGGAAAGTATCCACGGCGCCGCCAGGGCGGCCGCGGCGCCGCGCAAGAAACCCCGGCGCGTGGTCCGCTGGCCATCCGCCTTCATCTCGTGTGAAAATCGCTGCACGCTGTACCTCACTTGGCCAGTGATCGTCGCGAAACACGTGGACGCTACCCATGTGTTCTGACATGGGGGCGCTATCATTGTTTCCGCAAACCGGGAAAAAGGGTCCTGGGACCTTGTCCGGCCTCAGTTCTTCGGGTCCACTTCCTTTCGGAGTTGCTCCTCATACGATAGGGCCAGGCTGAGCTTGCCGAAGAACTCGACGCTCTGGGCGATCTCCGGCATCGACTCGAGCCAGTTGTACGCATACTCGATTCCGAACATCGTGGGCCGGATGCCCAGGCGGTGGACTTCGCGGATGAACTCCTCGGTCTTGCCGACGCCCGTGCCCCACGGCACATCGTGGCCCTGCGGCGTCAACTCGTTCAGGTCGTGCACGTGCACGGTGATGATGCGGTCCTTGAGCGTCTGGAGGCCCTTCAGGGGATCGATGCCCGAGCGCATCCAGTAGCCGAGGTCGGGGCACGCCCCGATGCGGCGGCTACGGCCCTGGCATGCCTTGAGGACGCCCTCGGGCTGCCAGTATTGCGGGGACGCTTTCTGATCGTGGTTGTGGATGGCGAGACTCAAGTCGTACTCGTCGCAGAACTTCTCGATTGTGTCGAGCGCCTCGGGCGGCGGCTCGGACACGATCGTCTCGACGCCGATCTTGCGCGCGAACTCGAAGACCTTGCGGCAGCCAGCCTCATCGCCGGGGACCTGCGGAATGTAGTAGGTCATGAGGCGCACGCCGGCGGCGTCCAGTTTCAGCCGGACCTCGCGCAGCTCATCGTCCGAAAGCTGCGGGTCGAAGTTTTTGGCGATGCCGGGGCTGACCTTCTGGAAACTCAGGCCGCCCATGAACGGAAGGCCGAGTTGTGCGGTCTTCTCGATGGCCTCAAAGAATGTGAACTTGTTGAAGGTGTATGCCTCGATGCCGAGGCGCCAGCCCAGCTTTTCCTGCGCCCGGACGGCGGGTGTCAGGCGGGCGCTCGGGACGGTCGGCGCAGCGAGGTCGCCGAGGACGAACTGGACGCCCCCCAGATAGAACTCCAGCATCTTCGGGTCCCAGAAGACGTACGGGTTGTGGGCGATGGTCGAGTAGAACACGCGGCCGCGGCCGTAGTTGCGCACCCAGGCCACGGCGTAGTCGTTGTCGGCCCGGCGGCGGCGGTCCGCGGGATAGGCCGAGAGGTCGGTCTTGGCGGTGTCGATGGCCAGGAGCACGCGGTCCCTCGCGCGCGAGTACGGGTCTTGCGGCCGGAAGAACTCGTCGCGGAAATCGAATTTTTGGCCGCCGAAGCACCGCGTCAGCGGGTGGTCGGGGTCCTCGACATTCATAAATACGTGCTCGGTGTTGGAGTAGTGGAACGCGCCGCGGACGCCGAGCATGAGGCCGAACTCGGGCCAGTCCTCCTTTGCGCCCTCGGGCCACCGCGTGAAGGCAACCGACGTGCCGTGAACGCCCATCAGCCCGCCGCCGGCGTAAATGAACTCCAGCAGGCTCTGGCGCAGGGCGGGGTCCTCAAAGAGGTTGCCCACGGTGTTATTGAGGAAGACGGCATCGAAAGCCTTCAGGCTCTCAGGCCTGAAGACCGCCGGGTCGCGGCTGACCACGGTCTGGAACGCGCCGGTCCTGGCGCCCATGAGCGTGAAGGCAAGGTTGGCGGTGCGGGCGG
>Ga0209777_10002412_pt1 | contig 24616 bp, 16 predicted proteins | sample FrelakmetHBP12HB_FD_187147 | JGI IMG/M metagenome (GOLD analysis project Ga0209777, IMG submission 187147) | Freshwater lake sediment microbial communities from the University of Notre Dame, USA, for methane emissions studies -HBP12 HB (SPAdes)... | ecosystem: Environmental > Aquatic >... | reverse complement strand
AAGGTTGCGATCGTCCACCTGGTCGAACGCATGAGGCAGCGCGGAATGGTCCTTCTCGATGTGCAGTTCATCACCGAACATCTCCGCAGTTTCGGGGCGGTTGAGATTCCCAGGCGAGAATATGAGGGCCGTCTTCGTGACGCAGTTCGACTGCCTTGCTCGTTCGTCGAAGGGGCGGGTTCGATCGCCATCGGCGAGAGTTTCCCGGAGCATCCGGGGCCATGACCGCTGAAACAACCGCCGTCGCGGGCAACGAGCTGTTCGTGCGAAACATGCGTCCGCTGTGGCGCCTGGACGCCGAGCTGGCATTGCGTCTCGATGCGGTTGGCGACGAGGAGCGTCTTCCGCTCGAACCGGCCCGCGCCGGGGCATGGACCGTCCGCCTGCCGACCTCCGACGGCGGTCGCGTTTACCTGCACAGCCGCCACGATCCCGTGGCCGAAGCCGAACAGTGGGCAGCCGCTGTTGATATTGAAGATAACTTTTGCTTCGTGGTTGCGGGTTTCGGGCTCGGCTATCACCTCCGCGCCCTCTTCAATCGCCTCAAGGGCGACGCCTTCATCATCTGCACCGAGACCGACCTTCGCCTCATCGCCACCGCCCTCGCGTGTGTGGACCTTTCCGCCATGCTGGGCTCAAAACGGTTCATCTTGCTGACCGGCGACGACAAGGCCGGCCTGCACGTCCGGCTCCAACCCTACGGCACGCTGATGATGCTCGGCACGCAGTTTGTGTCCCACTCCCCATCGATGCGCGCGGCCCCTCGGGCTCACGACGCCATCAACGCCGCGCTCGGCGAGTTCGTCACATTCATGCGCATGTCCCTGGCCACGCTAATGGGCAACGCCCGAATAACTTGCCGAAATATCGCCATGAACTTCATCAGCTACGTGACCACGCCGCCCATCGACATCTTGCGCGATCGCTTTGCCGGGCGGCCGGCGGTGGTAATCTCCGCGGGACCGAGCCTCTCTCGCAACATCGACGGGCTGGCCGCGCTTAAGGGCCGGGCCGTGCTTTGCGCCGTCCAGACGGCCGTCAGACCGCTGATGGCCCGCGGCATCGTCCCCGACTTCATCACCAGCCTCGACTTCCATGAAATGTCCCGCAAGTTCTTGGAGTCCGTGGGCGATCTGCGCGATTCGCACTTGGTGGCCGAACCCAAGGCGACCTGGCACGTGATCGACGACTATCCCGGTCCGGTCTCGCTTCTCGACAACCACTGGGCGCGGCTCGTGCTGGGCGACCGGCTCGCCGCCCGCGGCGGACTCACCGCGGGAGCAACGGTCTCTCATCTTGCCTTTTATCTTGCGGTGTACATGGGCTGTGACCCGATCATCTTCGTCGGGCAGGACCTGGCCTTCACGGGGCACGTTTTCTACACGCCCGGCGTCGAGATTCACCACGCCTGGCGCAGCGAACTCAATCGGTTCAATACCATCGAGCAGAAGGAGTGGGAACGCATCGCCCGCAATCGGCCCATACTTCGCCGCGTAGTCGGGGCGGAGGGCGGCGAACTTTATAGCGACGAACTGCTCTTTACCTACCTTGAACAGTTCGAGAAGGATATCGCTTCTGTCGGTCGGACCGTGATTAACGCGACCGAGGGCGGAGCACGCATTCGCGGCACTCAGTCCATGACCCTGCGGGAGGCGAGCGATCGCTTCTGCAGCAGCCCGATCGATCCGGAGCGCTTCGCGTATCGCAAGACCGTGTCCTGGCGCGACCCGTCGAGGCTCGCCCCCGCCGTCGAGGAGCTGCAATGCCGAATCTCCGAGCTGGACGAAGTGGTGCGGGTCTGCGACGAACTGCTGATTCTGCTGCGCGAACTCGACGGATTGGCCGACGCCCCGGAGCGCTTCAACCGCAGGCTCGTCCGCGTCGATGAGCTTCGGGCCAAGATTTATAGCGAGAGCCGTGCGTACATGATCGTCAATTCCGCGACGCAGCTTATCGAGTTCCGCCGCTTCTCCGCGGATCGAAAAATCGGCCTCTCCGCAGCCACGGGCCCGGATCGCGCCCGCAAACAGATTGCCCGCGACGTCGATTTCATTACCGGCGTCCGCGACGGGGCGCGAGACGTCAAGTCCATATTGGCCGAGGCTCTCGCGCGCCTGCGATACCGCATGGATGCAGTTTGTCCACCCTGACCACAAAAATGTCCGTTTCCGGGGTTGCTATAGCCGATTTCACCAAATGGTTAGGGGGCTGATAAAAAAGGGCGAATTTTTTACTTGCAAATTGCGGCGAAGGGCGATAAAGTCGGCTCTTAAGGGTGGTTACGCAGACGTGACGGTGACTGCATGGTTGGGCGGTCGCCGGGGGTGTCGTCGGCGTCAGTTGCTGGCGTTACAGCCAGTTTGGGTCGTTTGCATCATCTGGCGAGGTGGGTAGAGGTTGGCGTGGGGGGGAGGATGAAGCGATGCGTCAGGCATCTTTTTTCGGCGCATTTTCGTGTGCGCCGTGGGGCACCGTTTGGGTAGCGGATGGCTGCGGTCGCAGCGGCGAGTGTTCACCCTCCGGCGCGTATCGGCAGCGATCTCAGGCAGGAATCCAAACCGAGTACCTCGACCTTCTTATCAACAACAAAAACATGTTCCACGTGCCTTGTTGGGCACGGGTGTTTGCGCAACGTTGCGCGGTCTCAGAAGCAAAGGCAGTCCATTCGCTGTTTTTACTTGGACGTGCAAGGTAAACTGGAGGAGGTCCGGTTCATTTGGGAAAGGGAAGAGAAATGAGTATGACGCAAAAACTACGAATAGCTACAGTGATGTTACTGCTTGGGGTTATCTGTTGGGCCTTGCCCGGCTTGGCGCAAGCCGACCCGACGCTGAAACAGAGACCCCAGATGCCGCAGGCGACGGGCAACGCCGTACAGGTCGTCGTCGTTGATGCCGCCGGGAGGGCGCTTCCCAACGCGAGCGTCGAGATAACGATGGCCGGCGGAGGGCCGCTGGCGGCGTACAAAATCGAAAAAGCAACCTGGCTGTTCAAGGACGCGCCGGACAATTTCGTGGTCACGGTGCGCAACGGCCCCGACGGGGGGACCCTCAAGTTGTCCCGCCCAGCCGGTGCTGGAGACGTTGTTTCGGTGGTCATTACCGTCGACGGAAGGAGTCTGGCGGCGAAATTCATCGACGATACGCCAGCTGCGCCGGCACGCGAAGCGAAGCCTGATCTGAGCAACGCGCGTCGTTCGCCGCTGTCGCATTTTGGCGATATTGACCTTTCGCAACGACCGGCGAAGCAGCCCAACCCGGCGACGAGCAACCGATCCGCGAGAGATATTCTTCGGTTGGTCCCTCCGGCCAATGATGATTGTGCCGGGGCCATTTCGGTCGGTTCGCTACCGGCCAGCGTGACCGGCGACACCACGGAAGCCACGAGCGATATTCCCAGCGGGGGTTCGTGCGGCTTTTCAAGTGGACCCTATAAGAACGTCTGGTACACCGTGATCGGCACGGGCCAGCCCATTACGCTGAGCACCTGCAACGCGGGCACCGTAATGTCCGACACAAAGATATCCGTTTTCTGTAATGACTGCGGGGACAAGATTTGCGTCGGCGGCGATGACGATTCCTGCGGCAGCGACTTCGGCACTTACAAGTCCATATTCACGTTCTGTTCCGAGCTTGGCAGAACTTACATGATCACGGTCGGCGGGTACGGATCAAGCGACGCAGGCATATTCCAACTGGACGTGACCTCGTCCGGTACGGCTTGCAGCGCCCCGCCGTCGTGCCAGCGTCCGGCGAATGATACGTGCGCCGGAGCCATTCCGGTCGGATCGCTTCCGGCCTCAGTGGTCGGCAACAACCAGGCCGCCCTCGACAATACACCATCCACGCCGTGCGGTTTGCCCTCAATCATGCACAAGGATCTGTGGTACAGCGTCGTTGGGAACGGTTCAACATTGACAGTCTCGACGTGTAACGCCGGATCGATTGTCACGGACACGAAGATTTCAGTGTTCTGCGCGGATTGCGCTAACCCCGCGTGCGTCGGCGGCGACGACGATTCCTGTGGAACCGATTTTGGGACGTATAAGTCCATATACAGCTTCTGCTCGGAGGTCGGTCGGACCTATTACATCGCCGTGGGCAACTACGCCGCTACGACACCACCGGGCAACATTCAACTGGACGTAACATCAGGGGCGGTTTGTGCGAATCCGCCAAGTTGCGGCCCGCCCCTCGGAGCGTGTTGCGAGAGCGGCGTCTGCACGGGAACGGTAGAGCAGGGCGCCTGCGCAGGAACATGGTTCACGGGCCAGACCTGCCCGGCCTACGCGTGTCCGGCTGGGTGTCCGGGCGAGACATGCGCGACGGCCGCCGCGATCGCGTCGGTTCCGTTTAACGGAACAGGAAACACGTGCGATTGCGCCAACGATTATGACTCGGTCTGTCCGTACTCAGGTGGGACCGCGCCTGACACGGTGTACTCCTACACGCCGTCCGCGGATCAGTGCGTGGATATCACGCTGTGTACCGGCAACACCGATTACGACACCAAGGTGTATGTGTTCGCGAACGACTGCACCGGATCGGCCGTCGCCTGCAACGACGATAGCTGCTCGTCGCCGCTCTTCGCCGATTATGTGTCCAGCCTATCCGGCCTAAGCCTGACTGCGGGGACAACGTACTACATCGTTGTGGACGGCTACGGAGTCGAGTGCGGTAATTATGTACTCGATGTGACGCAGGTAGCGTGTCCGGCTCCATGCGGCGTCTGCCCGCCGGGCGGCGTTGCGGAAAACGAGCCTAATTGCGGTATTCCTGTCGACACGGTCAACGGCGGGTGCAATTCTTCGCCTGAAATTTTCTCGCCGATCGCCTGCGGACAGGATATTTGCGGCACGGCTGCCTGGGACGGTACGAACCGTGACACCGATTGGTATCAGATCACCGTGGCCAACCCGACAGAGTTTACATGGTCGGTCGAGGCCGAGTTTGACGCGGTCATCGGCCTGGTGAAGACCTCGCCTCCGGGTAATCCGGACTGCGCGACGGCAACAGCGCTTGATCCGTACGCGCTCGCCGGGTCATGCACCCCGACGAGCGTAACGGTATGCCTGCAACCCGGCACGTACTGGTGGTTTGTGGCGCCGGACTTCAATGGTCCGACCTTTGCTTGCGGCGCGGAGTACAAGGCACGGCTGGATTGCGTCGGATGCACCGCGCCGACCTGCCAGGGCGACACTTGTGCAACAGCTCTGGTGATTCCGTCGGTCCCGTTCAATGGAACCGGGGACACGTGCCTTTGCGGTGACGATTACGATGAGATTTGTCCTTACAACGCGCCGGGCGCGCCCGACAAAGTGTATGCCTACACGCCGGCTCAGAACGAGTGCGTAAGCATTTCGCTGTGCAACGGTTCGGCGTACGACACCAAGGTGTTTGTCTATGAAAACACTTGCGGCACGTATCAATCTGGCGGCTTCATCGCGTGCAACGATGACGACTGCACGTCGCCGAACTTCCCCAGCCCGTACGTATCGAACCTCGATGCGGTCAATCTGATCGGGGGGAACACGTATTACATCGTGATCGACGGATATGGCGGAGCGTGCGGCAACTACGTGATCGACGTTGCTCCGTGTCCTCCGCCGTGCGACGTGACTTGCGCGCCGGGCGACACCCCGGAGAACGAGGCCAACTGTGGTCTTCCGAATGATCCGATCAACGGCGGCTGCAATACCGATATGGTCAATCCGCCGACCTCCCCGCTTGCCTGCGGGCAGGAGTACTGCGGAACAAGTGCGTTCGACGGCAGCCTGCGCGACACCGACTGGTACGAAATCACGATTGCGAGTGCGACGCGCTTCACCTGGACGGTTAACGGCGAGTTCGACAGCCTGATGGGTCTGGTCGAAACCGCTCCCGCCGGTTCAGCGAACTGCAACGACGGTACCGGATATATCAACCCCGCCGGGTTCCCGACCGCTTGCAATCCGGGCCTGGTGGTTACCGACTGCCTGCCGCCCGGCACGTATCGCTTCTTCGTCGCACCGGTCTTCACTAACCCGGTGGCGTGCGGAGCGGAGTATACGGCCCGGTTGGACTGCGAAGCGTGCATCATTCCGCTCGGCGCCTGCTGCCGCAGGAGCGGCAGTTGCGACAATGGCGTGGCTGCAGCGCAGTGCGTCTTCCCGGATACCTGGCAGGGTGACGGCGTGATGTGCGCCAGCGTAAGCTGTCCGCAGCCGCCGGCGAACGACAAGTGCCCCGGCACGAAGGTGAACTGCGGCGACACGCTGATCGGGCAGACAACAGTATTGGCCGGCAACGATTACGACGACGCCGGCACTTGCACGGGATTCAACCAACCGGGCGGGGACGTCGCTTATGAGTTTGCCCTGCCGTTTGACGGCGATGTGACCGTCACAGTGCAAAACGTCGTCGGCTTCGATCCCTCAGTCTATGTGCTTACCAGTTGCGCGAACCCGACGGCGTGCATCGCCGGGGCGGATGCCGGTTTCACCGGCGACCCCGAGACGGTCACGTTTACTGCGGCCGCTGGGACCTACTATATCATTGTTGACACCTTCTCGGCCTCAGGCGCGGGAACGTTTGACCTGGCCGTATCGTGCGTGCATTCGCCTGAAGGGGCCTGCTGCACGGGTGGCGGCTGCGTCATCGATTCGCATCTGGGATGCCTAGCGATGGGTGGCACCTATGCAGGCGACGGCACCAACTGTGCCGGCAGCGGGGCCGGCGGCGGCGGCGACTGCAATGGCAACGGCCTGATCGACAAGTGCGAGTTGGTCAACGGAGCGCCGGACTGCCAGCCGAACGGCATTCTCGACGTCTGCGAAGTCCCGCCGATCGGGACAGGCGCCGACTGCCAGGGCGACGGCATTCCGGACGAGTGCCAGTTGAGCGGCTTGAAGACCATCGTCATAAACGAAGGTTTTGAGGGCACAGTTCCGCCAGCGACGTGGACGGCGGTGGTGAACAATCCGTACACGTGGACGGCGGACACCTACGCGCCGTATGAAGGGGTTCAGAACGCGAATTGCCTCTACGACGATCAACTCGGCACGCAGGATGAGTGGCTCATCACGCCCTCGCTCTCGATGAGCGGCACTGTCACCCTCAACGGGTACAGCATGGGCAGCGTTTACTGGGGCATTACGCCGTACAACAACTACGATCTGGAAGCGTGGATCGTCATCGGACCCAACGTCGGCGACGACGACATCCTTATCGGGCAGATCGATACGGATACATGGGTTACCAACTGGGCGTGGGCGCCGTTTAGCTACAACTTCATGGCGCCTCTTTCGCCGTTCCGGATCGGTTTCCGCTATCACGGGACCGACGGGGCCCAGGCGGGTCTCGATATTGTGACGGTGGACGGACAGACTGGTCCGTTGCCCAATGACTGCAACAACAACCATGTTCCCGACGAATGCGACACGCCGGTATGCGGCAACAACTGCCTGGAAGGCGGCGTGGGGCATACGGCTGAGCAGTGCGACGGTACAGAGGATTCGGCCTGTCCGGGCCAATGCTACCCGCCCGGAAGCCCACATCAATGCATGTGTCCGTCCTGTGGCGACGGTATCGTCAACGCCGGCGAGGAGTGCGACGGCGGCGACTGCTGCTCGGCGACGTGCACGTTCAAGCCGAATACGACGGTTTGTCGCGCGGCTGCCGGAGTGTGCGACGCGGTGGAGCATTGCACGGGCGCGGCGGCCACTTGCCCGGCGGACGGTTTCCTGACGACGGTCTGCCGACCTTCGACCGGGCCGTGCGACCCGGCGGAGGCCTGCACCGGGACGGGCGTCAATTGCCCGGCGAATGTGCTCATCACCGCCTGCCAGAATGGTGACGGTTGCTGTCCGGCGGGATGCAACGCGGCCAACGACAACGATTGCGTGGCGGTCTGCGGTAACTCCGTTAAGGAACCCGGCGAGGAATGCGACGGGACTGATGACGCGACCTGTCCGGGCCTCTGCAGGGCTGACTGCACGTGCGGCGTGGCTGTGATTCCGACGATGTCGCAGTGGGGCCTTGTGGTCCTTACGTTGCTTCTGTTGACCGGTGCGAAGGTATACTTCGGTCGTCGACCGACGTCGGCGATAAACTGATAGGCGGTTTCGTCAGCCGGTCCAGGCGGTATGCCCGGTCGGTCTGTCCTGGTTCGATGATGTCCTGCCCTTTTCCGAAGTCGCCGGCGGTCCCAATAAGACCGCCGGCGGCTTTGGAGAGGGCTTGCATTTCAATAGTTCTATGACCCCCATCATAAGGATTGTGTAATCGTGACTCTTCGCAGATCTCATTGGTTTTCGGCTATGTGTTTTGTGGTCTTGTTGGCGACGCAAGCCCTGTCCCAGGATTCGGGGATTTCGCCACCTGGTGGACGATCCGATGCGCTGGCCGCCGCGAATGCCCCGACTGTGGCGCAAGGGACAAACTCGGCGGAGCAATCACTCGAACGTCTGCCCTTGGACTCCGTTGCTCGTTTCGACGCGCCGGTCCTCGACCGCGACGCCGTTGACGCGGATGATGTCCAACGAAGCGTTGATGGCTTACCGCCAAGGTACGCCATCCCCGACGCCGTACACATCACGCCGGATACACACGGGACCTGGGAGCAGCCCGAGCCCACAACCCTTTTATGGCGCCTTCGCGTCAACTCGCCGGGGGCCAATTCGATCAACTTCGGTTTCACGACTTTCAGGATGCCGCCCGGCGGGCGGTTGTCGGTATATGCCGCCGACGGCAGCGACGTGATCCGGCCGTTCACCGAGCTTGATAATGCGCTTCACGGCGAGCTTTGGACGCCGCCGGTCCGTTCCAATGACGTCGTCGTCGAGGTCTCGATTCCCGCGGCGTCGCGCCCGCAACTGCAACTGGTGCTGGGTTCGGTGAACATCGGCTACCGCGACTTTGGCAAGCCGGTTGGGGTGCTTTCCGGATCGTGCAACGTGGACGTGGTTTGCCCCCAGGGCGATCCGTGGCGCGCCGAGATTCCTGCAATCGGCGTGATATCCACCGGCGGAAGCACGTTTTGCACGGGCTTCATGGTGAATAACGCGGCCCAGGACCGAAAGCCGTTTTTCATGACCGCCAACCACTGTGGTATCAACTCCGGCAACGCGGCGTCGCTGGTGGTCTATTGGAACTTCCAGAACTCAACCTGTCGCCCGGTTGGAAGCCCCGCCAGCGGCGGTCCGGGCGACGGTCAGCTTAACCAGTTTCAGACCGGTTCATTTTTCCGCGCGTCGTCGTCGCCATCAGACTTCACGCTCGTCGAACTCGATGAGAACCCCAATCCGGCGTGGAATATCTCGTTCGCCGGGTGGAGCCGCAGCAGCGGTGAATCGCCCAGCGGCGCGTGCATCCACCATCCCAATACCGACGAAAAACGCATTACCTTCTATAGCGTGCCGACGACGACGACCTCGTACAATAACCCTTTCGTTCCGGGCGACGGAACCCACGTCCACGCCACTTGGAGCCTGGGCGTCACCGAGCCGGGGTCGTCCGGCTCGCCGTTGTTCGACGTCAACCATCGGGTGATGGGTCAGCTCCACGGCGGCCCGTCGGCCTGCGGGGCGTCGGACCTCTCCGATTATTACGGCCGTTTCTCCGTCTCCTGGACGGGAGGCGGCAGCAACTCAACGCGTTTGAGCAACTGGCTCGATCCGGCCAGCACCGGGGTGGTTTTTGTGGACACCATCTCCGGCGGCGGTCTCAACGTGACTCCCGCCGACAATGTGCTGCACATCGGCGACGTGGGCGGGCCGTTTACCAATCCGACCACTCTCTATACGCTGACGAATCCCTCCAGCCAGCCGCTCAACTACAGCGTCTCGCTCACCGCTTCATTCGGCATTCTGCTCAACGGCGCGGCTTCGCCGGTCATCGGCACGCTCGCGGCCAACGGCGGGACGGTTCAGGTCCAAGTGTCCCTTGGCCCGGCCGTCGATGCCCTGGCGGCGGGCATCTACGTCGAGAATATTGTGTTTCAGGATATCACCAATACTCTGACCTTTAACCGGCAGCACACCGTGGAAATCGGGCAGACTCTCTTCTCGGTCACGCCGGCGACCAACCTCGAATCGAGCGGTCCCGTCGGAGGGCCCTTCCCCGGCTCCGTCGTTTATACCGTAGTGAGCCAGCGGCCGACCCCCGTGACGGTTAGAGTGTCAGCGAGTGGCACGTGGGTATCTCTCAACGGATCGTCCGCCCCGCTGACCCTCAACCTCAACGGGACCGGCGACTCCGCCGCGGTCACAGTGGCCATCTCCCCCGCCGCCGCCTTGTTGCCCGCCGGCATGTACAACGCAAACGTGCTGTTCGCCAACCTTTCGGGCGGATCCGGCGACACGAATCGCACAGTGGCTCTGGACGTCGGCCGGCTCGTCTACCCATCGACGGACGTGCCCAAACCCATAAACGACAACGCCACGATCTCCAGCCAAATCCTCGTGCCCGACAGCTTCTGCATAGGGGACGTCAACGTCGACGTGAACATCACCCACACTTACATAGGCGACCTCATCGTCGATCTTGTCTCCCCCAGCGGAACCTCCGTCCGCCTCCACGACCGCACCGGAGGCTCCACGGATAACATAGTCGTCACCTTCGACGACGAAGGCACCGCGCCCGACGGGCCGGGTACCTTGTCCGACTTCGATTTCGAATCCTCGGCGGGCCTGTGGACACTCATTGTTTCCGACAATGCCGGAGGCGACACCGGAACGCTTAACAGTTGGGCCCTGCGCATCGTGCCCGCCGCAGGTAACTGCCCAACGCCTCAATTGGTGTACAGCAATCCCTTGGATTCAGACCCCGGCTGGTCCCGTCAAGGGCTCTGGCAGTTCGGAGTCCCAACCGGCGGCGGATCAGGAAACCACGATCCCACGAGCGGGTTCACCGGCCCCAATGTCTTCGGCTACAACCTCTCCGGCGATTACACCAACAGCATGACCGCCGTCCAGTATCTCACCACGAGCGCCATAGATTGTTCCCATGTTTCTCACGTTCGTCTGCGCTTCCACCGCTGGCTCGGCGTCGAATCGTCGTCTTACGATAACGCCAATATCCAGGTTTCCAACGATGGACTGATCTGGAGCAACGCGTGGCATAACTCCACCAGCAACCTGAGCGATTCCAGTTGGAACCTGCAGTCGATCAACATCTCCGCGTTCGCCGATAGCCGACCGACAGTCTATGTGCGCTGGGGAATGGGCCCCACTGACATCTCGGTCTCTTACCCCGGCTGGAATATCGACGATGTGGAAATCTGGGGAGTTGAAACACTGATCGACTGCAATCACAACGGCGTTGCGGATGCGCTGGACATATCCCAGGGAACCAGCCTCGACTGCAATGCAAACGGTGTTCCCGATGAGTGTGACATCGCTCCCGGCGGCGGCAGTCTGGACTGCAACGCGGACTTCATTCCCGACGAGTGCCAGGCCGTCCTCGCCGTCGCGGCCGAACCGTCCCCCGTATCCAAGAACCGCTTTGTCTCCTTCGTCCCCCGCGGCGGCGCCTTGCCCAAGGCGATTCGAGTCGTGTTGACCTCCCTGCACCATCCGCAGCCGCCGTATTCCGGCGGTCCGGCCGCGGATTTCAGCGCCTACGAGGGAGAGGTTCGCTGGGTCGGTCCGCCCGTTCAATACGCGGAATCGCAGGCCGATCCCCAGACGTTCCTGGCTTCGGTATTGCAATGCACGCCGTATTACACCGATTGGACCACGATCGGTTTGCTGCACCTGACCGGCGCGGAGATCGTACCCAGCTCGTGGTACGATATTCAGACGGTTCCCGCGGGCTGCGATACGAACAGTGAAGCAAACTTCTCGTCACCGCTCCGCGTGGTGACGGCGCGGTGGGGAGACATTGAGGCGCCATTCAGCCCGCCGGACGGCTCGCAACAGCCGGATGTGACCGACATTTCGGCGCTGGTCAACAAGTTCAAAAACGCCACGGGTGCTCCGATCAAGGCTCGGGCGGCGTTAGTCGGAAACATCCCGGACCTTGGAGCGGACATCGACTTCGGGCATATTTCCGCGTGTGTGGACGCGTTCAAGGGGGTGCCATACCCGAGCCCGGGACCGGGTCCGTGCCCGTGACGCGGTTGGTGCGTTCAGGGCCTGGACGGCTATTGGTAACCGTTCACTCCCTCAGATTCTTGTATGGATACTGCGGTGTTGGGCCGATGAAGTTTAGGCGCAACTTCCCGCACTCGCGATGACGTAAGCGGCTGATTGGCCTGAGGTTGGGAGCGTTTCTAAAAGATACATAGGAATTGCGCAGAGCGGAAAACGCGGTAAGTGTTTACGATTTAATAGGTTACGGAGTTTTGGCGAGTTTTCGTAGATTGCGCAGCGCAGGTCGGGTTCGGGGGTGCCGACCGCAATGGCGCTATCAGGAACCGCTGCGCAATCGGCATTCGGCAATGCATCGGCAAAAAATCAGTTTTCGGGAACGGGTGAAAAGTTAATATAGGCAAAATGGCCGATTGGCGTCCAAACCTGTGATATCTGGCGTTTGAAGGGCGATCGAAGAGGGTTCGACTGGCGTTCGAGGGCACGGTCAATCCCAAATGAAGCGCTTGCGATTGCCCTCGCGGAGGCGCTCCAACTCACAGGCCGCGTCCTCACATAAACGCTCCAAGTCCGCGTCGCGGAGGTTCAGCGCTGCGCGTAAGTGTGAGATTCCGTGGAGCGGCGTCACGGGGCGGACGGGACCGTGCCGCGCGGGGGGCGGATCGGGCGGGCTGGCCGGTCCCACGGTTGCGTCACCTTGGGGCGTGGCCGGCGGCGGGGATTTTTTGAACTCATCGACGGTGGGGTCGTTGGGGTCCGTCGCGGCGACAGTCATTAATGTTTCGCAACGCTTGAAGCCAGGGGCCGAGTTACTTAGAATCCAGCACGACGACTAGGGCGCAGAAGGCGATGAGGTTCCTGCGGGGAAGAGATCGCGGGGTGTTGCTTGGTGTCCGGGAGCATGTGATGACCATGAATGGGACGAAGGCCGCGATGCATCGCAATGCGTTCGGGGTGCTCCTTGACCAGTGCCTCAAGGTAACCGCCGACGACCACCTGCTCGTCATCTACGACGAGAGCTTGTCTCCCTACCACGAGGGACTTTCACAGGCCCTTCGCGAGCGATCTCTTTTCCCCACACTGAGGTGTTTCTGCCGGAGGCGGTCCAGCAGAGTTTGGTGGACCAAGCTTCGGCCGGGAGTGACAACGCGGAACCCATGCTTCCCCAAGGCCTCTCCGCGGCGCTCGGTAGTTGCAGCGTGGTACTGAACCTCCTGGGACGCGGCGAGCGGACGTTGGGAGTCCGGAAGGCGGTTCTTAATCATCCGCGTCCCGCGCGTTCGAGACTTGCCCACATTCCCGGGGTTGCCGACGACGTTCTGGGCATTCTCGCGGTCTCCCCCATCGACGATATCCTTCGATCGAGCGAGATCGTGGCTTGGGCGCTCGGCGAAGCGAGTCTGGCCGAGCTGGCCACGCACGGTCCGGACGGTCGTGAATGCCGTTTGCAAATCAAGCTTGATCGTTGGGACAACGAGCCTTTTATGAGTCCAGGGGTAGTGTTTCCCGGAAGCTGGGGCAACGTGCCCCCGGGCGAAACCTTCTGCTGTCCCAATCCCCTCGGCGTGAACGGCACGATCTGTGTGGACGGAAGCGTCCCAGGCGCAGCTCTCGACGCCGGGGACGGAGTCGTTCTCACCTTCGAAAACGGCAGACTGATCCACTGGGAGGGCCGGGAGTCCTCGCCCGCACACTTGTTCCTCGAACGCGAGAAGGCCCGCGCGGCCCGAGACGGGGACCTTGACTGGAACGTTTTCGCGGAACTGGGCATCGGACTGAATCCCGTGATCAGAAAGCTCACGGGCAATCCGCTGTTCGATGAAAAGGCCATCGACACCGTTCACATCGCCATTGGAGACAACACCGGGTTCGGACACACGGTTCGCGCCCAACATCACCAGGACCTTGTCTGTCTCCACCCCACGTTGCGCCTCGACGAGATGGAGTTGCTTGTAGGTGGCGGACTCCGCATCCCGCGGTTTGAATCCGCTCGCGACTCGCGCGTGAGCGTCGCCGATGAACTCCCCGCAGGCGCGTCCGTGTTCTTGCGCGAGGCTCGTGTTGACCTCGAAGGAGACCAGCTTCTGCGGCGTTTGATCCGCGCCTCCCGCGTCGGCTTTGTCCACATGGGCTCCGCCGAGATGGGACGGCAGCTTGCGCAGCTCAAGGCAGAGTTGGAAACATACGGTCAGGTGCCATGGCAGGAGTTTGCGTCAAAGTCTCCGTATTTTGGGGAGTTCTCGTCCGATACGCTACTGAATATCTTGTATCACTACCGGGCACTGGGAATTGGTAGTATCTGAGGCTCATTCCCCGCCCGTCGGGCCCAGACGGAGGACAAGAGATGCGCACCACGCTACAGCTTGCTAAGATCGCGATCGGGGACTCGAGCTTCACCGCAATCGAGCAGGACCGACACGGTCAGTCACCATGGTTTCACGTCTACAAGGTCCATCTGCCAGTCGATAAGTTCCGCGGGATCCCGACCGAGTGGGTCTTTGTGGTGTTGGATCCCGCATCGGTGAATGCCGGACAGACGGAGGAATCAATCCTCGCTAATGTCTATGAGATCATCGAACACACACCTCACTCCACGCCGGTTCTGGTGATCAATGACGTGCCTCGGCTTCAACTGTGTCCGGACTTCATCGCCTTGCCGCGCAACGTCTTCTGCTTGGATGCCAGGACGCTCCCCACTACGCAGAAACACGATGTGGCCCCCCGGCAGTCACCCCTGGCGATGGCGATCAGGCAGAAATTTCCCTCCGCCACCGAGGCTCTCCTAAAGCTGTCCCCCTACCAGCGCGAAAAGCCGGTCTCCGGGTGGCAGTTCTTCGGCCGCGAACGCGAGCTACGAGAGCTTGCTAACACGAGTGAGAACATCGTGATCGTCGGCGCCCGACGGATTGGAAAGACCTCCCTTATGCTGGAGGCCGCCAGACGGATGAAAGAGCTGGGCGAGCGGGTGTACTACCTGAGCGTACAGAACGTCCGGAACAGCGGCGAAGTAGTCAGCGCCCTGCTCAGCGAACTTGCGCCCAGCGAGAAGGCCGCCGCCGTCCGTCGGCAGAAGGCCATGGACGAGCAGCTTCTCTCGGTCGTCCTTCGCAACGCCACGACGCAACAACGACGCCTTACCCTTCTTCTGGACGAACTGGGCAACGTGATCTCCGGCGATTCGCTCGAGGACCGCAAGCTTTTCGGTTTGCTCCGGGAGTGGACGCAGGGAGGACAGGTGCGGGTCATCATGTCGTGCTTCCAGGAGCTCTCCCGGGCCCAGCAGCAGGCGTTCAGCGGCCCGTTGGTGAACTTCGCCGCGACGATGCGACTGGGAGTGTTTTCCGACCGCGAAGTCGAGGAAATAATCATCGCTCCGTGGGAGTTCTGGAAGCCGCTCGCTCCCAAGGAGAAGGAACGACTTCTAGAGATCGTTGTTGCCGAAGTTGGATGTCATCCCTTCTTCTTGCAGTTCTTCGGATACGCTTTGTTCGACCAGCTCAAGGGACAAGCTAGTCCGGACATCCTTCTCACCGCCAAGCGCATCCTGCGAAAAGACCTGCCCCAGTTTTTCGACTCCCCCGTCGAAGAAGTCTTCTATCGGATTCCGTCAGCAATGCTTACCTATCTGTTTCTTGAGCGAGGTAGTGAAGCCGCGCAACGCAAGGACGATCCGTTGCACAAGGCCGTCATCGACGACGACTGGGTGCAACGGAAATTGGCGAGTCTCGGGTACGAGACGACGGTAGCAGCGCGGCGGAACCTGCTGGACGCGATGGAGATTCACGGGCTCACGTGTGCTCAGGACGGCGCCCGCAGTAAGCAGAGAATCACTGTTCCGGTCGTGTACCATTTCGTAGCCCGAATGGAATCTCCGCTTTCGAGATACGTCGACAAACTGAAGATGGACATTGCCGACGAGGTCAAGGAGTGGAACTTGCAGCCTCTTCGTCCGACGGCAGGGGGCACGTAGCCTATGACCCAGGCCCTCGTTGAGGCGATGCCTGTCTGGAAACAACTCGCGCGATACTTGCGCGCAGAGGACTCCGTGCTGTTGCACGCCTCGCGATACCATCCGATTCGCCCGCTCTTGGATGGCGTCGGACGGTTTTATACCACGAGCGCACCGGTCCGCTGTGTGATGTTGGGTCCCACCCCGGGTCGCTCGGGCACGATGCTGGACTATAGCGAGTTTTGGTCGGCCACTCAACAAGGACTAGCTGTCTCTGTCAAATGCTCGGTCAGTAACGTATTCTCCTACAAGGCGGCAGTACGGAAGCTTCTACAGAGGTGCCCTGAGCGCGCGTTGGTAGTGCTGGAGACGTCCGAGCACCAACTTCCAGACGAACATGCCGTGTTGCTCGCCACCTTCAACGAGCTCCTGCGCGAGTTTAGTCAACCCGGAAAACTGCAGGTGGTGGCTACGGACGATTACGCTTTACGACTGCCAAGCCCGCTGCCGTTCTTCAAAGAGATCCATTTCGGTCACCTCGATATCGAAGTGGTGGGGCAGTGCATCGAGCACATCTCCCGCACGAAAGTGTGGAACATGAGCGAAGCGAATTTACACGACCTTGCCCGCCGGGTCCACGCAGAGACCGGCGGGCATCCGGGCCTTTTCTCGTCCGCTCTGGAAAAGCTGGAGCAGGACGGGTTAGACACGAACACGGCCGGGACGCTCGATGGAGTTCGCCAGCATCTCGAGTCAGATGACACCGTCGATCGGATCGTCAAAGCCCTGGGCGCGGACCCTTATGACCTTTGCCGGACGGCCCTGAAGTTCGAGACACCCGAACGGGCGTCGCCAGCAGATCGGATGTCCGCCTTCCTTCTGCAGCTTGGCGTTCTGCGGCGCTATCCTCTGGGCAAGCTCGAGCTGTACCCGGGACTGATCACCCGCCTCATAAAGGAGATGGCGGGCAGTCCGCCATAGTCGCCGAGAGGCGCTGGTTCGCCGCGCTGTGCGGTAAGCCGAGGGTCTTCGCCAAGCTCGGACTTCGGCAAATCGGGGATTTTTCCGAAGTGACCGACCAGCTTGCGGCGCGGATCATCATCCGCCGCGACCTGACCGAACGCACACGCGGCGATCATCCGCAACCGCTCTACACGCTCGACGACATTCGCAAGCTGATTAAACAGGCCGAACTCAAGCCGCGCGTCGCGCCCGACGCGGTGAAGTGGTTGCAGTCGCGGGCCTCGACGCTCGGCACCGGCGGAATCGGGATCGCCCTGGGCTGTTTGTACCTGGCCTACAAGGTCGCTTTTGTACAGAGCTCCGAGTCCATCACGGCGGACCATTTGGAGAGCGTCGCGGACCTGACGATCGGGCATGAAGATGCTCGCCGGATCGCCGAAGTTGTGGCCGAATCATCGGGGATTCGCAGAGTGATTTGATCGCATCCGAAGCGCATTCAAACGCGCCTCGCACCTATTTTAACACGAACGCCCCCATCTTCCCGGTCTACCAGGGCATCGGGAAGCACTGGGGTGTTCGCGCTTTAGCCGCTGCGCAATATAGGTATCCCGTGCGCAAGATACCGGTGCGCCTTAGAGCGTTACTTGGGGCGTTAAATATGCGGCAGAATAGCCCCCCAACAGGGCCTTTTCCGGCCCTGCCCGGAGACGCAAGAAACGCATGTAAACCATTGCAAACAAAGAACTTGTCCTATTCGGGGCGACAGGATTCGAACCTGCGACCTCTTGACCCCCAGCGACGGGGGCCGACGGGACGTAAGGCCATTACCTCATTTTTGAGCATACCACAGCGGTTCTGACATTGCAAGTATTGCGTTTGTTAGGTGTGTTTGTGCCCGGTTTCGGGTAGACTACCCGTAACCTACTACAACCGTAGGACCAGCGCCACGGGGTCGAAAACGCGGTTGGAGGGTGGAACCCAGCCTTGACGGGAAACAAAGAGGTCTCCGGTTATTGAAGACCGTCGGGTTTGGAATCGGTAGGCGGGTCGCGGCCACTGGCGTCAATTTCGATCTGGGTGGTGCCGGAGCACAGCCCGGACGCGCCGCGTGCCTTGGCGCTCACCTATGGCCTTGTGGCGACGGGTTCCACGGCTTCGTTGACGACTGGCTCAGGCTGATAATCTAGCTGCAAGAGGTGCCAGGCATTCGCGGACGATGACGCAGCGCTCTTCGGCCCTCAGTCTCGGAAGTCCGGCCAGGTCCAGCGCTCGATTCACCCACTGAACGGGATCTTCGTCCGGTCGCTCTTGCCGGTCAGCAACGGCTCGCTCGATAACCGCTTGTCGGTCCGGCTCGTTCAAAGGGAACCCCCTGTCAAGGAGACAGCCCGCGGGGCAATGTCAGACCCCGCGGGCTGTTCTGGGCAATGTACACCATGTTCCGATCAATCACGCCGTGCCCGCCGGCTCGGCGACGTGCAACTCGCCGCCGGAAACCGTGGCCGCATCGTGGGTGGTAGGCATTACCACGGGGTCATAGAGAATCGCGGTAATCGAATCGACGGTGGCGTTTTGCGTCGCCCGGTTGACGATGCACTTCAAGAAACGCTCGCGCGGTCGGTACACGTCCAGGTAGGTGATCTTGTTGTCGTCTGCGTCGGTGACGTTCACCTTGCTCGTTGACAGCGCGGCGTAGGCGTCTGCTACGCCGTCGTCGGTGGACGAATGGCACTCGATGCTTTGCACCCCGCCCGTAACGATCGCGCCCCAGTGGACGATAAACAGACACCCGGCGAATCCCTTGGTATCCACTCCGGCGGACGGCGTGATCGTGGTCACTCCCGCCGCCACGGCGACGTTGTGCCGAATGAGCTTGGTTCTTTTGCTGATGTTTTGCATGTGATTCTCCGTTACGCAGTGATTCCCAGCATCCTGGTAAAGAACTTCGGACGCGGGACCGCAACATCGGCCCGCAACACGACGGCGAATTGCCTCTGGTATTTGCTTGCCTCGAGCGGACCTTCGAGGATCGTCGCATTTAACCGAACGCCGATGATGACTTGATCCATCGGCCCGACGATCGCAAAGCTCTCGTTAGTCCCCTCGACGATGGAGATGCTCGTTGTGTCGAACTTGGCCGCCTCGTTCCACGACGGCAGGGGTTGCAGGGGCTGGCCGACGGTGTCTTCGAGTTTGTCCAACGTGTTGAACGTCCGAGGATGTGCGATAACACTCAACTGCCCGGGCGCGTTGTTCAATCGGCATTGGTACATGGCGTCCGCGAACTTTTGGTAGTCCGAAGGCGTGCCCACGCTCGTGACCTCGTTCACATTGTCCAGCCGTCGCAAGCCGATCGGCTCGTTGGCGTTCCCGACGGTTCCGCCGAACAGGACGGCCTTGTCGAGCGCCAAAGCAATGGCACCGCTCGCGGCCATTTCCAGGGCATTGAGCGCGTTGGCGCTGTCCGCCGCCAGTTCACTCGAAATCGGAATGTAGCACCGCGCCGTCCGCGCCTGAAGGCGAACGGACCCGAAGACCGGCGCCGTCTCCGAAAGCTGGACATTCTCGCCAACCCAGTCGATCGTCGGATCGGTGTCGATCTTCGCCAGAATCAGTTCGGCGCTTTCCATCGGGACGATCTTCGCGCCTGCCCGAACGGCCACTGACTTCGAACGTGCCAAGTCGATGACACCCGCGCCCATCATGGCAGACAGCATGAATCCGCCGCCGGTGTCGGTCTGACCCTCCATCGCGCGGCGTTCGCAGTCCGTAAGGAATCGCGGACTGTTCAACGCTCTTGCAAGCAATACCCGCCCGAAGCGAAAACCGCGCGGAACACCGTAGTGCTCGCTCAGGGCTTTGTCGCGCCCGAATACAGGCAGCGGCTCGCCCGTGCGCACGTCGATGAAACTGCTTGAATCGACGTTAGGATCACCGCGGCGGGGACGGTAATCCTCGCCGCCGGGCCGCTGGGGAGTCGGCCCATCGGCGCGGTTGGTAGTCAGCAGCTCACGCTCTTCGGCTTGGAGTTTTTCCCGACGCTCGTAATCCTGTTTGATCGAGGCTGCATCGGCCATGATGCGGTCGAATCGGCTCTTTTCTTCTGCGGACAGTTGCCGTTTTTCGGCGTCCGCCTTATCGAGGATGCCCCGCGCATCGACGTTGATGAGTTTGGCCCGTTTTTCCCGGAGTTCTATGGCTTGGTCACTCACAGTATTTGACTCGCTTTCTTTGTCCGCACACGCATCCGAGCATCAATCTTCGCTCTCAACTTGGCGGATTCGACTTCAAGCTCCCGCACACGCTGCGCCGCCGCTTCCGCATCGAACCCGATCAAACCCTTCGATTCCCATAGGTCGATGTCGCGCTCCCGCCACAAGGTCGGCAGGCGCGGCAACCGGACGGCTGGCGGTAGTCCGCCGGTTCGCGCCCACCGAGTGACGGTCATCCGACTCACGCCGAATCGTTCCGCCACCTCACCGGCGGTCAGATGTCCTTCCGGGATCGGGCCGTATGGACTCATTGTCGCTCGCTCCTCATACCGTCACGTTAAGTATAACACGTTCAATGTTACGCTTGCGGTGAAGCCGTGTCAAGCCCGCCATCCCCGAATTGCAAGGGGAAGCCCATTAAGGCGAGCTGCGCCTCGATCGCTCGCCCCGTCTGGTCGAAATAGTCGAGTTCTTGCAATTGCAGACCAAACCATTCTCGCTGGTCGGCGTCGGTCGCTCCGGCGAGTCGTTCCTCCAGGAACGCCCGCTTACGATCGACCGTCTGCCGGATCGCCACGGCCATGCTGGCGAACTGCCGGACGAGGTCGCGCTTTTCCGCCGCGACCTCCATTTTCCCCACGGCCACGGCGGCGGCGTCCGCAGGCATGGCCTGGATCAAGCGAAGCTGGTACAGGGCGATGCCCTCGAAAACGGCCCCCAGTGCTGGCTGACACTTGGGGCAGAAATGGCCCTTGTTGGACTCATACAGACGGCTCAGGGAAACCTTCAACTCTTGCTTCGACATCACACAATCTCCATGCGCTGCACGCTCTTGGTCGCGGTCCCGGAAGCCGAGCCACGCGGCCCGGAGAGACCGAATCGTCAATCTGCCTGGGAAATCGTCTCACGGAAAACTCCAAAATCCGTGAAAAAATACGCGACGGGTGCGAACGGTTTCCGTTTGTGAACGCCCCCGAAACGCGATGGGGTATCCCGTCGCCTTCACCGTTCACGCCTCCCCGTCCATCCACCCGCGCCTCAGTACTGGTCCCGCCTCGGCCTTCGCCTCGACAGACTGAATCGCCTCGGCCTCGCGGGCGTCCGAGTCGCCAACGTCGGCGACACCCGCGTCGTCGATATCGCCAGTACGATTCTCGGGCGACTGTTGCTCCGGTGGTGCTGACGGTGGATTCCTAAGCTGTTCCACACGCATCAGACAACCCGTGAACTGCACGTCGCGTAGGCCAGCCCCAAGGGGCTGCAATGCGTCCGAAAGGCTGCGGGCCGACTGCGGGATGATCTGCCTCAATTCGACTACAAATAGGCCCAATTCGCCTCCATCGGGTGTACGAATCAGCCAGTCCTTTCGCGACCAACCCGCCGGCAACTTGCCGGTGAGCCGTCCGGTGTGAAGCGGATCAATCAGGCACGCCGCAGTCGGGGTCGTCAATTGCAACCCCAACACTTTGCAGAGCTTCGCCGCCGTGCCCAGCGCAACGTCGCAACCCCCAGACAGGAACCCGTGGGCGCTCGCGTAGGGTACGCCGCTTTCGACGGCCAGTTGTTTGATTGACAGCCTGGACGCCCGGAACGCCGTCAGGATCACGTCGGCCAGTTCGTTGTCTGCATTCGATCGCTTCATGGGATATCGCTTAAACGATTCGGGGTTGTCTCGTGCTACCTACAGCCGGGACAGAACATCGCCGCGGGATTGCTCATCTGCCATGCTCCCAACCGTCCATCGCCTGCGCCGTCCAGTCTCATACACCTTGTCCTATTATCCCTAAACTGTAGTAGTATGTAGTAGTCTGTAAGAGACTGGTGTATTAGGCTGCTAGTAAGTATTCGACAGTCCTTCACAGTCTATAACAGTTTCACAGTATCAGGCGCAGGTGTTGAAGACTGGCGCGGCAGACGCCAGGACCACTTAGCACCAAAGCCATTCGGCTCGGCTATCACCTTCAACGCATCCTTCGCCTTGTCCAGCATTCGCACGCTGATACCGTCGCCTGCGGCCAGCTTCTTTAGTTCGACGGCGGCCACGGGACACTTACTCAACATGCCCAGAAGCCACTGTTTCGCCTCAGTCAGTCCGGCGGATTCTCCCTCCGGTTCACCCAGCGCATCGTTAGCCGTAGTCGTCACCTGTTCTGCCTCCCAGAACACGCAAGGTATCTCTTGGCCGATTTCGGTTGTGATGCGAAACGCCAGTCCGCCAATGTCGGCGGGTGCCAGGTTGTTTTTCACTTTGAGTAGCAGTCGCTTGGCCGGATCGTCTCTATCCTTGCACGCGAGCCAGACGCACCTTGCGGCGGCCATGAAAGCCAGCGAACCTGTCAGCCGATACATGGCGTGTTGCCCCCCGCTCTTGTTCATGTGGCAAACGGCCAGGACTGCCACGCTGCGCCTCGCGGCCAAGTCCGCCAGCGGCCCCAACATGCCGCGTACCTCCGCGTCCTTGTGGCTGTTGACGTTGCCACAGTAAGCGCCGATCGGGTCGATGATGACAAGGCGCACGCCGCCGATACTGTCGAGCGCAGATTCGAGGGTGGGCAAGTCCACTTCCATATTGAATTGCTTGAGCGTGTTGCGCCGGGTTTCTGGATCGTAGAGATTGACGCCGCGCATTAGGTGAATGCAGTTCACATCCGCGCTGCAGGCGTCCAGTCGCGGCCTTATGGTATCGCCGGGATCATCTTCGCAGGACAAGACGATTACATTGCCCGCGGGATTCCGGCCGCGTAAGTCATCCGGCCACGGGCGGCCCATACTGACTCGACTGGCAATGTCCAAGGTAAGAAACGATTTACCCAAGTCGGGATCACCCATGATGAGATTCAGCTTGCCCACGGCCAAACGATACGGCCAGAGCCATTCGACAGACCTGGGTTCCACGTCGGCCATACATTCGAGCACTGGGGTTGCAATGATGTCCGCAGTGGAGTCGGTAACTACAGTCAATTCAGGCGCAGCGCGCATACACGATCCTCCTCGCTCTTGGCGACGCGAAGCGCCGTTCACGTGGATTTGTTCGACAGGATTTGCAGCGCGGACACTCAAAGGCATGTCGCACAGCCCGAAGCGCGTCGCGTGCCAACGCGCGGCACTGTGCCTCCGCGCGATCATCGGCCGCGCGCTGCACGGCACGAATTAGATCGGCGAAGGAATCGCCGCGCGATACTGGCGTGTCAATCAGGAGGAAGAAAACCTCATCGGGTTCGTGAGGGACGGCGAACGAATCCAGCACGGCCTCTGCGCCGGCCAAACTCGGCAGGCGCCCCGACTCTCCACAGATTCGCAGATACCCGGCAACGGTGCCGCAGAGACGATCCGCAAAGTCTGAAATGTGAAGCTCCAGGCGGTCAGCGTCGCAAGCGAATTGAACGGGGTCTGCCCATGCCGCGGCCAGCAGAATGTGCTCAGGATCGGGGGGTTTGATTCTCGCCGGTGGTTTGTGTATCATCATAGCTGATTCAGTATTCACCCGTCAGCCTGCACGTTCGCCGCGCCGCAGGTTGGCGGGTTTCTTGTTTAAGCCTCTTGCTGTTCCTTCCGCGCCCGTTCTATTGCCGCCGCGCGTTGCTTAGGCGTGCGGCGCTTGGGTGTCACGGGTTGGCACTCTACTTGCGTTCCACGTGGGCGCGGTTCAAGCTCGATTTCGGCGAGCGCTTTGCAGAAACGATCCACCGCTTCGAGTGACGTGCAGAACCGCCCGCCAAGTCGGCGGGTTTCCAGCTTATGCCCTTGGATTCCACGACGCGCCCACCTCCACAGACTCGCGCAATGAATGCGCTTCCCGTTGAGCCGCGGCAGTAGGTTGGCAATCTCAGTGAACGATCCGACAGTCTCATTTTGCAGCATGTTCCACCTCTCGCAAAAGCCCCTTGACCTTGCGATTAGTGAAACGGATTACGCTTGGCATAACGACGGCTGTCTGATGTCAGAGTCAGAACAGGATTCGGTAGCCTGCACTCTGCTTGGATTGGATTCGCTCTTTCACCGGCTCCGGTAGACGTGCGACGATCCGGTCCGCGCGGGCTGCCGGCAGGTTCTTGCCCGGTACCCATCCGCCTTTTTCGTGAACCAGCCGATCAACGATCATCGCTTGATCGTGACTAACGGCGTGCGTCTCTTGGCCGAGAGTAATCGTGTCGGATTGGGTATCGACGCGGATCGCCGGCAGGCTCCCGGTGACAGTCGCCGACTTATCAATGATCGTCGCCTCGATGCGTTGTATGACAAAACAGGCGCGGTCGATTGCTCGTGTGACCTCATCTGGCACGGGGCGCAGACCCTTTCGCTTGGCTTCGATGATCAATCGGAAGGCGTCGTCGAAGATCATCGGATCGCCGCCGGGATACAAATCTGTGCAATACCAGATGACCGTGTTGGTGAGCTCGCGAAAACGGTCCACGTCGCGGCGGG
>Ga0209777_10002411_pt1 | contig 24618 bp, 19 predicted proteins | sample FrelakmetHBP12HB_FD_187147 | JGI IMG/M metagenome (GOLD analysis project Ga0209777, IMG submission 187147) | Freshwater lake sediment microbial communities from the University of Notre Dame, USA, for methane emissions studies -HBP12 HB (SPAdes)... | ecosystem: Environmental > Aquatic >... | reverse complement strand
CTTCCGATCTGGTCCCGAGAATGTCCTGTCAGTCCCATCATTTCACCGGCCACTTGTGGCTGGCACCGGCGTAGTCGGTGTTGCGGGGCACGGTGCGGCTGTGCCGCTGTTGTCCGTCGGCCGCAGCGTGCTGGCCACTGTTGGCGGGGGAGCCCTGGAACGCACGCTCCACCAGCAAAGCAGATCGCCGGGATGCCATTCCCCGCCACCCCCGAATCGCCAGCACGACACTTCTGGCTTGCCGCTGGTAGGTAATGGGGGGGCGAAGCATGGCCCACCAAGCAGATGGAACGTAACCGAAAAGGGCCTCTGGAGCGCCGCGATGGCCAACTCGTTGGACCCTGACAGCATGACCGACGACGATCCGGAAGATGCGGCTGCCGCCCGCCTCGAACCGCCGCCTGAAGCGACGTGCAACAGGCCAGAGACGTATCTCGAATTATCTCCGGAATCCCCTTCCTTCCCCCGCCGGAAATGCCCTCATGGTGGCGTCGGACGGCCGAAGCGGGAGCATGTTCTGGACACGTGCCTTCGGCCGGCCGCTGAGCGACAAGGCCATCCGAGCCAAGGCGGTGTGCCGGGCGCCGGGGGCCTGGCGCCTGAGGTGATCGAGCAACTGGCGCAGTTGATCGTGAGGGCGTATGCGTGTGATGGCAACCCAGATTGAGCGGCGGGCGCAGACGGCTGCGGGCGTCACCGCCGGTTACATCCGGCTGACCCGCGAAGAGAGCATCATCACGGGCCTGTCGGTTCCGGCGCAGAAGGACGGCATCAACAGCTACGTCCAGCAACGTGGCCTGAACAATTTCGAGCAGTATCTGGAAGAGCGTGCCGTCGGTGCGGATGTCCCCTTCGAAAAGCGACAGGCCGGCAAGCGGCTGATTGCCGATATCCGGGCCGGGCGGGTCAGCCACATCGTCTGCCGGGACTTGGACCGCCTCAGCCGCGACACGAGCCTTTGGCTGGAGTTCGTCGAACTGTGCTGCGAGCATGGTGTAACGATCCACACCTTCAGCGGCCCGCTGGCCTTGAGATCCCCTTCCGATCGCTTCGCCTCCACCGTCCGCGCCGCGGCCGCCCAGCTCGAAAAAGACCAGGTTGCCGACCGCGTCAAGCGGGCCAAGCGAGAACTGGCCAAGCAGGGCAAGCACCTGGGGGGGCCGCCCCCCTTCGGCTACACGTCCCGATCCCGCCGACAAGCAGAGCTTGTTGCCACCGGCATTCCCGTTGAGCAGGCCAGGGCCATGGCTGAGAGCGAACTTCCCCTCGGCCTGGTGGTGGACCCGAAAGAAGCGGAAATCGTCCGGACGGTGTTCGAGACCTATGCCAACAGGCTCGGAGGCTGCCGGACCATCGCCAGGAAGCTGAACCGCGACGGGCACCGCCGCCGCTCAGGCCGGCTGTGGCCTCCTGACAAGGTCCGCCGCATGATCAACGATCCGGCCGTGGCGGGCATGATCACCTACGACGAAGTGCGGTTCGAGGCTGGGTTCGGCAAGCGAGCGCCCAAGCGTCAGCAGATGTTCTACAAAGGCAAGCATGAGCCGATCATTCCCCTGGACCTTTGGCAGAAAGCCCAGAAGATCAAGGACGGCAACAGACCCATCATCAAAATGCCTATTGCCAGCCGGAAGGCGCCTCTGGCTGGCGTGCTGCGATGCACGTGCGGCACGCCCATGACGACCCGTGCGGCCGGCAAGGGCAAGGCCTATGCCTACTACATCTGCACGAAGCGGAAGTACTACGGACGGGACAACCTCGGCGGCTGCGATGCCGACAGGATCAACAGCGACCGACTGCATGCGGCGTTCTGGGGCAAGCTCTCGGAGATCGTATGCGGCGACGGTGTGGTCGAGCGGGTCTATCAGGAAACGCAGCGGGCCCTGAGCCGGCAACAGAAGGAAGCCCGGCCTCGGACGGGGCCGGCCGACCTGGCCAAGATCGAGCGGGACCTGGACCTCTGGTACGCAAGGCACGATCAGGCCGCCGGTGACGCCGAGAAGGAAGCCGCGTGGCGGCGCATCGTCCAACTGACGGAGCAACAGAACCGGCTGAAGCAGCAGCTGCAGGAGCAAGAGCAGGACAAGCCGGTCCAGCCCGGCAAGAAGCTCACGCGGGAGCAGATCAGGGCGCACCTGGCCGGGATCAGGGCGCTCGTGGGCAACGCCGAAGACCGGGGACGCGCCCTGGTCCGCTCGCTGGCCGAGCACCAAGGTCTCAGCCTCCAGATGGTGGACGCCCAGACCGTGACGCTCACGCTGGCGCTGCTGCCGCCCGGCGCCGCTGGCGAGCCGGTCAAGGTGGAGGCGACGCTGGATATTTCCTCGGAAAACGAGATCGACCTCTGGGTCCAGGAACAGACCGCTCGAAACTTGACATGCGCCTGCGGTTGCGGTCGGCGAATCGAGGTGAGGCGCCGGCACTACTGGCGGGGCCTGCCGAAGTACCACTACGCCTGCCGAGCGAACGGGATGCAGGGCAAGCGAGCGGCGTTGGTGGGCGACAAGTACCTGAACGGCACCCAACTGGCCAAGCGCCTCGGCATTGGAATGACCACGTTAAGCCGGTGGGTCAAGGCGGGGAAATTGCCGAAGCCCGAGAAGAGCATATCGAGGATGCTGTTGTTCGACCGATCCAGCATAGACCGGCTAGCAGCCATGTGACAACAACGACGCAGGCGGTCACGATATGCGCCGGTTCCTGGGGAGTCCAGCCGCTTCAACGCGCACTATGACCTCGCCCTGCAAGAAGAGATGGCCCGCAAAGTGAACAATCGACGGAGGGCCGGTGAGGCGATGTGCGGAATCGACGTGGACGCAGTTGACTTTGGCAGAGAATCCTGGGGCCGGCCTATGGCGTGAAACTCAGTTGACGCGTACATGCCATTCACGGAACACGTTGAATGCCTTCCTGCCACGGATGGTGCGTTCCTCGACGGCGCGGGCACACCACTTGGCTAGGCGAAAGACAAGCTTCCCTTCATACAGGATAGAGTCTGCTTGGCCAAAATGTGTTTCGACTACCTCCAGATCCCAGCTGTCGTCTGCTCCGTTCCGGAAGCTGGTTACCTTAGCCTCCGCGACTTTCCTTCCTCCCTGCACCACAACAGCTTTGCTCGCGACCCCTCGGCGCGGTACGCCGTCGCCGAAGTGGAAGCTCGTAGTAGACTCTCCTGGCAGCGTGACACGCCTTGTCGGGCCATGCGGACTGCCGAGGGCCGCCCCGGACTCCCCGTTGGCAACCATTGTCGACACCTTCACGTTCTCGCACCCCTGTGGTGCCAGCAGTTCTAGCGCCTCCGGTGTCGATGCAAGACTGGCCGCGAGCCAGCCGTAACCGTCACGATGACTCGTCGCCGCACCGTTGTCGAGCAGAAGTCCTATGATCTCCATGTCACCTTCAAGGGCGGCGCGATGCAGAGGTGTCCATCCATACCTGTCTCCTGCGTTCACATCCGCACCCGCTGCCAGCAGCAGACGCACAATGTCCACACATGCTGCCTCGACTGCGCAATGTAAAGGGCAGTCGCCTCGCCATTCATCCCGAGACTCGACGTGCGCGCCTTTCTGAATGAGCAGCCTGACCATCTCCCTTTGCCCCGCAAGAGCCGCTCGGTAGAGGGGCGTCTGCGCGGAAACGTCATGTACATCGACGAACGCGCTAGCATCCAGCAGAACGCGAGCAACTTCGAGACGGCCAGCTTCGGCTGCGTAGTGCAGGGCTGCCGCGCCATTCGCGTCGGCGGCATTTACGTAAGCTCCGCGATGGGTGAGCATCTCAACCGTTTCGGAGTGTCCTCCCTCAGACGCGACGGTAAGCGCCGTCCGCCCGGTCCCCGAGATCCAGTTAGGGTTCCCGAGGAGAGTCACAAAGACCCGCACCTCGTCTGTGTCGCCGTTCGCCGACACCTCAAATAGGCGGGACGAGTTATGCTCATTCCAACGGCGAATTCCGCGCAGGATCATTGCCGTTGTCACGGCCGTGGCTGCTATACAGAGAACGAAACCACCGAACTCGTTCATGACGAATCCTCCCTCGGCGCATACGGCGGCAGGAGAGCAGTAACAGCAGCTCAAGTCTCTCGACACAGAACAGGTTAGCAGGTGCGGCGCCCAACGATGCGACCGCGTAGTCCAGGGCAGAACGCTCCCCGGCATCACCGACAACAAGCAGCACTTTCTTCTCTAGGAGTCCTCTCTCGATTACCTGCCGCGTCTCGTAGACGACTTCGGGACTCGTAGACGAGATGTCTATGACAACAATGGAGACGATGTCGAGCAGTTCCTGAACAGAGAGGAGCCACGCAAACGGGTCCCGTGTACGCACGTCCAGTAGGTTCCCTCTCGATGAGAAACCGACTGGGCCTCTCTCGTCCTTCAGGAGAAGTAGGGACGCTACCCGGAGTGGACGTGCGTGGCGACAGATCTCTTGGAGGAGCCTCGGTCCGCGGCCATCCGACCGGCCGAGGAACAGAATGTCGGGCGGGATGAATGTGAGCATGCAGCACCTGGCCGCGCACGCCAGAGACAGCGCCGATGCACACATAAGCGTATCGCTTTGCAGTAGTTGCCACCATGCCACTGAGAGCCCCAGACTTGCGAGGAAAAGGTACGTTCCCAGCCCCGCTTCCCAATTCCCGATTCGTACGAAGCGCCGCATCCGCCATACAAAGAACGTCCTCAAGCAGTCCGTGGCCGGGGGCACGCCCGATCCTCGCACCACTAAAATGGCCGTCATCAGACACCAAAGGTAGACGGCAACAGCAGCAATCAGACAACACCATCCTGCCACAGGGACTTGGCGCCAATGACGTACCACAAGACTGGCTTGCTGGCAGAACAGGAATAGCCCAGCCAACGCGTAGAGAGCAACTGTCGGTATCAGAATACAGCCGTACGGGCCTGACCGCCCAGTGGCGGACTGTTGATCCCCGGATATATCAGCGCCATCCTGCGGCATCTTCTCGTCCCTTCAGAGGGAACATCTACTTACTGGGCGACGTGGGCGACGCAACCCCCATATGCGTTGTGCTTGCCCCTGGGTTCGTGGCGATGACCCGGATGCTTGTGCCGTACCCGGCACAGGGCACGTGACCGCCGACGGCCTCAGCCGGGACTTCAACGGTCTGCCTGCACTCAGGACGCTTGACCTGCATGGACATGGCTTCCCCCCCGTCGGCAAGGTACGTCACCAGGGCCATCCTACTCTGCCGCCTCGGCAGGTGCAAGAACCTTGCTGGCGCCATCGTGGGAAGTGCCCCAGACATCGTGCCCCCCTGAGCGGGCTGGCCGCGTGGGGGGCGGGGACATCCCGAGAACTCTCCCGGATCGTGCGGGAATTGCACAAGGAGGCTGAAGTCAGACGGGCACAGCGACGATAGCTGGATTCGCGCCAACGAAGCCAGGAGACCGCCGTGTGCCCGTACGACTACTATACCGAAATGCGTGACGCCCGCCAACCCGAACTCCTCCGCCTTCGCCTCGTTCAGCACGCCCGCACCCACGGCGTCAAGGCCGCGGCCCGGGCCTTCCGCGTCACACCCAAGACCGTCCGCAAGTGGGTCGCCCGCTTCGACGGCTCCCTCGAGAGCCTGCGGGAGAACAGCCGCGCGCCGCACCGGCGGCCCCGGAAGCTCGAGGTGTAGCGTTTCCACTACTGCCGGGGCTTACCGAAGTATCACTCCGCCTGCCGCGCCAACGGCATGCAGGGCAAGCGGGCGGCGTTGATAGGCGACAAGTACCTGAATGGCACACAGTTGGCCAAGCGGCTCGGTATTGGCCTGACGACGCTTCGCCGGTGGGTCAAGGCGGGAGAACTGCCGAAGCCGACGCGGAGCATCAGCGGGATGCTGCTGTTCGACCGGACAGCGGACCGTTCGACGGGTTAGTGATGAACGTCAGGGACTCCTGGCCGGCGGCGGGGGTGGGGGGCTACAGCGTCCGTTCCGGAATCCGCCACCGTTCCCGCTGGGCGTAGCGCTTGTCCAGCCCGTACGCCACCACGGCGATGGCACTCCTCACGGCCTCGGTATATGCTATGTGCCCACATGCGTTCATACGCTCGGCGATTCTGGGCAATTCAGGGTAGTGTAGTTCTAGGTCGATTTGCGAACGTCATAATTATCCCGGAAGCATGACCAGTTAGACAAGTGAGGTGTCACCAGGATTCCAATGGGGTTACGGGCACGAGCACCCTGCGGCATTGATGTACGGAAATCGCCCTCGCAAATCCTCATCGATCCACGCCGCGAGAGCCGGATATACCTCCGCATAGTTGTCCATTCCTCCACATTTGGCACAGTACCGCGGCCAAGCTTTGCTCCGAGGCCCCACGATTCGCCGCGAGATGATCAGGTTACCCACTAACGCCTTGGACGCGGTTATCGGGTTGCCGTCGATTGCGAACCCCTCCGCGTCTGGCGGATGCCCCAGCAGCAGACAAAGTTCGTAGCGTTCGGATAGAAGGCGATTGATTCTCGATGAGTGCCAGACCGCAGTTCCATTCGATTCGGCGCACGCCCGACGTTCACACTCCGTCTGTAACTGTGCCCGATTTTGCTCCAGATCAGATGTCGTCACGCTGGCCTCCACCCGTTGACGGGCGGACAGCCAAATTGATTGCAGAACCGCAAGAACACGATCCGGAGAGCGATTTACCTCATCCAATTCCACCGTTGTCTTGGGGTGCAGGTCGCCCGGCAAAGGGGTTTCATCCACCTTGACAACCACCAGGGGAATATCGTGCTTCTCGCGATGATTGCGTTCCTCAAGCACCCAAGGCGACGAAATCGCGTCCTCGGAGTGCCAGAACAAGAAAACCCCGCTGTCTTCGATTGCATCTTTGAGATTAAGGCTAAGATAATCCAACGAGTATACACCCGCAGACCGACTGCCAGGCCTGCGAATAACTGGGCACGTCTTCCTCAAGTCTTCGATGAGTTGTTGATCTTCGGATTGAACATCAAGAAACGCACATAGACCCGCGGCCTGGAGGCGCTGCACACCGGGGCGCACCTTTTCCTCGTTCCTCCAGGCGTATGCGGTAAATGCCCGCATCCCATCCAAGAACCGACAGAGCATATTCTGTTTCCTCCGCCCAAAGAATTCCGGATTCTGGGGACAAATCCTTGTCTCGGACACGAAACTGCCGCCCAGATAACGAAATGACCTGAACCATTAGACCGTCGCGCGACGCATCATGCAAGCGTGAGCCCTGTTTCAGATCTTGAACAGCGATCAAGACCAGCTTCGCGTACAGGTCCCGCAGGTTTACGATCTTAGCGTTCTTGAGATTCAGCACCTTGATGATGCCGAGCAACAGGGCGAACCATCCGACCGCGTCTTGCGGGAACAACAAGGTGGGAGAGAAACGCATTGCGCCCATCTTGTAGTCGTCCGGGTGGGCCGACCAGGAGAACCGGTCAAGGTGGAAACGATGCTGGACATTTCCTCGGACAACGAGATCGACCGCTGGTTCCAGGAGCAGACCGCTCGGAACCTGACGTGCGCCTGTGGCTGCGGTCGGCAGATCGAGGTGAAGCGCCGGCACTACTGGCGGGGCTTGCCGAAGTACCACTACGCCTGCCGAGCGAACGGCATGCAGAACAAGCGGGCGTCGATCACGGGCGGCAAATACATCAACGGCACCCAGTTGGCCAGGCACCTCGGCATTGGCATGGCGACGCTTCGCCGGTGGATCAAAGCCGGCCAGCTGCCCGGGCCGGAGACGAGCCTTTCGAGGATGCTGCTGTTCGACCGAGCCAGCATCGACCGGTACGCCAGGAGCGTCACCAGCAGTTACGCTCTCGTGGACCACATCGCCCGGTAGATCGGGCCTTGCGCCATGGTTCACTCCTTCGCCCCATGTTGCCGCAGCAACGCGGCGGTCCCCTTGTCGCTCCTTGAGACAGCAGCGTGCAGCAGCGTCCAGGCACACCACCTCACAGAGCCGCTTGCGTTGTTCCAGCCGTCCGTGAACGTGGCCCGCCATTTGCCTATGGCGAGCCGGCGCCTAGATCCCCGCCGATGCCGCCCCTATGAGGGTCCACTTATCCTCGAACAGCTTGATCCGGGCCTTGAATTCCTCCGCATCTTTGGGATCTTTGGCCAGCGTCAGCGCCTCTCGCTCTGTCTTGGCGGCATTCTCGAAATCGAGGTTCTCCGCATAGGCCGCAGCCAACGTATCGAGCGTTGCCGCGGTGTGGTCTTGAGCTGCCATCCTGGCTAGTTCCAGCGCTCGGACGGGATTGCGGTACCATCTGTTGGTGACATAGAGCCACGCCAGGTTATTTGCCGCGTGGCTTTCATTGGGCATCAACTCTACGGCCCCGCACCATGCTTGCGCCTTCTCCGCCTTCTCAGCTCTCAATTCCAAATCCGTCGGCGGCGGCAGGGTCGCAGGCCGCTTCATCTCGACTATCTTTCGCCAGTCGAAAGCCGTGAAGACTGTCCACGGATTCACGCCAAGAACCTTCTGCCATTTCTCAAGTGCGTCGGGCACTGTCTTCTCCTGAAGCAAAAGACCTCCCAGCCCCTTCATTGCGATCCTGCCATCGGCATAGGCGCCATCCTCGCCTGGATTGGGGCTACCGATGGCCAAGGCCAGTATTTCGGCGCGCTCTTGGTTTTCCGTAGCCAATGTGAGAACCTCGAGCAACTGCCCGCGCCAGAAGTCTGGGTTTTTCAACAGAGAGCCGCGCGGCCTGCGTTTCTTCGCGGGATCCCGCACCAAGGCGCAGGCCTCTCTTGCATCACCGTGTTTCGGATCGGTCGCGAGAATCCAGGTCAGGTATTGCCACGCGACCGCACACACCTCTTGGGACACTTTCGAGCTCTTTTTCACATCCGTGTCCTCGGCCTTGTCATAGAGGGCGCGGAAGTCCTTCAGCGCCTCCTCAATGCGCCCCAGGCGGTAACATAGCACCGCTCGCACCAATGTGGCTCGCATGTCTTCACCGGCCAATTCCCGAACCCGCGAAAGGTCCTCGACCGCCTTGTCAAGCTGCCCCAGATAGACGTAAACGCGGGCCCGTGTCCGATAGAGTTCCGCCACATCGCGCCATGTGTCCCTGGTCAGTTCAGCCGCCTTGGGCTGTTTGGCGATGAGGTCAGAGAGGGGATGGAGCACTGCTTCAAGTTCCGCCTGTGTCAAGGGGAACCGACCGGTCTCACGTCCACACCGCCCCTCCCAAGTTAACTCGTCACAGAAAGGAATCACCATGGGCAGCGCCCCCGAGACCTGCTTCACATTGCCGAGTGCGGCGTAGACCGCGCGGAGCCTCAGCCCACAAGACCAGGCTGGATAGAACAGCCTTCCCAAGTGGGCCGTCTCATTACTCGTGGCACCCGGCTTCGGTCCCATCGTCCAGCTCCATGCATCCGCTCCGTCCAAGTCGCCCATAGCCTTAGAAAGATCTCCTTGGGTGGTATGCATCTCTGACCATGTCATGCGGCGCAACGTATTGGACCATGCCTCACTTTGTTGAACAACGGCTGGATAGTCGGCGCGATATGGCAGGATCTTCCACACCTTATCCGCCCGCTCAAGATCGGCTCGGGCAGCATCCCATTGCTTTCGGTTGGCCTGGACGAACGCCCGGATGACCAGGATCTCCTGGTCATCCGCGTGGACCTTGACCAGGGGGTCGAGGATCGCCAATGCGGCGTCCCATTTCCGGGCTGCTAACAGTGCATCGGCGTGATCGGCAAGACGCGCCAGTTCTGCATCCTTGGACTGCTTTGCCTCAACCGTGCGAAATTGACGCCCGAGGACAAGCCCGAGCGAGGTCTCCAGAACGCTAACCGACTTCTCCGCATCCGGCCGCGCGGGGGTGAAGTTGATCGCCAGGCGGCATCGAATCGGGTCCTTTGCCCCGGGATCGAAGCCGAACCAGATAAGGTAGTCCTGACCTGGTTTGAGGTTGGCCGCCGCCAACCCCTGAACGAACATCAGGCTTTCCGCCGGGACGGGACTCATCCCCGAAGGTGTTTCGTATTGCAGCGGCGTAGCGGTGTGGAACACGCTGAATCCCGTCATAGTTCCCTTCGTGGGCACTATATACCACTCCTTGCATCCTGTCGAATTTGAGGGAATAACGAACACCCATTGTAGGTCTCGGGGAACGTCGTCGGGCGTTCGAATCTTGATGATGTCGAAGGACTCGCCGGCCGCGTTGAGTTGAATGTCGTGCCAGATCGGCTTTCCGACCTCCGTGCCCGCCTTGAGTTCAGTCAACATGGGGCCACACTTCTGAACGGCTTCACGGAATTCAGCATCATCTCCGGAACGCTTTGTCCGCGCCTCTCGCAGGAGTTGCTTGAGCTTGGCGCCTTGGTCAGGGCCAGTGCCCGTTGGCCCCGCCGGCACATTGGGGGTATCCGCCCTTGCCCCGACGCCCAGCAGAATCCCCAGCACCGCGGCCAGCCACGCCCCCCACCTGCGTAAGATTTTCCTCCCCATGGCTATCTCCTTCGAAGCGGTTCTATTTGCCTGTGGTTGTCGGCGTCGGCGTGGCGGGCCTTGTAGCCGCCGCTTCCAGTTCCTTCGCCTTTGAGCGGTCGGCCTCGGCCTCGTCTTGCTCGCCCAAAGCCGCATGGACGTTGCCCCGCCACACGTAAGCTTCCCGGAAATCAGGCTTCAGCCGGATCGCCTCATCCAGGTCCGCCAGTGCCGGGCGACAGTCCAGTTTCATCCGGTACGGCGGCAGGTACTGGCCCGTCCTGCCGATCGCGCCCGCCTTGGCCAGCCCCCGATAAAGTAGGGCGTTGGTCTTGTCTTCGCCCGACTTCACCAACGCATCGAAGGCCTGGGCAAACTCAGGCCAGTCTTGTAGGGCAGCTCGGTATTCTGCACGGGCATCCTGAACCTTGCCCAGCTTCTCATAGACTTGGCCAAGGGCTACCATGACATCCGGCCCGCAACCAAGCCCGCTTCTCGCCTTCTTCAGGTCATTGAGCGCGTCCTCGGTCTGGCCTCTTGCCAGCTCCAGTCGCACACGCCCCAGCAGCGCATTGAGAACGCCGGGGCCCAGCTCAGTTCCTGGCGTCCTGCTTCCGCCTGCATGTCCCAGGGAAATCGCCTCGCTCAGATCGGCCAGCCCAAGATCCGGTTTGCCTGAATCCACGTAGGCCAGCCCCCGGGCAGAAAGAAGCTCCACCAAGAGAGAAGCTCCCCCCTTCTCAGCTTCTATCGCGCGGGTCAAATCCGCGATGGCTTCTTCGTATTCCTTGTTCTCCAGGAGGGTTCGAGCCAATAGAAAGACAAGCCGGGAGTCGACCTTTGTGCCACCCAGGGAAATGGCCTGGCGGACGTTCTTGAGGGCCTCGGCAGTATTGCGTCGCTTCATCCACGCATTCGCCCGAATGGAGTAAGGTTCGGCCTTGTCTTCCGAGAGCTTCACTGCGAGGGCGAAGGCATCTGCGTTGGCCGGTTCTGCGGCAAGGGCCTCTGCCGCCTTCTTGCGGGCCAGATCCTTCTCTCCCAGGTCAAGCGCCGTCTGGGCCAGAAGTATGAGCCCTGCCGGGCTACCGGTGAATTCCCCTGTTCCCGACTCGCCGGATTCCATGGCCTTCTTAAGGTGTAGCTGGGCTTCTGCTCGCCGGCCCAAGTCCATGCACAGACGGGCGATGTGTGCGTGTAGGTCTTCGGGCCCAATCTGCGTCAACACTCCTTTTTTCATCACGCGAACTTGTCCGAGGTTGGCCCAAACCAGATGGCCTGGTATATCCAGTATCCTCGAATAGTCAGCAACGGCATCCCCTTGCTTGCCAATACGCTCCTCAGCCAGTGCTCGCCAATAGGTGGCTTGCATGACATATCGGACACGCCCGTGTTGGTCCGCCCAGCTGATCGCTTGCGTCAGGAGTTCAATCGCCTGAGCGAGGCCCTTATCGCGGGCGACATCCTCGATCATCTCCGGGGCATCTGGATCGTTTTCGCACGCCTCCTCCAGGAGCAGAAAACCTTCCGCCGGCTTGGTGCGGAGCATCTCCCGGAGCCTGTCCAGACCCTCCTCCTTCGGGATGAGGAGCCCGAGGAGATGGCGGAGGCTGTGGGCCGAGAGATGGCCATCGGCATGCGCCATTGGGAGGCTTGGCCCCATGATATCTCCTCTGGCCTCGCCCCAATGATTCAGCCCCAGGTAATGGCCGATCTCGTGAGCTACGCCATGTGCCGCCGTCTCGACGGTCATTGACTGCCCTTGGCTTGATAGGACGGGCCAGTGTAACGTGTCTGCTGGCCAGTACTCGCCATAATGCGCGAGCTCCCCCGTTCTTGCAGGAGGCCGCGGCCAATGATCGTATATCGTGATAGCGCTTGGCCTGATTGTGTCGGCGGTCGTGGGGGGCTGATCCCACGCAAAGTCCACGTGCAGGTCCACACCATTGGCACCATAGAATCGCTCGACAGAGGCCATAATCTCCCGCATCCGCGATTCCACCCGGCCGCGGTTCTCCGGCACGCCCTCGTAGCGGAAGACACAGGCTAGTTGGGCGTGAAGCTGCCCCTTAGTGACACTCAATTGTCCGTAAGTCCGCGGTGGATGGGTGAGAAGATCGAGGTCGCGCGACCGCCCCTCGGCCTTCGCCAGGGCTTGCGGCAGATTCGCCCGCAGCTTCAACTCGTCCCGGCAAAACGTGATGTACATGCCGGGAGGTACATTGCGATTAAGGGTTCTGCCCGCTGCGCGATAGTGCTGGATCGCCTTCGCGTAGTCCCCGCCTACCTGACTCAACTCGGCGACGTTCGCATGGATTAACGCCAAGGTTTCCGCATCTGGCTTTGGGTCCTGGAGCGAGTCTTCGGTAAGTGTCAAGGCCCGCTCCCACGCTAACCTCGATTCGCCTAGGAGACCAAGGTCGTAGCTGCTTTGGCCAAGATGAGAGTAGTAATTCCAAAAAGGCGAAAGGGCGACGGTTCCTCGGAAGCACCGGATGGCCTCTTCGGTCTCGTCGTGAAACGTTTGCCAATTGCCGAATGTTTCCGGCTGGCCGGGCTTGTACAGTTCCCTGGCATCCTCTGCCTTCCGCTGGTGTTCACGCCCCGCATGGAAGAGTGCGTTGGCCTTGTCGATGACTGCCTGGGCCAGAACCTGCGACTGAAGGAATCCTACCAACGAGATGCCAAGCACCAGGAGGCCCGGTATCTTGAGCCTCGTTTTCATAGCGGGCCCTCCTGATCATGTGTCGTATCAGCGAGAGTGATAGTCTACGGCCCCAAGCCAAGTCACGGTTTCGGCCCGCTGATCGGCTGTGGCCGACACGCAGTTCTCGTTCCGGCTGCGCGCAGGTGTTCAGTCTCTCAGCTTCGCACGCCGCGCAAGAATGATTTCACATCTGCCGAGTATAGATTGTCGGCTTCAGATTGTCAAAGGCCTCAGGGCACCACCAACCGTAGCACTACGAAGCGAACCGCTCGTGACCTTATTGCAGTTTCTACAATAGTCCTGATCGGGGCTCACCAACCGGCGCAAACTACCGCCTTGGGGCGGTAATGGTCCAACCCGGCAAACAGAATCGCCGGGAGACCGTGTCAGCATACCCATGTCAGTACGTTGTCCCCGTCATGTGGCACAATGGTGGTGCGTGGCGTAGGCCCAGCGCCACGGTCTTGCCGCTGCCGGGCGGGCCGATCATGAGGACGTTGTGTCCGCCGGCGGCCGCCACCGTCAGGGCCCGCTTCGCCATCTCCTGGCCGCGCACGTCGGAAAAGTCGACCTCGTCGCGGCGGGCGTCGTGGAAGACCTCCTGGAGGTCCACCGCGCATGGCTCGACCTCCAGGTCGCCGGCCAGGAACCCGACCGCCTGGGCCAGGGCCGTCACGGGCACGACCTCGACGCCGGCCACGACGGCCGCCTCCCGGGCGTTGGCAGCCGGAACGATGAGGCCCTTCAGGCCCGCGTCGCGGACCGTGAGGGCCATCGAAAGCGCGCCGCGGATGGAGCGGACCGATCCGTCGAGCGCCAGTTCTCCGACGACCGCGTAGTCCTTGAGCTTGTCCGAGAGGAGTTGGCCGGTGGCCGCCATGCACCCGATGGCCAGCGGCAGGTCGAACGCGGGGCCTTCCTTCTTCGTGTCGGCCGGGGCGAGGTTGATCGTGATCCGCCCGTCGGGCCAGCGATAGCCGGAATTCTTCAGGGCCGTGAACACGCGGTCCTTCGATTCCTTGACCGCGGCATCGGGCAGGCCGACGACGATGACCGCGGGAAGGCCGCTCCGGACGTCGACCTCGACCTCCGCCAGGAAGCCCTCGATGCCGTACACACCGACGGAGAGAATCTTGCCGAGCATGCGCCGCCCCCGCTAGGAATCGTGATAGTGCCGTACCGTTGACGCCAGAGGATGCTAACGCACGCGGGGCGGTGGTGCAACCTGAAAGCGGCGGCATGCTCGCCTCAGCATGGACGCGCACCGCACGCTTTTGTACGATACTCGCCGCACCGCAACGCCAATAAAGGGCGCTAGACCAATGAGCACGTTCCACATGAACAAGGACGCGATGTCCATTCCCCAGGCGAAGCTCCTGGAGGCCCTGAAGCAGCGCATAGAGTGGAAGCGAGGCGTTCTGGAGGAGCGAGACCGGACGTGCGGCAAAGACCGCGTCCACATCTGGAGCTACATGGAGAACATCGCCTTGCCGGAGCTTTTCGGCTTCGACATGAACGACCTCTTCCGCGATCCGCACCTGGCGATCGAGACCGAACTCCGATACCGCATCTTCTGGGCCGACAACTCCCCGGACGACGTCTGCCCGGGGCTGGAGATCGGCGCCACGGCGGGCATGTACTACGACATGACCCTCTTCGGGGCCGAGATCTGGCACCGGCCCAACGGCGTCCCGGAATTTAAGCCGCACCCGATCGCCCGGACGCCCGACCTGGTGGTTTTCCAGCCGTTTGACTTCCGGACGACCGGCGCCATGCCGAGCCTCCTCCGCCAGTATGAGGGGATGCGTGAGATTGCGAGCGAAGAGTACGGCGGCGAGATCCGCGTGGGGTTCCCGTCGTTCGGGCGCGGGCCGCTCGACGTTTACATCCAGCTTCGCGGCTACGAGAACTTCGTGGCCGACACGGCGGAGCGGCCCGAGTTCGTGCACGCCCTGCTCGCCTACTTCGCGAACGAGCGGGCCCGGTTCCGCCGTCTGCGAGCCGAGTACCTCCAGGAGCCCCCGCCCGACAAGCCCACCGCGGGCATCGATGACGACTGGGTGAACGTCCCGTTCCTCACGCCCGCGATGTTCCGCGAGTTCATCCTCCCGGCCTACCGGCTCATCCAGGCCAACGAGGGGACGGTCAACCACTTCCACACGTGCGGGATCATGACCCCTGTCGTCGGGGACCTCTTGGCCGCGCTGCCCGGCATCCGGTGGCTCGACGTGAGCGGATGGAACGATTTCGAGGCCCTGGACCGCGCGGTCGACCCGGCCATCGGCTTCGGCCTCTCCTGCATCAACTCGTTCGTCCTGGCGGGGACGCACGAGGAGCACGAGGACAAGCTCAAGCGGATCGCCCGCGTCGCGAAACACCGGACGGTCGGCCTCGGCGTCCAGGCCATCGTCAGGCTTCACGACGATTTCGAGGAGGACCTGACGCGGATGAACGCCTTCATGGAGTTGGCTAGAAACACGTTCTCGGGAGTTTAGCCGCGAGCCATCGGCGAGCGCGTGCCTCTTTCAGAACGACGCGATGAACTCCTCGGCCGCCCGCTTCGACTCGAACCCCGTCCACACGGCCAGCCGGCGCGCGGCCGACTCCTGCCACGCGCGGCGGGCGGTTTCAGGATCGGCCCAGCGGACGATGCCTTTGCCGAGCGCGTCGATCCGCCGGTACAGGGCCTCGACGGCCTCCGGCTTTTCGCGCGGCACCGGGACGTACTGGATCGCCTCGATACCAGGGATGGCGGCGACCGTCTCAAGGTGCTGAATCGCCCCCGGCCCGTCCAGGTGATACGCCACCGCATCGTAATGCGCCGCCTGGTGTTCGAGCGACGGCACCTCGAACTCCCGGAACATCGCCGGGCTGAGCATGCACGAAATGTCACTCTGGAGCGTGTTCGTCCAGCCGCGATGGTACAGGCCCAGCCAGTTCGCGCTGCCGAACCGGTCCCAGGCCAACTCTTCCGCCAGGGCCTCGACCACCTCGTGGTAGACCTGGCGCACACCCGCCACGGCACGGTGGATCTTCTCCGGACAGTCCACGAGGTCCACCAGGAGCCGCTCCGGCCCGCGGATCGCCGACAGTGCATCCAGGCCGCCGCTCAGCACGGGCGCATTGATGATCACCTTCCCGTCGCACCGGGCCCGCAGGCGTCGGATGAACTGGACCGTGCGCTCCCAGTAGAACGAATCGCGCCGGAACCGGATCTCCGCGTCGTCCCAATCCTCGACGAACGGGACGACCCAGTACGTGCCGCCCTCGAACCGGAGCCGCGCCCCGAGGAACGTCGCGAAATGCTCGGCCGCGAACTCCGTCATGAAGAAGGGGAACGCTTCGCCGAGGAACTCGTAGCTCTCGGCCCACGCGAGCACCTGGTCGATCACCGGCTCGATGTCCCCCTCGGGATGGACGGGGTATGGCTTGTCGACGGGCGGAGCGCCGGGCTTTCGGACGGCCGCCAGGATCATCGGCCGGTCAAGCGGCTCGCCGCGCCAGAATGCGTCCCATCGGCGTGCGACTCTGTCGAAATCCGGACGCGATTCCAGTTGCATCGGGCCTCCTGACCGCCGGGGCGAAAGCCACGGGCGGGGCGCGGCTAATCCCATTCCACGGTGCGGTTTTTCCTGTCGACGCGGCCAGTATGCCACTCGCCCTCGGAGGGCGGGAACAAGCCGAGCTTGATCGTTTCAGGGCTGGCCATGAACCAGACGGCATGGGATGGTCCGGCGCCATCCGGCGCCATCCGTTTTCCCCAGTTCCACGGGAGCCATCGCCGGCGCCTGCGGCAGGCCTCCACACCCGAAACCATTTCCTTCTTCCACTGCATGACGACTTCCATCGCCTCGTCGGGCTCCGGATCAGGACATAGTATCTTTATGTATATAGCGTCATCATACTCGATGCGCAAGCCGGGAAAAAGGAATGTGCCCTCCGGCCAATCGATGCCAGCCATGATCGTTGCCTTGGCATCTTCGAGCATCGGGTTCATCGCACGCTCCCCCTGGTCAACCACATGCAGCGCCCGGTTCGTCCCGCCGGACGCAACGATTCTATGCGTCTTCCCACGCTGCCGCCAGCAGAAGACGTCGGCCAGAAGACGTCGGCCACCGCTGGACACCGCCCGACGTTCCGGTAGACTGATGCGCGTCCGAACCACGAAAGGCGTCACGCCATGGCCAAGCTGCTTCTCATGAAGAAAGAGATCGACCTGGAGGCGAGCCCGGTCCTCTACGACCGGCCCTTCACGGACGCCGTCCTCGCGGCCGACTGGCAGGTCCGGGGCGGCCAGTGGCGGATGGAGGGAGAGTGGCTCACCGGAAAGCATCGCGACAACTCGCCCGGCATGGTCACCTCCCGCGCGAGTTACTTCGGCAACGTCATGCTTGACTTCGAAGCGCGGACGGTCCTGCCCTCGACGCATGACATCAACTGTATGTGGAACGGAAGCTGGGACGAGGCGAGGAACCTGCGCAGCGTCGCCTACGTGGTCGGCCTCCAGGGCTGGTGGGAAGGCAAGGTCGGCTTCGAGAAGTCGCCCGAATACAAGCTCTGTGCCGCCAACCCGCTCTTCCCGTTCGAACCTGGCCGCACGTATCGTATCCAGGCGGGCAGCATCGACGGCCACGTGTTCGCGTTCGTCGACGGGCGGCTCGTCCTGGAAGTCATGGACCCCGACCCGATCGACTCGGGCCGCTACGGAATGATCGGCTTCGAGGCCTATGCGAGCTGGATCCAGGTCCGCCGCCTCGTCGTCCGCCAGATCGCATGGCGGCCGCGGGACTTGAGTTACGCTCCGGAATTCTAGGTGAAACGCCGAATAGCCAACCTGCCGCTGCACGGAGGCAAGGCCCCCGCGTGGCTGTTCAAGCGCATGGCCGCGCTCGCCGGCGGCATCACGATGGCCGTCGTCGACGAGTTCGGCCCGGAGGAGATGCTCCGCCGCCTGTCGGACCCGTGGTGGTTTCAGGCGTTCGGCTGCGTCCTCGGGTTCGACTGGCACTCCAGCGGCGTCACAACCGTCACCTGCGGCGCCCTCGGCGAGGCCTATCGCCGGTTCGGCGACGACCTGGGCATCGTCGTCGCGGGCGGCAAAGGCCGCGCGAGCCGCAAGACGCCCCACGAGATCGCCGACGCCGCCTCGCGCCTGGGAATCGCCGGCGGCGACCGCCTCGTCTACGCCTCCCGGATGTCGGCCAAGGTCGACTCTGCCGCCGTCCAGGACGGGTACCAGATCTATCACCATAGCTTCTTCCTCGTGCCGCGCGGCGCGTGGTGCGTCGTCCAGCAGGGGATGAACGAGGAGGCCGGCTACGCCCGCCGATACCACTGGCTCGGCGAGACCGTGAGCGATTTCGTCTGCGAGCCGCACAACGCGGTGGAAGACGTGGGGTCAGGAGCACCGGGGTCAGGAGCTCTATCCGTTAAGCTCCTGACCCCTTCGCGTCCGCACGCCAACGACTCAAACGGCAAAGGGGTCAGGAGCCGTACACATAGGGCTCCAGACCCCTACGGGCCAGACCCCGACCTCCTGAACATGGTCGCCTCGGAGGCCGACGCCAGCCGCAAGGCCTCGGCCGCCCTCGTCCGCGAGAGACCCGACTGGCTCCTCGGCGAGGTCGAGCGGCTGACCGAAGGGCCGACCCTCTTCGCGCCGGCCCATCACCCGGTGCTGCCGCAGGACGTAAACCGCGACCACTTGCGGAAGGCCGTCACCCTCGCCCACGAGAGGAATCCACAGGACTTCGAGTCGCTCCTCGGCACCCGCGAGGTCGGCCCCGTGACCGTGCGGAGCCTCGCGCTGCTGGCGGAGGTGATCTACAACGCCCCCGCCTCGCACCGCGACCCGGCCGAGGCCAGCCGCCGCAAGTGGGCCGACTATTCCTACGCTCACGGCGGCAAAGACGGCCACCCGTTCCCCGTGGACCGAAAGACGTACGACCGCAACATCGAGATCCTGCTGAGCGCCGTGCGGCGGTCGCGCATAGGCGATGTTGAGAAGACGGAGGCCCTGAAGCGCCTCGCGCGGATCGCGCCCGGCATCTGACGGCGGAGCGGGACACATCTCGCCGCGCCCCACAATAGGCAAGAAAACGTGGGCGCGGTCTTGTATGCTGTTCATCGAGTTCGTGGGAGGAAAAAGCCATGGCCGCCCAGGGCCGCGTCAAGGTGGGGATCATCGGGTCGGGGTTCGAGGCCGACATCCATGCGGCGTCGTTCCGCATCCTGCCGGACGAGGCCGAGGTCGTCGCGGTGGCGTCGCCGACGCCCGGCAAGGCGGAGCGGTTCGCCCGCGAGCGCGGCATCCCGCGGTTCTTCACGGACTACCGCGCGATGCTGGCCGAGCCGGACATTGAGATGGTCACCGTGGCGGCGCCGAACGCCCTGCACGCCCCGATGACGATTGACGCGGCCGAGGCCGGGAAGCACGTCGTCTGCGAGAAGCCGCTGTGCCTCACGCTCGAGGAGGCCGACCGGATGATCGATGCGTGCCGCCGGCGCGGGGTCCTCCTTCTCTACGCCGAGGAACTCTTCTTCACGCCGAAGTACGTCAAGGCGAAGGAGATGGCCGACCAGGGGGCGTTCGGAAAAGTGTACCTCGTGAAGCAGAGCGAGAAGCATTTCGGCCCGCACGCCGCGTGGTTCTGGGACGTCGACCGCTCGGGTGGAGGGGTCTTCATGGACATGGGCTGCCACGGGATCGCGTTCTGCTGGTGGTTCCTGGGGCGGCCGGCGATCCGGCGGGTCCTGTGCCACATGGGAACCTACGTTCACGCCGACAAGACCCGCGGCGAGGACGACTCGCTCTGCCTCCTGGAATTCGCGGGCGGCGCCAAGGGCCTCGTCGAGAACAGTTGGGCCCGGCGCGGCGGCATGGAGGACCGGATCGAGGTCTACGGCGACGGCGGCATCACGTATGCCGATCTGCACATGGGCAACGCCCTGCCCACTTACAGCGAGCACGGGTACGGCTACGCGGTCGAGAAGGCCCCCGGGACGAAGGGCTGGTCCTGGCCCGTCTTCGAGGAGCTCTGGAACTACGGTTTCCCACAGGAAATGCACCACTTCGCGCGGTGCGTGCGCGGCAAGGAGTCGCCGCAGGCCACCGGCGAGGACGGCCGCACGGTCCAGGAAGTCCTCTATGCCGCGTACCGCTCGGCCGGACTCGGCGCCATGGTCGACCTGCCGTTCCGGCCAGCCGGCGTGAAGCGGCCGATCGACTTGTGGCTGGAAGGACGGCGGCACACGTAGGCCGGGCGCAGGCGTGCCGTTTCTCGAAAGGAGCTTCCCTCATGACCATGCGTCCCAAGGCGCTCGTGGCCGCACTGGCCATCCTGGCCATTGGCCTCGGCGGATGCGCGGCCACGCCGGCCGCGCGAATGCCCGACGGCGCCCGCGGACCCGCCCTATCGTCCGGCACGGTCCGGGTCTACACCGGCACGCGCGAAATCCTCACCGGCCCGTTCGTCCTGAAGGGCGATCCACCGCAGAAACGCCTCTCGGAGTTCAAGCCCGTCAAGTACCCGGCCGTGTTCGTCGAGAACGAGTATCTGCGCCTGTGCCTCCTCCCGACCGTGGGCGGGCGGTTGTACGAGGCCTACAACAAGGCCTCCAAGTCGCAGATATTCTTCGTCAATCCATACCTGGAAACCTACGCCAACGACTTCGAGGGCGCCCATCCGTGGAACCTCGGCGGCGTCGAGGTGAACTTCCCGTACTTCCATCACGGGAACACCTACAACGACCGCTGGCAGTGGGCCGAGGTCGCCGGCGAGGACGGCGCGGCCGGCGTCGCGATGAGCTTCACCTCGCGGCCGTCGATGCAGCGGACCGAGTTCCGCGTACGCCTGCGGCCGGGCACCGCACGGGTCGACCTCGAATACCGCTTCGAGAACCTGAACGCGTACCCGTGGGGCCTGGCGGCGTGGATCGACACGATGCACCCGAAGTCGATGGACGTCCAGTTCATCCTGCCGACGCCCTGGGTCGCGGGCCACGGCTTCAACATCCACCGCACGACGCTCTACCCGTGGCCGGTCCGCGACGGCATCGACCTGTCGTGGCAGAAGAACATTCCGCCGAAGGGCGACCTGAGCGAGTTCGCCTTCATGCCGCGCCAGCATTTTCACGGCTACTACGACTACAAGAGGGACTCCGGCGCGGCCCGCGTCTTCGACCCGGAGACGCTCCCCGCCGCCAAGCTCTGGACCCAGGCGCCGCCCGTCACGCCCGACCAGTGGTACCAACACTTCGAGATCTGGACCGCCACGTCGGCCGTCATGGAAGATCCAGTTCGCCAGGCGGAGCTCTCGGCCTACGCGGCCGCCGACTCCTGGCAACAGGTCTGGGGGATCGGCGGCTACGTCTTCGCCAACCGCGACCTCGCGCTCAACCTCGTGCGGCAGCCTAACGGCAAGCTGCTGGCGGGCGTGTGCGGCACGCGGCACGTGCCGGGCTGCGTGGTCACGCTGCGCGAAGGGCCCGACACGTTCTTCCGCGAGGTGTTCGACCTCGACCCCGCCAAACCGTGGCGGAAGGACCTTCCGCAGCGCGCGGGCGACCTCGTCATGGAGATCGTCGCGCCGGACAGCGCGGCGCTCGCGCGGTATGAGCTCCGCTCGGATCCGCTGCCCCAGGAAGAGTGGAAGATGCCGCCCGAACCGCGCTGGGCCAAGGGACTGAACAACGCGTACTATGAGGAAGACTACTCGCCCCTCTGGCGGCGACCGAACCAGTTCCTCGACGGGGCAATCCAGCGGTACAAGGACCTCCTCGCGAAGGAGCCTCAGTCCGCCGCCCTCATGGTCGACCTGGCGAGGGCCTGCCTGAAGGACGCCCAGGTCCGCCTCGGCGCCCAGTATAGCGAGCCCGGCCCGAAGGCCGACACCGATGCCGCCAGGCGAAAGGAGGCGGACGTCGCGCAGGCCGTCGAGCTTCTCAGGAAAGCTGCGGAGCTGGAAAACGCCAACGGCAACGCACGCCTGTACCTGGGCCTCGCCCTCGAGTCGCAAGGGAAGGCCGACGAGGCGCTGGCCGCCTACCAGGCCGCCGCCAAGGCCGCCCGTCCGGCGTGGGCGGCCGAGATGTACCTGGCGCGGTGCCTGCTCAAGAGCCAGCCGCAGGGGGCCTTAGCCCACGCTCGCCGCGCGGCCGAGGCCTATCCGCAGAGCTCGCCCGCAAGGCACGTCCTCATGATCGCGCTGATCGCCAATGCGAAGACTGTCGAGGCCGTAGCCCTCGGCAAGGCGATGCTTGCGGTCGACCCCGCCGATCCGCTCACGACCGACCTCTTGGCCGAGGCTTGCCGCAAGGCCGGGAATTCCGCCGAGGCCGAACCGTGGACGAAGGAGACCGAGCGCCTGCTCGCCGCCGACCCGAAGGCCGCCGAGGGCCTACAAGCCGACCTCAAGTGGTTGGGTATGTGGTGAGCGGCCGACGGGTATTCGGTGGGTCTCACGCACCCATCTCGATGAACAGCCGGCGAATCCATTCCGACGTCCCGCGCGTATAGGACTCGACCGTCTTCCGGCGGGTGAAGTAGTAGAGGGCCATGCCCCCCTGGAAGCACAGGCTCAGGAAGGCTACGAGCGAGTAGAACCCGTAGGTCAGCACCGGGGCCCACCGGTCGATCTGCTTGTAGATGGCCGCCTGCATCCCCGGCAGCGCCGCCAGTTGCGTCTGGGTCTCGGGCGAGATGACGGCGTTCCGGGCGTCCGCCGTGCTGAACGTGACCACCTGGAACGCGCAGTAGAGCAGGATGACGCCCAGGAACGCCAACTGGTTGATCGCCAACAGCCTCGGCGCCGACCGCTCGGCCCGCAACATCCTCCGGTACCCCACATACTCCACCGCCCCGACCGCGCAGATGGCCGCCCCCACGACCAGGGTCGTTCCGCTCAGCGACAGAAGGCCCATCGGCAGCGTCAGCACCCCGATGACGAGCGTGGTCGTCGCCGACCCGAGTGCGACCTTGGCCGCCTTGCGGATGCCCTTTCGCCGCGCGGCCCCCGCCCGGATCATTGCGAAGTGCGTCTCCGTGAGGGGCGACCCGGCCGGTGTCGCCGGACCCGGGCGTGCCGCCACCGCCGGCTTGGCAGGCACCGGCGTAATGATCTGGCAGGTTTCGTTCATGGCATGGGTATTATCGCCATTTGCCGAGAGGCGGATGAGGGCCTTCTCAGCCATCGTTCGGCCACAACCCGTTTAGCACTACAGCGCTACCCGCTGTTCGGCGAACGGGCGAGGCGTGAATGCTTGGCGGCGAGGTTGCGGGCCTGGTGATACAAGATGACGAACGACGTGTGGTCAAGCAGAGATCGCTTGCACCGACGATCCAGCCAATGGCGGCAGATGGCGTTGAGTGCCCGCGCCGTCTGTTCGAGCGTTGGCTCCGGATTTTTCCCCCCGCAACCGGGCGGTCTCGCGGGCCAGGAACAGCATCACCAACTGACAGAGCACCAAGTGCCGCATCAACCCCTGATAGTGGCGGCCCTCGTAGTGGCTGAATCCGATCTCGCCCTTGGCCACGCGGAAGGCGTGCTCCACGTTCCACCGCTGGAAGGCCACCCGCAGCAACAATCGCAAGGCGGTCTTGGGCGGGGCGTTGGAGACGAAGTACTTGACCTCGCCGGTCTTGATATTCTCGGCCACGATCAGCCAGTACTGGCGCACGGTGGGCTTGCCGTCCCGGACCAGATGCACCCGTCCGGCCTTGGCCTTCCAGACGGCCAGCCCCTCGGTCTGATGGGCCAGGGGGAAGGTCCGCCATTGGCGCTTCCGGAAGGGCTTGCCCCAGGTGGCCGAGTTGTCCACCCGCTTGGCGGCGAAGGGGGCTTGCCGCGAGTCGTACGCCGGGAGGGTCGGCCAGCACAGGAAGTTCTTGGGCACCTCCCCGATCCAGTCCAGGCCCAAGGCGTCCAGCCCAAACAGGTAACCGGGCTTGCCGCCGTAGTATTCGTCGAAGACGATCCAGTCGAACCGCACCCCGTTGCCGAGGGCCCGGCCGATCTGGCGCAACGCGATCTGCCACTTGGGTCGATAGACCAGCGAATCCGGGATGTGGGCCTCGCGGCATCGGTCGCGATCTTGGCTCCAGCTTTCGGGCAGGAACAGGTCCGAGTCGATCAGGGTCTTGAAGGCCCCGTGGAGATAGCCCAGGTGGACGGTTACGAGGCGGTTCTCGATCTTGCCGACGGCCCCGCAGTATTGCCGCTGCACGCCGGGGGTCTTGGTTCCCTTCTTGACCGAACCGGTCTCGTCTACCAGGCCGATGACGCCCAGCGCGTCCAGGGGCATGCCGGGAGCGGGCATGTCGCGGGCGACCAGGTGCCACTGAAGCCGGTCACGCACCGCCTGCTCGTCCCAGTCATGGAAGGTCAGGAATTCCTGGAGCGTTCGCACGGCCGCGCCGGCGGCCAGGGCGATGGGCTCGACGCTTTTGCGGGCCAGGTTGCTCATCAGTCCGCGGC